>Ga0214472_10000829_pt1 | contig 36905 bp, 34 predicted proteins | sample RVTome_6_FD_207662 | JGI IMG/M metagenome (GOLD analysis project Ga0214472, IMG submission 207662) | Soil microbial communities from uranium-contaminated site in the Upper Colorado River Basin, Wyoming, United States - RVT140D175 | ecosystem: Environmental > Terrestrial > Soil > Contaminated >...
CGTCGTCTGGCCAAGGACTATGAGACGCTCCCCGAAAACAGCGAGGCCATGATTCGCATCGCAATGATCAATCTCATGATTCACCGACTGAGTCCGGGTTGAAAATGACTTTCAAAACACGTTCTTACATGACAGCCGACGGCATGCTCACGGCCGTCGTCGTCAAGACGGACGGCGATTCGTTTCAGATGACGGACACGACGCCGCTTTTCCTGACCACCTTCGAACCGGGCAAGATATACGATGTTTCCCCGGACGGCCAGTCGTTCATCATCAACGAGATCGCCGTCGGCATCGACACGTCGATTTCGCTGGTCCTCAGCTCGAACGCGGGTGGCGAGTAGCGCAAGATCACCAAGCTAGACCAAGTTGCTGGGATCACAGAAACAGGACGGAAGGGCCCTGCGGACTTGCTTCAGCCACGCCTGTCGCTGAGCAACGTCAGGATCATGCGAGTCCGCAACGTGGCAAAACTCCGCATACCAGACTGCCGCAATGAAGTTCATATCCTCGGCATCGACACCCTCGATAAAGGCATGGCCATCGCGCGCCTGTTTCAATATCTCGGCTGCTGCTTCGACGAGGTAGTTCGTGGCTTCCTTGTCACCGGCGCATGGATGCGCCCAGTAGCGCAGCATCAGGTCAACGAGCACCTCCGCTTCAAACAACCCGCAGAACCGTATTGCCGCGTCGAGTTGTGACATGACGCTACGTGCCAATCATCGTTGAACGTTAAATTCCGGCCGTCGGGACCGGATCAGTTCAAGCTCCATCGACTTTCGGACATCCGTTCGGCTATCTTGTGGAAGCACATGATACTCGACGAATAACTCGTCGCTACCGAATTCCCAGATGTATCGCGCGAGTAGCTTGTTGTCTGAGTGGTCCAGGTGCTTTGTGATCCTATTGCGAAGGTTCTGCGCTTCGCCCACGTACAGCACCTTCGCACGCGTAGTGAGAACGTAAAGCCCCTGCCCGCTAGGGATCGACGGCACGTCAAGTCCAGCCACGGCGATCGGACCATACACTTGCGAGGGCACGGCCCGGCCGAGAATCTCCGGGCTCAGTTTCTTGGTTTTCCGAAGTCGCAAAGCTGTCCACCGGTACTCCAAAGCTGTAAAGCCCGGCGCCATCGCAAACGCCACAGCATCGAACTCGCGGGCCAGTTCGGGATCACAGAGTACCCGATCCAGCGTCGTGCGATGCTTACGCTCAAGGGAGCGAATTGCGATCTCCGCGGCGAAACGGAACGCATCTTGGTTGCGAATGACGGTGCGACGAGAGCCGCGGGGAAGCAGTGCGCGTTTACGGACGTTGAGGAGACCCCAGTTCAAACTGGCTGGCGCCTCATTGAGTCCGTGCTTCCGGCATGCGTGTATGAATCGAGCGTTCAACGCTGGGTCCGCAACGACACGGTCGGCTGACCATCCCTCGCGCGCTTCTTCGAACGCTGCCGTCAATTGCTGTATCATGCGGCCGTTGGAATGTTCCCGATGGGCTTGAAGACCTCAATGAGCTTTGCACGCCGCGCGAACCGCCACGCCCTAGGCCCAGCGTCGCTATGCGACCTCACTTCTTCGGGACGCTCGAAGGCCCGACGACGGACAACTACATCGGCATCGCTGACATCCTGCCCGAGTATTCCCAACGCTGCGTGGATGCACACAGGCCGAAAGAACTCGCAGTCGCGCAGCGAATTCGTGAACCCTACAAAGAAGGGGTTATCCCCCGCAAGGACAAGATAGTGTCCCGGATTCGCGGGTAAACGGCTCGTTGCCGCCAGTGGAGTCCGGTCACCCGCGAGGCGAGCCGGCACCTCGTCCTTTAAGCTCTCTCCTTCGCTAGCATCTTTGCGAAGACTGAGCGCCGCCCAGCGGTACTGAAAAGATGTAAAGCCAGGCGCGATCCGCGCGGCAAACGTGTCGAAACGATCAGCGAGCGCCGGATCACAGAGGATGTCGTCCAGCGAGCATGCATTGTCGTTACAGATTCGTCGCCACGCGATCTCGCTTGCATGAAGAAACGCTTCCATCGTTTCCCGGCGTTGCGTTGTTCGGCGAGTCGTTGCGATTGCCTTGAGTCCTCCGCGCTTACGGACGTTCAAGAGCAAATGGTTCCAGTCCTTTGCGTCACCGGGGATCCCTAGGAGCCGACAGTTGTTGAGAAAACTCTCGTTCATCGATCGATCCGCCAGAACGCGGTCGGACGACCATCCCTGATGAGAAGCCAGAAAGGCCTCTGCAATGGCCGTCGCCAACTCCCCGTTCGCTACTGCCACTTGTCCGAGCGATACGTTAGCCTTTGTAAGGATGGGACTTTCTGATGTCCGTACTGACACGGGCCCGCGGGCCCGCTTTAGCCGCCGCCCATCACGCGTCCGGGGAGCGCTACGAACGGCGTTCTCCGGGCCGTCGAGCGGATCGCCGGGTTGGACGGCGGCGAGGCGTTTTCTGATCAGGGCCACGTATTTCTTGGAAAGCTCGAAGCCGAGGTAGCGGCGGGCGAGCTTCCTGGCCACCGCCGGGGTGGTGCCGCTGCCGGCGAAGGGATCGAAGACCAGCTCGCCTTCCTTGGAGCAGCCGCGGATGATCCGACCCAGGAGTTGCTCGGGCATCTGGCAGCCGTGGAAGCCGGCCCGCTCCTTGAAGGTACCGGCCACGCGCGAGAAGAACCAGGTGTCGCTGGTCGCCGGAAAACGTTCCGGGATGTCTTGCGGGCGGAGGATGAAGCCGTCGCGGGTGGGCACCTCCGGCGGGAGCACCGGGGCCATCATCCAGGTGTCGTCGGGGACGCGGCCGTCGGGGTCGGCCCGCTTGTCGCCGTAGACGATCTCGCGGGCCGAGGGGACCCGTACGTCCAGCGAGTTGAACGTGAACCGCTTCTTGTCCTTGACGAAGTGGAACAGGTGAGCGTGGCTGCGGGTGAACTTGTACTTGCAGTGGACGCCGAAGGTGTAGAACCAGATGACCCAACTCCGGCAGTGGAAGCCCAGCTTGCGGGTGCAGAGCACTTTCAGCTCGGCGGCGAACTCGTCACCGATGGCCAGCCAGAAGGTGCCGTCGGGCTTGAGCACCCGCTTGACCCCGCTGATCCATTCGCGGCACCAGTCGAGATACTCGTCGGCCTCCCGCATGTCATCGTAGACATCGTACTCGTAGCCGATGTTGAACGGCGGATCGGCAAAGACCAGATCGACCGACCCGGCCTCGAGCTTGCTCATCCCCTTGATGCAATCGCCCTGACGAATCCGATCGACCGCCATGCCCATGCCCGCACCTCCTTGGTTGCGGATTGTAGGGCCGATGTCCCCGGCTGCAATGATGCTGCGATATCACAGGATCGGCCCGGCGGCGACGGACCAATGTTCGGTCTCTATTTGAGCACGCCGGACCGGTCAATCATCGCCTTGTCGCTACCTCGTGACATGGGCCGGCCGCACTCGCCGCAGCGCGAAACCGGCGCCCCGCATACCGGGCAGGTCCCGGACTCGTTGCCGACCAGATCGTAGGAACACCGCGCGCAAAGGCCGTGCACCACGGGGACCGGGGTCCACATCTGAAAGAAGATCACCGAGAGAAGGCACGCCAGCGCCGGACATAAGATCAACGGCGCCAGCCACAGCCAAGTGATCGGCACCGGACCAGTCGGTGGGGCTAATGCGAGTGCGACAGCATCGCCGAAGAAATATGCAACGCCACCGCAGGCGAACCCGGCCGCACTCGCGCCGATGCTACGCTTGGCGCCCTCCCCCCGCGACAAGGGCGCACCCGCCCATTGAGGCGCGAATCAGACTCCCTTCTGCATGAAGGGAAACTCCCACTGCTTGCCGCGATAAACGACATTCTCAAGTTCCATCAGGGAGCGTACATACGGTCTCATGATTGGGTCGGTAAACTTATAGTAACCCTCGCGGACCTTCGTCAGCACGTTGGCGCGTTTATCGCTGGACAGTTCGCCAAGGTTCCAATTGAAGCTGCCCGGCCTCGGCTCCTCGCCCGTGAAAAACGCCATGTTTTTGGAGATATCCTTGACCTGAACGTCGCGTTTATCGCTCAGGGCGATTCCCCAAAGAACGAGCGTAAACTCTTCGCTCGGCCTGCGGGTCGTGATGACGGCCTGTGCGTAGCGCTCGCTGAGCGTGTGTTCCGCATTGCGCAGAGCGGCATGGAGACCCTGAACGTATTCGTCTTCAGCGATGACGACGCGGTCCCCAACACCGGCGAGAAGTTGGTCGGCGGCGACGTGGGCTGCGTGTCGGCAGATCAGATGCACGCAGTATGGAAACCCATCGGCAAGGCCAACGATTCGGTTCGCGATAGTTCCTTTTACTATTGCTTCCAAATGCCCTTCGCCCTTGTGGACGATTTCGGTGAGCTCTTCGTTCGACATCCGGTCGAGCCTGATCTGGGCCAGCGAGCGGCTCAACGACTCATGTTCTCCGATCAGTTGCGACAAGGTTTCAGCGACGCCCACAAGCATGATCTTGGTTTTCGAAGCAGCGTCGGAAAAGTGCTTCAGGAGCTCGGCCACTCGAGTGTGGGTCTCTTCGTCGCTGACTCGATCATACTCGTCGACGATGATCAGGCCTTCGGCGTCGGCGAATTGATCGAGCAACATTCGCGGCGTGATCCCTTGGCCGGCCACAATACGCCGGAACGACTGGCGTACGCGGCGCGATGCGCCAATACCGACCGTGCCGAGCGCGCCCAAGCCAAGGGCCCCGTGCCGTTCCCGATCCGACTCCACGCCGTTTAATGCAAGCTCGACACCGGCGCTGGCAAGCACATCTCGGAAAATAGTGTCAAAGGTACTTGTCCGCTCACACCGCACAAAATGGGTCTGTTCCTCGTTGCGACGCAGAAAGAAGTAGGCCAGCTTGGCAAGTGAGGTTTTTCCGACGCCCCGTTCACCGAAGAGGGCGACCTGCCGTCCGGGCGCGCCAAGCTCGGTCTCTAGGTCTCGAATGTGCCTAATCCGTCCAGCGAAAAACTCGGGAAGATCGATTGGTGCGAAGGGACGAAAGGCTTGGTCGCACCGGGCCAGGAATTCCAGATAACGAGCCCGTTTGGGATCGTCCAACGCCATGTTGTTACCGTACCGCGCTGTGGTCACGAGCACAACCTTGGCTCAATCCCCGAACCTGATGCCCTGGGCCAGGGGGAGCTCGGTGGTGTAGTTGATGGTGACGGTCTGGCGGCGCATGTAGGCCTTCCAGGCGTCGGAGCCGGACTCGCGGCCGCCGCCGGTTTCCTTTTCGCCCCCGAAGGCCCCGCCGATCTCCGCCCCGCTGGTGCCGATGTTGACGTTGGCGATGCCGCAGTCGCTGCCGCGGCAGGACAGGAACCGCTCCGCCTCGAGCAGGTTCCTGGTGAAGATCGCCGAGCTGAGCCCCTGCGGGACGTCGTTGTGCAGCTCGATCGCCTCGTCGATCGTCCTGTAGGGCATGATGTAGAGGATCGGCGCGAACGTCTCGTCCTTGACGATCGGCAGGCTGCCCGAGACGCTCACGATGCACGGCGTCACGTAACATCCGCCCGGGTACTGATCGCCAGAGAGCTTCTCGCCGCCGCAGAGAACCTCGCCGCCCTGCCGCTTGATCCCCTGCAACGCCTTCATCATCGTCTCGACCGCGTTCGTGTCGACCAACGGGCCCATCAGCGTATCCGGCTCTAGCGGGTTTCCGATCTTGACCTGCTTGTACGCGGCGACGAGCGAGTCGGTGAGTTCGTCCCGTACCGACTCGTGCACGATGATCCGTCGCGTGCTGGTGCAGCGCTGCCCGGCCGTGCCGACCGCGCCGAAGAGGATGGCCCGTACGGCCATCTTCAGGTCCGCTTCGTGCGACACGATGATGGCGTTGTTGCCGCCCAGCTCCAGGATCGTCCGCCCCAGGCGCTTGCTGACTACCTCGCCCACGCGATAGCCCATTTGGCAGCTTCCGGTGGCCGAGACCAACGGAACGCTTCGATCGTTGATGAGCCACTCGCCCACCTGGCTGCCGCGGCCGATGGTCAGGCAGAAGATGGCCGGGTCGACGCCGGTGTCACGACAGACCTTTTCCGCGATCTTGGTGCAGGCGATGGCCGTCAACGGCGTCAGTGACGAAGGCTTCCACAGCACGGAATCGCCGCAAACTGCCGCAATCGCCGCGTTCCACGACCAAACCGCCACCGGGAAGTTGAACGCGCTGATCACCCCCACGGTGCCCAGCGGGTGCCACTGCTCCAGCATCCGGTGCCCGGACCGTTCCGACTGCATGGTCAGCCCGTAAAGCTGCCGTGAGAGGCCGACGGAGAAGTCGCAGATGTCGATCATCTCCTGCACCTCGCCCTCGCCCTCGGCCCGGATCTTGCCCATCTCCCAGGCGACCAGGGCCCCGAGCTCGGGCTTTCGCTCGCGAAGGGCGTGGCCCAACAGTCGGACCGTCTCACCGCGCACCGGTGCAGGGACGGACCGCCACCTGAAGAAGGCCTCGCGGGCGCGGGCGGATATACGCTGATACTCGGGCTGCGTGATCTGCTTCACGGCCGCGATGGGCTTGCCATCGATCGGTGAGATCGATTCGACGCGGTTGCCGGATCCGGTCCACTCGCCGCAGAAGCCGCCGGGATTGGCTGCATCGATGTCGAGCCGACGTAGGATGTCTTGCATGGCGATCCTCAACGTGCAAAAACCCCGAGGTCCAATTCGGGTGGTCGAGGATAGCGGGCGGGGGGATTTCGTCAACGGTGCGGCTGGGAACGGCCTCGCTTCAGCCGCGCGATCACCCGCGCCAGGCGGGCAAGCACTTCGCGGCCCTCCTCCGTCGCGTCGAGCCCGACGAATTGGAATCCGAGCGACGCGCGCCCATGGTCGGCGGCCTCGCGATGCCGCAGGAGCGCATCGATTACGAACGGCGGCTTCCCGGTCTTGGTGGTAAAGACGCACCGATACGCCCGGCCGACGTCGACCTGCACGGCCTCGGTCGCCCTCACGCGCATCCCACCGCAGGAGATGTCCTCCAACTGCCCGTATTTGACGTCCCGTTCGTCCCTCACGGTCTCTCCGTGCCGATCGGTCCGCCAAAACCGGACGGCCACGACGCTGCCCCGCGGAGGTTGGGCCCGTTCGTAGACTCGACGTTGGATCTGCTGGATGTCGCGCGGCCACCGCAACGTTACGGAGACGCCGTCGCCGCCGCGGTGAACGCCTTCCAGGGGCGTGCTGAACATGCACTTCTTGTGACCGACCCGGAACGTGGTCCCCAACGTCTCCCCGGGCTCGGGCAGGGTGACGTCGGAATCGCTCGGCGAGGGCGCGAGCTTGACCATCAGCGACCGCGTCGCGCCGGAACCGGCGATGAACTTGCCCTTGAACAGTCGCCAGCCATCGGGAGTCTGCTGCGTGAGGACGACGTGCCGCTGGTGCGCTACCGCATCCAACAGAAGCTGGTCCTGACGGGAACCGGAAAGTGCCGGGGAAGGCGTCATCGTGTCGACGAGACCTCCGAACCGTCCATGATCCGATCGAGCGCCCGCCGTAACTCTCGGCGCTGGTCGTCATGTTCGTTCGAGAATACGAACTCCATGCCGACGATCGACCGGACCGGGTCGCCGCATGGCGTGATGTTCACGATGCGCGCCGGGCAGACCAACGGGCGGGCGACGACGGGCAGGGTGTAGCTGACCGTCAGCAACGGCCCCACGGGAAGGCGGTTCGCGTCCCTTGTCTCCATGCGGCAGGCCAGCCCCTGCTCGCTCAGGTTGAGCATATCGGCCACGGCCCCCCGGCGGTCGGCCGGGCCGGGCGGACGCACCGTCACCGACGCCGGTCTCTGAAGACGTCGGCGCCACGTTCGCCTTCGGTCGGCAACACCTGTGTGGAGGTACTTGTCGGACAAGTGCAAACAGCCCCCGAGCGGCCAACATCCTATGCCTCGAGCGCCAGCGCGCTCCCGCATTCATGTCGGAAGCGGCGAGGAGCCACTTAATGATCATCCCTCCTGCCGATAATCCGGGGCGCAACTCGGAGTGGCCGGGGCCGCCACTCATACTACCGAGCGGCCGCCGTCGATCGGAATGACCTGTCCGGTAATGTAGTCGCCCTCGCTGACCAGATACCGCACGCAGCGGGCGACCTCGTCCGGAGAACCCTCGCGTCGCAAGGGGACCCGCGCCACGAGCTTGCGGCGAAGCTCCGGCGTGTACGACTCTGGGAACACGGCGATCCCGGGGGCGACCATGTTGACCTGGACATCGGGCGCCAAGGATCGGGCCAGAGCCCGGGTCATGGCGACGAGCGCCGCCTTGGACGCGCTGTAGGCCAGATGCGAGGCACCGGGACGTTCGGTGGCACTGTCTCCGAGGTTGACGACCTTCCCGGCCCCGCTTGCAGCAAGATGGGTTTTCGCGTGATGAACGAGCGCGAGAGGCGCCAGCAGGTTCACGCGAAACATCCGCTCCCACGCCGCGTCGTTGAAGTTTTCGAGCGTGTCGGGTTGGCCCTGCGCGAAGAGCGCGGCGTTGTTGACCAGGACATCCAGGCCGCCGAGCGACTCGACCGTCTGCGCGACCACGCCGGACCGGTGCCCCGCGTGCTCCAGATCACCCTGCACCGCCACCGCCCGACGGCCGAGTGCGCGAATCTCACCGACGACCTGCCCCGCTTCGCTCGCCGACCGATGGTAATGCAAGGCGACGTCGCAGCCGCCGCGTGCCAGCTCGAGTGCAATCGCCCGACCAACACGCCGAGCCCCGCCGGTAACCAAAGCGACTTTGCCGGAGAGATCCACGATCCTGCCCTATGAGTAGGTATCCTCATCGTCGTATTCGGGCACTTGATGCATCGACCACACGTCACGGCTGTCGGCGGGCGGTGGCCGCTCACGATCCAGCAGTTGACGGTATCGACGCGAGAAGCGAAGGAACGCGTATGTGCCGAACAGGAAAACCACGACCAGCAGGGCGCCCAACAGCAGGAGGCTCGGCAACGCCCGGACGACTCTCTGGCGCTCGACCGGTTCCGACGCGGGTCGCCCTGGTGTCTGCACGGGCTCATGCCCTGCGCGCGTTTCCGCGGGCACGTTCTCCGGCATCGACGTGCGATAGAACCAGCTCCCCCACGCCCAGAGCAGCAGCAGCAGCCCGGCCGCCAGGACGAGAAACCCCACCCGCGCGCGATGCTGCTCCGACCCCGGGTCGCCGATCATCGCCGTTCTCCGACCGCCCAAGCGCACGCTTCCCGCGGGTTCACGCGCTCGTGCAAACGAAGCTGCTCGAACAACCGGCGCTGCTCGTCGGTCAGCTCCTTCGGTGGTACGATCTTGATCACCACGTATTGATCGCCCCGGGTATCACCGCTCGCCACAACAAGCCCCCGGCCCTTGAGCCGGAGCTTGGCCCCGCTCACCGTGCCGGCCGGCAAGGTCAACGTCGCGGGTCCGTCGACCGAGGGCACGTCGATCTTCGCTCCGAGGACTGCCTCCGACACCGTGACCGGCACGTCCACGAACAGGTCGGCGCCGCGACGTGTGAAGTACGCGTGGGACCGGATCCGGACGCGAAGGTAAAGATCGCCGGGCGCGCGACCGTCTCCGCCCGGGACGCGGCCCCGGAGGCGAAGCCGCTGCCCGTCCTCGACGCCGGGGGGGATCTTCACGTCGATGGTCTGTGACGACCCTTGCGGTGTCCGGAGCTGGAGGGTCAGGGTCGCACCATGCACGGCCTGCTCAAAGGCAACCTCGACGAGTTCTTCCTGATCCGGTGTGGGTCGTGGCGGGCGACGAACCGTACGGGGCCGGCCCCGCGCGGTCCCGCCGCCGAACACCTCCTCGAAAATGCTCGCACGTCCGCCACCGCCGCCACCGCCGAACACCGAAAACAGGTCCTCCAGATCGTCGACGCCAACGGTTGAACCGCCGCCCCATTGGTAGACACGCTGCCCCCCCGAAGTCGTATTCCACTCCCCGACGGCGACATCGCCGAAGCGATCGTACTTGGCTCTCTTGTCCGGATCACTCAGAACGCTGTACGCGTGCTGCACCTCCTTGAACCTGGCCTCGGCGTCGGCGTCGTTCGGGTTGCGATCCGGGTGGTACCTTTTGGCCAGCCGCCGGTATGCGCGCTTGATGTCCTCGGGCGAGGCCGATTTCTCCACCCCGAGCACCTCGTAATAGTCACGCTTTCCGTGCATCGTAATCCAGCGACGTAGGTTGCCGCACAGCCGTGACCGGCCGGATGATTCTGGACAGGACCGGGGCCGTCCGGCGGCCGGCCTGGAGCAGCGCCATTTGCGGAGACTATAGGCGCGGGCACGCAGAATGTAAACGTCATCACGCCGGCCGCCGGAGCGCGGCGCGAAGCAATGGGTTGGCGCCGCCACCCGCTCGCGACTTGGCGCTGATGGCCCGCAACGGGGCGTTCGCTACAATCATGGCCGCGAGCGTAGCACGACAAATAGACCTTGAGGTCCAGGGAGGTGGCTCATGACCGTTGCTCGGAAAGACATCCTGATCGCGATCCTCGTCGGCGGGTTGGGTGCCGCGCTCGGGTGCGAGAAGTCGCAGCAGCCGACCCCACCTGCGGCAGGCGCACCGTCGGCGTCGAAGGCTGCCGACGATGAGCCGGTGGCCCAGCCCGCCCAACCCACGGAGCCGCCGGCCACGTCCGCGCCATCGATGCCGGAACAACGCGTTCATACACCGGCGGACGGGAGCCGCATTCAGGTGGATAGTATCAGGGTGGTGGTCCCCACCGGCTGGGTCGTGGAAGCCATACCCGCAGGTCCGATGGCGCCCAAGTGCATCATCACGATTCCCAGAGCCGAGGGTGATGACGAGGACGGCGAGGTCCGCGTCACTCATTTCCCCGGCATGAAGGGAATGGACGACGCCAACATCGAGCGCTGGCTGGGTCAAGTCCGCCATTCCGACGGCTCGACCTACTCGCGCGACGAAGCCAACGTCAGCGTCCAGGAGCTTGGGAACGTCCGACTTACCATGCTCAACATGAGCGGCATCGTTTCGGCGACCATGACCTCGCAGCCCAAGGCGGAACACCGCATGATCGCTGCGATCATCGACCACCCTGACGGCCCGCACTTCGTCGTTGCCAGCGGCCCGACCGCCACCATCGAGAAATGGCATGATGACATCGTCGCATTCCTGACGAGCGCGTCGGTGGAGTGAGCGCGATGTCGGCGGACCGGGTACGGGCGGCGAACTACGGCGTCCGGGTCTTGAACCCGCAGCCGACGAGGAAGCCGCGGATGCCCCTGGTGACGTGGGACACGCGGGCTTTGACCCACGCGTGCGGCGACTCGCCAGAGAACTGGCGAATGAATGCCGTTCGGCCGCGCTCCACTCGGACCTTGGTCCAGAACGCCATGCCACCCTCGGATACATTGTGCATCGAAGCCGAATGCACGTCGTTTCCGGTTTCGGTGTCGAGCATCACTTCCAGTGGCAGCTCGTTCTTAACCCTCGGGTGACGGCGCTTGCCGTTATAGGTATCGGGCGTGCCGCCATCCCGCGCCGAGTGCACCAGGCGGTGGATCTCCGCTACGTCGCCAACGGTGATGGTCTGAAATGTCATCATCGACGCACCGCCGGCCTCTGGCCAGCGGTCGGTCCCGGGCGCGTTGTCCCCGCATGTCGCGTGAGCGGCACCGGCTGTCGGCCCGCGTGAGGGCCTGCTGCGGCGACGATGTCGCGTCGATCCGTCACCGGGCGAGCACCAGGCGTCCGACCTGCCCGCCGGACGAGGGCGCAACGGACGACAGGACGACGCCACCCCCGGTGTAACTGACCGGTTGCAGGTAGACGGCCTTGTTGTTGCCGTTCAGGTTGACGTACACGAGGCGTCCGAAGCGTATGTCGTTGATGGTGTACACGGTGTTGGCGCCGCTTCCGGACACGGCATTGTGCAGGAAGAAGCCGACCACCTCGCCGATCCTCGCCGCCACGTTGCTCTCGAGCGTCGCCTTCAGCCCGGGGTCCCCGGTGATGTCGTAGGTGATGGAGTCGCCGTTGGCGTCGAAGAAGGTCAGAACCGCCGAACCCGTCTCTGCCGCGAAATCCTCGGGCGGCACGCCGTTATCGATATGGTCGCGCAGGCCCGGGGTCCCCTGGTTGGGCGTGCCGATGTTCAGCAGCCCGAAGTTGCCCGGCGAGTTGTCATGCGGATACAGCTTGATCTCGCGGATGCCGTCCGACCCGCTGAACGTTGACTCGGTGATCGGATCGTACTCATAGTCGTCCGGTCCGCCGGCAAAGTCCGCGGCGAACAGGTCCGTATGCACCGTAAACGGCAGGACCCCGCCCGGAGACTCGTTCGTGTCAAACGCCGACATCCGGTCGTCGTAGACGGCCACGGCCGACGCCGTGACCTCGGTCGTGCTCTGGCCGAAGATCTGGGCGAACAGGAGCGTGACCGGACCATTCGCACTGTCGTCCGTACGCCGGGCCTGGACGTGAACTGCGTTGAACTGGGAAAGCGGCACGCCGTTTTGCACGGCCGACGTGGCCGACAGCAGATCGAGCCATCCGAAGATCACGTCGCTGGAACCGATGACGGTGCCCTGTCGTGCCAGCGACGAGTTCAGGCTCGAGACCAGATTGATGTGTCCCTCGCCGGTGTACTCCACCATTCCGATGGACCCCTCCGTGCCCATCCGAACCTGCATCATGGTGTCGCCGGCCAGCGCGCCGGCGCCGGCCAGGGCCGCGGCGTCCGCGGCGTTCTGGAGATCGGACCGAACACCGTACAGATACGCCACGTCGACAGTCAGCGCGGCCACGCCGAGCAACACGGGGATGACAACCGCCACCAGGACGAGGGCCACGGCCCGTCTCCGGCACGCGATCATCTGAACCGCGCCGACGCTGCTGTCAGGGGAGTGCCCACTGCGCATACGACAACCTCCTTCGCAAAGGGGCGTGCGGAGCGCCTCGCGGGCATACTCGGCCTACGCCGGATTGTACTCTACGATCGAACTCGTGGGACCACGTTCGGCAGCCCGACACGCGGCTTGGCCACACCATTAGCGGACCTCGGCGGAGGCCCGCCGTCGCCCTCCACCGTCCGCGCGGATGCCTCGAACACGCAGCCGACGAAGTAACCCCTCAGTCCGCGCCCACAGCGCTTCACCCGCGCGCGCAACCAGGGCCGCCGGCCGTCATCCGAGTACTCGCGAAGATAGATGATCGAGCGAACCGCGATCGCCCTTCGCGACCAGAGGGCCACTCCGCCCTCAGACACGTCGTGCATGGACGCGACCGTCGTGCTACCCGCACTCGCGGGATCCGTGGTGACCTCGAGCTGAAGCCCGTCCTTGATGCGGCGCAGGCTGCGCTGCCCGTCGTAGCAGTCGGGCGTCCCGCTGACTCGCGCCGCGCGGACGATCCGCAGGATCTCCGCCGCGCCACCCTGGGTGGTTGCTGGTTGCTCGCTCATGGCTCCCTTTCCTCCTCCCTCGGGTCAATCACAGGCCGGCCGGGCCGGAAGTCCGGAGCACGGCTGGGGCACCGAAGTCCCGCAAGACGGGGCTCGCGCCGCGGCGGAATAGGGCCAATCGCTGTTACTGTCCGGGAGTCGACGCTAGCCGCCGCTGCCGCCACGTCCGTAGCCGCGACCTCCGCCATTGCCGCCACCGCGGCCTCCGCCGTTCCCATTGCCGCCACCGTTGCCGTTGCCGCGGCCGCCCCCGGCCCCCTCGGCGCCGGCGCCGCCTTTCTGCCCGTCACCCGCGTCACCACCGGAAGACCCGGCCCCGCCGGCGTCGCCGCCGCTCGACCCTCCGGACGCGTACCCGCCGCCGGCCGATCCCGAACCGCTTCCCGTGCCGCCGGCCTGTCCGCCGCCGTCGCCGCCTCCCGGCGAGTTTCCGTCCAAAGTCAGGGCGATGCCGGCCCCGAGGTCCCCGATCAGGTGACCGAGCTTCTGACCGAACATGCTCGCGCCGGTCATCGCCACGCCGGCAACCAGGGCGAGCAATGCCGCGTATTCCGTGCCGGTTATAGCGCCGTCACCGCGGAGCCGCGCCACGGCAGCGGCGCACCGCACGATGTTGCCATCATGTCGGGTCATGCTCATGCCAGTGGCCCGTTCCCGGTAGGGGCATCCTGTAGCGTCCAACGTGAAGCCGGGCGTACGGTCACCGCGACGTGGGCGCCGCCGCCCGCGCGGCCAAGCCGTCGGGAGGCAGTGCGAGCGGATTTCGCCGTAACCGGAAAACGAGGCTTCACGGGACGCCCTCCGGGGAACGCACGTTCCCCTTCCCTAACTGGCCCGCCGGCTCTCGGCTCGCCAGGCAGCGCGACAATCCCGACCTGCATCGGGACTCAACGCTTTGCGTCCCAACCTCGCGGTTGGTTTGCCTTTCGGGATGTATCTAAACGGTACGATTCATCGGTACGATCGTGCCGGCGAATCGTCCGCGAAATTCAAGGATTTCAGGGTGTCTGAACGATTTCGCCGTTGTCTGCGAGAATGCAGAGCCTGGCCGGCGCCCTGAGGGTCGCTCTTATCTGACCAGCATCGGCGGCGGCCCCTTAGGCATCAGGTCGAGCAACGGCGAAGACTCGTCGACGTGAATCGTGTACCCCCCGTTGAAGGTCACGGTCTTGCCGATGAGCACGCCGTAGTAGGTTCCGGAGGTTCCGGAGAGTGTTACGTCCGCTTCGGGCGCGACAATGCCGCCATAGAAGGCCGTGCCGCCGCCGAGCTTGATGGCCGATCCGGTGCAGTAGATCGTCAGATCGTTGGGCGATCGAGTCTTGTTCAAGATCGTCCCACCGGTGGCGTCGATGTTGCCCTTGACGTAGATCGTCGTGGTCCCGACGACGGTCAGGCTGGCGCCACCACTGAGCTTGATCGAATCGAAGTAGAGCGTCCCCGGCGGCAGTTCGAGCGTGGCGCCGCCGGAAATGTCAACGTAGTAGGGACTCCGAAACGGGCTCCGGCCGTCGCTGGTCAGTCCGATCAGGTGGTTGTCGTTGGAATACTCCACCGCAGACAGGTCGACCGTTACCGCCGGGGGATCGTCGAGCCGCGACGTGGTGATGCCGGTGATCTCCCCCGAGCTGCCGGAGACGGAGACCGGATATCCGAATCCGGACATGGCGTCGCCGTGAAGGTCGATGCTCCCCATGATCGTGATTCCGCGACCGCTGCACAGATCGCCGTTGTCCCGCGCCGTCAGGCCGTCGTATGCACCGTCCGTCGAGTCATAACTGTCGGCGACGATACTCCCGGCCTTGATCCCTTCCAGCCCCCAGATCCCGCGGCAGTCGCGACTGCCGACGGCGACCGCCTCACGGGAGACGTCGGTGGCCTTGCGGCCCATAACGCCCGCAAAGAAGTGCTTCAGGTTGTTGCGATAGGCGCGTACGCGGACGGCAAATGCGCCCCGCTCCCACTCGTCGGGAGACAAGGCGGTGAAGACATGGTTCACCGAATCCCACTGACCAAGCTCGATGACCTGGTCCTCGATTGATTCGTATCCCTGAAACCGCTGGTTGCGGGCGATGAGTTTCTCAACGTCCTCGATGACGTCCTCCGACCGCTTCTCCTGCAACAGCGTGGACCCGGCCAGTGCCCCGGCATCCGCCGTGTTCTGCTGCTCCGCGGCCACCGCGCAGATCTGCCCCACATCGATGGACAAAGCGGCGCAGACGAACAATGTGGCCAACATGACCACCACGAACACCACGACAGCGCCGCGCCGCCGCGGTGTCCCCGTCGGGAGCTTCCGGGACCATCTCATGGTTTCGCCCTCCTACAGGAGCAAAAGACCGGCTGATACGCTTCGGTCTGTGGCTGAACGTTCATCAATGGCCACGAGGAGCCGGGTCGATTTACGCGGCTCCACAACGACCATCGCAGCAGTTTCGTAGAAGTCGTGCGCATCATCGGACACCTCATTTGACAAGCATCGGCGGCCCCTTGAGCGAGTGCGTCAACCCCAGTGACTCGTCGACGTGGACCTGGGCGTTGCCGGCCATCTTGAGGGTGCCGCAGACGATCGCTCCATAAAAGTCCGGCGTGCCCGTAATGCTCACCGCTGCGTTCGGCGCGAGAATCGAGCCGTAGAACTCGGTCGAACCGCTGATGTTGAGCACGTCGCCCTTGGAATAGATCGTCAGGTCGTGGGGATCGCCCGTCGTGTTGAACGTCGCGTATCCGGATTCGTTGAAGTTGCCGAGCAAGTAAATTTCGGTCTCCCCCGTGAAGGTCAGGCTCGAGCCGGACGCGAACGAGACGGACTCGAAGTAGTACCGGCCCGGCGGGACTGTGAGGTTGTCGTTCGCCTTGATGCTCAGGTTCCAACCGCTGCTGAAGGGGTTGTTCCCCTTATCCGTCAGACCGATGAGGCCGTTGTCGTTGTCGGTGGCGATATCGCCGAAGTCCACTTCCGGGATGTCCGCGGGCTCACTGAGTGTGTCCACATACCCATGGACCGTGGCGCTTCCTCCCTTGACGGTGACCGGATCTCCCATCGTGTCGCCAAAGATCTCGATCGACCCGGCAACGGTGAGGTCGCTGTTGCTGCACACGTCACCGTTCTCGCCGGCGCCGAGCGCGCTGTATGCGCCGTCCGTCGAGAAGTAACTGTCTACGGTGACGTTGCCCGGCACCTCGACGCCGTTGATTCCCCACAGCCCCCCGCAATCGGGTGAGACCCAGGCAACCGCCTCGCGGGCGACGTTGGTGGAGTTCTTGCCCATGATCGGCGCGAAGAAGAGCGACACCTTGTTGCGTTTGCTCACCACTCGGACCGAGTTGCCTTTCGCCGCCTCAGCGTCGGAGAACGGCGTAAACATCTGCAATTCTCGGTCCCACCGGCCGACCTCGATCACCTGATCGTCCAGCGAAAGAAACCCCTGCGACTTCTGGTTGCGCGAGATAATGTTCTCGGCCCGGTCCGTGTAACGGGCATAATCCCCGTCGCGCAGCGCCGACACGCCGGCGAGCGACGCCCCGTCGGCCGTGCTCTGCATTTCCGCGGTCAGTGCGGCAATGTAGCCGACGTCCACCGCCAAGGCGCCGAACAGCAACAGGGTGACCAGCGAAACGCTCGTAATGACGACCACTGCGCCGCGGCGGCGGCGCGGGCGGACGGCGCGATCCGGACGACGTAATGCCATGGGACGCACTCCAGTCAATGACGCCTAGGACACAACTCCCTTTCTAGTCGGTCTACCCCTTCGACCTCCTAGGCAGCGCGACGATCCGCGGGTGGAGCGGACTCAACGCTTTGCGTCCCAACCTCACGATTGGTTTGCCCTTCGGGATGTACTTCAACCCTACGATTTGCGCTTGGCCGGAGGCAAGTATTCCCTCCCTCCGAATCCTCGTCCGGGAATCGAGGTGCAGGTGGCCTGGGATCGGCATCGTGGTCCGAGCCGTCGGTCGCGTTCGAAGCGGGCCGGTGCCGCCGTACGCCGGTGCCGATCGGGCGGCGAAGGAAGTGCGCGTACGTGATACGGACTGGGGGGATCCTGTACCCGAAGCGCGCCGTGGTTGCAGCGCGTCGGACCTGGGTGGCATCGCAGCGGACCGGGGCTAGGTGATTCGGGCCGAGGTGTCGATCGAGCAGCCGATCTTGAAGCCCTGAACCGTTTGCGTGCAGTGATGGACGGTTGCCGAAGCCGCCTCGCCGGCGCCGTCCGAGGGACGGAGCCTAATGACCTCGCCGATGTCGAGCCGGTGGCGGAGCGTCAGGCCGATGCCCGCAGCGCCGGCGCTGATGTTGAAGATGTGAGCGAGCTCCGGTTCATGCCCGCCCTCGCGAACGACGAAGCACGAGGCCATCACGGTGCGTCGCTGCTCGTGCCGGTTGCGGTCCGGTGCGTTCTCGGCCTCGCCCTCATCCCATAGCGTCTTCAGCCAGATTGGCAGGTGAGCGATCATGGCTCGGTCTACCCAGATGGACAGTACAATACCGGTATCGGCCTATGCGCGGCGGTTTTCCGCAATAAACGCGGGACCTGATTCCCATCGAACCGCGCCCGGCCGCTGGAACCCCGCGGGGTCCGAAAACAGTGGGCAAACAGGGCCAATCTCGCAGGGCCAATCTCGCCGGGACGCGCGGATACCCTCTTGGTCCCTTCGGCCGCGCGCCCCCGGACAGACACAACGCATGCGCAGCGTCGAACGGGCGGACCGGCGTTGTCCCGATAACGCCGTCGCCGCGCGACCACAGCGTGACGACAGACAGCCCCGGGCGGCTTCGCGCCGCCCGGGCCGGGATCGATGCAACCAGGTCTACTCACCGCCCAAAGTCAGGAGCTGATCGATCGAGTTCCCCAAGACCTCGAGCACGAACCTCGGATTGTGCACGCCGCGGCTGGCGTCGTTGTTGACCAGGTTCCAGTTCCAACCGCTCTTGATGAGCCGCTCGTCCGCGAAATCGTAGAGTCCGCCGACATCGCCGCCGCCGTCGAGTACTCGAACGTCGCCGACGGCGATCGGCCCGACGGCGCTGCCGTCGGTGAGCGATACGGTAATCGCCTGTTGGCCGTGGCTCTCACCGAGCGCGATCGCCTCGACGGTTGCGGTACTGGTGATGGTCGCCTCGCCTCCGAGATCGATCGAGTTGCCGGCGGCGATCTGCGCGGCCATCAGGTTCTGGATAGCCTCGCCGAACGCGTCCTCGAGCTCGTCCAGGTTGGCCTGGAATGCGTCCTGGACGCCGGTGGCGTCGAATGCCTCGCCGTGGCACTTGGAGCAGATCGTCGTGCTGGCAAAGAACGTATGGTTCGTTCCGCCGAGGTTGTAGGCCAGGAGGTCCGGCGGCGGCGTCTGCTCCATGTGGCAGTTGACGCACGTGTCCTCGACCAGTGAATGGCTGCCGCGCACGCCGACGCCGACGAAGAAGGCGTTCTGGCCCATGAGCACGTCGGTCTGGGCCGAGCCGTGTGGGGCGCGTTCGACGTCGGAAGTGCCGGCGATATCGTCGAACGTGTCGTCATTGTGCAGTCCGCGGCGCGAGTTGTGGCAGGTCATGCAGATCGCCCCGCGGCCGGCGCCGAACACCTGGAAGCCGGCAATCAACGGTGGCGTATTGCCGCTGATGCGGATCGTGGCGTTGGTCTCGATGCCCGTGGTCGTCCCGATCTGGTGCGGGTCATGACAGGTTACGCAGGTCTGGGGGAACGCCTCGTCCGCCGTCCAGGTCACCTCCACGTTGGCGGTCGGATCGGTATTGGGGTCGTCGTCCAACAGGACCGGGAGCCAGGCCAGGAAGCCGTTCACCGTGTGGCAACGCGCGCAACTGCCGCTTTGACTCTCGTCAATCGCCAGCTCGAAGTTCGCGTGGCCGCTGAGCTGCCACTGCTGGAAGCGGGCGTGCCGAAGCGGCTCGCCGTGGCAGGACGCACACACGTCCGCCGAAAGGCTGATTCGCTCGGCGTCGAGGTTCTGGTTGAGGTGCAGCGCGCTGTTGTTCGGGCCGTGACAGTTTTCGCACTGGATGTTGGCCAACTGCGCCGCGTCGGGATAGTCCGTCAGCATCGTCGTCCACTCGTCCGGTCCGATGTCGTGAAGCAGGGTGGAGTCGAGGAAGGCCGAGTAGTCGGCCTGATCGTCCATGCCGTTGTTGGCGACGCCCGTGTCGTAGCCCACGGTGTGACAGGCGAAACAGCTCTCGCCGTAGTGATCGCTAGTGTTCAGGTTGGCGGAGAAAATCTCCGCGTGCCCCGTCTCCTTCCACGGCGTGAAGATGTCGGGGGCATCGGGGAAGCCGGGGTTGCCATGACAACTGGTGCAGTTGGCGGCCAGGGGGCGGCCGTTGTCGTCCTGCCCCGTGATCGCGCCCTGCCAGGTGCCCGCGACCACCGTCAACGAAACCGCCGCCGCAGGTTCGACCGTCTGATCGGTGACGTTGACCGTATAGGTCCCGGGAACGTCCGGGATGAAGTAGGGATTCTGAGTCGTGGCGTCGGAGAGGGTCGTGCCCGCTCCCGACGGGCGGGTCATGCCCCAGTTGTAGGTATCCTGCGTCTTTCCGTGCAGGAGCACCGGGATTCCGGTCGGAACGTTCTGAACGCTGGTCGTCACCTTCCACGGCAGCTCGGCGTGAATCGGCAGGTCCTGCGTGAACGTCCCAGACGAGGTCGTGACGGTAACGGTCAGGTCAATCAGCCCGGCCTCTTCGAGCGAGAAGGGATTGATCCCGACGACGTAGAAGCGGTTTTGCAGGCCGGCCGGGAACTCGCCCTCGGGCAATGGCACATTCGGCGGAAGCTGTTCCGCGGTGATCGGGGGCTCGGAGATGACACGCAACAGCTCGTCCTTGAACGCGGTCGCCCCCGGCAGCGTTACCGTTGCCACGGCGGTGTCTCCGTTCGTGATGCTCACTTCGACGCTGTTGGACTGCGACCACGAATAGCCCTGCACGGTGGTGGAGCCGTCGAGCACTTCGACATCGACGGACGCGGTCAGCGTGCCGCCGGGTGACGCGTTGCCCGACACACTGGCACCGACGAACACCGCCTGCACAGGCGTCAATGCGGCATCCACGCGCGTCGTGGTGCCGCCACCGACCGCGATGATCCGCGATTGGCTCTGGTACCGATCGTCGGTGAACGTCACCGTGTAGACCCCGGCCGGCAGCGATTGTGAGTAGCCGCCGCCCGCGCCCGTTGTAACGGACACCCCGTCGACCGGCGGGTCGATCGATACGTCCGCGCCGATGACGCCTGCGCCGGTCGTGTCATTGGTCACAGTGCCGGCCAGTGTCCCGTTCAGAATACCGCCGCCGGGCACGCAGCCGGGGAGTGCAAACGACGCCACGACCGTAGCGGCCGCGAGACCGAGAAGCAGCCGCCCCCTCCGAAACCAACGCGTGAACATACCCATGACTCGTCGCTCCTTCTTGCTTGCATGCGGTGGACCGTGGAAAAAGACCACCTCTGTGGAAAATGGCACACTTGCCTACCCCGGTCGGCCCGAGCAGGCTGCGGGAGGCAGTCATTGTGCTATCGTCTTCTACACCGGTTTTGAGCCCATCTCACCGAACGCGGCCCACGACCGCGTGATGCGGACCGCTCGGCGAGTCAGAACGCACAAAATGTCGTGCAACTCTCATGCCAGCCCGTGAAACGTCTGGAAAAGCCCGGGCACCGTATCCCCTACCGAATCCTCCCCTCGATGGCAAGTCACTGCGCCACACTTTGTTGATCGGCAAACGACGCGTGGTTTATCTACGGCGCCGGCGATCGTTGGATTTGACCCGGCGGGCTGGTGGCGGTTGAATGCTCTCACGGCCGGGCGATTAGCTCAGTTGGCTAGAGCGCCTCCCTTACAAGGAGGAGGCCACAGGTTCGAGTCCTGTATCGCCCAATGCGAGGGCCCGCGCCTCAGGCGACGGACGAGAATTGCACACCAATTCGGTGATGAATCCCCCCGACGTGCACGCAGCTACGAACGACGCCGTGAAGGACGCCTCGTGCCGGGAGCTTGTTGATTCTTACCCCGACCCGCGTACCCGGTGCAATGAACTGCCGGAACATGAAGCTGAAACCCCCGCGGGAGATCTCACGCGATGTCACGATCAAACTGCGCGGGATTTTACTAGTATCCGAGATCGTGATCGTCAGATCCGTAACCCAGGCATGACGCTCGGAGCTTCGTTCGTCGGGAACGTCGTGCGGCTCCTCCGCGCGCCGGAAAAGCCGCTCCTCGAGCTGATCCGCCGTCGGCTCCACGAACGCCTCCGAGGCCCGGAGGTCATCCAGGAACGAACGGTCGGGCGTGTTGACGGGGCCGTCCGGTTGCGCGCCGAAACCGTCCGACTCGATTGGTGACGTGTCTGTCACGACCTGTTGTCCGTGCCCCGGAAACCGGCGCGCAGCGCTCCTCCCTTTACCCCGGATCATCGGCGACGCCGCAGGCCCGATTCAAGGTCGCAGCGCGCCCGAACTAGGCGTCCGAAAAACCGCCGGGTTTCGATCCATGAGCCCGGTTCTGGTCCGTCCCGTGGAAACGGAAGTGGGCGGGGAGCCAACGGCCCCGCCGGCGCCCCGAGCCTTTCGTGCGTGCCTCGTGTTCAGATCCCGCGATCCCTTGATTCCCGAACCCCTCGGTCGCGTGCGGCGGCAATATCCCGCCGAAAGTACGCCCCTTCGAACTGGATCGCCTCCGCTGCCGCGTACGCCCGGAGCCGTGCGTCGGTGATGTCCGCACCGAGGGCGGTTACTCCCAGGACCCGCCCGCCGCTGGTCACCGTCCGCTCCCCGACGCGCTTGGTCCCCGCCTGAAACACCTGCACATCGGCCATCCCGCCGGCCCGTTCAAGCCCCTCGATCACCTTGCCCGTGTTGTACGAGCCCGGGTAGCCCTGCGAGGACATCACGACACATACCGCCGGCTTCGGGCTCCAGCGAACGTCCGCCTCTGCCAGCCGTCCCTCGACCACCGCCTCGATCAACGCGTAGAAATCCGACTCCAGCCGCATCAACAGAGGTTGCGTTTCCGGGTCACCGAACCGGCAGTTAAACTCCAGCACCTTCGGTCCGGCCGCGGTCAGGATCAGTCCCGCATAGAGCAATCCGCGGTACGCAGCGCCATCGTTGCGAAGTGCGTCGACGATCGGCACCAGGATGTCACGCTCGATCTTCTCGGTCAACTCATCGTTGCCGACCGCCGCCGGACTGTACGCGCCCATCCCACCCGTGTTCGGGCCGGTGTCGCCTTCGCCGACACGCTTATGATCCTGCGCCGTCTCGAGCACGTAGATCGTCTGTCCATCCACGAGCGCGAACACCGACAGCTCCGGGCCTTTGAGGATTTCTTCGACCACGACCGTGTTCGCCGCGTCCCCCAGGTTGCGGGCCACCATCATCTTCTCCAGGACGATCAGCGCATCGGCCGGGTCCTCGCACACGCTGACCCCCTTTCCCGCCGCCAGCCCAGCGGCCTTCACAACCACCCCCGTATCGCGCGATGCCACGTAGGCTCGGGCCGCGTCGTGGTGGTTGAAGATCCGCCCCTCGGCCGTCGGCACTTTGGCCAGCTTCATCAGCCGTTTGGCGTAGGCCTTGTCACCCTCGATCCGCGCCGCAGCGGCGGTGGGCCCGAAGATTCGAAGACCCTCCCGCTCGAAACGGTCCACGACACCCGCGCAGAGCGGTGCCTCGGGTCCGACGACCGTAATCGCCACGTCTCGTGCGTTAGCCAACCCGACCAGTGCATCATGGTTTGCAGGATCGACGGCGACGTTTTCCCCGATGGCTGCCGTCCCCGCGTTGCCGGGTGCGCAGATCAGGCGATCCACGCGCGGCGAGTTGGCCAGAGCCCACGCCATGGCATGCTCGCGCCCGCCGCCGCCGATGACCAGAACGCATGCCATTCAACATCCTCCGTTGTACGCCGGTTCCGTCTGACCACTGAGTCCGCCACCGCGCACGCCGAACATCCCCGAGGTCGATGCCGGCAACGCCGGGCGTCGCGCGATTCTATGCCAACCCGACGGACCCGCCACCGAACCCCATTGTGCGTCGATACGACACGCCGACGCCACGCGAACCGGCTCCCGGCCCGTTTGTCGGGGCGACTCGTGCACCGATGGGCCGGTACGCAGGCGGCACCCCGTTCGCCGGGGCGACTCGTGCTCCGATGGGCCGGTACGCAGGCGGCACCCTGTTCGCCGGGGCGACGCAACGAGGACCGGCACCCGATTTGCACTTGACGCCGTTCCGCCTCGGGGATAGGCTCCGGGGATCAAGAACCGATTGCGGGGTAGAGCAGTTGGCAGCTCGTCGGGCTCATAACCCGGAGGTCGCAGGTTCGAGTCCTGCCCCCGCTAGTGAACGAGACGCCGCGAAACGCGGCGACCCAGGGGTTAACGATGAACGCCGAGGCCGAGACGCCTCGGCGTTTTGCGTTCTAACGCCTTTATTCGCAAGGGTTTAGCGACACGTCCCTTCGCGGTCGGCACGTCCGAGACGTCGCCCCGAACCGCCTCTGAGGCGTCCCCGCCCGCGCCGGTGCTTGCATTCCGCCCAAAGTCTCAGAGTCTCTCGCTCCGACCGACCCGCGGGTTATATGGGCCTTTCTCGTTCCCCCGACCGAACGACACCTTCCTCGAACAAAGATGTTTGCGACCCTCGGGTTATGAAGGCCTTTGAGCGCGTTCGATGCCGCCGTCTCAGCCGGGGGACAGGCTATCTGTCTCTGGAGAGGCACCGGCATTCCCGGGGCTACCTCGCTTCCGCCGCCACCGCTCCTCACGCCGCTCGAAGTACCGAACACGTTGGGCAGCATCCGATTCCATTCCGAGATGAAGCTGTTGCGTGGCATCGCAGAGTTCCAGCATGTCGCCCCACCCTCGGTAGCCTTCCGCGAACTCGGCCATCTTGCCGCCGGCCTCCTTCCAGCACTCCGGTGGCCCGAAGCGCCCGAGCAACTCGTGAGCCGTGAGGACCATCACCGGATTGCGCCACCTTTCCGCTGTCGTGCGTTGGCGACCGGCGCGGGCCAGGGCGGCGATTCGACGCTTCTCGGCGGGTTCGAGTTCTTCCCGAAGCGTGGCGAACACAAGCAAGGCACCGGGAAAAAGCTTCGCAAGGTCCCGCGCCCTGCGAAGGTCGCGGGGTTCGAATTGCTCTTTAAAGCTCTTGCACTCACCGATCACAAAGGTTGGTTCAAAACTAACGCGATGCCGGGCCTGGCACCACATCGCGAAATCGATCTCAAACTCGTCGCCCTGCTCATTCTTCAACTTGAGGCTGGGGGCCCATGTCGCTTCGATTTGTAGCAACTGAAGGAAGAAACGCAATGCGATCGCAACGGCGTACGCGCCGTGGGCATAATTCTCGATGCTAAATGGTCCCTGTGTTCGATAGGCCCACGCTTGTGTGGGAGGCCGCGCCGCCGGGAACTGAAACGGTTGAAGGCACCGATCGCAACGCAGGTTCTCGGCGACCTGCTTCAGCGAGTACCAGTTGGTCTGCGCGCAGTGCGGACAGTCGAGCTTGAGGCCGACCTGAAGTACGCCATGTTTCGTCAGCCGGCCGAAATCTCGCTCGGCCCGACGATCATCATGGTGGATCTTCCGTAGAAGGCCCCACCATTGACTCCAGGATGCCGTCCGGCCACGGGCCTTCGGCTTCGGTCCCTCGGCCGGCGTGCTGTCGTCGAGCGATTCGACCATGCCGTGCGCCATCTCGTCAAGCAAGTGAAGTACGTGAGGGTTTGCCACGAGGTGGGCACCCCACGGCCCACCAAGCTGACGAATCATTTGCATGCAGATTCGGCCCGCGCCGGACAACTCGGCATCCAGCCCTCGGCTCTTGAACCAACCCTGGAGCACGCCCACACCGTCTAGAACGCTCCAGAAGATTGTCCTGTCGCCAAAATCGCAAAGTGCGACGATGCCCTCGGAAGTGACGCGTGTCGAGTCGCGTTCGAACCGCATTGTGTCGAGCAGCCGATCCACATCCGGAATGCCCGGTGGGAGGATGGTCGCGACTTCGCTTCCTGCGGAGTAATCGCGCAGGTGGACGACGTTCGCCCACATTGGCAGGTTCGGTGGTCCGAAACTCGTCGCGAAACTCGGGGAAAGGCTTTGGAAGGAGATACGCCCGTCCGCGATCCCGCACTCATCCTCCAAGTTTCCGCCATCCAGTGTACATGGAACCGCGCCGTCCTTGTCGCGCGCCCATTCGTCCCAGATTCGCGGGTAGTGCCTTGGACCAACAGCATCATTACCTGGGAGATCGAGTTTCTTAATGAAACTGCGCGCGTCGTCCCATGTCAGTGACCGCGATGCAAGAATCTCGGTGTGGTGCCTGTACTGCGGCTGCCAACGAAGCGGCACGTACTGCTGTCTAATGATCGTGTTGCACACACTAAGTAAGTCGTCGCGCCATTGAATCGGGATGGGAAGGACGCGCCATCCCAGCGCACGCAGATTCCAGTAGTCGATAAGGTCTCGTGTTGACGTCGCATCAATCAAAAATAGCACTGGATCGTGCCGCCAGCCGCTTCGCTGTACTTCCAGCCCGCTGGCCCCAACGCGAAGCGGAGTAGCCACCTTAGCGCCGAGCACGTCCCGAAGGTCCGCGGCGACGATCCTAAAGGGAGCGGCATCGAACACGTTCCGGTAGTGGCGCAAGAAGTACTGAAGTGTGTCGTCGCTCGGAAAGCGTCCGAATGCGGCGCCGGCGAACGCAGCAAAGCGTTCCTCATCCTGCGCCGCGAACCCTACCTTTCGCGGATGCCGGTGAACGAATCTGAACTCTCGCTCGTAGAGGCCCTGATATACGTCGCATGCGGAAACACCATACCCGACGTGTTCGTCACGCGCGGCGTTCAAGACATCGTCCGGCGGGAGCACGCGGCTCTTGGGTGCGCCCGCCGCTTGGACGAGCGAAGGTTCCATCGCGACGATGAAATCCGGTTCAAATGCTGCAAGATACCCGCCTACGATCTCGGACGCGGTTGGCGGCGTGGGCGGCTTGTCAACCCACCAAGCGGGCGTGCGGCGGAAGACGGGCACGATAGGGTTGAACCGCCCGCCCCAGAGACACGTGTTGATCTCGAACACCCGCATCAACGCGTCGCGGTCGTTCGGCCGAACCAAGAACGCCAGCCTGATCGGCCGAACGCGTCGATGAATCCTCAATCGCTTCGGTTTCTCGCTCATCTGTGGAATTATCGTACCACGCCCAGCGATCTGATGCCCACCGCCCCCGCGTGACTTGCGGACACGTTCGAGCGCAAGGCTGTCCGTAAAGGGCAGGGGGCACGATCCGTCGGCGATGAAATTCCGGACACCTCGCGTGCGGACGGCATAGGTAACGGGTAGGCGGCAGCGACGCACTCGCATGTTGCGAGGGACGTCGCCCGCGTTGGAGGCTCGTCATGCCCAAGCAGTACGCGGATGAACATCTATCCCCCGCCGACCGACGGCGCGAGGTCGCATCGCTCCTGGCCAAGGGCGTTGTCCGGTGGCACCGGACGGCGAGAGCCGCGGGCAAACTCGATGCTCAGAAATCTTCGCCGGGCCGCGAGATTGGCCTTGAGCTTTTCCGCGAAACGAGGCTCAGTGTGGACGGTACCCGCGGGTTATGGCCGCGGGACGCCGGAGACGAAGCATGAGCCTGAACATCAAGAAGGAGCTTGCGGCCCTGGAGCAGATGACGGTTGGCCAGCTCCAGGAGCGGTACGTTGAGGTTTTCGGCGAGCCGGTCCGCAGCCGTCACAAACACTACCTGGTTCGCCGCATCGCGTGGCGGCTCCAAGCCAACGCCGAGGGCGGCCTCTCCGAGCGAGCGCTGCGCCGGGCCGAGGAACTGGCCAACGTAGCGGACGTTCGCGTTACGCCGCCACGGGTAGCGGCTGAGGCCAAGAAGGAACGCGAGCGGGCAACCGACTCGATCCGCGTGTCTGTTTCCACGGACCCGCGCCTGCCCCCGACGGGCGGGCAGATCACCCGCAAGTACAAGCGCCGGACGATCACCGTCACGGTGCTGGCCGACGGCTTCGAGTACTTGGGCGAACGCTATCGTTCGCTGACGGCCGTCGCCAAGGAGATTACCGGCTCGCACATGAATGGATTCCGATTCTTCGAATTGGAGGGCAAGGCGTGACGAGCATGATCGCAACGCGTGAACCCGCCAGCCGCGGCAAGAGAGCGTCGGCCAAGGCGACCACGGTAGCGACCATCCGCTGCGCCATCTACACGCGTAAGAGCAGCGAAGAGGGCCTGCAACAGGAATTCAATTCGTTGGACGCTCAGCGCGAGGCGGCTGAGGCTTATATCGCCAGCCAGAAGGCCGAGGGCTGGGTCTGCCTTCCCGATCGGTACGATGACGGCGGTTTCACTGGCGGCAACATGGACCGGCCCGCCCTTCGGCGGCTCCTGTCGGACATCGATGCGGGCAAGATCGACTGCGTCGTGGTCTACAAGGTCGACCGCCTCAGCCGGTCGCTAATGGACTTCGCCAAGATCGTCGAGGCCTTCGAGCGGCACGAGGTCTCGTTCGTTTCGGTCACCCAGCACTTCAACACCACGCACTCGATGGGCCGGTTGACGCTGAACATCCTGTTGTCCTTCGCCCAGTTCGAGCGCGAGATCATCGGTGAGCGCATCCGCGACAAGATCGGGGCGTCACGCCAGCGCGGAAAGTGGACAGGCGGCACACCGATCCTCGGCTACGACGTGGATCGGTCCAACGGTAGCCCCAAGCTCGTTGTCAACGCCGCCGAGGCCTCCCGGGTGCGGCAGATATTCGACCTCTACCTTGAATTGGGAACCCTCCTGCCGGTGACTGCCGAACTTGAGCGCCGCGGCTGGCGCAACAAGGCGTGGACGACACGGGACGGTCGCAAACGCGGCGGCCTCCCGTTCGACAAGTGCCGGGTCCATAAACTGCTCACGAACGTCTTGTACGCAGGCAAGGTCACCCACAAGGACGAGGTGTACGCTGGCGAACACGAGGCGATCGTTCCTGATGACGTCTTCGATCGCGTGCAGCAGCAACTGAGGCGGCACGGTCGAAACGGCGCTCCCGATGGACGAAACCGCCACGGTGCGCTGCTTCGGGGACTGCTATTTTGCCGAACGTGCCGGCGAGCGATGTCGCACACCTTCACGACCAAAGCGAACCGGCGATACCGCTACTACACCTGCACGAACGCGGTGAAGCGCGGGCGGGCCGCGTGCCCGAGCCGGTCATTGCCGGCCGCCGAGATCGAGCAGGCCGTGGTCGACGAGATTCGGTGCGTTGGACAGGACGCCGGCCTGCTGCGCGAAACGCTGGGCCAAGCCCGCCACCAGGTTGAGTCGTCGATCGAACGCCTTACCGTTGAACGCCGCGAGATTGAACGGGCCCTCTCCAGTACGTACGCCGACATTCGAAAGGCCGCCGCCGCGCGAAACGGCACTCCGGCCACCGCGCCACGCATCGCGGAACTCAACGAGCGCGTACGCGACGCCGAACAGCGGGTGGTCGAAATCGACGCCAAGCTGGACGAGCTTCACCGGGAACTGGTGGACGACGCCGACGTTGCGGCAGCCTTCGCGGACTTCGACAACGTCTGGCAGGCGCTCAGCCCACGGGAGCAGGTTCGCCTGGTTCACTTGCTGGTCAGCCGAGTCGAGTACGACGCGGCCGACAGCAGTATCGAAGTGACGTTGCACCCTACGGGGATCACATTGCTGGCGGATGACGACGCCGCCGGCAAGGACGACGTGGAGCACGCGGCATGATCAAGGTGCGGCGCAAGATTCAGTTCGCTACGCGGGAGCGTGGCCGTCAGGTCTTGACCGACGCGCCCGCCAGCGTCCCCCAACTCCAGGGCGGCCGAATACTACGCGTCTCGCGGCTCATGGCGTTGGCCATTCACTTCGACCGGCTGATCCGCGAGGGGACGGTCAAGGACGTCACCGAGCTGGCCCGCCTCACGCACGTCACCCAGCCGCGCATGACCCAGCTCCTGAACCTGACCCACCTCGCTCCAGACATCCAGGAGGAGCTCCTCTTTCTCCCGCCCGCCGAGTCCGGTCGCGACCGCGTCCACGAGAAGATGCTCCGGGGCGTTGCGGCGGAGTCAGATTGGCGCCAGCAACGTCAACTCTGGCGTCGCTCCACCACGGGGCACCGCCATCCGTGATGCTGGATGGCGAGCTTGCGAAGCGCGTCCCTTCCGGAAATCTAGCCTTCCACGTTTTCGTGCATGTGTGCGGACCTGGATTCATGCGTGCGATTGTTTTCACATAGCGTACAAACAAGCCACGAGTCGGCAGCGGCCTACCACCTGACTGCCTGCCAAGGTGGATTCTGGCGGGTCATGCTCCGGTTCATGAAAATTCGCAAGGCGATCGTAACCTATTGTTATACAACGAGTTACAGCGCATCGCCATAGCGGGTGATTCCAGGCCGGCTCGCCAATTGTACGTCCAGCGGAGTTGTTTCCGCGGAGCGTAGATTTGCATTTGACGAATCCGGATGGCGCGGATATGATTCGGCAAGTTAGCGGGCTCTGAGAGGAGGTTGGGACCGATGAACCAGGCGACAACGGAGATCGACGAAATGACCACGACCACACCAGCAGACGAACCGGCAGAGGCGGCCGAAGGCGCCGGGAAGGCAGAGGAAGAGGATGCTGCGGAGACCGGCCAGAAACAGGCATCGTCGCGGGCGAAGCCAAAGAAGTACGGGCGCGGATTCATCTACTCCAGCCTGCGCGACGCGGACGAGCAGCTCCGGAAGATCGATCATCTTGCAAAACGAATGTCGAAGGACGGGTTTGCCCGAGCCCTTGGCCACAAGAAGGCTGAGGGGAGGTTCTACAACAAGCTGGACGCCTTGAAGTCGTACAAGCTGGTCGAAGTCGATGGCGATGACGTGGTTCTCACGCCATTGGCGATCGACATGCTCTACGGCGGAAGCGAAGCGGCGCGCACGCGGGCAAGAACAACGGCGTTCCTCTCCTACGAGGACTTCAGCAAGACGTTCGCCGAGTGCCCGAAGGGCCAGGATCACCCCATCGATTACGTCCTTGAGTTCGTCAAGGGCAAGCTCGGCATCGTCAACGAGGTGGACCGCTTCAAGCGGCTGTTCCTCGAGTCGGCGCACTTCTCTGGATTGCTCGAAGTCGAGGGAGAGCTGAACCTCAACGCCAAGTCGATTCGCTTTCGGCATGCTACACCGCAATCGACAACGTCTGATGGCGCTGTGCAGCCATCGGATCGGAAAACAGACGTTGCATATGAGGTCGTTGGTGGCGATACCGCACTCGAGATGCTTACGACGTTCGGCCTGTCGGACTATGCGGGCCGGGCGGAGGTGGCACAGCGAGTGTCGGGCAAGGTCTCGCAGAGTTTCGACAACGGCCAGTTGACGCTTGAGGTCAACAGACCTGTGCGGATCGTCATCCGGGATGCCGACCTGCTGATCGATCTTCCGGACATCGTGAAGGCCATGCGGCAGAGGGGGCTTGCGCTTTAAGAAACACGCCCGATCCCAGTTGCTGCTGGGACCGGGCGCCGTTCGATACTCCCGAGGCAGCGGTGGAACCGCCGACCGGGAGGCCGGGACTGATCCCGGACTTGAACGTAAGCGTTCCAAGTCTAGACGCGGGACCCGCCGGCGACAACAGGTTCCGCCTTTTCTCGAAAACGAACGCACGCGCGGCACGTCCGTTGACGGGCTGACGAGCGAGCGAAGCTCTGCCCGTCAGGGAACGGCGAATCCGCGCGCAGGGACGACAGATTGGCATGGATGCGTCTAACCGTGCAAGCGACGTAGGGCCGGGCTCCAGGTTTCGTCTAGGTGGGCGGTCACGCGACCCACCGGGGGGGAGGTGGACTAAACGTATGCTAAGACCCAGCGAACGGCGTTTGCTCGAGATTGCTCATGAAGTCGGTTGGGGAACGGTGCCCAACATCCCGGTTCGGAACGGCGAGCTAGTTCTTGGCGCGAAGGTCAAGAGGAAGCGCAAGCGCCGACTCGGGAAGAACGATCGGGGGCGCTGCACGCAGCCGCTCACCGACGACTCCTTGCTGAAAGAGCAGCATGTGGAGTTGATCCAGGAAATCCGTCGCATCAAGGACGGAGTCGTGAGCATCGAGATTCAGGACGGATTGCCCGTGGACCTCATCGTCGAGGAGGACGTGGGCGTCTGATACCGTTCGAACGATAGAACGCGGATTACTGTAGACAGAAGACTCGCCAACTGACTGGCCGTGAGTGCGGAGGTCGTTGGGTGTCGCCGAAGCCGGCGAACGCTCAAACCTCCGCTTCGCGGCCAGCGCCATTTCTGCGCGCTGAGTTCGGCTGACACCTCCACGGCTCCGCCTCCGGCCCCGGAGGCAAACCGTGGCAACCGAATCTCCGAACGATGCGGTTCTTACACCCTATTCGAAGAACCTCATCTCGTACTTGTCCCGACAAATCAAACCGAAACGTGCCTTTCGACGCGACTCGCAGCAGGATCTGGAGCAGGACCTGACCACGTACCTGCTCAGTCGCGCGCATCTGTTCGATCCGAGTCGTGGATCGGCGAACACCTTTGCCGATCGCGCCATCCGCTCGGGCATCGCCATGATGCTGCGAGACCGCCTCAGGCAGAAGCGTGCCCCGGAGATCGACAACGCCTCACTCGAACAGCCGGAGCCCGCATCGGAGGAGGGATCGCCATCGATGCGGGACGCGCTCACAGACGCAGACCTGCGCCGGCGAACGGGCGCTGCGGACGACCGGGAGCGTGCCGAGCGGATCGAGGCGGTTCGTGAAGTCCTCCAGTCGCTCCCGCCCGAAGACCAGAAGCTCTGCCTCCTCCGCATGTCCGGGTCTGACGCATCGGTCGCCCGCGGGCTGGGCATGACCGTTCGCCAAGTTCGGGAGGCCTTCGAGCGTATCCGTAAGCGGTTCGAGGCCGCCGGCTTGGGCGATTCCTGAATCTGACGGATACGTTGGGCGCGGACGGCATAAGTAACAACCAGAGGCCAGCGCGGCCTTCCAAGGAGATGCCCATGACGGCAAACGTGTTTCGGTTCGGGTTCGTGCCCGCCGTGCCGCTCACCGAGGCGGAGTTGACGCTGCATTTGGCGATCTACGCGGCGGAAGGCCTCTACGGCGAGGCCCGCGTGCGATTGGAGGTCAGCTACCAGCTCGACCGGTCGGCGAATGCGATCATCGTGGACGGTCAAACCGAGGTGGGGGCCACGTTGGTCAAAGTCTTCACCCACCTGCTCATCCGCCAGTTCGGCGAGGACGGATTTCATGTCCGCCGCGTCGAGCCTGGACCGGCTGGGACACCAGACCGGGAGATTGCCGCGCGGCGGACAGAGACGGCAGCGGCGGTCGCTTGACGTCCTGCAAGACTGATCCAGGAAGACGCCGGTGAGCGGACCGATTCGGGACTATACGCGCGAAAGCTGCCCCGTGTGCGGCCACAAGCAGTGGTGCGGACGCCGGGAGGACGGCCTCGTTCTGTGCAAGCGTCCGCCCACGCCACGCGAGGTCCCCGGCTTTGTGTTCCGAGGCATGGCCGAGGACGGCGCTACCGCCATGTACGTCGAGGCGGGCCGCGAGTTCAACAACGGGCGGGTGAGGCGGCCCGATGCGCAGGCCAAGGCTACACGCAGCTCTCGGTCCAACGAGAAACGGGTCGGCCCGGAGTGGTTGAGCGAGAACTACCCGCGCTTCGTCGAGAAGTTCGACGCTGAACGCCGGATGGCCCTCGCCGAGGAGTTGCAACTGCCAGCATCGGCCCTTGATGCCCTACCAATCGGCTGGTGGTCCGACCGGCGCTGGTGGAACCCGGAGACGCAGCAGCACGAGGGTGAACCGGGTTGCTGGACGTTCCCCGAGTGCGACGCCCAGGGCCGCATCATCGGGCTTGGACTTCGATGGCCCACGGGGACGAAGGGCCAGCTCACCGGCGGGCGGCGCGGGCTGTCGCTAACGACTGACTGGCGCGAACTGACCGATCCCATCATCCTGGCCGAAGGACCATCCGACGTGCTGGCTGGCAGATACGTCGGCCTCAACGTCATCGGCCGACCAAACAACATCGGCGGGGCCGAGCTGCTGGTTCACGCATGCCGCAATCGGCAGGTCATCGTCATCGGCGAAAACGACCGGAAGCCCGATGGGCGGTGGCCGGGGAAAGAGGGAGCGGAAGCCGTCGCTCGCAAGCTGGAATCAGCACGGGGCCGACCGGTGCCCGTTGCGCACCCGCCCGCCGGCATCAAGGACCTTCGCGCGTGGATACTCGAACTGGGCGGTGGGACTGCCAATTGTGATGCCAGCGCCATCGGCGCGGCGATCCTCAATGCGTTGCAACCGCCGGCGTTGGTCTGGATCGTTGGACCACGCAGCAAACAGGGCCGAGTCTCGGTCAAGGTGTTTCGATGGGCGGACGGCCCCGAGGCCGCGCCTATTCACTCCGATCGTCTGAATCCCGATCAGGAGTCAGCCCGAAAACGCTTCGCCAAGGCGCTGGCCAAGGTCGAACCGCAGGCTGACATCGATCAGATCGCGCAACGCCTCGTCGCCCTGAACATCCCACCGGACGACAACGCAAACGCACTGCGAAAACGCTCGATGATTGGACGAGGAGATGGCACGGCCCCGGGGGCAGGCGAGAAGGACCTGCCTGTCGTGCTACTGCCTGGTGGGCCCGTGCCGATTCAAGAAAGCGCAGAGCAACTCGGAAAGCTGCTGGCGCCCGGCGAGCGCTACTTCGTGCGCGGCGGTGCGATTGTCACCGTCTCGCGGGACGAAGCGGGGCAGCACATCCTCGATACCGTCAAGCCTGCGGCCCTGGCCAGCGTCTTTGAAACCGTCGCCGCATTGATGACCTTCGGCAAGAGCGAGGGCGAGCTCGTCCAGCAACCGGCGGTTTGCTCCGAGCAGCAGGCGAAGCTCATTCAGCATTGCGAGGCGTTCCAGCACGCGTTGCCGCCGCTGCGGCTGCTGAGTGCCTGCCCGGTTCTCATTGAGCGCGATGGATCACTCGTCCAGATCTGCGCGTATGACCGCGACTCCGGCATCATGGCGCTTGCCACACCTGCGGACGACGTCCCGCTCGATGACGCCGTCGAGCTGCTCCTGGAGATGCTCGCGGACTTTCGGTTCGCAACTCCAGCCGACAGGGCGCGGGCGATCGCGGCGATCATCACACCGGCGCTGATCATGGGCGGCCTGCTCGGGGGACGCGCCCCGGTGGACCTCGGCGAAGCCGACTCGAGTCAGACCGGCAAGGGCTACCGCAACAAACAGACGGCGGCGATCTACAACCAGACCGTCCGGGCCGTTACCCAGAAGAAAGGCGGGGTCGGAAGCCTCGAGGAGACGTTCTCGACGGCGCTGATCCGTGGCCGCAACTTCATCTCGCTGGACAATGTGCGCGGCCAGATCGACTCGCCCGCGATCGAATCGTTCCTGACGGAGGATTCGTTCTTGGCACGCGCCCCGCACCAAGCCGCGGTCGAGATCGATCCCCGCCGCGTCATCCTGCACCTGACCAGCAACCGCGCCGACATCACCATCGACCTGGCCAACCGTTCCAGCTGTGTCCGCATCCTGAAGCAGCCGGACGGCTACCGGTTCCGCGAGTACCCCGAGGGGGACATCCTTGACCATGTGCGAGCCCACCAGCCGCACTACTTGGGCGCGGTCTTCGCCGTCGTCCGGGCTTGGCATCGGGCCGGCAAACCGAAGACGAGTGAGACGCGCCACGACTTCCGGCCCTGGGCGACGGCGCTGGACTGGATCGTCCAGAACATCTGCCACGCCGGACCGCTACTCGACGGTCACCGCGAGACGCAGGTCCGCATGGCGACGCCGGCCCTGAACTGGTTGCGCGACGTGGCCCTCGCGGTCCGCGACTCGGGCCAATTGGACGTGTGGCTGCGCGCCGCCCAACTCGCCGATATCCTCGCCGAATCGTCCGCTGATCTTCCTGGACTACCGGACGGGGCCGACGCCGACGACGAGGAAATCCGCAAGAAGATCCTGCAAGCGATCGGCCGCCGGCTGCGCCAGTGCTTCCGGAGCCAGCACACCCAGACCATCGACGGCGTCGAAATCGAACGCCGCGAATACCCCGACGCTGAGCAACGGCGGACCATCCGGGAGTACTGCTTCCGGGTGCCGAAACCGGGTCCGGACGAGTGCGCCTATGCGCCGCCGCCCCATAGGCGCGGAATAGGCGCAAACCTGCCCACTAGCGACGCCGAGGACGGCTCTCCGGCCCCCGACGACACCGATCAGGCCCTCGACGCCCCAGTTTGCGCCTATGGTGCGCCTATAGCTGCTCCTATTCGTGCGCCTAATGGAATGGCCGTTGCGCCTAATGCGCCTAGAGGTCACGTCATACAGATGAGGGAAGATTCTGATTTACATGATGTGTGTGTATATGGTGATAAGTATAGGAAAGTAATAGAACCAATAGGCGCAATAGGCGCAACAGGCGCGGTCCCCGCCATTCCTGCTTCGGCCATTCCTCTTTCGTCGCGGACGACTTCGACAGCCCATTGGGTGTCGGAAGCCTGCGACCACCTTCCCGCATCCGTTGTCCAACTTGCCGTCGAGCGAGGGGGCTGGACGCCGGAAAGCTGGCGAGACCATCTTCTGTACCTCGCCGGACACTGCGCGGACGACCACCCCGACCGCGCTGCGGAACTGCGGCAGGCCGCGGCGCTGATGACATGCGAAACGGAGGCGTCGAAATGAAGTGTGAACCGACGGCGATAGGTACTACCTGGCCGAAAACGGCCGCCGAGGCCCGCGGGAACAGCGGCGGTTGGAGAATGACTTTCTTTCAACTGTCCGAGTTTGAGGGGAGCGGATAGATGCATGGACGCAGAGACACGGAAGGCATGGCGACAGGCATCTCTTCAGATGGTCCAGGGGCTGGGCGCCGACGCCCGCAACGCCCGGATCCTGACGGACCCTTGGTCTCGTGCTGCGCACTGCATGGTCCAGGGATGGCGGAACCGGCTCAGCCAACGGCCTCCGCGCCCGCGGCGCGAGAGACCCCGGCAGAGTTGGGAGGCGTTTGCCAGCATGGCGGTGGACATCACCACCACGCAGGCAAGCCGCGCCGAGACGACGGGTTGGCATCGATGGGCCGCCGCAAGAGTCGTTCCGCCGAGACGGTATGTCCGCAAGAGTCTGCGCCGGTGGTAGACACGCCCGTGACCACGACGAACGTTTTGCGATTGCTGCAGCGGCAGGAGTACCGGTGCGCCATGACGGGGCGCGATCTGACTCCGCAGACGGCCGCGCTCGACCACATTGTGCCGATCCGCTGTGGCGGCAAGCACGTCATCGAGAACGCTCAGGTGCTGCACAAGGACGTGAACCGGGCCAAGGGATCGCTCACGAAGGAGCAGTTCGTGGCCCTCTGCCGTGAGGTCGTGACATGGATAGATGGGCAATCCGGCTTGAGTTGAAGAAGGCCTTGGCG
>Ga0214472_10000831_pt1 | contig 36897 bp, 31 predicted proteins | sample RVTome_6_FD_207662 | JGI IMG/M metagenome (GOLD analysis project Ga0214472, IMG submission 207662) | Soil microbial communities from uranium-contaminated site in the Upper Colorado River Basin, Wyoming, United States - RVT140D175 | ecosystem: Environmental > Terrestrial > Soil > Contaminated >...
AGCGACGCCGCCAGGGCAAGATGGCGCCGCGTGGGTTGCCAGCGCCGTCCGGCGGCGGCAAGCGCCGCGGCGCCGGCGGCGATCGCGAGGTATGCCGATCGCGATCCGCTCAACCACACCGCGGGCGCAAGGATCGCGAGGAGCGGCACGCACACGCGCCGCCGCGCCGGCTGCAGCCAGGCATACCCGAGCGCGATGACCGCGGCGAGCGCGTAGAGCGACCCCGCCGCGTTGACGTCTGCCAGCGCAAGGCTGAAGCGTTCGCCACGCAGGTACCGGCCCAGGAACGCAGCCGCACTTCCGGCCTCGGTCCATTGACGGGCGACGTCCGCCAGTGTCGCAGCAGCCAGGAATGCCATCGACGCCACGAGCGCCCAGCCGATCGACCGGATGGTCCGCGGATCCCCGCGAGCGATGCCCGTTGCCGCCAGGAACACGCCGACCCCCGCGAGGCTTTGCAGCAATGTCCAGGTTTCCGGTTCGGGGCTGGAGAGGACCAGGTGGTTGCCCGGGATCGCCCTGAGGATGAATTGTGGAAGGGCCGACGGAAGCACACCGGCCGCGGCGCCCACCGTCAAGGAAAGCCACGAAGCGATGAGCGCGCCCGTGTAGAGCCCCAGCGGCACCATCACGCTCCGCGGCCAGCCGGCGTTCGAGAGCGGACGCCAGATCGAGAGAAGCCAGCCTGCGATGAGGGACCAGGCGAACAGTTCCGCCGTCCGCGCCGGTGGGGCGGCAAGCAGCGCCCCGGCAGGCGCGAGGGCCGCGGCGAGGACGAGTCCCCACCGCGGCCGCCATACCGTCGCCGCGACGATGACGATCGCCAGGGCCTTGCACACGACACTGAATTCCGGTGCCGCGAGGGCCGCGATGACGCACCAGGCAAGCGCGCCCCCCAGGACGAGGCGAAGCGCGCGGCCGGCTATCATCACGGTCGCCGGCCGATGGCGGCGTAGTCGAGCCAGGTGAACAGCAGCCGGTTGATGCGCTCGACGTTCGCGTTCAGGGTGTCCACGGCGTCGCCGAGCGACGCCTGCGGCGCGAGCGGCTGCAGCTTGTCGTGCTCGGGGTACGGCGCCCGATAGCGGACGTCCACGCGCTGGAAGCCGGTGGCAATCAGGAGGTAGGTGAGGGTGTCCGGGTGGATCGGCCGCACGTGCGTGATGTCCCGGATGTAGCTCTCGAAAAAAGCGAACCAGCAGGCCGGATTGATGGTCTCGAGGACGATCGTCGAGCCGGGGCGCAGCTTGTCGAACGCGGCATCGAGCAGCGAGGTCAGGTATCGAGGCTCGAGGTGCTCCACCACCTGGGCGGCAAAGAGGCCGCCGAGCGATCCGTCGGGCTGCGCGCGCAGGTAGGTGAGCGCGTCCGCTTCCGCCACCTCCAGCCCCTGCTGCCGGCAGACGTCCACCATCGAGCCGTTGATGTCGATGCCGCGAGCCGTAACGCCCTGCTCGCGCAGCAGCGCGAGGAACTCTCCTCGTCCGCAGCCGATGTCGAGCACGTCGCGGGCGCCCGTGAAGGAGGGGAGGTACTCGGAGACGCGCTGCCGGATGTCGTCGGTGGAGCCGCGGAACTGGTCCTCGAACCCGACGTACTTGTGGCTGTCGAGCGCATCCAGCTGGTTGCCGGCAATCGCTGCCGCTCCCCCGGACGCGGCCACCGGCTGCACCACGACGCCCGCGTCCAGCAGGCGCGAGACCTCGCGCTTCAGGGTCTGGGCGGCCTGCTGCAGGCTGCCGATCGACGCCCTCAGCTCGTCCTGCGACGCCACCACAGCGCCGACGGCGATCTCGTTGCGTCGATCGCGCGCCATCAGCGCTTCCTGGTAGCGGCGCAGCTCGTCGATCGCGGCGTCGATCTTCTGCTCCGTCCACTCCATCGCGCGAACGCTGGCGATATGGGCCTCGGTGGCGACGACGTCGCTTCTGTTGATGTGATCGACAACCGCGGCGTTGAACTCGCGCTGGCGCGACAGCACCCGGGCGATCAGGATCTGGATGCGGTGAAAGAGGCGCCCGCCGAAACTCGGGTCGCGCGGCTCGCCTTCGATCCCGTGGATGGCGTTGAGATGTTCGATCTGGTGGCGATCAGGAGGGGGGATGGGCGCGGGGCGCGGCGGCGTCTCGCTCGTCACCTCAGCGGCCGACCATCCCTTCCACCGGACTGCTCGCCGTCGCGTACATTTTTCTCGGGATGCGGCCCGAGAGGCAGGCCAGTCGTCCCGCAATTACGGCGTGCTTCATCGCCTCCGCCATGGCGACTGGATCCTGCGCGCCCGCAATCGCCGTATTGAGGAGGACCCCGTCGGCGCCCAGCTCCATCGCGAGCGCCGCGTCGGATGCGGTGCCGACCCCCGCATCGACGATCAGGGGAACGCGCGCGAACTCGCGGATGATGCGCAGGTTGTTGACGTTCTGGATGCCGAGGCCCGAGCCGATCGGCGCGCCGAGCGGCATGACGGCCGCGGCGCCCGCGTCCTCCAGCTTGCGGCAGGCGATCAGGTCGTCGTTCGTATACGGCAGCACGACGAAGCCGTCGCGGACGAGGATTTTCGTCGCGTCGATCAGCGCCTCGTTATCGGGGAACAGCGTCCGCTCGTCGCCGATCACCTCGAGCTTCACCCAGTTCGAGAGGCCTGCCTCCCTCCCGAGATGCGCCGTGCGGATGGCGTCCTCCGCGGTAGAGCAGCCCGCCGTGTTGGGCAGCAGGAAGATACCCGGGTCGATGTAATCGAGCAGCGACTCCTTGGAGCGATCCGAGATGTTCACCCGCCTCACAGCGACGGTGACCATGTCGGCGCCCGACGCCGCATGCGCCTGCGCCATGACCGCATGCGACGGGTACTTGCCGGTGCCGACAATCAGCCGCGACGTGAACGTGCGGCCTGCGATCACGAAAGGTGTGTCGTTCATTCCAATGCTCAAATCATCGATCATCGATCTCCCGATGATCACCCTCCGCCAACAAAATTCACGATCTCCACCCGGTCGCCTTCATGGACCAGCGTCTCGGCGAACAGCGGCCGCCTGAGGATGGCCAGGTTGTGCTCGACGGCGACGCGGCGCGGATCGATCGCAAGCCTCACCAGCAGATCGGCCACCGAGAGCGGCTCATCGAGATCGTAGGGTTCGCCGTTGAGCGTAATGCGCAAGGGGACCGCGGCTCGCGAAGGAACGGAATTCAGCGTACTGCGCCGGGTCCGCACAGTCAAGGTAAGCCCTTGATTCAATGCGGGTTGCGGCGTGCCTGCACCGCAGGCCGGCTGCTACAGGCGCCTCGTCGTCAAACCGATAGACGGGCGGGATCCCACGCTGATGAACTTCATCCGGCCCGTTCCGCGGCGCGTCACGCGACCGCTCTCCTTCCTCGTGCTCATTGCATGGGTGGCCTGCATGGCGGTGCTCGTCAACCGCTCCTACCTGCAGGCGTCCGTCAACCTCGCCACCGACCTGGCGCGCTACGGGCCCACGGCCACGTGGCGCGGCGTGTACTACCGCGGCGAGAAAATGGGGTTCACCGTCAGCCAGACGATCCGGACAGACGAGGGCTTCGAGCTGCAGGAAGACGCGCGGCTCGTGATGAACCTTTTCGGGTCGACCTCCACGACCACGATCCACACGACCGCCTGGGTCGACCGGAGCTTCGCGCTGAAGTCTTTCGAGTTCTCGCTCGATCCCGGCACCGGTCCCATCCAGGTGCGCGGCGCCGTCAACCCGCCCGGCTCGAGGCCGGAGGGCGGGCAGCTCCTCACCGTGGCGATCACGTCCGGCGGCGCCACGCGCACGGAGGAGCGGCGGCTGAAGGACGCGCCGGTGATCACACAGAACCTGTCGCGCCTGCTGGCGGCCCGAGGCTTCGAGGCGGGGTCGCGCCACCAGTGGACGATCTTCGACCCGGCCACGCTCGCCAGCGCCCCTGTGGACGTGCGTATCGGCGAGCGCGAGGTCGTGCGGACCAGGGACGGCGTCATTCCCGCCTTCCGCGTCGACATGGCATTCCAGGGGCTGACCACCACCTCGTGGGTGACCGACACCGGCGACGTCGTCCGCGAAGAAAGCCCGCTCGGGCTGATGACGCTGCGCGAGACGCCCGAGGAGGCGCAGGGGCTGGCGGTCCCGAACCGCGTGCAGCGGGACCTGCTGCGCATGGCGGCCGTGGTCCCGGAGATGCGCCGGCGCATCGACGAGCCGCGCGACGTCCGGCGCATGGTGCTGCGGCTCGAGGGCGCCGAGGTGGCGGGATCCGACCTCGACGGCGTGGGCCAGACCGCCGACGGCAACACCATTGAGATCCGCGATCCGCGAACGCTGCGGGCAGGACCGGCCGATCCGGAAGCCGCCGCGTTCCTCGCGCCCGGGCCGTTCCTCGAGAGCGACGCGCCGGAGATCATTGCCGAGGCCAACCTCGCGCTGAAGGGCGTGACCGGCGCGCGTGCGCGTGCCGAGCGGTTGACGCGCTACGTCAACGCGCTGCTCGACAAGAAGCCCACGGTGAGCCTGCCCTCGGCTCGCGAGGTGCTGCGGACGAAGGTCGGCGACTGCAACGAGCACACGGCGCTCTACGTGGCGATGGCGCGGGCGGCGGGGATTCCCTCCCGCATTGCGGTGGGCCTGGTGTTCGTGCGCGGCGACCAGGGCGCCTTCTACTACCACGCCTGGCCCGAGGTGTACCTGGACGAAGGCAACGGGCGCGGCCTCTGGCTGCCCGTCGATCCGACATTCAACCAGTTCCCCGCGGACGGCACGCACCTTCGCCTCGTGCGGGGCGGTCTCGACAAGCAGGCCGCGATCCTTCCGCTGATCGGCTCGCTGCGCATCACCGTGCTCGACCTCGAGCTGGACGCGCAGTCCACGCCGATCCTCGTGGGGCCGGAAGCGGTTCCGCTTCCGCCCGTCACTGTGAGCAGCGCGCGGGCCGGCGTGTGCGGGTGCGACCAGTGATTGCGATTGAACGCCTCGTCAAGCGCTACGGCGCCTTTACCGCCGTCGACGACCTCAGCCTCGACGTGAAGCCGGGCGAGATTCACGGCTTCCTTGGCCCGAACGGCGCCGGAAAGACGACGACGCTGCGGCTGATTGCGGGGTTGCTGCTGCCGACCTCCGGGCGAATCGTCGTCAACGGGCATGACCTGGCTGCCGAGCCGGAGGCGGCGAAGGCGTCGCTCGGCTTCATCCCGGATCGCCCGTTCATCTACGAAAAGCTGACGGCAGGAGAGTTCCTGCGATTCCACGGCGGCCTGTACGGCATCGACGGCACGGGGATCACCGGCCGCGTGCACGAGATGCTGGATCTGTTCGAGCTGCGGCGCTGGGAGAACGAGCTGATCGAGAGCTTCTCCCACGGCATGAAGCAGCGCCTCGTCATGAGCGCCGCGTTCCTCCACCGCCCCCGCGCGATCGCGGTCGACGAGCCGATGGTCGGCCTCGACCCCCGCGGCGCGCGTCTGATCAAGGACGTGTTCCGCCGCATGAGCGAGCACGGCGTCGCGATTCTGATGAGCACGCACACGCTCGAAGTGGCGCAGGAGATGTGTCACCGGATCAGCATCATTCAGAAGGGCAAAATCATTGCGGCCGGTACGGTCGACGACGTCCGCCGGATGGCGGGCGACGGAGGCGATCACCTGACGTCGGTGTTCCTGAGGCTGACCGGCGGCAGCGGTCTCCAGGAGATCGACGAGATCGTCTGATGACGCAGCCGTTCCCGTTTCTCCTCCTGCCTCACATCTGGTCGTCGCGGAACCGCGCGCGGCGCAGGCAGAAAGGCGATCTGCTGCGTGCGGGCATGTTCGGCGGCGTCGGCCTGGTCGTCTGCGCCGCGCTCTTCGCCGGGGCCTACTGGCTGACGACAAAGCTCGCCGTGTACGAGGAGTTTGGAGACTACCTGCTTCGGCTCGGCCTCTCCTGGCTGTTCCTCACCTTCCTGGCGTTTCTCGCGTTCAGCGGCGTCGTCACCGCGCTCTCGACCTTCTTTCTCTCAGACGACCTGCGTTTGCTGATGGGCGCGCCGGTCGCTGCCGGCCGGCTGTTCATGGCCCGGTTCACGCGCACGGTCGGCCAGGCGTCCTGGATGGTGATCATCTTCATGGCGCCCATCCTGCTGGGGGTCGGCATCGCCAGCTGCGCGCCGCTCGTCTATTACTTCACCGCGGTGCTGGCCGTCGTGCCGTTTGTCGTGATCCCGGTCGCCATCGGCGCCGCGATGACACTGCTGCTCGTCAACGTGCTGCCGGCCCGCCGGGCGCGCGACCTCCTGATGCTCGCGAGCCTGATGTTTGCCGCCGCGATCGTGCTGACGCTGCGCTTCATCCAGCCGGAGCGGCTGATGCGCGTCGAGAACCTGCCGGACATCACCGATTTCTTCGCCACGCTGCAGTCGCCGATCGCCCCGCTCCTGCCGTCGTTCTGGGCGGGCGAGGTGCTCTTCGCCGGCCTGCAGGGCGCCGGCGACCTGCTGCACGGGACGGCGCTCTGGACCACGGCGCTTGCGTTCACCGTGGTGCTTGCGGCGGCGGATCGACGCTGGCACTTCGCCGGGTACAGCCGCTCGCAGGAGGCCCCGAAGGCCCGGGTCACCTCACTCCGCATCGTGGACTGGCTGGCGCACGCGCTGCCGCTGTCCACGGTCCGCCGCCAGCTGCTGGTGAAGGACGTCAAGGTGTTCCTGCGCGATGTCAGCCAGTGGCTGCAGCTCCTGCCGCTCTTCGCGCTGGTCCTGCTGTATCTCTACAACTTCAGCGCGCTCGATCTCGAGCGCATTCCCTACATGAGCGGCGTCATCAAGAACGTCTACGCGCTCGTGAACCTGGGGATGGCGGGATTTGTCGTCGCCACCGTGGCCGTCCGCTTCGTGTTCCCGGCGGTCTCGGCGGAAGGGGCGGCGTTCTGGCTGGTGCGCACCTCGCCGATTTCGATGCGTGATTTCCTGTGGTCGAAGTTCTGGACCGGGCTCGTACCGATGGTGCTCTTCGTGGAAGTACTGACCATCGTGGCCAACGAGTTCATGGGCGTCGATCCGTTCCTGAAGGTGATCGCGGCTGTGGCGGTGGTCTTCATGACGTTCGCGATGGTGGGGCTCGCCGTCGGTCTCGGCGCGCGCTACCCGCGCTTCGGCGCCGATCCCAACCAGGTGGCCGGCTCCTACGGCGGCGTCGCCTTCATGATCCTGGCCGTCCTCTACATCATCGTGATGATCGTGCTGCTTGGATGGCCGTCGGCGATGTGGCTGTTCAGCCGCGTGAGGAACGTCCGGTTGTCGGCGCTGCGTGAAGCGATGATGGCCGCCAGCTTCCTGCTCGCGATTGTCCTGAGTATCAGCACCTGGCTCGTGGCGATGCGCTCCGGCGTGCGGGCGCTCGATGACATGAACCGGTGATCAAGTTGGAAGTGAGAAGTTGAAAGATAAGTCAGCAACGACTTACTTCTGACTTCTCACTTCTCACTTTCCACTTGATTCACCTGCGGCTTCTTCACCGTGAAGCTCTGGCCGCAATCGACGCAGAAGTGAATCTCGTCCGGCCACATTTCAGTCGCCTTGACGGTGTGGCGCCCCTGACACTTTGGACAGACGGCATGCTCCGGCGGAGCGTCTATGGTCACAGGGCATCGGTTGCAAGGGTCGAGCCGATCGAGCCACGTCACTAACTCGCCTCGATGCAACATGTTCAGGCGAGGTCGCGCCGGGTCAGCGCCGGTAAGCGAGTAATTTTTGCGTAGCGCCTGAAGTCACTCCTGAGGGACAAGTGAAAATCAAACTACCGCGCCGCCCGTGGGGCCGGTCTCGCGCGGAGTTCGAGGCGAAGCTCGGATCGGTTGCGGAGGAAGCGGACGAGTGCCTCGACGGGCTGGAGTATCCGCGGGTGCGGAGATCCTCAATGACGTGGTGTTAATCGACGAAGCGTGTCAACTGACGAAGATCCGGAACAATCACTGTGAATTCGTGGCCCAGGTCCGCCCACCAGATCTCGCCACGCTTCAACGCGGGTTCTCGCCATCAAGAGCGGCGGCCCACTTGTCAAGTCCAGCTTCTGCTAATCTGTCCCGAAACCAATCGGCGTTAATGGCCCAAACACAGCAGGTGTCGCCGGCTTTCCGCTCCGAAGGCCATCGACAGCGAAAAACACGGCGGCGTAGAACGAATGGGTCCAGTCGAGTAGTCGAGTCGGCGCTCCGTAATGCTGCATGAAGCGATGTTAGGTGGTTTGCTGCCAGCGGCGTTTCCGGTACACCCATAGCTGGCTTACTGAAGCAAGCGCTGGCCCAGGCGCCGCCCCGTCAGCCCTTGGACGCAGCTACACGACCCACGCCCAGGAGTGCTTCTCCGCCGGCCTGCATGAACGCTGCCCGCGCTTCCTGGTGACGATGCTCTACCTTCCGCACAATCTCCAGGAAGTCCGTTCGATGGCGCAGCGGGTCGAGCCACGGGTTTCGTGTGAACGTGTCGTAGGGGAAGTACCCGCGGTCGACGACGTCCGCGAGGATCTCCGTGGCCCGATCCTCTCTGCCGAAGTGGGCCAATGCGAGCGCCAGATGGAAAAACCCTTCGGGGTCGCGCAGGCCGCCGGCGATCACCGCCTCGGTGGCCGCCTCCAGAGCCGCGACGCTTCCCGTACCTTCGAGCATGGCAACTGTCTCGTCGAACAGCTTGGCGAACGTCGTCATCTTGGCGATATGAAGTGTCTCGCCCTCTTTCCGGCACAGCCGGATCGCGTCTGGGTGTCCGGCGATCGCGAGCGCGATCCCACCGCACGCCGCATATCCTCCAGGTTCGGCTGCAGCGCGCAGGAAGTCACCCGCCATGAACAACGTGTACTGCACGCTCGTTCGAACGTTTGGATCCAGACGCCGGGCCCGTTCGTGCGCGGCAAGCGATGCCTGGAACAAACCGCAGTACCGGCACAGGCGCACGAGTGCGGCGAACAGGTCGGGGTCGCTGCTGCGTGATGATGCGCGTCGGATGAGTCGCACCATCGCGTCTTGCGCCCGACCGTAGTCGACTTCGATCTCGGCATACACCCGGTCGGCCATGGAGAGGTCCGGATTCAGTTCGAGCGCGCGATTGAGCGCGGTCTCCGCGCGGCCAAGCGTGTCCTGCTCGCCGCGGAACTTTCCGGTGACCCGATACAGGTGGCCAAGCCGCGCCCACGCCGGTGCGTACTGCGGATCGGCCTGCACCGACTGTAAATACATATCGCGCGCAACATCCATCGACGCCGGATCTTGGCTCAATTGGTTCGCGCGGAGATAGAACTCGTACGCCTTGGCGCTGGCGGGTACGTCATGGCCGAGCGCGCGCCGCTCCCGTCCCGACAACGGCAGCGCCAGCGATTCGACGATGCGCCGCGAGAGATCGTCCTGGAGCCGAAAGAGGTCGCCGACCGGAACCTGCGATGTGTCCGACCAGATGAGGCCGCCTCCGGAAGCTTCGACGAGCTGCACGCTGACGCGGAGCTGCTCGCCGACGCGCAACAGCGTGCCGGTCAGCAGGACATCTACGTTGAGCTCGCTCGCGATCGCCGTCAGATCCGGCACGCCCGCCGCGAAGCGCGCCGCGGCCAGCGAGGAACGCACGACCAGCGACTCGAGCGATGAGAGCGAGTTCGTGATGGCGTCCGCAAGGCTGAAGCCCAGGAAATCGATCTCCGCATCTGGACGCAGCAGACGGAAGGGCAGCACGATGAATCGTGTGACCGCTCGCGCCCGTCGGGGCTCGTCGTTGCGAGAGTGGAGCACCGTTCGTAGATCGTCAGTCATCGCCGCGGCGCTCGGGTACCGCTGCCCGGGCACTTTGGCCAGGGCGCGGTGGATGACGCGATCGGCGGCGGCGATACCTGGCGATCCTCCGAGCACGGGAGGATCGGTATGGAGAATCTTTTCTGCAACCGCCGCCAGCGAGCTCGCTTCGAACGGGGCGTAGCCCGCCAGCATTTCGTAGAGAATCGCGCCAGTCGCGAACAGGTCGGTCCGTCGGTCAGTCGCGCCGCCCTGGATCTGTTCGGGTGCCATGTACCTCGGCGTCCCCACAATCGTTCCGGGCAGGGTGAGCGGGAGGTTCGTCGCGGCGTCTTCGTCCACGACCGGCCGCGCAAGACCGAAGTCGACAAGCTTGACGCCATGCCGCGTCAGGAAAATGTTCGAGGGTTTCAAGTCGCGGTGTACGATGCCGCGGACGTGAAGGGCGTCCAGAGCGCCGAGCACCTCGAGGCCGATCGGTACGGCGTCGGCGAGTGGCACGGCGCCACGCTCCAGGCGCGCCGAAAGCGGCTCCCCGTCGAGCCGCTCCATGGCGATGAACAGCTGTTGGTCGGCCTCGCCGATTTCGTAGATCTGACAGATGTGCGGATGATTGACGCTTGCGGCAAGGCGAGCCTCACGCCAGAACCGCTCGCGCGCCAGGGAATCGCCGACGGTGTCCCGACGGATGACTTTTAACGCGATCGGCCGCCCAAGACGGTCGTCAACCGCTTCGTAGACGAGACCCATTCCGCCCTCGCCTAGCTTCCCGGTCACGCGATACCGGCCAATCGCTTCTGGCATCGCCGCTGCTTCCGGCTGGCTCATCACTTGCACCGCAACCTCAAAGGCGGGCTCGTCCAGAAAATTCTCCGCGGACGCCACCCGACGTAGAAGCGAGTGTACTTCGAGCCGCAGACCCTCATCGCCGTGGCATTCGTTCTTGAGGAAATCCTCCCGCTCGCGCGGTGGCCGCTCCAACGCCAAGTGGTAAATCCGCTCGATTTGGCGCCAGCGTTCGGGTTCACGGGCTCGTTATTGCCCGGCATTCTATCGCGCCCTGTCGTTGGGATCCTCGTGTCGGCGAGGCCGACCGAAAAGAGCACGAGTAGGAGCATCACTCAAAGTGGCGCGGACGAACCCGGTCCTTGACGATAGGCCGGAAAGTTACAACCTGTCCGGATGGTCGTTCTTCGTCTGGCAACGGATAGCGCTCACCCGCGGCTGCTCACGACGACACCAGCAGCCGTCGGGTGCAGCGCGCTGTTAGCCAGGGCCTCTGGGCCAAATACGCAGGCGCGACTCATCGAGTACCCACAACCGCCCCTGAATGTGTTCGGTCGTCAGCAAGCCGCCCAAGGTCACCGCAACCTGTCGGACGCGTGGCAGTGTTTGCTCGCGCAATCGAATCACGACGATTCCGGCTGTTGCGCTAGGCGGATGTTGAATCACGTTGGTGAAGCCGCGATCGAACGATACCAATACGCGCTTTTCGCTTGCCGCCGTCGTCAGCACCTGGTCGTCGGGAACACCAGCCAGTTGCTCGTCGCGAGCGAACGCCACGTCGTGGCCGGCCTCCCGGAGAATCGTCCCAACCGAGTCAGGAACATTCTCATCGAGCTTGACCGACGGCACGACTATGCCGCTGGGATCGGAACGATCGTGTCGCGCGCGAGTTCAGCCGCGTACGCCAACGCTGCCGGAATCGCCTCCTTTGGAAGCGTCGGGTAGTCCGCGTGAAGTTCTTCGGCAGACACGCCGGCCGCGAGGTTGTCGAGCACCACAGCGACGGGAATCCGCGTGTTCCGAAATCTCGGCCAACCGTGCAGGGTGTCGGATGTCGCGACGATGTGATCCTGCCAGCGCATTGATGTCTCGCTCAATGAGTTTACGCGTTCACGCGCCTGACCCGCCACTGGCCAACGCTCTGCCGCTCAGCCGCGAGCGGCGTTCTCAATCCTTCGAATCAGCTCGTTGCCGGCGCCGCTCGTCGGCTGCAGCGGCTGTTGGGCTGCCCCTTGTCGCTATTGGGGTTCGACTTCCGGTTCAACGCGGCCCACCGCTTCGTCGGTCGCCAAGTCCAGTTCCGCGAGTTCCTCGACGGTCAGCGCACGAATCCGTGTTGTAAGAGACGCTTCAAGAATCGCACGCATTTGAAACGCGAGGGCTACGGAGTCGGCAGCAAGTGCACCGTCGGACGCGGCGATGAGTGCGGTGCCCGCCAACTTGGCGCGGTCGAGATTCGTAGTGAGGGGAGCCACCAGAACGGACTGGAGCAGCCGAGTCAACGTGTCGCTCTGCCACACGATGACGGGACGCCGGCCAGTTTGCTCCTGTGGTCGGTAGGCACGAAGGTCCGCCCACCAGATTTCGTCACGCTTCAACGCGGGTTCTCGCCATCAAGAGCGGCGGCCCACTTGTCAAGTCCAGCTTCTGCTAGGGCGAGATCGTCATCACCATGCGCGGCGATTCGGGTGAAATCCCAGCGACTCGGGTCCGGGCGCCGAACAACGATGAGGGCAACACGCTCACCCGATCGCAGCGGCAGCGGCGACACCGGCCGAAGGAGACCATTCTCGTAGAGCGCATCAACAGGACGCATGAGCCTGAGGATAGCACCTCCCGGGCAGGAAGATGCCGGTCAGCCCAACGGCCAGCGTTCACCAGCGGCCGCTCATGATTGCATCGGCGGCCGACTGGTGCAACGCGTGTTAGACCGCGTGGCTACGCAGCCCGGTAGATTAGCGCGTCGTCAATGAAGTGGCCGTTGATGACGTTCTTCGAAAAACGAATCCGGCTGAGACCTGGGCCGGTCGTTCGAACCGCGACCTTCAGAAGGCGCACGAGGTCAGCATCCGCGTCGAGCAACCCCACAACGGACAGCGGTACGGCCGATGCCGTGTCTCCGAGCTGACCGATGGCGTGCTGAATCTTCTCGTAAACGTCCCTTGGGCCTTTGGTACCAACCTCTGGTGAAGCGAACAGTAGTCGCCACTCATTCAGGTCAGAAACAAACAGCCACAGAGCAGCCGTGACGGGCAGACCGCTCTCATCGAGCTTCTTGGTCAGCTCCGCGCCGGCGTCGATCATTGCGCCGGTCAGCTGCTCCTTCACCACTGTGCCTTCAGCCACGCCAGAACCCCCGTCGTCGGATCAGCGACCGCGACCAGCATGTCGCGAGCCTTCACCTCGGTCGTCGAGTGATCGTACCGCGAGGTTTCGCTCCAGTCACGGACAGTATTCCAGTTGACCTGAAACGCCTGGTCGTCACCCGCCCGCAGTTCCAAGTCAGCCTTTACGCCAGAAATGCCCAGCAACTTGTCCAGCCGATGCGTGTAGAAGTCTGTGACCACCGTTTTCTCTGGCACTTCGTCCTGTCGAAATTGCCGAGCGGCGCACGCCTTCAGGCCACATTCCACCGCGTACCCGAGCAGATAGTACGCAGCTGCCCAACGCCCTGCCCTGAGGAGCACCTCCGCGTCCTCGACACGCGCTTCAGACAGGAGTTGAAGGTCTGAACGATTCATCCGTCGTATGTGTCAGCGGTCTAACGGTTCCGGCTCACCCGCGCCGCGCGGAGTCACGATACTACCGGAGCGCGGGCACACGGGGCACGCGCGAGCGGGCCCCGTGCGTCGGGTGCAGCCGGATGTTGGGCCGTCGGCCGGGTAAGTGAACGACCTCAAGATTTCGGGGCCAAGTCGCCATAGAGCCAACGGATGCCACGCGTAAGACTCAAGGCGCCTACCGAGGAATGGGTCTCTCCAGCGAAGACCTCCGTGTGCCACACGAGACCGGCGTATTTCCGCGATCGGAACACGTCGTCCAGTTTCCGGACCATTGCCGTGTGCGGCTCATCCAGCGACGCACCCGTCAGCAAGACGTGGGCGCGCAGCTCCTTATGCCCGGCTGCATACGCTTGCTCGAACTTCCATGCGGCTTCGTGATCCCAATAGAGAGCAGGACTGGTTATCACGTAGCCGTCGAACAGTTCGGGTTGATGGAAAAGCGTGTAAACCGCGAACAGCCCACCCAACGAATGCCCGAACAATGCACGCCGACGATCATCGACTCTGTATCGAGACTCGACCGCCGGTATCACTTCCTTTGCGAGGAACTCCAGAAATTCTGCGGCCCCTCCACTGCCACTTGCTTCCGGCGAAAACCCGATCGCGTCGGCTACCTCCCTGACAAACGCTGGATCCGACGTCGGAGTGAAATCTCTGAGTCGAGCTGGAATGGCGTTCCAGTAGACACCTACTGGGTACCCGATCCCGACAATCACCGGCTGCTCTGTCAAATCGCCCAAGGGTTTGTCTTTCGGACCAATCGCCAGTATTCGTGCGGCCTCCACAGCAATCGGAAATGCATAGTTGGCATCGAGCACATAGAGCACCGGGTACTTCGCTGACGACTCCGAATATCCGCGGGGCACGGCGACCGTCACCTCGAAGTCGCGTTGATCCGCCGCCGAGCGAATGATGAGCGATTCCGTCGACGGAATCCTCCACTCCTTCTGGCGATCTACCGGGGTCTGGGACGCGTCGGAAGCGGGTGCAACGCTCGTGGTACAGGCAGCCGTAACAGCCAAGGTTACGAAGAGTGGCGCGAGCTGTCTCACGGGTTCCGCCTCCTCTGAGCCGAAGTTAGCTGGATGTTGTTGTCGTCGGCCCAACTTGTCAGTAGACCGCCAGCCCGAGCGTAACCCGCGGCGACTTCGCATCCTCGTTGGCGGTCGTAATCTCTAGGAATCGATGGCGATTGTAGCCGGAATCCCGCCGGCCCTCCCGGCGTGGTTACGCGCGAAGGCCACGTCGACCCCGTCGGCCAAACAGCGGATCCGCGTGGTTACGCGTCAACGCTGGCGCGTAACCGCCCAGACTGATGAGGGTGCGATGCCGGGAAACGATTCTTCAGCCTGCGTTTCCGGGCTGGTAGGGCACGCAGTGCCTCGCCGGTGACCCGCGAGCCTCGCGCGTATCCACTCACAGCCGGGAGGCCGCAGCTCATTGGGAAGATTCCATGGTGATAAAAGTATCAACATGAAACCCATACAGGTGCTGTTCGATGAGGCGCTCCTCAGGCGGCTCGACGCCGACCAGGAAGTCCGGACGCTGGGGCGCTCGGCCGTTCTGCGTCGCGCCACGGCCGAGTATCTTCGCAAGCGCCGGGCGCGAACGACGGCCGAGGCGTATCGACGAGCCTATGCGAAGGACAGGAATCCAGACGAGGACCTGCGAAGCTGGCCGGACGAGGGTGTATGGCCCGAGAGATAGCGCGGGGCGAGATCTGGTCGTACGCGTTCAGCACACCCGACAAACGCCGGCCGGTGCTCATCATCGCTCGCCAGGACGTGATTGGATTGCTCCACACGTCATGGTTGCGCCCGTCACGTCGGACGATCCACGGTGCGCCGAGTGAGGTGATCGTGGGTGCGTTGGAAGGCCTGAAGCACGATTCAGCCGTGAACCTCGATCACGTGCAAGCCGTCGAGCAGGCCAGGCTGACCCGGCGCATGGGACACCTGAGCGCGGCGAAGATGCGCGAGGTCTGCCGCGCTCTCTCGATCGCTGTCGGGCGCGCGGATTGAATCGCTGCGCCTCCTTGAACGCGTGTCGCCCTCATCCTCTTCCGCTTCTCGTCCCAGTTCAGGCATCCGCGAGCTCTTGGGCCGCGACAGCGGCCCCCACGAGACCGGTCTCGGCCGCGAGAATCACGTTGACGGGCATCGTCGCCACCAGCGCCGACATGTCGCCTTTCGCGCGGAAGGCCTCGAGAAAGCGCCCGTCCTGCAGGGCCGGCAGAATCTTCGGCGCGATCCCGCCCCCGACGAACACACCTGACGTCGCGACCCCGCGCAGCGCCAGGTTGCCCGCCTCGGCGCCGTACGCCTCGACGAACATCGACAGCGCCTCGGCGCACAAGGCACACCTGCCTTCGAGCGCCAGGCGTGTGACGTGAGCCGGCGCATCGAGTGGGTCCACGCCATCGACGGCGTCGCACACCTGGCCGTTATGCGTGAACCGGTGCAGATTGAGCAGGCCCGGCCCGCTGAGCACGTGCTCGACCTCGGCGCGGCCGTACACGCCTCGCAGCATTCGCACGAGGTCCATCTCGCGATCGGTGCGCGGGGCGAACTCCGCGTGGCCCCCCTCCGATGCCATCGCCGTCAGCCGCCCATTCACGCGGTGGAGATACGCCTGTCCAAGCCCCGTGCCTGCCGCAATCACGACGGCATTCCCGTCCTCCCGGCGCACACCGCGCTGCAGCTCGACCATCTCGTCGGGGCCGAGCACGCCGGCGCCGAGCGCCATCGCCTCGAGGTCGTTGAGCAGCCGCGCGCGAGGTGCCTTCAGGTGTGCGGCGACCTGTGCGCAATTGACGTCCCACATGATGTTCGTGAGCCGGGCAACGCCTCCAACCACGGGGCCCGCCACGCCGGCGACGGCCGCGTCCACCACGAACGGCGCGCCGACGTCGCGCGTGAACGCGTCGAGGATCGCGTCGAAGCTGGTGAATGTGTTGGTCAGGTAGGTGTGAGCGGCGACGAGCCGGGGTCGCGGTGTTGCCCGCTCGAAGAGGCCGAGCAGCGTCTTGGTGCCCCCGACATCGCCCGCAAGCAGCATCTACGGGTGATGTGTTTCGAGGCCCACAGGAGGCCGCTCCGCTCGCACCCCACCGCGCAAGCGTGCGCGGCGGGGACCCCGCGTTGGAGCGGCCCCGGAAACCCCGGTCAACGGATGGATGTTTCGAGCCAGCGTCACCTGTTCGACCCGTCCCGTAGATTATATTGAACGCGCGTGCCGTCCACCGGTCCGGCTTCGACCTCCCGAAAACAACTGCTCGAGATGTACACACGCGTGCGCGAGGATCACCTGCGCTACATGCAGAAGTGGGGGCTCATCCGCCCCGAGCAGCGCAGCGACGGCGAGACCTGCTACGCGTTTCCGGACGTGGCGGTCATCCGCCAGGCGGACGAGGCGATCGGCGAGGGCGCGAGCTTTCGCGCGGTGCTGCGCAACCTGATCGCGTCGCGCTCCGGGCAGCTGGCCTTCGATTTCCGCATCGAGGCGCAGCCCGCCAAGATCCTCCAGCTGAAGCGGCGCGATCCGCCGCCGCTCGCGGCCCTGATGGATCCGCCGCCGGTGGCCTCCACGTCAACCGCCGAGGACTATTTCCGCGCGGCGTCGCTGCTCGACGACGGCGCTCCGGCGAATCTCGAGGGAGCGTCCGCGGCCTATCGCCACGCGCTGGAGGTGGATCCCTACCTCGTGCCCGCGCTGATCAACCTGGCCAACATTCACTACGCGCGCGACGAGATCGCCGAGGCGCAGGCGCTGTATGAGCGGGCGATTGTGCTCGAGCCGGACGTCTTCGAGGCGCATTTCAACCTGGGAAACATCTTCCACGACCTCGGCCGCTACCCGCAGGCGCAGGCCTGCTACCGGGATGCGCTCAGGCTGAACCCGGCATACGCCGACGCCCATTTCTATCTGGCGGTGACGCTGGAGAAGAACGGTCAGTCGCGCGACGCGCGCGCTCACTGGAAGGCCTACCAGCAGCTCGCGCCTGAAGGGGAATGGGTGGATTTGGCGAAGGAATTTTCGGATTGAGATGCCGGGTCCGCTTCCGCCTTCGCCAAGGCTACGGCGGACAGGTCGCGGAACCCGGCCTACGCGTTGACCGGGAAAACGTAGGGCGGGTTCGCGTTGATCGGCAAACGTAGGGCGGGTTCCGCGCAGCGGACCCGCCGGGATTAGTAGCTGTAATCGTCGGGCGAGCGCTTCTTGGGAGCGCGGCGCAGCTTGTAGTACTGGCATTCCGGGCACCACGCATCCGCATCGAACCCCGTCGTTCCCGCGTACGGCTTGACCTCCCGGTGCGTGCAGAACTCGGTGTTGCCGTTCTCGGCGGGCTGCATCCACCGGCACGAGCGGAACCGCACCAGCGAGGCCGACTGCGGCACGTCCGACGTGGCGGGCGGCGCCGCCTTCGCCGAGGTCGGGTCGCTCTGGGACCCGACGGGCCAGTCCTGGCGAGGCGGTCCGCTTTCGCGGACCGCCTCGGCGCCCGAGGGGCGGGTCGCGGCCGGCGCGGTCGCCGCGATGTCGGTCGCGGGAGCCGCAGGTTGCGCCGGGCCAGACAGGGCCGGCCCGCTTGGCGGAGCGTTATTGAAGTTGAACCCCAACGGCTTTCTCCAGCGCGCGAAGTGCGCGCACTTCCTCGGGAGCCACGAGCGTCAGCGCGTTTCCCGTTGATTCGGCGCGGCCGGTGCGGCCGACGCGGTGAACGTACGCTTCGGGTGTGTCGGGCACCTCGAAGTTGACGACGTGCGCGATGCCGTCGATGTCGAGCCCCCGGGCGGCCACGTCGGTCGCCACGAGCACCGGATAGTCGCCGGTCCTGAATCCCTCAACCGCGGACATGCGCTGCTGCTGCGTGCGATCCGCGTGCAGCGCCGCGGTGCGGATCCCCATCCGGCTCAGGCTCGACGCGAGCCGATCTGCGCCGATCTTCGTCCGGCAGAACACGAGCACCGGTCCCTCGGCTTCGGTGCGCAGCCATCGCGCCAGCCATTCGGCTTTCTCGCCTTTCGACACCGTCTGAATCGCGTGCGAAATCGTCTGCGCCGGCCCGCCGCGGCGGCCCACCTGCACGTATTTGGGGTCGCGCAGGAATTCCTTCGTCAGCTTCAGCACTTCGCCCGGCATCGTGGCCGAAAAAAGCAGCGTCTGGCGCGCGGCCGGCAGCGCCGAGAGGATCCGCTGCACGTCGGGCCAGAAGCCCATGTCGAGCATCCGGTCGGCTTCGTCCAGCACCAGGATCTCGAGTCCGGCGAAGTTCACCGACTCGTGCCGCATATGATCCATCAGCCGGCCCGGCGTGGCGACCACGATGTCGACGCCTGCACGCAGCGCGCGCTCCTGCGTGTCCATCGCGACGCCGCCGTAAACGGCGACGCTGGAGATCGCCGTGTGATAGGTGAGCCCCTGGACCTGATCCTCGATCTGCACGGCCAGCTCGCGCGTCGGCGCCAGCACCAGCGCCCGCGTCGCCGCCGGGCGTGTCGGCACGGCGTTGAGGAACCGCTGCAGGATCGGGACGAGGAAGGCAGCGGTCTTGCCCGTGCCGGTCTCGGCGCAGGCGATGACATCGCCGCCGGCCATCGCGAGCGGTATTACGCCGCTCTGGACCTGCCGCGTCTCGTGCCAGCCCAGGTCGCGGATGCCGCTCAGCAGCCGCGCGTCGAGCCCAATCTTGTCGAATGCGATCGGCGCCGGGTCGAACGCCGACTGCTCGTACGGCGGCAGCGTCGTGTCAGCTACCGGCAGCCGGCCCTCGTGACGGCGCGGCCGTCCGGACGAGCCTGATCCGCGGCGGCGCGAGGAGCCGCGGCGTCTGCCGTCGTGGGGTGACGAATGTGTGGAGTTGGCTTTCACTCGGTGGCTACCGTGCGCGGAAGGTGATGATGCCGCGGACCGGATCGTAGGGCGAGACGCCGACGGTCACGCGATCCCCGGGGACGACTTTGATGCGGAAGCGGCGCATGCGGCCGCTCAACTGCGCAAGCACCTCGTGGCCGGCGTCGCACTGCACGCGGTAAAGCCCGCCGGAATGTACGGCCACGACCGTGCCCTGCATATCAATCAGATCGTCCTTGCTCAATAGCTCATCCTTTCACGCAACGCAGCAATGAGTGTGCCACATGGAGTGGTCCGGCGCAACGTCAAGGAAGTGTGATATTTGGAGGAAAATGCCGCGGACCGTGAAGGTCCGCGCCGCATATAAACTGAGAAGCTCTCACTTATCACTGAGAAGCCCCCGGTTTAGAGCGATCGCACCTTTTCTTCGACCTGCCGGGCGAGCGCGGCATAATCGTCGCCCCGCAGGCGCAGCGGCGCGCCGAACGCCACACGCACTTTCCCGGGCCGCACGAACTTCCAGGACGGGTGGAGCACGCGGTCCAGGCCATCGAGCCGCACGGGAACGACGGGCAGGTCCAGCCGCGACGCAATCATCCCGATGCCGCCGAGGAATCGCTTGATATCACCGGTGGCCGCGCGCACACCTTCCGGAAAGATCAGAATCGAGAACCCTTCGCCCGTCAGCTCGCCCATGTAGCGCAACGTGTGCCGCGCCCCGGCCTCGCGCTGGGGAATCGGGAACGTGTTGAAGTAGAAGCAGGCGAGGTAGTAGTTGAGCGAGTTGGTGAACCACTGCCGCCACGTGTAGTCCTGTGGATGGAAGTGCGCCGTGAAGAACTCTTTGAGCATCGCAGGCGCCACGCGTGCGCGCCACCGGCCGGGGAGCGCGGCGAGAATCACCGGCACGTCCATGTGGCTCTGGTGGTTCGACGCAAAGATCACCGGGCCGTTGATTGTTGCCAGATGGTCGCGCCCTTCGATCCGCATGTGGGCAAAGACGCGCGCGAGGGGCAGGATCCACCACGCGAGCGAGAGCCGCCGGATGACCCGTGCGGGCCAGGTGCGGTTCCAGGTCGGGAAGTCGACGGGCGGTTCGGTATCTCCGGGCGCGGCCCCCGGTTTCACGAGCTCCTGCAGTTCGCCAACGCTCCGCGCTTCCGAGAATCGCCCCTCGTCGATCCGCGTCTGAAACTTGTCCTCGAGCGCCACCATCAGCTCGACGCGTTCGAGCGAGCTCAAGCCGAGATCCTCGAGCGTGGTGTCGCCGCTGACGTCCCGGCCGCGCGCGAACCGCGCGATCAGCGCCTCGAGCGTGTCGCCGCCGGCCGCCGCGAGCGGCTGGCCTCCCGCCGCGACCCACTCGCGGATGGCCGACCGCTTCAGTTTCCGCGTGCCTTCGGTTCTCGGCAGCTCCGCCGCGGGCCAGATCGACGCGCCGCGGATCCGCTGATGATCCTGGAGGCGCGTGTTGGCTTCGCGGAGGATCGACTGCTGGTCGGCGCCCGGCTCCAGCACCAGCACGGCGTGCACCCGTTCTTCGCCGCCGCTCGTCACGCCCACCACCGCTGACTCGCGGACGCCCCGCAGGTCGTTCAGCGCGCGCTCGACGTCTTCGGGAAAGACGTTGAGCCCCTCGGGCGTCACGATCATTTCCTTCTTCCGTCCCTTGATATACAGGCGGCCCTGCTCGTCGCGCTCGCCCACGTCGCCCGTGTGCAGCCACCCGCCCGGGTCCTTCGCCTCGTCGCCACCGTAGTAGCCGGACGTGACGTTCTCGCCGCGCACCAGAATCTCGCCGTCGTCAGCGATCTGGATTTCGACGCCCGAGATCGGCGTGCCGACCGATCCTTCCTTGCCTCCCTTGAACGGGTGATTCAGCGTGACGATTGGCGCCGTCTCGGTGAGCCCGTACCCCTGGATGACCGCGAAACCCATGCGGCGCCAGAACTCCTCGAGCTCGGGCGCGAGCGGCGCCGCGCCGACGACGAACGCCCAGAATTTCAGGCCGAACGCGCGGTGGACGCGCCGGTACTTCCACCAGCGGCCTGGAATGGAAATATGGGCCGGCTTGCCCGCCGGGACGGTCCGCGAAGCGGACCGTCCAGCCAGCACTGGTTGTCGGGTCGCTCCGCGACCCGACGTGGCGGAGGCGGGCGCTTCGGTGGATTCCGGGAACGTATGCGCCACGTGCTCGCGCAGGACGTCCAGGATCTTCGGCACGCACACCAGCACGGAAACCCGTCGCGCGTAAATGAGATGGACCAGGTCGTGTGGGTTGAAGCTGCGCGTGAAAATGACCGTGCCGCGCACCATCGGCGGGATGTTCGTGGCCATCGACTGCCCGAACATGTGGCTGAGGGGCAGCAGGTTCAGGAAGCGGAGGGGGCGAAAAGGGCGGGCATATCTTCGATACTTTGCGATTTCCCGCTCCACCGGCACGATGTTGGCCAGCACGTTCCGGTGCCGGATGACGACCCCCTTAGGCTCGGCGGTCGCGCCCGACGTGAAGATGATCTGGGTCACGTCATCGCGCGAAACCTGGACGGCCGGCATCGGTCCGTCGGCCTGCCAGTCCACGTCGGCGAAGCGCCACCACTCGACACCGGGCGCTTTCGCAGCCGCATCGCTCACAGGCACGTCGTCACCCACCAGGACGTGCGTGGCATGGACGAGATGGCGGACCTTTTCGACGAAGTCCGCCGACGATCGGTAGTCGATCGGGACGACGATGACGCCGGCGATGAGGCAGCCCCAGTAGCAGACGACCCATTCGGGACGGTTCTCACCCCAGAAGATGACCTTGTCGTCCTTCTTCAGTCCCGCCGCCGCCAATTTTGTCGCGAACCCGCGCGCCGCGCGCCCCACCTCCTCGTACGAATGACGTCTTCGTCGATAACCGTCGTCATATACGAGGAATTCCGCGCGAATCGTGATGATGTCGCGGAAGAAGTCGATCAGCGTGTCGCGCGGCACGTTGGGATTATCCTGCGAGTCCAGGGAGTTGGTCATTTCACCGAGTTGATTTTTGTCGCGCCAGACGCTCATGGGCACCAGACCGACTACAATGCGCTTTCGCGATGCGCACTTTCCTGACAGGGGCCACCGGGTACATCGGCTCCGCCGTGCTCGACACGCTCCTTCGCAATCGCCATGAAGTGACTGCGCTGGTCCGCGATCCGGAAAAGGCGGAGCGGCTCCGGCTGCGCGGCGTGCACGCGGTGGTCGGGGAACTGTCGGTGCCGAAGACGTACGCGCAGGCTGCGGAGGCATCCGACGCGATCATTCACACGGCGCTCGATCGCTCGAAGCGCGCGGTCGAGGTGGACCGCCAGGCCATCGATGCGCTGCTCGGCGCGGCGATCAGGCACGCGGCCAGGGGACAGCCGGTCAGCGTGGTGTATACCTCGGGCGTCTGGGTGCTCGGGAACACGGTCGGCCAGGCGACGGAAGAGGCCCCCCTCCGGCCCACGCCGCATGCGGCCTGGCGGCCCGACCACGAGAAGCTCGTGCTGGACGCGGGCAGGGGTCGGACGCTCCGGACCTCCGTCATCCGGCCCGGGATCGTCTATGGCGGAGCGCGGGGAATCATCGGAGATCTGCTGAAAGACGCCGCAAATGGGCTGGTTCGGGTCATCGGGGACGGCCGGAACCACTGGGCGTGCGTCTACGACCGCGACCTGGCGGACCTCTACGTTCGCGTCGCGGCCGGCCCGGAAGCGTCGGGAATCTTCCACGCCACGGATGAGGCGGATGAGCGGGTCGGCGACATCGTCGCGGAGGTCGCCCGTCAGGCGAAGATGCAGCCCGACATCAGGAACGTGCCGATCGAGGAAGCCCGGGCGAAGCTGGGGGCGTATGCGGACGCGCTTGCGCTCAACCAGATCGTTCGCAGCGCGCGCGCGAAGGCGCTGGGGTGGGCGCCGGCGCTGCACTCGGTGTCAGGCAACGTGGCGCGCCTGCTGGAGGAGTTCCGCGCACAACGGGAAGCCGCGTAACGGCCTTCCGCGCCGATCAGGAGCCGATCAGGAAAGGACTGACGATGCCGGGCGTGCGGCCGATCGTGTTCGGGGCGGCGGCAGCACTGATCGCCATGACGGGCGCGGTGGCCGGGGCACGCCAGGCGACTCCCGCGCAGCCGCCGTCCGGAGAGACGCCCCAGATGGCCGAGCAGGTGTTCAAGAATATCCAGGTGCTCAAGGGCATTACCGTCGACGAGTTCATGGACACGATGGGAATGTTCGCCGCGGCGACGACCAAGGACTGCACCGGGTGCCATGCGCCGGAGATCCTGTCCGGGAGCCGTGACGCATTTGCCACGCCGACGCCGATGATTCAGCGGGCGCGTCAGATGACCGTCATGATGAACACCATCAACCGCAGCTTCTTCGGCAGCCAGAAGCGGGTCACCTGCTACACGTGCCACAGCGCGACGCCGGTCCCACAGCGCGTGCCGAATCTCTCAATCCAGTACGGAACGCCGCCGCCCGAAAACCCGGATCGCCTCGAGTTCGTCGCGCTGCCCGACCGGGCGAACGAGGTCGACGCCATCTTTGCGCAGTATGTGCAGGCGATCGGCGGTGTCCAGCGATGGGCGGCCGTCAACAGCCTGGCGGCCGCCGGCACCTACGCGGGCTGGGATACTTCGCACGTCGAGGTCCCGGTGGAATTGTTCGGCCGCGCGCCGAACCAGTTCACGACGATCGTGCACCGGAAGGAAGGCGACAACGTCTTCGTGTTCAATGGAACGAACGCCTGGTTTGCGGGGGTGGACGCCGCCGCGCCGAACTTCACGCTGCAGTACACCGGCGGCAACTTCACCGGCGCGCGGATCGATGCGCTCGTGCAGATCGCTCCCCACACTATCCAGAAGGCCTACTCGCAGTGGCAGGTGAGCGAGGACCTGGTGGACGACCAGCCTGTGACCGTGCTGCAGGGCACCAACCAGGGCGAGACGCCCGTGAATCTCTACTTCGACGCCGCGGGTCTGCTGGTCCGCCTGGTCCGGTGGAACGACACGGCTGTCGGGCCCGTGCCGACGCAGTTCGATTTCTCGGATTACCGCGAGGCAGGGGGAGTCCGGAAGCCGTACCAGTGGATACGGGCCTGGACCAACAACCGGGTCGTCTTCAAGCTGAAGGATGTGCGCATCAATGCGCCGGTGGACGCGTCGCGGTTCCAGCGTCCACTCCCCATCAACCTCGCGAAGTAGGGGCCGAGCTTGCTCGGCCCGGGATGCCGCGCGACGTAGGGGCCGAGCTTGCTCGGCCCGCGGCGCCGGGCTTGCGCATATTGACGCCGAACGTACGCTACTGTACTTTCCGCGGTAAATCGGAGGCCGACGGAACTTTCCAGGAGCGTTCGCGATGAAACTCAGGCTTGGCGCGGCGGCGATCCTCTGCAGTCTGTTCCTGTGGGCAGGGTCGGTCTCGGCGCATCACGCGCTGCAGGCGCAGTTCGACACCAACAAGGTGCTGAGCCTGAAGGGCGAGCTCGCGCGCGTCGAGTGGATCAACCCGCACGCGTATTTCTGGTTCGACGTCAAGGACGAGAGCGGCAAGGTGACCCAGTGGGGCGCCGAGACGGTCGGTCCGGCGGCGCTGAGGCAGGCGGGCTTCCTGCGCGGGCCGGCATCGTTCCGCGTCGGCGACACGTACACGTTCGAGGGCTTCGCGGCGCGCGACGGCGGTTCGCGTATTTTCACCTCGGCGATTCACTTCGCGGACGGCCGCAAGGTCCAGATCTGGTTTGGCGACGCGTCGGGGAATAGGTAGGTAACAGGCAACCGAGGAGCCCCGATCATGCGGCAGCGGACGGTCATCGGCAGCCTCGGTGCGGTCATCGCAGCAATCACGCTGGCGTCGGGCGACATCGCCGCGCAGGGCGGACCGCCCCCGCCGGCAGCCGCCGCGCTGAAGGACGCGGCGTCCCGGCCGACGCCCAGGCGGCCCGGTGGCGTGCCGGACTTCACGGGCATCTGGGTACAGACGCGATCGCGCGCCGACAACGTGCCGGCCGCGCTCGACAAGACGACCGGCACCTACACCAACATCCTGCGGGGCCGCACCGGCAATCCCGTCGACTTCGAGCGCGACTCGGGCGTGCGCCAACGCGTGGTGCCGCGCGAGGCGCGGCCGTGGTACAAGCCGCAGTACTGGGAGCGCGTGCGGTTCAACGATACCCACGGGCACTCCTCGCAGGCGCCGGATCCGGAGTTCCTGTGCATGCCGCCCGGCGTGCCTCGCCTCGGCATCCCCCAGGAGATCGTCCAGACCGACAGCCACATGGTCTTCCTCTACCCGCTGCACACCCGCCGCATCTACATCGACGGGCGCGACCACCCGCCGGAAGAACAGTGGCTCGGCACCTGGCTGGGACACTCGGTCGGCCGCTGGGAAGGAGACACGCTCGTCGTGTCGACCGTGGACTTCAACGGACAGGAATGGCTCGGCTGGCCCGGATGGTTCACGAGCCCGGACAAGCGGGTCATCGAGCGTATCCGGCGCGTCGGGAACACGCTGACCTGGGAGGCCGAGGTCACCGACTCGCTGCTGCTGCAGCCATGGAAAACCGGGCCGCAGACGCGGATGGTCGACCTTAACCCGAGGCCTGAGATCGAAGAGCCGCTGCCATGCATCGAGCGTGACCTCCAGCACATCGTCACGCGCGAGCGCGGCTAGAGCGTGATGCGACGGCACCCGGTTGGATGCGCGGTATTCATCGTCACGCTGGCCGCAGCAGTGCCGCACGCGCAGGACACCGACCGCGCCAAGGTCTTCTACAGCATGGCGAACAGCCTCGGCATGCTCCGGACCGTCCAGGAGCTCGACTCGGTCATGACGCTCGAGGTCTGGGGCCGAGGCACGATGCGCGACGTGTCGGCGGACGGAACGATCGGCCCCGAGGCGCAGGTCAAGAGCCTGCACGCCCAGTTCGCCTGGGACTTCCCCGGCATGCGCGTGGAGATCGTCCGCGCCAGCGGGCAGCGGACGATCGAAGTCGTCAGCGGCACACACGCCTGGAACGAGATCGACAAGCTGGGCGGCGGCCTCGAGCCCGGATATGGGAGCGCGGCGCCGGCGATGGACCAGGTGGCGGTGCGCCTGCTGCGCATGTGGATGACCCCGTTCGGCGCCGTGAAGGCGGCGCGCGCCGCCGGCGACCAGGCCAGGATCACGATCGAGGGCGGCCGCACGGTTGTCACGTTCCCCCTCGTCGAAGGGAAGCCGGAGCAGACGGTCTACATGGTGGTGGGCGAGCTGAAGGGCACGCCGATGAAGGTGACGCTGGACGCACGCTATCGGCCGGCGCAGGTGGAGGTGACCTTCCGCGGCCGCAAGTACGTGAATACCTATTCGAACTACGGCGACCTGAACGAGTCGGACCTCAAGGCCGACATCTTCGTGCCGGCCAACGTGGTGGCCATGGTCGACGGGCAGATGGTGCTCGACCTGACCATCGACAAGACGAACACCTACAACCCCTATGTGATCATGCCGGTGCCGCCGGCCGTGCAGAAAACGGGAGCGCGGTAGCCCGGATACACGCGGGCCGTAAAGGCCCGCGCCGCACATTCAAGAGAACTGACTGCCGCGGCGCGGACCTCAACGGTCCGCGGATCTCAGAACGCCACGCGCAGGGCAATCCAGTGGGAGGCTTATGTCCGCGAAGGCAGGCCTTACGTCCTCGGCTCGGCGCGGACATTCGCACGCTGGTACAGGAACGACACCAGCACGAGAATGACGCCGACCACGAGGAAGCCGATCACGCGGTAAATGCCGCCGACCCTGGCCAGGTCGATCAGAAAGATCTTCAGCAGCGATACGCCGAACAGCGCCATCGCGAAGTACCGGATCGTGGCGTACTTCGCCCGCATGCCGACGATGACGAGCAGCGCGGCATAGATTACCCACGACGCCGACAGCATCATCTCGCGCGCCACGACGTCCGCCGCCGTGCCGCGCAGCGTCCAGAACGACACGATCTCCATCGACATGACGGCCAGCGTGACCACGCTTGCGGCGATCACGAGTGCGTCGCGCTCGCGATCGCGGCCCCCGGGCGCCGTCGCTGTCAGCGAAGGCGGCCCGGCCCGATTCGCGAGCCAGGCCGCAAGATAGAACGCCGCCACGATGGCCAGGCCCGTCAACGCGCGGGCGTTCGCCAGCACGACGAACGAGGTGGTGGTGTCGCGGATGTCGGGTTGCAGCCACCGGAAGACGGCGATGCCGAGGAGCACCCACCCGCCGGCGCGCAGCCATGGACGATCCGCCTTCGACGCAATCCAGAGCACCGCGACCGCTTCGCTCGCCCACGCGACCACGGCGAACGGCCCGCCCAGCTCCACCCACACGGCAATCGCCACAAGGGTGGCGCCCACGCCCACCCAGTGAAGCGAGCGAACCGGCGCCGCGCGGCGAAGTCCGGCCCAGACACCCGCGTTCAGCCCCGCGAGGACCAGCGCGACGCCCGCGAGCATCTCGATCGAGGCGCTGGCCACGAGCAGCTGATGCACCGCGGCGAACACCCCGACGCCGTTCGCATGGATCAGCGCCACGTCGCGCTCGTCGAGCGCCTCGCCGAGCAGGACCGTGCGTATCTGCGCCGCGAGATGCGCCGCGTACACGCCGCCAATGGTCGCCACGCTGGCGAACGTCCACTCGCCGGCGCCCTGGCTTTCAATCCAGTACCCAAGCGGCAGCGCGACGGCGATCCACGACGTCAGCCGAAGCAGGCTGGAGCCATAGTGCACGGCAACGATGAGCGTCACCACCGTAAAGCAGATCAGATAGACGAGAAACGCCACGCGATGCGGCGCGAGCGTCACCACCGACCAGAGGTGGTATCCGATCGGCGCCAGCAGCAGCACCGCCGCGGGGGCGGCATTCGCGGCGTCGCCGGCCTGCCAGGCCCGGCGCAGCATCGCGACGAACATGGCGCAGTAGGCGGTCAGGAACAGCTCAGTACGCAGATACTTGTCGGGCGTGTAGTACGCGTCGGCCCACACCAGCACCGTCAGCGTGGTCAACGCGAAGCTCGCGGTGTTCAGCCAGGGCCAGCTCCGCCGATGCGCGAGGTACATCGTTGCGGCGACGAGCAACCCCGTATACGAGAACAGGGTCAGCTGCTGGTCGGTGCTTCCGCCAACCAGGAACGGGGTCGCAAAGCCGCCGCACACGGCCATGAAACCCAGGCCCATCGCGCTGGTGCGATCGGCGACCCACGCCACGGCCGCGGTGATGACGACGAGCAGCGTGAATGCGAGCGCTGGCCCGAACAGAAAATACAGATTCAGACCCGCGTAGACCGACAGGTACAGGACCGCGGCGCCGGCGCCCGATGTGAGCAGCCCGTACGCCCGATACGTCTGCGACAGCCGCAGGCCACCGGCCGCCATCGCCACTCCGGCCAGGCCGCCGAGCGCCACGCGCACCGCCGGCGACAGCCATTGCCGATCGAAGGCATAGCGGAGGAAGAAGGCGACGCCGAGCACGAGGACGATCAGGCCGGCGTGCTGAAGCCAGCGCCCACCGATGTCGGCTTCGAGGTCGACGGTGGGCGGCTGTAACGGCGGGAGCGGGACGTACGGTTCCGCACGGGGGGTGGCCACGGCCGGGCGCGGGAGCGGGGGCTGGGGCACCACGACGCGATCCGGCGGCTCGTGCACCACTGGTCGGGGCGCCGGCGCAGCGCCCCGCGCCTCGAGCCGTTCGATGCGGTCCGTGAGACGCCGGAGGTCAGCCTGGAGCCTGAAGGAGCGAACGAGTCCGATGACGGGAAGGAGGATCCAGGCGAGGACGACCAGCGCAGCGAGTATCGTGAACACGGCGGGCTGGACGAGATGCTAGCGCGAAATGCGGCCGCGGCGCGGGCCTTCACGGCCCGCGAGGCTTATTCCTCGGTGATGCCGTCGATCAGGCCGTACTCCAGCGCCATCCTGGCATCCAGGTAGAAATCGGTCCGCTTCGTGTCGCGAATGATCTTCGCGAGCGGCTTGCCCGATCGCGCCGACATGATCTGATAGATCTGCGTCTGCATCTGCTTGAGGCGATCCAGATGCTGCGCCGCGGCCGATGTCGACTGCCAGCCGGCCCACTTCGCCGGCTCGTGGATCATGATCCAGGAATGCGGCTGGGCGAGGCGGCGGCCTTCGCTGGCTGCCTGGAGCACGACCGATCCCATCGAGTACGCCATCCCCTGGACGACGATCGTCACTTCGATGCCGCGGCGGACCACTTCACGAATCGAATCGTGAATCGCGAGGCCGTCGGTGACGTTGCCGCCGGCGCTGTTGATATAGAGCGTGATCGGCTTCGAGTTGTCGTTGGCCAGTTCCCGCAGCCGTTCGATCGTCGCGCGGGCGGGATCCTTTTCGATGTCGCCGATGAGATAGATATCGCGCAGGCGGTCCGAGGCTTCCTTCCTGAGCACGCCCTTGACGGCATCGATCAGATCCGACAGGAGACGATCGTTCACCTCGCGGTGGGTTGGAAAGGGCGTGACGGACGTCCGCGGTTCGGCCGGAGCAGGGCCGGCGGTGCGGGATTCCTCGGGTGCGGCTGAGCCGCCGACAGCGGCGTCTGGCGATACGGTCGAGTCTGCCACGCCGCCTGATGGTGCAAACAGGGTTCCGGCCGCAAACCCTTATTCCTCGGGCCGATATACTGGGCCTATGCGCACGACTTCCTGGATCGCCGGGCTCAATGTCCTCGGAATTGTGGCCATCCTCGGGTGCCAGGGGCGCCCCAGCCCCGCCGACGAGGGCCCTGCCCTGGATGAGATTCGCGGCGAGCATATTGCCGCACACCTGCAATTCCTTTCCGACGATCTCCTCGAGGGGCGCGCCCCGTCCACGCGCGGCGGCGACCTGGCGGCGCGCTACCTTTCCGCGCAGCTCGCCCTGCTCGGCTTCGAGCCAGGCGGCGAGAACGGCACCTACCTTCAGCAGGTGGCCATCGTCGAATCGGTGGTCGATCCCTCGTTTTCGCTCAGCGCAGGCCCCGGGGCGCCGTTCAAGTATCTCGAGGACGTGGTGGGCTTCAGCGGCGTGCAGTCGCCACAGGTGCGGACAGCAGGCGAGATTGTCTTCGTCGGCCACGGCATCGTGGCGCCGGAGTACAACTGGAACGACTACGCCGGCGTCGACATGAAGGGCAAGGTCGCCCTGATCATGGTGAACGATCCGCCGGCGTCGGCCGGGGAGTCGCAGCTCTTTGGCGGTCCGGCGCTGACCTACTACGGCCGCTGGACGTACAAGTTCGAGGAGGCGGCCCGCCAGGGGGCGGCGGGCGCCATTCTGATCCACACGGACGAATCCGCGACCTACGGCTGGCAGGTGGTGCAGTCGTCATGGAGCGGCACGCAGTACTCGATTCCCGTGGTGCCGGGTCAGCCCGTGCTCGGGCTCAAGGCGTGGGTCACCGATCGCGCGGCGCGTGAAATTGCCAGGCGCGCCGGGCAGGATCTCGACGCGCTGCGAAAGGCCGCGCTCGTGCGCGGCGCGCAGCCGGTGCCGCTCGGGATCCAGGCGTCGGCCACCATCGTCCAGAAGGTGCAGCAGAAGACCTCGCCCAACGTGATCGGCGTGCTCACGGGGACGAACCCGCAGCAGGGTGTCCTCTACACCGCGCATTACGATCATCTCGGGATGCGGGAGGCGCAGGCGGGCGACCCGCCCGACGCCGATCGCATCTTCAACGGCGCCGTCGACAACTCGTCGGGGCTGTCCGGAGTGCTCGAGATCGCGCAGTCGCTGGCGCGCGCCCCGGCGCGGCCGGAGCGGTCGATCTACATCCTCTTCACCACTGCCGAGGAATCCGGGCTGCTCGGCTCCGAATACTTCGCGGCGCATCCCGTGCTCCCCGCCGGCGCGTGGGCGGGCAACATCAACATCGATTCGCTGAACATGGCCGGGCCGAGCCGCGACATCGTGCTGCTGGGCGCCGAGCGCTCGACGCTGGGCGAGATGGCGAAAGATCTCGCGGCGGAGCGGATGCGGGTCGTCGGGCCCGATCCGGCGCCCGGCAACGGCTACTTCTTCCGGTCGGATCATTTCCCGCTGGCCAAGGTGGGTATCCCCGCGTTGTCGCTGAGCGATCCCGTGGAGTACACGACTGCCGATCCCGCCGCGTCGACGGCGATGAAGGACGAGTACGAGAACAAGCGCTACCACCAGGTCGAAGACGAGATCCAGCCGAACTGGGACTACGCGGGGGCGGTGAACGACATGCAGTTCCTCGCGGAGCTCGGGTGGCGCCTCGCCAACGCGCCGGAGATGCCCAGGTACAACGAGACGGAGCAGTTCGCCCGTCCCCGGCAGAACCAGACGAATTGACCCGCACGCAGAACACCGACGCATTGACCGGAGCGCTCGTCGGCCTTGCCGACATCCAGGCGGCGGCGGAGCGCATCCGCGGCATCGCGGTGAAGACCCCGCTGATCGAATGCGGCGCGGACCTTCTTGACCGCCGAAGCTCGCAGAGCGAAGGCGGTCACGGTCCGCGAACATCCACCGATCGTAGAGGCGGACCTTCAGGTCCGCCTCTCGCTCTCAAATGTGAAAACCTCCAACCGATGGGCGCCTTCAAGATGCGCGGCGCGTGCAACTTCCTCGCGCAACTGTCACCTGAGGCCCGCGCCGCCGGCGTCATTACCTACTCGTCCGGCAATCACGGCCAGGCGGTGGCACTCGCCGCGCAGCGGCTCGGCCTGCGTGCCGTTGTCGTGATGCCGGAGACCGCCCCGCGTGTGAAAGTCGACGGCGTTCGCGGCTACGGCGGGGAAGTGATCTTCGCGGGCACCACCTCGGCCGATCGCAAAACCCGCGCGGAATGGGAGGCCGCCGCGCGCGGCCTGACCATCGTGCCGCCCTTTGATCACCCGTGGATCATCGCCGGCGCCGGGACATGCGGCCTCGAAATCCTGGAGCAGTGCCCGGATGTCACTGCTATCTACGCTCCGGTCGGCGGCGGCGGGCTGCTGTCAGGAATCTCGACCGCCATCAAGGCACTGAGGCCCACCGTTCGCATGATCGGCGTCGAACCGGCCGGCGCCGCGAGGATGACGGCGTCGCGCGCCGCCGGCCATCCCGTCCGGCTCGAGAAGACGGCCAGCATCGCCGACGGCCTCCTGACGCTCCAGCCCGGCACGCTCACCTTCGCGCACATCCAGGCGTTCGTGGACGACATCGTCACCGTGGAAGAGGCCGAGATCGCGAACGCCGTGCGCTGGTTGTTCAAGGAAGCTGAGATCGTCGCCGAGCCAAGCGGCGCGGCAAGCGTGGCGGCGGTTCTGAAAGCTCGTACATCAATCGGACTGGGAACCGTGGCCGTGATTTCAGGGGGCAACGTATCGCCGGAAGATCACGCTCGTTACGTCAATCACTGACTGCGCTGATCATGGCGCCACCAAGGCATTCACGACAGGCAAATAAATCAGGTTAGATAACTCAGATGATGTGCTGCAAATTGCTGCTGCGAGGTCAATACGAAGCGCTGCCCTTCAGGCGAGTGATCGCGACCGGATTCTACGATGGACCAACGGAGGGGTTCACCGAATGCTCGCGGTGCGGTCAGGCGTTTGCGTTTCACATGCTCGATTGGGATGACATGCAGGACGTACGAGTCTTTGCATTCTCTCCAGTCTCGATAAGTCTGGACGCCCTCGCGGAACGTCTGCGGACCCCCCTGGCGGCAGACGCGGAGTTTTCGCTCGTCGCGCCTCTTTTGGAGGACGATGGCATCTTCGTTCAGGAGCTTCTGACGCAACCCCCGACTCGCGTCGCGGCGTTCCGCGGATGGCCTGGGGAGTCGTCCTCATGCCGTGACATCTCGAGAACTGACACAAGAGAAATAGGCGACTGGTTTTCGTTTCTTGACATCACGAGAAGGGGCGCCCGGTAATCGCGCCACCAATCGAGGCTGCTTGGCACATTCGTTCTGACGAACAACTCGAGTCGAACAATTTCACGAGCCGCGGTCACCGTGTGCCGCCAGACGATCGAGGTGACTGACGTCGAACCACGCGGCAGCGCTTCTGGCTCCTATCGCGTCAACTGTGAAGGGGACTACAGGATTGAGGTGAATTTCGCGTCTGGCCGAAATCTCGAGACACAAACCGGGTACATCACAGGCGGTGTGGATTTCCAGGACGAAATCATCGTGACCGACGCTGAAATCACGATGAAGGCCGTTGCGCGGGGAGACTTCCGGATCAGCCAAGACGAACGAGAATGCAGTGCGGATGAGGAGCGTCGAGCAGAAGAACTGGCCGCTCACGCGAAGACCTGGAATGAACTCCACGACACGTTTCGTGACTATGCTGTGTGCGACGACGGATCAATCGCGGAGGGCTTCAGCGAATCAGTGACTCGGCTGCTTGCCGACGGCTGGGAAGCATTACCGGTTCTGCAATCTGTGACGACGATAGACGCGTCTTTTCAAACGTTCGTGTTGAGGCACATTGACGAAACGGCGCCCGCTGATCGATTGGAAAGAATCCTCGGCCTTGCAACAAGGCAATGCGCACCAGCTCTCGCCGAGTTGTGCGATCAAATCGCAGGAGAGGCCCGTCGTGTGCTGTCCTGATGAGTTCTCGGTGCCTCAGTGTCTTCGGTGTTCCGTGATCGCGTGCAGTCATCAAGGTCGCGTGCAGTCGTGGAAGTCCCGTGCAGTCAGAGACGTTTCTTCGCTTCCGCAATTCCTTCCTCAACACTCGTAATCTGCCCATCCAGCTGCTTCTCGTACACCTGCTGCAGGATCTCGCCGACCCTCGGTCCTGGTGAAAGCCCGAGTTCGAGCAGGTGTCGACCCATCAGCAGCGGCGCCGGTGGACGATGCTCGACGCCGAGGGCGCGGGCACGCTCGAGGAACCAGTCCATCGCGGAACAATCGAAGTCGCCGGTGCGGCCAAGGCAATCCGCCCGGGCGAGGCGCGCGAGGAGTTCGAGGTCGACCTTCTGGGCCAGGCGACGGAAGGCGCCGTCGCCGACGTTCTCCGCCTTGCGCAGCATGCCCGGCTTCAGGTGGTGCGCCGTCAGGCCAATCACCTGCGTCCGGACGTCGAAGCCGTCGATCGTGTGGATGTTGAGCCGGTCGAGCACGCTGACGGTCGGCGCGACCCCTGCGTCCTCGTGATTGAGCGACCGGATGCGCCCGTCGAGGAACGCCGTCGTCGCGGGCTTGCCGAGGTCATGGCAGACGGCGCCCAGCATGATCGTGATGAGACGGGGCCGGTCGAGATCCGCATTCAGCTCGCGCGCCTTGTCGATCACCATCAGCGTGTGCACCCAGACGTCCCCCTCCGGGTGCCATTCGGGCTCCTGCTCGCAGCCGACCAGCGGCTTCATCTCCGGCAGGATCTGGTCGATGACGCCGAGGTCCAGCGCCAGCGCAAAGCCGATGGACGGCCGCTCGGCGGCGATCAGCAGCTTCTCGAGCTCGCCCCAGACGCGCTCCGCCGGCAGATCGTCGAGCGGGATGCGCCGGCACAGCTCGGCGGCGTCGTCGTGCAGCGTGAACTCGAAGCGCGCGGCGAACTGGATGGCACGAAGGACACGAAGGCTGTCGTCGCCAAATGTCGCCGGATCCACGACACGAAGGACACGACGGCCGATGTCGGCGCGCCCATCGAACGCATCCTCGTACTGGTCGGTCAGCGGGTCCCAGGCGATGGCGTTGACCGTGAAGTCGCGGCGGCGGGCGGCCTCTTCGATCGACATGAATGGATCGCCCACGACCTCGAAGCCCTTGTGCCCGCGGCCCGACTTCGACTCGCGCCGCGGCAGCGCGACGTCCAGGCCGCCGACTTTGTAAACAGGAAAACTCTGTCCCACCGGTTCAACCCGGCCGAACGGCGCGAGCAGCTCGGCAAGCCGCTCCTGGGGGATCCCAAACACCTCGAGGTCGACGTCCTTGGACTCGTAGGGCGGGTTCCGCGCAGCGGACCCGCCATGGGTCCGCAACCGATCGCGCACCCAGCCGCCGACGACGAGCGCGCGGCCGCCGGCGGCGCGAACCGACCGAGCAATCTCGGTGGCCAGCTCCAGTGACATCCCGCAGTGATTGTGCTTCGATTGTGGCGCTGGTGGCCATGTCCCTTCGACCTTGCTATCGGGCCGCTCCATGGTCGCGGCCCGCAGATCGCGCTCAAATGCCTGTTGTCAGTAGTACCCAATCAGTTCGGACGGACCAGTAACTGTGAGCGACCAGACCGACCCCACCATCCGCCTGCTCGAGGATCTCGTCGCCATCGACTCGGTGAATCCGTCGCTCGTGCCGAACGCCCGGGGCGAGGCGGACATTGCGCGGCGGATTGCGGCCGAGTGCGTCAGCGCCCGCCTCGCGGTCGACATCGTCGAGGTGGCCCCGGGCCGTCCCAACGTCGTCGGCATCCTCGAGGGACGGACGCCGGGGCCCGCGCTGATGTTCTGCGGCCACGTCGACACGGTCGGGGTGACGGGCATGGATGCGCCGTTTCGTCCCGCGCATCGCGACGGCCGGCTCTATGGGCGCGGCGCGCAGGACATGAAGGGTGGTCTGGCGGCGATGCTGGGCGCCGCCCGCGTGATCGCTGAGGGAGGAGGGCTGTCGCGCGGCGCGCTGATCGTCGCCGCCGTCGTGGACGAGGAGCACGCCAGCCTTGGCGCCGAGGCGCTCGTCGAACGCTGGCGGGCGGATGCCGCCGTGGTCACCGAGCCCACCGATCTCGACGTGGCGATTGCGCACAAGGGGTTCCAGTGGGTGGAGATCGAGACGCGCGGCCGCACGGCCCACGGCAGCCGGCCCGCCGATGGCCGCGACGCGATCCTGCGCATGGGGCGCGTCCTCAGCCGGCTCGAGGGAATCGATCGGCAGCTCCAGGCGCAGCCGGCCCATCCGCTGCTCGGCAACGCGTCGCTCCACGCCTCGATCATCGCGGGCGGCACGGAGTGGAGCAGCTATCCCGATCGCTGCCTCCTGCACATGGAGCGGCGGACACTCCCGGGGGAGGCGGCGGACGCCGCGCTGCAGGAAAGCCAGGCGGTACTGGATCGTCTTCGCCGCGAGGACTGGGAGTTCGAGGCCAGCACCCGGCTGATGTTCGGCCGCGGCGCGTACGAGATCGACCCGGCGCACACGTTGCCGGCGATGCTCATGGGCGCCGCGACGTCGGTGGGCTGCCAGCCGCGGCGAGTGGGAATGACGTTCTGGAGCGACGCGGCCATCCTCGGCGCCGCCGGCATCCCGTCCGTGTTGTTCGGTCCGGGCGGCGAGGGGCTGCACAGCCCCGGGGAATACGTGCTGGTGGAGGATGTACGCCGGTGCCGGGATGCGCTGGTGGCGCTGGCGCGCGAATTCCTGCGGTGAGCCGCCCTGGAAAACGAAACCGGGTTTGGGTTTTCCACTTCGGAAAAGCCAAACCCGGTTGCTCGAAGCGAGTGATCGCGTCGCGGAGGAGGCATTTACGCGAACGCGCGACTCGCCGATTACGCGAACACGCGACTCGCCGATTACGCGAACGCGCGACTCGCCGATTACGCGACGCGGCGCTCGCTGATGAGCGGCAGCCGGATGATATGCCGAGCTGGCAGCGGTGCCTCGGCTTGCGCCGGCACACCGTTCACATCCCACCCCGGCGTCTGGTACCCGCACGAGGTGCACTGCAGCGAGATCCGCCCCTGTTCGAAGTGCAGCAGCGCGTCGTGGCCGTGAAGGCCGCACAGGAACTGCCGCACGCGCTCCGCCGCCCGGCCAACCGGGCCG
>Ga0214472_10000832_pt1 | contig 36846 bp, 35 predicted proteins | sample RVTome_6_FD_207662 | JGI IMG/M metagenome (GOLD analysis project Ga0214472, IMG submission 207662) | Soil microbial communities from uranium-contaminated site in the Upper Colorado River Basin, Wyoming, United States - RVT140D175 | ecosystem: Environmental > Terrestrial > Soil > Contaminated >...
TCGTTCTCCCATTGATGGATCGCCGGTATTTCTGGGCGCAGAGGAGGCAATCGCAGTTCAGCATGCCTTAAATGCGGATATTGTGATGATATTCGATGATTGCACGCCTTATCCTGCAACGGAAGAGCAGACCCGTAAATCCATGGAGTTGTCACTGAATTGGGCGCAACGGTCACATGATGCACACGGTCAGCATCCATCCGCGTTATTCGGGATTATTCAGGGTGGCATGTTCCCGGCATTGCGCGATGAATCATTACAAGAATTGCTGGAGATTGGTTTTGATGGATACGCTATCGGCGGGCTGTCGGTAGGCGAACCGCATGAACTGATGCTGGAAATGTTGTCTCATATTACACCGCAGATGCCTGAAGACCGGCCGCGTTATCTGATGGGGGTGGGCACGCCGGAAGATATCGTGGAAGCGGTCAAGCGCGGTATTGATATGTTTGATTGTGTCATGCCGACCCGTAATGCACGAAACGGCCACCTGTTTACGTCTACCGGGGTAGTACGCATACGTAATGCCAGACATCGCCACAGTACGCTGCCGCTGGATGAGGATTGTGGTTGTTACACTTGCCGGAATTACACCCGTGCCTATCTGCATCACCTGGACAAAACTGCAGAAATGCTGGGGGCCCGGCTCAATACCATACATAATTTATATTATTATCACGCACTGTTGGGTGGACTGCGGGTAGCGATAGAAATAGGTGAATTAGCTGCTTTTATTGACGATTTTTACGGGAAACGTGAGAAATTCCCTGAGTCTGTGTCATAATAGCGCGCTTTAAATTTCAAGGTATCTTCATGCTAGATTTCTTCATACAAAATGCCTGGGCGCAGAGTGCCCCACCGGCAGGCGGCGGCTTTATGAGTCTATTGCCGTTGATCCTGATATTTGTTGTGTTTTATTTTTTCCTGATCCGGCCGCAGATGAAGCAGGCGAAGGAACACAAACAGATGGTCGAAGCACTGGCCAAGGGAGATGAAGTAGTCACCAGTGGCGGTATGCTTGGCAAGATCACCAAAATAGGTGATACCTTCATACATGTGGAAATCGCACCGAATATAGAAGTGAAGGTACAAAAACATTCCGTTTCTGCGGTAATGCCCAAAGGCACCATCAAGGCGCTTTAATAATAAAACAACAAGAAACAAATTCAGCTAATCACATATGAATCGTTACCCGCTCTGGAAATACATACTGATTGCCATCGTTATAGTTATCGGCCTCGTTTATTCCCTCCCGAATATCTACGGCAGTGATCCTGCGCTGCAAATCTCATCATCACGTGGTGCAGAGATCAGTGAACTGACTGAACTGCAAGTGCAGATTGCATTTGATGAAGCCGGGATCAAGCCGGAAAGTTATGAAATCAATCAAAACTCCCTCCTGATCAGGTTCAGGGATGAAGAAACACAACTCAGGGCACAGGATATTGCGAAGAGTGCGCTAGGAAGAGATTATGTCGTTGCGCTCAATCTTGCGCCATCCACACCCGGATGGTTGAGAAATCTGGGTGCTGAACCCATGTTTCTTGGTCTCGATTTACGCGGCGGTGTGCATTTTCTGATGGAAGTGGACATGAATACCGCTATAAACAAGGCAGAAGAACGCTATGTTTCGGATTTCAGAAGTCTGCTGCGTGAGAACAAAATCCGTTATCGGACTATTGGCCGCGCGGACCAGGGTGGTGTGCTGGTTCGTTTCCAGAATTCCGCTGAACAGGAAAATGGAGTCAAGTTGATTTTCAAAAACTATCCTGAAGTCCAAATGGAAAGCAGCGTTAGTGAAGCTGGCGAATACCAGGCAATTGTTACCTTGTCAGAACAATCCATCATCGAGACCCGCAAGAACGCTTTACAGCAAAATATAACCACTCTACGCAAGCGTGTTAATGAACTGGGTGTAGCAGAACCGGTAATACAACAGCAAGGTGACCGTCGTGTGGTGGTTGAATTGCCTGGTGTGCAGGATACTGCACGTGCGAAAGATATTCTCGGCGCAACAGCGACGCTGGAATTTCGCATGGTGGATGAAGTTCATTCCGTTCAGGATGCGCTGGATGGCCGGGTCCCCGCCGGATCGTTGCTTTATTATGATCGTGACGGTATGCCAATTTTGTTGAGCAGGCAGGTACTCCTGACAGGTGATCATATTATTGATGCAGCATCCGGCATTGACCAGACCAGCGGTGGCCCGAATGTATCGATTACTCTGGATGGCAAGGGTGCACGTATTTTCAGTGCCGGAACACGTGATGAAGTTGGCAAACGCATGGCGGTGGTTTTCATTGAAACCAAGACGGAAACCGTGATGGAAGATGGTGTGGCAGTAAAGAAAAAGGAAATTGTTGAAGAAGTGATCAATGCCGCTACCATCAGGGAACAACTGGGGAAAAGATTTCAAATCACTGGTCTTGATTCAACCCAGGAGGCACGTAACCTGGCTCTGTTGTTACGTGCAGGGGCCCTTGCTGCGCCGATAGAGATTATCGAAGAACGTACCGTTGGCCCGAGTCTGGGGCAGGATAATATCAAGCAGGGCTATGAGTCTGTCATCATCGGTTTTGCGCTGGTGCTGATTTTCATGGCCGTTTACTACAAGATATTTGGGATGATTGCCAATGTGGCACTGACGCTCACAGTTATACTTCTCGTTGCGTTAATGTCGATGTTGCAGGCAACGCTCACCATGCCGGGCATAGCTGGAATAGTGTTGACAGTAGGTATGTCTGTAGATGCTAACGTGCTTATCTTTGAGCGTATCCGTGAAGAACTCAGAAACAAAAACACTCCGCATGCAAGTATCCATGCCGGGTTTGAAAAAGCATTTTCTTCCATTGCGGATGCCAATATTACGACCCTAATCGCGGCACTGGTATTGTTCAGTTTTGGCACCGGGCCTATCAAGGGTTTTGCAGTAACATTGTCATTGGGAATTATCTGTTCCATGTTTACCGCAATCATTGTGACGCGCGCCATAATTAATCTGCTCTATGGCGGACGTAAATTACAAAAACTGTTGATTTAACAAGATTACCATTATGGAATTTCTCTCGAAAACAAATATAGACTTCATGGGCAAGCGCAAGCTGGCCTTTACCTTTTCAGCTGTACTGGTCCTGTTATCCATAATCTTTTTCTTTGCACGAGGACTGAATTATGGCATCGACTTTACCGGTGGAACCATCGTTGAGATTGGTTATACACAGGCAGCAGATCTGTCCAGGGTACGCAGTGTTCTAATCCAGTCTGAATTCAATGATGCCATCGTCCAGTATTATGGCTCGTCAACCGATGTGCTGGTGCGTATACCCCCGCATGAAGGGTTGAATAGTGCGGATATCAGTAACAAATTGATCGAACTGTTGAGCACAACGGGAGATTCCATTGAGATACGCAGGGTTGAGTTTGTCGGCCCGCAAGTCGGGGATGAGCTCAAGGAAGATGGTGGGCTGGCCATGATCTATGCCTTGCTGGGAATCCTGATATACGTTGCTTTACGTTTCCAGACCAAGTTTTCCGTGGGTGCTATCGCCGCCCTGGCCCATGATGTGATTATCACAGTGGGTTTTTTTGCCTTGACCCAAATGAATTTTGATCTGACCGTACTGGCGGCCATCCTGGCAGTGATTGGTTATTCACTTAATGACACCATCGTTGTATTCGATCGTATCCGTGAAAATTTCCACAATCTGCGCAAGGCCGCACCTGTCGAAGTGATGAATGTTTCCCTCAATCAGACATTGAGCCGCACCATCATGACTGGTGTCACTACCTTGCTGGTGTTACTGGCCCTGTTTTTCCTCGGCGGTGAAGCATTACATGGCTTCTCCCTGGCACTGATCCTGGGCATCCTGATTGGAACATATTCATCCATCTATGTTGCCAGTCCAGTGGCCCTGGCGCTGGGTGTCAGCAAGCTGGATTTGATGCCAGTGGTTAAGGAAGGGGCAGAAGTAGACAATCGCCCCTGATGATACTGTTTACCGTGATGGACCTGCGGTAAGATTTTTATACAAGCAAACTTCAAAGGTAATCGATGAAGATTGTTGCTGACATTCAAATTCCTCTTGTCAGGGATGCCTTTTCTGATATTGGCGAACTGCAATTTCATGCAGGGCGTTCTATTACCTCTGAAGCAGTCAAAGATGCTGATATCTTGCTAGTACGTTCAGTGACACCTGTGAACGCTGCCCTCCTGAGTAACAGCCGTATCAGATTTGTAGCTACAGCCACCAGCGGTACGGATCATATTGATATCGATTATTTGCAGAATTCAGGGATCGGTTTTGCCTCCGCCCATGGCAGCAATGCCCAGTCCGTAGTTGAATATGTGCTCAGCAGCCTGTTTGTTATGGCAGAACAACATGATTTCGATCCCGGAAAAAAGATTGTGGGCATTATCGGTTGTGGAGAAGTAGGCTCCCGTTTGAGGAAAGCACTGGAAACTATCGGTATAAAATTTCTGGTTAATGATCCGCCGTTAAGGGATAAAACCGGCGATCCAATATTTGTTGAGCTTGAAGATGTCTTGCAGGCAGACATTATTTCATTGCATATACCGTTGACAATCAATGGTTCTTACCCAACACGAAATCTCGTGGATGAAAAATTTCTCTCACAGGTTAAACAGGATGCCATAGTGATCAATACGTCACGCGGTGGTGTACTTGATAGTCAGGCATTGAAAAAACATATTAAACATAATAAGAAATTTTCAGCCGTGCTGGACGTATGGGAACACGAGCCTGTGATAGACGAAGATCTGTTGTCTGAGGTTGCAATCAGCACGCCTCATATTGCTGGTTACAGTACCGATGCGAAGATCCGGGCGACTTCGATGATCTATAATGCTGCCTGTAGTTATTTAGGTTTGCCGCAGACCTGGAAGCCAGCAGGTGGTTTGCTTGATGCCGGATTGCAGGAATTCAATATTGCCGATGAAGTCAGTGATTTCGATGCAATCGCCATGGCTGTGAAAGCACATTATGATGTCAGGAGTGATGCAGCATCCTTGCGCAGGATGCTGGAGATAGAAAGTGAACAATCCGGTTTATACTTCGATGAATTGAGAAAAAACTATCCGCTGCGCAGGGAGTTTCCGGCAACAACCATCAAATTACCATCAAGCCGGCATAATTTGTCTAAAAAACTTGTACAACTTGGTTTTAAGGTGATTGAACAGTGTCTGTAAATATCACAAGGCTGGGTTTTATGGTCTCAGGTCGCGGAAGTAACATGCAAGCTGTTATCCATGCATGTAAAAACGGGAAACTGAAAGCCAGGCCGGTGGTCGTCATCAGTAATAATGCCACTGCCGGAGCATTGGACATCGCCAGAAAAGAATCCATTCCGGCATTTCATTTAAGCCAAAATACCCATCCTGATGCCGGGTCGCTAGACCGGGCTATCTCAGAAATCTTCCAACAACATCAGGTTGATCTGGTCATCCTTGCTGGATATATGAAAAAAATCGGACCGGTTCTGTTGAATACATATAAAAAAAGGATCATCAATATTCATCCTTCATTATTACCCAAATTCGGCGGGCGGGGGATGTATGGGATCAATGTGCATGCAGCAGTGCTTGCAGCAGGTGAAACTGTTACCGGTGCAACGGTTCATCTGGTTGAAGGTGAATATGATAGTGGTGCAATTTTGGGACAACAGCAGGTAGCAGTATTGACTGGCGACACCCCGGAATCACTGGCTGCACGTGTACTTGCAGTAGAGCATGCGTTATATGTTGACGTTTTACAGAATATTATTGATGGCAAAATATATTTGCCTTGATTTGTTTAATTAAATTTACTGGGGTATAGGCCATGAAGATATTACAGGAATTCAGGGAATTCGCAGTGAAAGGGAATGTTGTTGATATGGCAGTTGGTATTATTATTGGCGTGGCTTTTGGCAAGATTGTTTCCTCGTTCGTGGGGGACATTATTATGCCGCCATTAGGTATATTAATTGGTGGTATCAACTTTAGTGATCTTGCCATTACACTGAAAGATGCGGTGGGAGAAGTGCCGGCAGTAACTCTAAACTATGGCAGTTTTATGCAGGCACTGTTTGATTTCACTATTGTCGCATTCGCCATTTTTATGGTGGTGAAGGCCATGAACACTATTAAAAAGAAAGAAGAGGCGGCACCTGCCGCGCCACCGGAACCCACGCGGGAAGAACAATTACTGGCCGAAATCAGGGATTTGCTGAAACAGCGGTAACAGTTTATTCCACCGTAATGGTGATCAGTTCCGAGATTACCGGCGGATTGTGCGGTACGTGTAAATGATCACCGAGCAATAGCTGTAATGTATGCTGGCCTGGTGTCAGTGTTAATTTTGTTTCTGTCTGGCCTTTGCCGAAATGTAAATGTTGTTCATTAGCCGGAACCGGTTGATTCAGCGGTGGCAAATCGGTATCAATCAGCAGATGATGATGTCCGGTGTCCTCCATTTGCACACCGGCAGGTGCAACGCCCATATTTTTCAGGCCAAATCTGACAACTACCGGGTTTTTGACTGTTTCTCCATCTACAGGTGATATAAAATACAGTTTTGCATTATCAGGCGCAGTGGATTGCGCCATTACAGTTGTTGCCATTAAAGATAATAAAAAAGGTAATAATAATTTCAGCATCTGAATTCTCCCGTATTATTGATATCACTCAATAAAGCATACTCACTTGGACCGGATTTTAAACAATTAGTTATGATTAATCGTATTTCAGTCCTTTATGACCGCATAGTATTGGGGCATCCCGTTGCAATATTGGTATTGCTTTCATGCATACTCGCATTTTTTGCCTGGCATGCAAAAGAATTCAAGCTTGATGCTTCCGCTGATTCTCTGTTGCTTGAAGATGATGAAGACCTGAGAATATTCCGTGAACTGGGCGATCGATACAAAACGAAAGAATTTCTGTTTGTGACATTCACCCCTGCAGAGAATTTGTTTTCCCCTGATTCATTGCAGTACATCCGTAATTTGCGTGATGAGCTGAAGCAATTGCCATTGGTGGATTCCGTGATTTCCATCCTGGATGTCCCTCTGGTCAAGCAGGTCGAAGGAACATTGTCTGATGTGGCCAGTAATTACCGCACCCTCGAAAGCGAAGAAGTAGATCTGGCCAGGGCCAAAGACGAACTGCTGAATAGTCCGATATTCAGTCAAATGGTCATCAGCCTGGATGGGCAGACGACGGCACTGCAAGTCAATCTCAAGGACGATCCGGAATACAGTGAACTGCAAAAAAGCAAAAACCTGTTGTTATACAAGAAACGGAAAGGCCTGCTGGATGAAGAAGGCAAGACGCATCTGGTTGATGTACTTTCCAGATATGAAGACTCGAAAAAAACGGCATCACAGCTGAATCATGAAAATATTATAAAAATAAGGGACATCATGCAGGACTACCGGCAGTACGGTGTCCTGTATCTTGGCGGTGTGCCGATGATATCGGATGACATGATCACCTATATCAAAAACGATCTTATGGTGTTCGGTTTTGGTGTGTTTATATTCCTGGTGTTGATGTTGGGAATTATATTTCGCCGCAAGCGTTGGGTAACCCTGCCTTTGATTAGCTGTATCTATGCCGGTTTGTTGATGATTGGTTTACTGGGTCTGGTAGGTTGGCAGGTTACGGTAATTTCATCCAATTTCATTTCACTGATGTTAATCAGCACCATGGCCATGAACATTCATCTCGTCGTGCGTTACCGGCAATTGTGCAACGATCATCCGGAGAAGACTCAGCAGGAACTGGTGGCGGAAATGGCCAATAAAATGGTCTGGCCCTGCCTGTATACAGCTTTAACGACCATCATGGCATTTACTTCTCTGGTGGTAAGTGACATCAAACCGGTGATTGATTTTGGCTGGATGATGACCATAGGCTTGACAGTGACTTTCCTGACTTCCTTCCTGTTATTTCCGAGTTTGCTGATTTTGTTTGATCGTACATCACCTACCGGTGGTGAAAACACGCAATTCAGATTTACTGCTGTATTGGCCCATATAACAGAAAAACATGGCAACAAGGTTTTGCTCCTGTCCGTGATTTTGGCGCTGGGCAGTATCTATGGAATTACCCGGCTGGAAGTTGAAAACAGCTTCATTAATTATTTCAGTGAAGACACTGAAATACATCAGGGCCTGAAACTCATTGATGAAAAACTCGGCGGTACTACACCGTTGGAGATACTGGTTTATTTTCCTGATGAAGCAGGTGCAGATGAGGAATTTCATGACGAGGATGATGAGTTTGCCTTGTTATTTGGCGGCACAGATATGGGTGCGGAAGAAGATTACTGGTTTACCCCGTACAAGGTCGACCGGATAAAGGAAATTCATGATTATCTTCATGGCCTTGATGCAGTTGGCAAGGTGTTGTCCCTGGCGTCACTGATCAGGGTTGGAGAGGACATCAATCAGGGCACATTCGATGCTTTTGAACTGGCTATTGTTAACAAGCGTATGCCGGATGACCTCAAGGAAAGCATGATAAATCCCTATATCTCCATTCCGGACAACGAAGCACGTATAAATATCAGAATCGTCGATACCTTGCCAGAGCTTAGAAGGAATGAATTATTGCAAAAGATCAATGCAGATATGACTGCCAAACTTGGTTTGTCAGCAGATGAATTTCAGATTACCGGCCTGATGGTGCTGTATAACAATATGTTACAAAGCCTGTTTACCTCCCAGATCGAAACCCTGGGTGTTGTCATGGCTGGAATTGCCCTGATGCTGCTGGTGCTGTTCCGTTCTTTACCGCTTGCGATCATCGGTATTATCCCAAACCTGCTGGCGGCAGCCATTATTCTTGGCCTGATGGGTATATTACGGATTCCGTTGGATATGATGACTATTACCATAGCTGCGATCACCATAGGCATCGCCGTGGATAACAGTATCCACTATATATTCAGGTTCCGGGAAGAATATGCCAGGATCGGCGACTATGTGGAGACTCTGCATTACTGCCATGCCAATATTGGCAATGCAATATTCTATACGGCGATTACCATCATAATCGGGTTCTCGATACTGGTATTGTCGAATTTTATCCCGACCATCATTTTTGGTTTGATGACAGCTCTGGCTATGTTAATAGCCTTGCTTGCGGCCCTGACACTGTTGCCCAAACTGATTATGCTGTGGCGTCCTTTTTGATTATTTAGGATAAATATCAATATAAATCAGCATGTTAATGACTGAATTTGACGGTTTCTAAATATGCCGGGTGAAACCTTTTGCCCTGAAAATGATCAAATTTGAAAATCAGTCTATAAAATCAATATAATTAATTTTCAATACCTGAAAAGATTGGAAAGTTTGCATCAAACCCGATAGTAAAACCTGGGATTATCGTCGCGATTCAAGTTAACAAAATGACCTGATTAGTTATTATTTATTTGCATAAATGCTAGGAAAACAGAATGAGAACAATATCAATTTTCGCAGTCAGCTTTTTTCTGGTGCTTACATTCAGTAATAGTTATGCCACTACAAAATCTGCTGAGGAAGTGGTAAAAGAAACAGCCGACAGTGTGATCGCCAGACTTTCATCCGAGCGTGTTGAACTTGAGGCACATCCTGAAAAGCTCTATTCCCTGATCAATGAACTGGTCATTCCACACTTTGATTTTGTGAGCATGTCGAAATGGGTATTGGGCCGGAACTGGCGGGATGCGTCAGAAGCCCAACAGGAACAATTTGTCGGTGAATTCCGTACCTTGTTGGTCCGGACTTATGCCAAGGCATTGCTGGAATATTCCAATGAGACCATTAATTACATACCAGTAGAAAATAACCCTGACTCCAATATCGTTGTGGTAAAGACCGAAATACACCAACCTGGTACCAAACCTGTAACTATAAATTACAGCATGCATGTCAGCGGGGGCGAGTGGAAAGTGGTGGATGTCACAGTAGATGGCATCAGTCTGGTTGCTACGTATCGTGGGTCATTTGCATCCGAAATCAGGAAAAGCGGGATTGATGCATTGATAGCCAAATTGACGGAACGTAATTCAACTGCCACCAGTGTGGCAACACAATGATTGGGATTTACAGTTTGGTTCACTGCCGGTTCAGATCGTGCCTGTCCCGGTTTTTTAGCATGTGATTAACGACCGGGTTTCCCGGACCTATATTGTTTTTATTTTTCCGGACTTATATCCAGCCTGTTCCCTCCCTCTGGGCCGGTTCTTTTGAGTGTCTGTTAAATATATTGATCATAATCCGTTTTTTAATTTCTGTATGGAGACTTTGAGTGCATATTGACGAGATAAAAAATTTGATTCAGGAAGGGTTAGCCGATGCAGAAGTTATGCTGAATGGCGATGGTACGCATTTCGAGACGACCGTGGTAAGTGATCAGTTTAATGGCAAAACCATGCTGCAAAGACATCAGATGGTTTATAAAACTCTGGGCGATAAAATGGGCAGGGAAATCCATGCGCTATCGATACAGGCTTTAACCAGAAATGAATGGGTCAATAAAAAAGATTTGAATGTTATTGGGTAATCCATGGACAAATTAATAATCAGGGGTGGCGTTCCATTACAGGGTGAAATCAATATTTCAGGCGCCAAGAATGCGGCCTTGCCCATACTGGCAGCCACCATACTGGCGGACTCACCGGTGACAGTGGGTAATGTGCCACATCTGCATGACATTACGACGACCATGGAACTGCTCGGCAGGATGGGTGCGCAGATCACTGTAGATGAGCGGATGAATATTGAGGTCGACAGCAGTAATATCACCGAGTTTTTTGCGCCTTATGAACTGGTGAAAACCATGCGTTCATCCATACTCGTGCTGGGACCGTTGCTGGCACATTACGGCAGGGCTGATGTGTCATTACCAGGTGGCTGTGCGATTGGATCAAGGCCGGTAAATATCCATCTGCGTGGATTAACCAGTATGGGAGCTGAAATTGTGGTTGAAGGCGGGTACATCCGCGCCAAGGCAAAGCGTCTGAAAGGCGTACACCTTACATTGGATATGATTACCGTTACCGGCACGGAAAACCTGATGATGGCTGCGACGCTCGCAAAAGGTACGACGATAATTGAAAATGCAGCGCGAGAGCCAGAAGTGGTCGATCTTGCCAATTGTTTGATTTCGATGGGAGCACAAATCAGTGGTGCTGGCACAGACCGTATTGTCATTGATGGTGTCGAATCATTATCCGGTACTCATTACAATATTCTTCCGGACCGGATTGAAACGGGAACATATCTGGTGGGCGCTGCCATGACAGGCGGCAAGATAAAGTTGAAAAATACCCGTCCGGAATTACTTGATTCGGTACTGGCCAAACTTGTGGAGGCCGGGGCTGATATCGGTGGGGATGAAAATTCTATCACACTGGATATGGGTGGGCGCAAACCCAGGGCAGTGGATGTCTACACATCACCGTTCCCCGGTTTTCCCACAGATATGCAGGCCCAGTTTACGGCTATGAACTGTATCGCCGTGGGGACCGGAACAATTACAGAGTCTGTTTTTGAAAACCGTTTCATGCATGTGCAGGAATTACAACGCATGGGCGCCAACCTCAAGCTGGAAGGCAATACAGCCATCAGTTGTGGGGTGGACAAGTTGACCAGTGCACCGGTGATGGCAACTGATCTACGTGCTTCAGCCAGTCTGGTACTTGCCGGTCTTGTGGCCAAGGGTGAAACTGTAGTCGATCGTATTTATCATATCGACCGTGGTTATGAGACCATAGAGGAAAAACTCGCCCAACTCGGGGCACATATCAGACGGTTACCTTCATAGTTCACTGTTCCGGTAACCGGTCATTAATTTATACGGCTTGATACCGGCAACAATCAGGACTTTCCGGGATGAAAACTAAAGACAATCTTACAATTGCAGTTTCCAAAGGCAGAATTTTGACTGAAGCCATGCCTGTGCTGGCGAAACTCGATATTGTGCCAACAGAAGATCCTGCCCGAACCAGAAAACTGGTGCTGGAGACCAACCAATCCGGCGTAAAAATTATTATCATCCGTGCCAGTGATGTGCCGACCTATGTTGAATACGGAGCGGCTGATATGGGCATTGCCGGCAAGGATGTACTGATGGAATACACCGGCAATGGTGTCTATGAACCACTGGATTTGCAGATCGCGCTGTGCAAGATGGTGCTGGCTGAACCCGGTAAAAGGAAAAACATTAACGGAAGATTGCGAGTGGCAACGAAGTATGTAAATACGACACGAAACTATTTTGCAGAACAGGGCAAACAGGTCGAGATCATCAAGCTGTATGGTTCAATGGAACTGGCGCCGATTCTGGGTCTTGCTGATCAGATCGTCGATCTGGTGGATACCGGTAATACACTAAAAGCAAACGGGCTGGTCCCTGTGGAAACCATAGCCGAGATCAGTTCCCGGGTCATCGTGAACAAGGCATCAATGAAAATGAAATACCGGATCATCAAACCGCTGCTGAAAAAAATGAGTGCATTGGCGGGCAAAAAATGAATATCAGAAGATTCGATACAAATGATGCTGGTTTCGCCGATCAATTCCGGTCATTGCTTGCCCAAACCAATGAGCCGGATCCGCAAATAATCGCCACAGTACAAAATATAATCAATGACATCAGGCAGCGCGGTGATGTTGCCTTGCTGGAATATACCAACCGTTTTGACAAGCGTAATGCGGCGCTGGTTGATCTGGAAATATCGCCAACCATGTTGCAACAAGCAGTCCGTAATATCCCCGGCCAGATGAAGCAGGCGCTGGAAACTTCCGCGGATCGCATCCGTAACTATCATGAAAAGCAGAAACAGGAATCCTGGTTATACAAGGACAAGCAGGGCAACACACTCGGACAGCAGGTTACTCCGCTTGACCGCGCAGGTGTTTATGTCCCGGGTGGCAAGGCCGCCTATCCATCATCTGTTTTAATGAATGTGATCCCGGCGAAAGTCGCCGGTGTGAAGGAAATTATTATGGTGGTGCCCTGTCCGCAGGGTGAGCATAATCCGCTGGTACTCGCAGCCGCTGCAATAGCCGGTGTCGATCGTGTATTTTCCATTGGCGGAGCACAGGCAGTTGCAGCACTTGCGTATGGAACAGATACGGTTCCGAAGGTCGACAAGATTGTTGGCCCGGGCAACAATTATGTGGCAACGGCAAAGCGTCTGGTATTTGGAGCGGTCGGGATCGATATGATTGCCGGCCCTTCAGAAATTTTGATAATCTCAGATGGCACGGTTGATCCGGACTGGATTGCCATGGACATGTTTGCCCAGTCGGAACACGATGAAGAAGCAAGTTCAATACTGATTTCATCGGATGCCGGTTTTCTGGATGCTGTAGCAGCCAGTATCAGCAGGTTGTTACCAACAATGGAAAGATTGGAAATTATCAAAACTGCACTGGAAAATAATGGCGCATTGATTCATTGCAAGGATATTATTGAAGCTGTCAGTTTGACTAACCAGTTTGCACCTGAACATCTCGAACTGGCAGTGTCAGAGCCGGAAAAACTATTACCACAAATCCGTCACGCCGGTGCAATCTTTATGGGTAGTTACACAGCAGAAGTATTCGGTGATTATTGCGCAGGCCCCAATCATGTTTTGCCTACATCGCGTACGGCACGATTTTCATCTCCGCTGGGTGTGTATGATTTCCAGAAGCGTTCATCGGTCATTATGTGTACGGGTGATTCAGTGCAGGAACTGGCAATCATGGCATCTGCACTTGCATATGGAGAAGGATTGACCGCGCATGCCCGTTCAGCAGAATACCGGCTTAAAAAATAATCTGAACCTGTCCGAACAATCTGTACTTTATCTTGAGGATGTATTTTGAATTCCGTTAAACGCTGGATCAATCCTGAAATATTGTCCATGCAGGCCTATCACGTTCCATCATCATCAGTACTTATGAAACTGGATGCGATGGAAAATCCCTATGACTGGCCAGAAGAGCTGAAGCAAAAATGGCTGCTTGAATTAAAAGCAGTGCCGGTCAATCGATACCCGGACCCATCGGCAGCAGCGCTCAAGGACAAATTACGCTCTGTCATGGCAATACCTGACAATATATCCATCATGCCGGGTAATGGTTCGGATGAATTGATACAGATCATCGCCATGGCTATGGCCGGACCAGATCGTACATTTCTTGCACCCGAACCCGGGTTCGTCATGTATCGTATTATCAGCCAGATGGTAAATACCGCTTTTTGCAGTGTGCAATTGAACCCTGATGATTTTTCACTGGACCGGAATGCGATGTTGGCCACAATCAAGGAGCATCAACCAGCATTGATTTTAATTGCCTGTCCCAATAACCCGACAGGCAATCTGTTCAACAGGGAAACCGTACTTGATGTGATTAAACATGCACCAGGCCTGGTGGTGATAGACGAGGCTTACCACGCTTTTGCCAGGACAAGTTTTATGGAATATCTGGACAAGTTCGACAATCTGCTGGTGATGCGAACCTTATCCAAGTCAGGTCTTGCCGGTCTGAGGCTGGGTTATTTGCTGGGCAACAGTGCCTGGATTGATGAACTGGATAAAATCCGTTTACCCTACAATATCAATTGTCTGTCGCAGAAAACCGCGGAATTTATTTTATCTCATTATGAAATATTGACGGAGCAGGTGAAAAATATTTGCCGGGATCGCGAGGTACTATACCAGCAACTCTCCAGTATCGAAGGCATAAAGGTCTGGCCAAGTAGTGCAAATTTTATTTTGTTTCGCATGGTTGGCCGGGATGCAAACCGGATCTTTACAGGTCTCAGAGATCGGGGTGTCTTGATCAAAAACCTGCATGGGGGTCATCCTTTACTGCAAAATTGTTTACGAGTAACGGCAGGTACCGGGAAAGAGAATACTGTTTTTATTGATACTTTGCTGCAAGTGATAAAAAATTATCACTGACCATAAACAGGACGGGTTGCAACTTCAGCCTGTACACTAATCTCTTCCCAACCTCGCATAATCAGGATCTCCAGTTTTGTTCCGGGGTTGAGACTGGATATCAGTTCAATAGCCTGCTGTGGATCGCTCACAGATTGCTCCCCCAGTTTGAGTATAATATCTCCAGGTGCCATGCCAGCCAGATCTGCAGGTCCTCCACGTAAAACTCCGGCCACCAGAACACCACCATTTTCAAGGGCAGTTTCCCGCAGTATATCCGGTGGCAATATTTGCGCTTCTATACCCAGCCAGCCACGCACAACAAAACCATGTTCAATGATATGCTGCATGACGTTGAGTGCAAGATTTACTGGTGTAGCCAGCCCGATTCCCTGCGAACCTCCGGTAGTGGAAAAAATAGCTGTGCTGATACCGACCAGTTCTCCAGTGGCAACAATCAATGCGCCGCCGGAACTGCCCGGATTGATATCCGCATCAGTCTGGATGAAATCCTCAAAAGTAGTGATACCCATACGTTTACGCCCTTTGGCACTGACGACTCCCTGGGTAACAGTTTGTCCGAAATCATAGGGATTACCTATGGCAAGTACGACATCACCCACATTTAATTTGTTTGAGTCGCCTGTACGAATGACTGGAAGGTTGTCCAGATTGATCCTTAACACTGCAATGTCGGTATCAGTATCAATGCCTATAACCTCCGCTTCAGCCTGGCGTCCATCATTCAGGTTCACCTGTATTTCGTCCTGACCCTGGATTATATGGGCACTGGTCAGTATATAACCCTGGGAATTCATGATCACACCAGAACCCATTTTACTGTCACGCCGTTTGTTTGGTTGAGGTTGAATGTCTCCAAAAAAGCGCTTAAAGACGGGATCCTGAAACAGTGGATTGATCTGTTGTTGAAAAACACGGCTGGCGTAAACATTGACTACTGCGGGTGCAGCCAGATTTACGGCATCGCTGTAGGAACGCACAAACTGCTTTTCTGAACTCTCTATACGGTCATTTAGCAATCCGGGCCATATCAGCAATAAGATGGCTGCAGCGGCCAGACCAACGGTAATGGATTGAAGAATAAATCTGATAGAATTATGCATGTCTGGTTTGCCGGAATAATTTCACAGGGCTGTCAAATACGCTACGATAACAGAGATAGCAAGCGGGGAAAATGACTTGACATGTCTGGTATAATGCAGCCGCTTCAGGTAATTATCAGTTTTTAATGGGGAAATAACACATGCATGACGGGGAAATTGATAAGCAACGACGCCGGTTTCTGACTACAGTTGCGACTGTGGTGGGCGGTGCGGGTGTTATTGCAACCACTATTCCCTTTATTTCCACCATGACACCCAGTGCCAAAACCAAGGCTATTGGTGGGCCGGTTGAGGTGGATATCTCCGGCTTAGCCCCTGGCCAACGCCTTACAGTCAAATGGCAGGGTAAGCCGGTCTGGATTATTCGGCGTGATGACAAGACCTTGAACGATCTGGAAACACTCAATGCAGAAGTCAGGGACCCGTTATCAGATGTCAATCAACAACCCCCATATGCCAAAAATGAGTACCGCTCGATTAATCCTGAATATCTGGTGGTGATAGGGTTATGCACTCATCTGGGTTGCTCACCGAATTATTTTCCCTCAGATGGTCAACAGGATCTGGGGTCTGACTGGAAAGGGGGTTTTTTTTGTCCCTGTCATGGTTCACGCTTTGATCTTGCAGGCAGGGTATACAAAGGTGTGCCTGCACCTACCAATCTGATAGTCCCGCCTTACAAGTTTATCAGTGATGCACGTATTATCATTGGCGATGATTCGGGAGCCAGTTGATGAATACAGCAATCAAATTATTATCAGCACTGGTTGAATGGATAGATGCCCGCTTTCCGCTGCTCAAATTGTGGAATGAACATCTTGCAAAATATTATGCTCCGAAGAATTTTAATTTCTGGTATTTCTTCGGCTCTTTGGCACTGGTAGTACTGGTCATACAAATCGTCACCGGTATCTGGCTGACGATGAATTACAAACCTTCTGCCGAGCATGCATTTGCTTCGGTGGAATACATCATGCGCGATGTCGAATGGGGCTGGTGGATACGTTACATGCATTCCACCGGTGCCTCAGCCTTTTTCATTGTGATTTATCTGCATATGTTCCGTGCCTTGCTGTATGGTTCATACAAAAAACCACGCGAACTGCTCTGGGTCACAGGCATGTTTATTTATCTCACTCTGATGGCAGAAGCGTTTTTTGGTTATTTATTACCCTGGGGCCAGATGTCGTACTGGGGCGCGCAGGTGATTATTTCTCTTTTCGGCGCAATCCCGGTCATTGGTGAGCCTTTGGCTTTATGGATACGAGGTGATTTTGTCGTTTCTGATGTGACGCTTAACCGTTTCTTTGCGTTACATGTGATCGCCATGCCATTGGTGCTGCTGGGGCTTGTTTTTGTGCATATCATTGCCCTGCATGAAGTCGGTTCCAACAATCCTGATGGTGTCGAGATCAAGAAATATAAAGATGCCAATGGAATCCCATTGGATGGAATCCCGTTTCATCCTTACTACACAGTCAAGGACATCGTGGGCGTTACCGTTTTTCTGATATTTTTCTCACTCGTGGTTTTCTACGCACCTGAAATGGGCGGATATTTTCTGGAACATGCCAATTTTATTCCGGCTGATCCGTTAAAAACCCCGGAACATATTGCGCCGGTCTGGTATTTCACACCCTTCTACGCCATCCTGCGTGCAGTCCCTAGCCAGTTTGGTGGTGTCGTCGCCATGGGCCTGGCAACAATGCTGTTCTTTTTTCTGCCCTGGCTGGATCGCAGCCCGGTCAAATCCATACGTTATCGTGGCTGGAAATATAAGGCTGCCTTGACGGCATTTGTCATCAGCTTTCTGGCATTGGGCTGGTTGGGTTTGCAGGCGGCTACTCCGTTATATACCTGGCTGGCGCGCTTTTTTGCAGTGGTTTATTTTGCATTTTTCCTTTTGATGCCATTTTATACCAGTACAGATAACGACAAGCCGGTACCGGATCGGGTGAGATATCCATGATGATGCGTATCTTTACAGTTTGTGTTTTCATGATATTGGCTCCGATCTCGTTTGCAGCCAGTGGTGATTTACCTGGTTACCATATCAAGGTAGATACCTCAGACACCAAGTCCCTGCAAAGAGGCGCCCGCATTTTTGTGAATTATTGTATGGGTTGTCATTCAGCAGCGTATATGCGCTATAACCGGCTGGGTAAGGACCTTGGCATTACGGATGAAGTATTAAAAAGTAATTTCATGTTTGGCACAGACAAAATTGGCGACACCATGAGCATAGCGATGAAATCCGCCGATGCGATCAACTTTTTCGGGGTGGCACCACCTGATCTGTCTGTTATTGCACGTTCCCGTGGCGCAGACTGGTTGTATGCTTATTTCATGACCTTTTATTCTGATCCGTCAAGGCCGTTCGGAGTAAATAATCTGCAATTCAAGGATGTAGCCATGCCGCATGTGCTATGGGAGTTGCAGGGTACGTATAAACCGGCTTATAAAACTGTAACGCACAAGGATGGCACTGAAATAGAAGTGATAGATGGTCTGGAGCAGGTATCTCCGGGCAAGCTCACACCGGAAGAATACAAATCAACCATATATGATTTGATTAATTTTCTTGTTTACCTGTCTGAACCGGCAAAATTCCAACGCCAGAATATCGGTATATGGGTCATTATATACTTATTGGCATTCCTGGTTTTGGCATACTTACTCAAAAAGGAATACTGGAAAGATATTCACTAAAATATTTTCCAGAAAATAAATATTATTCCTGATTTTCATGTAATTACTGGAGGAACACAATGGCAAGTATAGCCAATCGACGATCTGTTATGGTGCTTTATTCTGATCCGGTCTCTCCGATCAGCCATGCTGTACGTATAGTGTTAGCTGAAAAGGACATCAATGTTGAAGTTAATTTTATTGAAGATAATAATCCTCCTGAAGAACTTGTTGAACTGAATCCGTACAATTCCTTATTGACACTGATTGATCGAGAACTGGTTCTGTACGAAGCGCAGATTATCATGGAGTATCTGGATGAACGGTTTCCGCATCCGCCATTAATGCCTGTTGACCCTGTTGCAAGATCAACCAACCGGCAGTTACGTTATCGCGTAATGCGGGATTTATACGAACTGATAGATGATCTTGAAAGTGATAACGAGATTGCAGCAGCAAATGCGAGAAAAAGTATGCGCGACAATCTGACAGCAATTGCTCCGGTCTTTGACCAGAAACCATTCTTTATGTCGGATGAATATTCACTGATAGATTGCTGTATGGCCCCGTTACTCTGGCGTCTTAATATATATGGCATTAAATTACCATCATCCGCAAAATCATTAGTCCAGTATAGCGAACGCTTGTTTGCCAGAGGTGCCTTCAAGGAAAGTCTGTCTGACAAGGAAAAGGTAATGTATGTCTAGACCGGCAACTCTAATCAGACCACCCCATTTCAGCCAGAAAACATGACACCCAATCGCCCCTACCTGTTACGGGCACTCTATGAATGGATACTGGATAATGCCATGACCCCCCATCTACTGGTGGATACATTAGTGCAAGGAACCGTGGTGCCCCAGAATTATATTGAGAACAACAAGATTATATTAAATGTCGGTCCGGATGCTGTACGAGAACTCGTGCTGGGAAATGATCTGATTACTTTCAATGCACGTTTTGGTGGAAAATCCTGTCAATTATCAGTGCCCATAGGAGCGGTAATCGCTATTTATGCGAGGGAAAACGGTAAAGGCCTGATTTTTGAACCTGAAGAGAATGCCGGAAACGTGCAGGAGCAATCTGAAGAGAAATCCGGCAAATCTGTTAAACATCACCTCAAGGTGATCAAATAATTATTCTACATACTGAAACAGTTTAACCACTTTCTGTACACCGCTTACACGGCGAGCAGCTTCTGTAACGCGATCAGATTCTTCTTTTGTCTGCAGACCCATTAAATAGACCACACCTTTTTCGGTGACCACCTTGACGCGAGTGGCTTCAAAATTTTCCAGACCGAACAATCTGGTTTTAACTTTTGATGTTAGGAGAGTATCACTGCTGCGGCTGGTCAGGGTGCTGGGTGCGCCTATCGTTAGTTCATTGTAGACGTGAGTAACTTTTGGAATATCTTTTACAATGTTTATGATGCGTTCCCTGACTGCCTCATTGGAGGCCTCACCTGAGACCAGTACTACCAGGTTATAACTGGTTACATTTACATTACTACTTTCCCTTATTTCCTCATCATCTCTAAATGCCTGGCCTGCCTTAAGTTCAATCGATTGATCTTCGATAACTGTGCCTGCTGTACGCCGGTCATGTGCAACAGAAGCGCCGGTTGCGGCACCGCCGAGTACTACAGCCGCACATCCGTTTAATGTGGAAAGAACAAGTAAAATCAGAAAACCCTTGCAGGGTTTTTGTATAACTGTATTCATCAAGCCTCCTGACCAAGTAATTGCCGATCGATCAAATCGCATAGTGAATGAATTATCATCAAATGTACTTCCTGGATCCTCGCAGTTGACCAGCTTGGTACGCGTATCTCCACATCCTCATCCTGCATCAGGTGAGCAATCTGTCCACCTTCACGTCCGGTGAGTGCGATGACTATCATGCCACGATCATGTGCAGCGTCTACGGCGTGAATAATATTATGTGATTCACCACTGGTACTGAATGCCAGCAAAATATCTCCGGTCTGTCCCAATGCGCGTATCTGTTTTGAGAAAATGTCCGCATACTGATAATCATTGGCGATGGATGTCAGGGTTGAAGAATCTGTAGTTAATGCGATCGCAGGTAAACCGGGACGTTCCATTTCAAAACGGTTCAACATTTCAGATGAAAAATGCTGGGCATCTGCAGCCGAGCCGCCATTACCACAACTCAGAATCTTGTGTTCCTGCAGCAATGAATCCGCCATGCTGGCAGCAGCTTTGACAATCAGTGGCGCAAGTAGCTCTACTGATTCTGTTTTGAGCTTGATGCTGTCATTGAAATTATCTCTGACGCGTTGTATGGGATCCATATTGATTCAGAATATACAGTGTTGATTTATGTATTCATTATGCCTGAAAAGCATTTTTTATCCATCCAATCTCGGGCTTATCGATATTGCCTGAAATAGTAACAACATCAAACCGGCATAAATTTCCAGCTGTCCAGCGGTGGTTTTGCAAATATTTCTGACTGGTTTTGATAATGCGTCCGCATTTTCTGTGATCAATGGACTCGATGGCGCCAGCATAGTTATTTTTCGACCGGTATCTGACTTCGACAAACACAATAATATTATTATCCAGCATGATTAAATCGATTTCACCGCCTGGCCCACGGTAATTTTGTTCCAGTATTTCCAGCTTGTTGCTTTTAAGGTATTCAAGTGCCGCAAGTTCTGCCCGTTTACCTCGCTCATGACTGTTTTCCTTAACAGCAACCACTGTTTAAGGTGTTTGTCCAGTATCAAGCAATTGCGGGGTGCCGTTCTGAAATTTCGCCCACACAGACTGCCTTTGAACATAGCCTTGCCTGGTCAGTTTTAAGGTACCAGATTCACCCTTAAAACTTCCGGATTGTGCATAGAGCCTGCCCAGTTCGGGAAGAATCCTGTAGGCATCTATACCAAATGCATAAAGCCGCCGGTATGGAGATTCACTTTGGCCCCAGGTTTTATTCAGGATTTGTTGCAGTTCGGAATATTCGCGTGCCTGATCAATCACCCACGGCATGTCAGAGAAAATTACATTATCAATATCAATATTGGCTTCAGGGTCATATTTTCCTGTGTATATATTGGAGATTGAATAGGTTGTGATGCTGTCAGCCCTGAAGTAACGTAATTGTGGTACAAGTTGTTGGGCCATGAGTGGAGAAACGGCCAGAAATATTACATCTGCATCACGCCGGTAGCGGGGTTCCGACACGATATTTCTTCTGAGCGCAGCGGTAAGTTGTTTCGCGCGTTGCTCACTATTATCGATATTGAGCAACTGTTTTACCGGTTTTGAATAATCCTGGGCGTTCATGGGGATTCTGACATGTTCAATGACTCTGCCGCCCAGTGTTGTCCAGCGTGAACTGAAGGAATTAAAAATGCGATCTCCCCAATTGGTATCCGGGGTAATGATCAGTGCATTGACATGACCATCAAACCAGGCACGTTCTGCAGCAGCTTGTGCCTCATCCTCAGGTAACAAACCAAACTGGAAGAGTTGTGTAGTAGGCTGTAAAGACGGGCTGTAAATAGAGCTGCGGTCCGGGTCATCAATCCGATTCAATGCCAGAGTCCTGACCATAATTTTACCTGAAGAGATCAATGATGCGACAGCCTCCTTTTCCAGAGGACCCACCACAAAATTCGCACCATCATTTACCGCTGTCTGGTAGATTTCAATGATATTCTGATTATCAGCGTTGTAGATTTTAATTATGGGCTTGCTGTCAGTTGACTCATACCATGCCGCAAGGAATCCATCACGTATAGCATTCGATGCGTCCCGGTACTGGGTATTGAAAGGAAGTAACAAGGCAATTTGTTCCGGTTTTTCACTTGCCTGTTCAGCGGCAGCATAGATGCCATTAATGATTTCTGTGCTGTCCGGATGGGCCGGGTAACGTTGTTGCCAGGATTGAATTGCAATACCCAGTTCCCGGGGCTTATACACAAGCGTTTTGGAGATGATGGCCAGTTCCAGCCAGCTGTCCAGAGCCGGATTCCCGCCGGATTCGCCGAGTTCCTGCATCAGGGCATTAAAATCAGATTTTGATAACAGTTGCCAGATGGATTGATTATTTTCATCCAATTTCCGTACTGTCGGCAGATGTTTATTCAGTTCAATTCTGGCACGAACAGCAGGCATTAACTGGTCGTCCATATCCAGGGCAGCAGCGCGGGTCTGATAATACATTGCTTGCAGCGCAGGAGGGCTTTCTGCAGGAATAGAAAAATCCAGTCTGTTTAATGCGGTTAATGCATCATCATTGAGAAGGGCTATGCGTGCAGTCAGGATATTTAGTTTAATATTTTGCTGTGCTGTCAGTTTGTCCAATTGCAAATTTGCCAATATGGATTCAGCAAGGTCCGGCCTTTCGCCTTGTATATATGCATCAGCAGATTTGAGTATGAAAGGTTCAGCATTGCTCTTGTTCTGTTCTGTCAGCCGGATGTATTCTTCTGCAGCAGCTATATAATTCCCTGCGGACATATAATCACGGGCTTGTTGTTCCTGGTCAGCCCGGGGTTCAGTATCCGGTTGTTTCACAGGTGCGCCACAACTGGCAATGAGTAACAAACAGCAAAGGGTAGTCAGCAGGCGCATTGGTCTTCCGTATAACATGGTCATAAACTTGTGACTACAGTAGCGAAGCGAGGATTCATGTGTCAATGATTTCAGCCGGATTATATGTGGTGGCGACTCCTATCGGGAATCTGGAGGATATGAGTGCGCGAGCTGTCAGAATCCTGAATGAGGTTGATTTGATTCTTGCGGAAGACAGCCGTCATAGCGCGAAATTATTACAGCATTTTGCTATAAGCACTCCCGTTCAGGCATTTCATGAACATAATGAACAAAGACTGGAGCCAAAACTTCTTGAAAAATTAAAGTCCAGCCAGTCTATAGCCCTTATTTCAGATGCCGGCACACCATTAATCAACGATCCGGGATATCAACTGGTAGCCGCTGCTCATGAACAGGGTATCCGGGTGATTCCGGTACCCGGACCATCCGCGCTCATCAGCGCCTTGTCCGTCTCCGGATTACCATCTGATCGGTTTGTTTATGAAGGTTTTTTACCGAATAAACAGGTGGCCAGGAATAAGCGCCTGGCTGAACTGGCCAATGAACAACGGACATTGATATTTTATGAAGTACCTCATCGTATCTGCGCATGTTTACAGGATATGATAGATGTTTTCGGATCCGGGCGTATTGCCACATTGGCCAAGGAAATCACCAAACATTTTGAAACCATACGTAAAGATTCGTTGACAGAAATCCTCATCTGGGTACAGGAAGATCCCGTGCATCAGAAGGGTGAGTTTGTATTGATTGTTCACGGTAACACTCAAAACACCGTGGAAGAACTTGAAGCCAGTAGAGTGTTAAAGATCCTTCTGCGTTCTTTGTCAGTCAAGGAAGCAGCCAGCACAGCAGCGGAGATACTGAATGGCAATAAAAACCGGTTGTACCAACTGGCATTGACAATCAAAGATAAGCAGGAGAAATAAGTTGTCCAGCTTGCAACTTTAAGGGTGATGGCGGACACTTAGTAAAGAGGGGTCGGCCGGGCAATCGCTGTCCATTAATGGATAGAGGAAAGTCCGGGCTCCACAGGACAGGGTGCCAGATAACTTCTGGGAGGTGTAAGCCTACGGAAAGTACCACAGAAAATAGACCGCCCCGCCACTATCCAGTCTGATTTGCTATATATTAGTAAATACTTACTTCCATTATTATTCAATAGAATATAGATATATTCAGATTAGTCTGGTTAGTGGCGGGGTAAGGGTGAAATGGTGCGGTAAGAGCGCACCGCGCTGATAGTAATATCGGTGGCAGGGTAAACCCCACCTGGAGCAAGACCAAATAGGGGGACAGGTTAACACCATGCGTGGTCCGCGCAGTCCCCGGGTAGGTTGCTAGAGATGTGTGGTGACACACATTCGAGATGAATGATTGCCCTTGCTAACTTTGGTTAACAGGACAGAACCCGGCTTACAGGCCGGCCCCTCGCTTTTTTACTTGTCATGGCTGATATTTTCAGCATCAAATTGTCAAATATGATCCTTCAGTTAAACTTTAATAAACCATTGCAACTTAATGATATAAATACCTTATTTCTGATCAATTCAGTAAATTTAAGTTCTTCCTGTAACTTTTGTTAGATAAGTTACTGTTAAATAAGACAGATTTACCTTCAAAATTCACAAAGATCGCTTGACATGATCCTGATCGAGTACCTATAGTTCTCAAGGTGGGAAATTGTGGGAAATTGTGGGTATTTTTAGCAAATAAAGGGGATCTTCATTGTTTCGCGGATGCAGTACGCTCAGTGTTGATAACAAGGGCCGTTTGGCGGTGCCCAGCCGTTACCGCGAGCGCCTGGTTTGTCTCGCCAATGGCAATCTCGTTCTAACGCTCAATCCACTGGATCGATCACTGTGGTTATATCCACTGCCCGAGTGGGAGTTGATCGAATCCAAACTTGCAGATTTATCCGATTTTGACAGACAAGGCCGGCGTGCCAAGCAAATGATGCGTGGTTATGCAACAGATTGCCAGATGGATGGTCAGGGCAGAATCCTGATTCCGCATGAATTACGTGAATATGCCAGTCTGGGAAAGCAGGCCGTTATTCTGGGCCAGGGAAACAAGTTTGAGATCTGGGATGAAAAAGGCTGGAAGGAATTACGTGAAGACTGGTTAACAGAGATCGGTAAGGATACCGGGGAACCATCTGATGCGCTTAAATCACTTTCTTTATGACCAATCGATCGGGATTGTCTATTGGCGAATGAACGTAACGGCGTATGAACATACACCGGTACTGTTGGATGAAGTATTGCACGGTCTCAATATTCGTCCGCATGGATGTTATATCGATTGTACGTTTGGCCGTGGTGGTCACAGCAGGGCGATATTGAAAAAACTTGATGAGCAGGGGCAGTTGTTTGCTTTCGATAAAGATCCGGATGCAATTCATGCCATTGATGATCAACTTCACGCCGACAAGAGATTTACGTTGTTTCATGGTTCTTACACCATGTTGAGAGAGGCCGTTGCGAAAAATAATATGTTGCATCAGGTTGATGGAATTTTGCTGGACCTTGGTGTTTCCTCGCCACAACTGGAGGATGCAGAGCGAGGATTCAGTTTCAGGAATGATGGCCCGCTGGATATGCGCATGGACAACAGTCATGGCATGACGGCTGCCGAGTGGTTGAATACCGCTGGCGAAAAAGATATCGCAACTGTTCTGAAAACATACGGTGAAGAACGGTTTGCCAGAAAAATAGCAAAAGCAATTGTCACAACACGTTTTGAAAATAAAATTATTACCACGCGCCAGTTAGCAGATTTGATTAGCAAGGCTGTACCGATTCGCGAAAAAGACAAGCATCCCGCCACACGTTCATTTCAGGCAATAAGAATATTCATCAACCGTGAACTGGATGAACTTAAAGATGTGCTTACGCAAACCATAGACGTGCTGGCAACAGGAGGCAGGCTGGTGGTGATCAGTTTCCATTCCCTGGAAGACAGAATTGTGAAACGTTTTATGCGAGATGAATCAAGAGGAGATAATTTCCCGCCTGATTTACCGGTAACAACAAAATTGCTGAAACCAGGACTGAAACTGGCGGGCAAAGCTATTTATCCTTCACAACAGGAGATTGCGCGGAATCCACGCGCAAGAAGCGCTGTATTAAGGATTGCAGAGAGGATAGCAGCATGAAAGATATAGTTTTCTGGCTGCTGTTTATCGCAATATTTATTTCAGCACTGCAGGTTGTCATGTCACGCCATGAGGCACGTAAATTGTTTGTTGAAATTCAGTCGCTGGAGAAAAACCGGGATGATCTGAATGAGAAATGGACGCGACTCTTGCTTGAACAAAGTACCTGGGCAACGGATGTCCGTATAGAGACTATTGCCAGAAATGAACTTGGTATGCGTCCCCCTGTTAATTCCGTACTGGTATTTGAGAAATGACAGAACCCGGCACATCCGTAGTCTACGAAAAACGCAGGTGGTTGATCCTCAGTCTGTATATTGCCGGCATGTCCCTGTTGGTGTGGAGAGCGATTGATCTGCATGTCATCAGCAAGGAATTTTTGCAGGAGCATGGTGATGCCAGGGCATTACGGGTTGTTCAGATTCCGGCCCATCGCGGAATGATAACTGACAGAAATGGAGAACCACTTGCAGTCAGTACTTCAGTGAATTCTATCTGGGCAACGCCACGCAGGGTATTGGATTCCGATGCAGATCTTTCTGCGCTTGCGGATTATCTGGATACCGGCGTCGACGAACTAATCAAATTATTAAGAGATCGTATCGGGAGAGATTTTGTATATCTCAAGCGGCATGTGGATCCAGCACAGGCGGACAAAGTGATGGCACTGAATATCCCCGGCATCTCTCTCGAACAGGAATTCAGACGTTACTATCCGGCCGGTGAAGTAACTGCACATATGGTTGGCTTTACCAATATTGATGATGCAGGACAGGAAGGTCTGGAACTGGCCTACAATGACTGGTTACAAGGCATACCAGGTAGTAAGCGGGTACTTAAGGACAGGTTGGGCCGGACGATAGAAAATGTCGAAAGTATCAGCACCCCAAGTCCCGGAAAAAATCTTGAATTAAGCATAGACCGCAGAATTCAGTATCTTGCCTACCGGGAACTTAAAGCAGCAGTCCAGGCACATAATGCACGTGGCGGATCACTGGTGATGCTGGATAGCAAAACCGGAGAGGTCGTTGCGATGGTAGGTCAGCCTGCGTACAACCCGAACAACCGTAGCGGCATGAAAGGTGAATACTATCGTAACCGTGCGGTAACAGATGTCTTTGAGCCTGGTTCAACACTCAAGCCATTCACAGTTGCAGCAGGACTGGAATCAGGTGTTTATACACCTCTGACAGAAATCGATACCCGGCCGGGGCATTTCAAGGTGGGTAATCACACCATCCGCGACACCAGAAACTATGGTGTGATTGATGTTGCCACAGTAATTAAAAAATCCAGCAATATCGGCGTTTCAAAAATTGCCTTGTCACTGGAACCGAATAAATTAAGACATACTTTATCCAATGCCGGTTTCGGGGCATCTACAGGCAGCGGATTTCCGGGTGAAGCATCAGGATATCTCAGTACGGCAAATAACTGGTCGGAAGTGGGTCTAGCGACAATTGCATTTGGTTACGGATTATCTGTGACAGTTTTACAACTCGCCCAGGCTTACCAGATATTTGCTACGGATGGACAAATATTACCAGTATCGTTTATCAAGGTTGACGAACCAGTCAGCGGGAAGCAGGTCATTCCGCCTGAATTTGCAAAGCAAATACGGACTATGCTTGAAACCGCAGTGGAAAAGGAAGGTACCGGGCAACTGGCTGTGGTCAGTGGTTACCGGGTAGCAGGTAAAACCGGGACGGTACACAAGGCAACAGCAGGCGGTTATTCAGAAGACCGCTATTTGTCATTATTTGCCGGATTTGCCCCGGTTGAAGATCCAAGACTTGTCATGGCCGTGATGATCGATGAACCAATGGGCCAGCAATATTATGGTGGCCAGGTTGCCGCGCCTGTTTTTTCAAAAGTCATGACAGGTGCGCTGAGGTTAATGGATGTACCACCGGACAATTTGCCCGGCACCAGAAATAATATACTTGCCGGCAAGATTCACTCAGCAGGAATACCGGAATAATGATGGCAGCGTACACATTACCTTCAGGTTATTCACTGGGTTTGCTATTAAAAGATGTGGTAAATAGTTCCAGTATTGATGATATCCACGTTACCGGCATCACAACAGACAGCCGCAAGGTGAATCCGGGTGATCTCTTCATTGCATATCGTATTGGAGAACAAAGCAGTGTTCCCTATATAGCAGATGCAGTGAAAGCAGGTGCCAGTGCGGTAATTACTGATGCCGGAGCATTGCCTGAAATTTATCCCTGTCCTGTGCCGCTGTATCGTGTTTCTGAATTGTATAAATTTATCGGAATTCTCGCTGATCGTTTTTATGATCATCCTTCCTCAGACATGACGGTTATCGGTGTCACTGGAACCAATGGCAAGACCTCTGTCAGTCATTTGTTGGCGCAATCACTTTCAGATGATCATGAAAAAATGTGCGGACTGATAGGTACGCTCGGATACGGAACAATTGACAAATTAATTCCCGGATCACACACCACACCAGAGGCCGTTGCATTACATGCATTGCTTACCGGGATGCGGGATCAAAAAATAAAACAGGTGGTCATGGAAGTATCATCACACGGGCTCGATCAATATCGTATTAAAGGCGTTGAATTTGATCTGGCGGTATTTACCAACCTGTCACGCGATCACCTTGATTATCATCAAAGCATGGAAGCCTATGCCGATACAAAAAGACGTTTGTTTACGGATTACTCGATCGGCAAGGCGGTTATTAATATGGATGATCAGTTCGGCATGAAATTGATGGCTGAATTGCCACAAGACATAGAGTCAATTGCTTACACACTGAATATGGATACTTATCACAAGTATCAGGAGAAATATCAGATGGTGTATGGAGAGATTATTCCTGATTCATCAGGCAGTATAAAAATGGAATTGCAGACTCCGTGGGGCAAAAGTTTTCTGCCTTCAGGATTGTCTGGCAGATTCAATGCCAGCAACCTTCTGGCATGCCTTTCATCTTTATGTTTGCTGGACTTTACACTGAAAGATGCGATAACAGCTTTATCATCATGCAAAGGCATTCCGGGCCGCATGGAAACTTTCGGGGGAAATAATCAACCTCGTGTTGTTGTTGATTTTGCCCACACTCCGGATGCACTGGAGCAGGTACTGTCGGCCCTGAAAACATCAGGTGATGGAAAATTATATTGTGTGTTTGGTTGTGGGGGAGATCGGGACAAGGGTAAACGTCCGTTAATGGGCGCAGTGACTGAAAAATTTGCCGATGAAATTGTCATCACCAGTGATAATCCCCGCTTTGAAGAACCTGCAGCAATCATCAAGGACATCCTTGCTGGAATAAACAATCAAGATCATGTCATGGTAGAAATTGATCGTGAACGTGCAATACAGAACATCATCAAGTCAGCATCACCCGGGGATGTGATATTGATTGCGGGCAAGGGCCACGAAAATTATCAGGAACTTGCCGGTGTGCGCCGTCCTTTCAGTGATCAGGATGTGGTACGAAAAACCCTGGGGATATATGCATGATCACCATGAAACTCTCCAGCGCTGCGAAATCTCTCAATGCAACATACCTTGGAGAAGATGTTGAATTCAGGGGTTGCAGTACTGACAGCCGTAATATCAACGCTGATGAACTTTTCATTGCCATCAAGGGCGAGCGTTTTGATGGCCATGATTTTCTTGAGAGTGCAAAACAACGCGGTGCTGTTGCCGCAATGGTTACAAAAAACGATCAACAGGATTTACCAACACTGGTTGTTCAGGATACACGCCAGGCCATGGGTAAACTGTCTGCAACATGGAGGTCCGGGTTTGATATCCCGTTGATTGCTGTAACGGGCAGTAATGGCAAGACAACTGTCAAGGAAATGCTGGTTTCAATACTTGGTCTGAAAGCACCGGTATTGGCAACGAAAGGAAATCTTAATAATGACATCGGCGTGCCGTTGACACTTTTTGGTCTTGGAAACGAACATCGTTATGCGGTTGTGGAAATGGGCGCCAATCACCCCGGAGAAATTTCCTGGTTGAGTCATGTCGCCAGACCCACTGTGGCATTAATAACCCAGTGCGCACCTGCGCACCTGGAAGGTTTTGGCAGTGTGGAAGGGGTAGCCAGTGCCAAGGCAGAGATTTTTGATGGACTTGATACCGGTGGTGTTGCTGTCATTAATGCTGATGATGATTTTGCTGAATTCTGGCGTAACAAGATCGTTGGATTCAAACATATCAGTTTCGGTTTAAGCAGGCCCGCGGATATCACTGCCAAATCAATTTCACCTTCCATGAATGCAGGAACGAATAATTTCCAGTTGTGTACACCAGTTGGAAATATTGATATCGAATTGCCGTTGCTGGGCCTGCATAACATCATGAATGCTATGGCTGCTACGGCATGTGCCCTGGCGCTGGATATCGACCTCAAACTGATCAAACAGGGACTGGAAAGGATGAAGCCTGTTAAAGGCCGTCTGGAAATGAAAAAAGGATTGCACGGAGCAAGAATTATAGATGATACCTACAATGCGAATCCGGTTTCATTGGCTGCTGCAATCAAGTCCATTAGCGGATTTACCGGCAAGCGTTGGCTGGCACTGGGTGATATGGGAGAACTCGGGGCGCAGAGTGAAAGACTGCATAAGGAAACAGGAAATATTGCAAGGGAAAATGGAATCGAAAGAATTTTTGCAACAGGCCCTCTGAGTCAGCTCGCAGTCCAGTCCTTTGGACAAGGGGCACAACATTTTTCTTCTGTTGAAACGATGATTGAAGCGTTAAAAAATGAGTTCACTCCTGAAGTGACCTTACTGGTGAAAGGATCGAGAGCCATGGAAATGGAACGTGTTGTCAGTGCACTGGAGGTTAAAAGCTGATGCTGCTCTGGCTGACAGAATATCTGACGCAATACTACCGTGGTTTCAACGTATTCCAGTACATAACACTGCGTGTCATCCTGGGCACATTAACTTCACTTTTTATTGCATTGTTTGTTGGACCTGCATTGATCAAACGTCTCAGTGAATATCAAATCGGGCAAAGTGTCCGTGCAGATGGTCCAAAATCACATTTCGAAAAATCCGGCACACCGACAATGGGTGGTTTGCTGATACTGGTTTCCATCGCAGTCAGTACATTGTGCTGGGCAGACCTTTCCAACAAATATATCTGGGTTGTACTGACGACGACGATGTTGTTTGGCGTCATCGGCTGGGTGGATGATTACAAGAAAGTCGTTAACAAGGATCCGAATGGTCTGGCAGCCCGGTATAAATACCTGTTTCAATCGATTGTGGGTTTGGCAGCTGCGCTGGTGCTATATATGACCGCGAGTGTTCCGGCAGAAACCCAGTTGATCGTTCCTTTTGTCAAAATAATCAGTTTCGATATGGGCTGGTTTTATGTGGTGTTTGCCTATTTTGTGATTGTCGGTTCCAGCAATGCAGTCAATCTCACTGATGGTCTGGATGGTCTGGCCATTATGCCGACGGTTCTGGTAGCAAGCGCACTGGCCATCTTTGCCTATGCAACAGGTCATATTCGTTTTTCGGATTATCTTGGTATTCCGTATATTCCAGGTGTGGGTGAAGTTGCCATAATTTGTGGTGCTATCGCCGGTTCCGGTCTGGGTTTTCTCTGGTTTAACACTTATCCCGCGCAGGTTTTCATGGGAGATATTGGTGCGCTGGCGCTGGGTGCCGCACTGGGAGTGATAGCTGTCACGGTTCGGCAGGAACTGGTGCTGTTTATTATGGGGGGTGTCTTCGTGATGGAGACTATCTCCGTCATTTTGCAAGTCGGTTCTTACAAACTGACGGGACGCCGCATATTTCATATGGCGCCATTGCACCATCATTATGAATTGAAAGGCTGGCCTGAGCCACGTGTCATCGTCCGTTTCTGGATCATCACCGTTATTCTGGTTTTGGTTGGTCTGGCCAGTCTCAAGATTCGTTGAGGAAAAAGATTTGAATTGTAACGCAGTAAAAATAATTGAAATGACTGACACACATAGACAATTTGATACGGTAATTGTGGGCATGGGCAAGACCGGGTATTCCTGTGCCCGTTATTTATCCGAACGTGGAATTGATTTTGCAATGACGGACAGCCGCGCAGACCCACCTATGCTCAATGACATCATAAAAGAGTTTCCGCATGTGCCGCTGTATACCGGGGGTTTTGATCCGGGAATATTTTCAAGCGCCAGAGAATTATTGGTCAGTCCCGGTGTATCTCTGCTTGAACAGGCGATTGTTCAGGCCATCAATAATGGCGTCAGTGTTTGTGGTGATATCGAATTATTTTGTCGTAATGCTACAGCACCGATAATTGCCATTACCGGATCAAATGGCAAAAGCACGGTTACTACACTGATTGCAGAAATGATCAGGGAAGCAGGCCTCAAGGCTGGCGTAGGCGGGAACCTGGGTACCCCCGCGCTGGATTTGTTGCATGAGCCAGAAATTGATTTTTATGTACTGGAATTATCCAGCTTCCAGCTGGAAACGGTTACTTCTTTAAACACAGTGGCTTCTGTGGTGTTGAATGTGACTGAAGATCATCTGGATCGTTATGCCGGTATGCAGGAATACACAAGTGCCAAGGCACATATTTATGATGGTGATGGCACTATGATAATTAATATGGATGATCCGCTTGTTGCAGCTATGCAACGTAACGGCAGAAAAATGATTGGGTTCACACTGACAGAGCCGACAGGTAATGATTATGGTGTTCGTGTTTATAAAAATGAACGCTGGCTGGTTAAGGGTAATGACAAGTTGCTGCCTGTCAGGGAAATACGCATAGCCGGTGATCACAATATTGCCAATGCACTGGCGTCACTGGCACTCGGCGAAGTGATCAATCTTCCCCGTGAAAGTATGCTTAACGTGCTGCGAAAATTTCCGGGTTTGCCGCATCGTTGTGAATGGATAACGGAAGCAGATGGTATACGCTGGATAAATGACTCCAAGGGCACCAATGTCGGTGCATCAGTAGCTGCGATCAAAGGTTTGGCAAATCAAAAAAATATTGTTCTCATCGCCGGCGGTGATGGAAAAGGCGCAGATTTTTCACTGCTTGCCCGGGTTGCAAAAGATTATGTGCGGGCTGTTGTGCTGATTGGCCGGGATGCACCGCTGATCAGGAAAGTCCTGCACGATGTTGTTCCCTTGGAAAATGCAACCGATATGGAATCAGCTGTCAATGCTGCTGCAGAACTTGCGCAAAAAGGTGATGTTATTCTGCTTTCTCCTGCCTGTGCCAGTCTGGATATGTTTCAGGACTATCGTGCCAGAGGTGACGCATTCAGATCAGCAGTCTTGAAAAGGGTAAGTGTCAGATGAGTTACGCATCTCGACAGGCTATACCGAAAAGCGCAGGTATACAGCGTGATTTATTTTATGGTTACGATGTATGGTTGCTTACTGCCATTATTTTCCTGATCGGATTAGGGCTGTTGATGGTCGCTTCATCGTCCGTTACTGTCGCCGACAGACAATATCAGGACCCACTTTATTATTTCTGGCGTCAATCCATAGCATTATCTATCGGTGTATGTCTGTCACTGATAGTTTTACGGATGCCCATGCAGGTGTGGGAAAAAATGAGCGGTTTTTTACTGATAGTCGCCATAGTTTTGTTGACACTGGTATTAATTCCGGGCATTGGTTATGAAGTTAACGGCAGTATGCGCTGGATCAAATTCTGGCCATTTTCAATCCAGGCCTCTGAACCTGCAAAATTTTGCGTTATCGCCTATATGGCCGGCTATCTGGTCAGGCGTGGTGATGAAGTCAGGTCTACATTTTCAGGGTTTATCAAACCAATACTGGTATTGATACTGATATCCGGGCTGCTTTTGATGGAACCTGACTATGGTGCCAGTGTGGTCATGTTTATCACCGTACTCGGGATGATGTTCATGGGTGGTGTGCCATTGAGCCGTTTCTTTTCCTGGATGCTGGTGGCAATTACTGCACTTGTCAGCCTCGCCATACTTTCTCCATACAGAATGCAGCGACTGATCAGTTTTGTGGATCCCTGGCAGGATCCGTTTAACACAGGATTCCAGCTGACACAGGCATTGATTGCTTTTGGCCGGGGTGACTGGTTCGGTGCCGGCCTGGGCAGCAGCATACAAAAACTCTTTTATTTACCGGAAGCACACACGGATTTTGTTTTTGCCGTGCTGGCTGAAGAACTGGGATTGTTCGGTAGTTTACTGGTAATCCTTCTGTTCTGTTTCCTGGTCTGGCGTGCTTTTGTGATAGCGCAGGTTGCCGAAGCCAATGGCAAACTTTTCGCTGCTCACTTTGCCAATGGTATCGGACTGATTGTCGGTATCCAGGCCTTTATCAACATCGGTGTGAATATGGGCGTGTTGCCGACCAAGGGATTAACGTTGCCTTTACTCAGTTATGGCGGCAACAGCATCATCGTGACCTGTATGTTACTGGCTGTATTGTTGCGCATAGAACTGGAGAACAGGCAAATACGGCGCATATCGATCCCGAACAGACAGGGATATAAAAACGGAGGGATCTATGTCACGTAAACCAGTGTTGATTATGGCAGGAGGTACCGGTGGCCATGTTTATCCGGCACTGGCGGTTGCAGACTATTTGCATCAGAAACAAATACCCCTGTTCTGGCTGGGAACAACGCAAGGTCTTGAGGCACGCATCGTCCCGGCAAAAGGTTATTCCCTGCTGACGATCGATGTCAGCGGATTGCGCGGGAAGGGATTTTTGAAATGGTTGCAGGCTCCTTTCGTTCTTACTCTGGCTTTAATGCAATCGATGTTGATTCTTTTCCGATTGAAACCGTCAGTGATTCTGGGTATGGGAGGATTTGTCAGTGGCCCGGGCGGCATTGCTGCATGGTTGATGCGTATCCCGTTGTGTATCCATGAGCAGAATGCAGTAGCTGGACTCACCAACCGCTTGCTTGCACCGCTCGCTCATACCGTTCTGCAGGCGTTCCCGGCTACATTCCCGGAACGCATAGAGGCGAAACTGACAGGTAATCCTGTACGTGCAGAGATTGTTCAAATCACTGCACCGGATCAACGCATGCAAACCGGTATGAGTCAGAAATTGAAATTACTGGTTCTGGGTGGCAGCCAGGGAGCAAGAGCGTTAAATCGGGTTATTCCGGAAACATTATCGATATTGCCGGAAGCAATAGTACTGGAAGTCAGGCATCAAACCGGCAGTCAACTCTTTTCTGAAACAGAAACACTATACAAGGATTTGAAATGCACAGCACAACTGGAACCCTTTATAGAAGATATGGCGGCTGCCTATGCCTGGGCTGATCTGGTGATCTGCCGATCCGGCGCTTTGACTGTTGCAGAACTGTCAGCTGCGGGTGTTGCTTCCATACTCATACCATTTCCATTTGCCGTTGATGATCATCAAACTGCCAATGCACATTTTCTGAGTCATCAGGGTGCGGCATTGCTGGTACAGGAGCAGGATCTCAGCAGTGACAAACTCTGCAAACTGTTGATGGATTTTTATCAATCACGACATCGTTTGCTGTCCATGGCGCAACAGGCAAGAAGTCTGGCCAAACCGCAGGCAACCCGTGAAGTTGCCGAGTACTGTCTGGGTGCCGCATATGCCGGATAATGTGGACAAGCTCCTCGGACGCATCAAGCATATCCATTTCGTCGGTATCGGCGGTGCCGGTATGAGCGGAATCGCTGAGGTATTGCATAACCTCGGTTATACGGTTTCAGGTTCTGACAAACACGAAAACAAGGTTACACGCCGCTTGCAGGAAATGGGAATCAATGTGGTACAGGGACACGCACAGTCACATATCAATGGCAGTGATGTTGTTGTGTATTCGAGTGCAGTGACACAAGACAATCCGGAATTACAGGAAGCACATGCACGCCGCATACCCATCATTCCGCGTGCTGAAATGCTGGCTGAGCTCATGCGTTTCAAGCATGGTATTGCCATTGCCGGCACTCATGGCAAGACAACAACTACCAGCCTGATTGCGAGTGTACTTGCAGAAGAGGGTCTGGATCCGACCTATGTGATAGGCGGCTTGCTCACCAGTTCGGGGTCACATGCCCGGCTGGGCAAAGGAAAATATCTGGTGGCAGAAGCAGATGAAAGTGATGCATCCTTCCTGCATCTGCAGCCTATCATTGCTGTACTTACCAATATCGATGCCGACCATCTGGAAAATTACGGTGGTGATTTTTCATTACTGCAAAAAAGTTTCATTGAGTTCTTGCAACACATTCCATTTTATGGTCTGGCAGTTGTCTGTATTGATGACAAGGTTGTCCGTAATATTCTCGAAAATGTCACCAAACCGGTTCTGACCTACGGGCTGGATTATGAAGCTGACATCAAGGC
>Ga0214472_10000833_pt1 | contig 36830 bp, 44 predicted proteins | sample RVTome_6_FD_207662 | JGI IMG/M metagenome (GOLD analysis project Ga0214472, IMG submission 207662) | Soil microbial communities from uranium-contaminated site in the Upper Colorado River Basin, Wyoming, United States - RVT140D175 | ecosystem: Environmental > Terrestrial > Soil > Contaminated >...
GAGAGTGTAGTGGTAGACGTGGAATCGGTAATCGACCGGGCGAAGCAGGTTCTTGGGGTCAGGTTTGATTCGCAACTGGCGAAGGCTTTGAAATTATCCCAAAGCAATTTCTGCAACCAGAAAAACCGGGGTACGCTGGTCAAAGTCCTGCTCCAGTGGGCCGAAGAAAAGGAGGTCGATATCCAATGGCTCTTGTACGGCGTCGGCCAGCCCAAGGTCACCGGCAAGCTGCGAGGGCTGATAAAAAACCTCGGTGAGACAATAGTTCTGACCGAGGATGAGGCTATACTTCTAGTCATGTTGCGGGAATTGCCCAAAGAATCCCAAAACCGGCACATGGTAGAAGTCCGGCATGAGTATTTGCGGCACAAGAAATAAAGTAACTGCGGGAGATTACCCTTTGCCGAGCAAGGCGTTCTTCTGCGCCGAACCGTCGGAACTGCCGAGGTGGTAGCCAAAGGCGGTGCCGACGAAACCGACCAGCGCCATCAGAGCGATGTTGAAGAAATCCCGATTGACTTCCGGGATTTCGTAGACACACAACACGCCGATGACCGCCAGCAGCCCGCACAGAGACAGAACCGCCAGGATCGCGCCGACCAGATTGTTTTTCATTGCCATTCTCCTTCAAAGATGATGTCGAAATCCCGCCACTTGACCCACTCGTCGGCCAGCCGGTCGGGAGTCGTGCCGGTAAACTGGCCGTGCCGCACGCCGAGGTGAAACAGATATTTCGCCACCAGTTCCGAACAGACGGTGAATTGGCCCTTGTGGGAAATAACCCGCGCCAGGGGGTTCCATCCAAACAGCGCCAGCCGCCAGAATGGATACGTCTGCCCTTTATGGTCGAGGATGACCTTCAATAACGCGGGCATTGGCGAACTCGCTCTTGGGCGGGCAATCAGGATCTTCCTCCCGCGGTACTGATCGAGGTGATAATAATCCAAAGTCTTTAACGCTTCAAAGGTCTGGCCGTTGTCGGCGGTGATGATCCCGGCGTGGTTGTATTCCGATTCCCCATCCGGCGAGTTCCAGCCGGAAACGGCGTTGATGATCTTGGCGAACGGGCTGCGGGAACAGACCGCGAACACGTCTCCCTGTTTTATCATGTGCCCCTCCTGCTTATTTGGCGCGGGTCGCCTCAAGGCTGACCTTTTCTTTAATATGGTCCCAATAAAACCGCAGCCACCAAGCGCCCAAAGGTTTTGGTGGTCGCTCGTTTTCCACATGAAACCCGTTGGCGCAATCGGTAAATTCATCCTTGTAGGTCGGCAGGCAAATATGCAACTGCTCGTCGGTAAACTCTGCTCCTTTTTCGCTTAATCGCGCCCGACAGTATTCGACTTGCCACGCCTCGTGGATATGCCCACTCACCACGATTTGCGCGTCAGGCAGCCACACGGCCCGCCTGTTGGCCTGAATAACGCCCTTGGTGACTACCCCACCGCCTCCGCTGCCGTGGCTGTAGTGCATGCTGATACCCTGTCCGTAAGTGGTCCCTTTAAACAGGAAGCGCACCCAGCCGCGATAACCGCCGCGCACGACCTTTGAGCCTTTGTCTTGTAACCGCTCGACCAGGGCGGTGGTCAGGTCGATTTCGTTGTGGCTGAGAATGGCTGTTTCGTGGTTGCCCGGTCCCATCAGCGCCAGATTGTCAAGATACGGCTCGAACAGTTTTACCCCGCTCCGCACCAGGCTCCCGAAATAGTCAGGGGTGATATTCTCGCCGCGTGTGCCGCCCTTCTTGCCGCGCCGGTCGTTCTTCCCTTGCATGGCACAAAACAGATCGCCAAAATCCAAAACCAGGGCCCCCCGGTCTCTGGCTTCATCGAGGTGCTTTTTCTGCATGTCCTGGCGCGATTTCGGGTTATCAAAATGCCGGTCGGCTGAAAGGAGCGCCCACTGTTCCCATTGCCGGTTGCGTTGTACGGGTACCCTGATTGTCGTGACGGTTGGGGAGTTTTGCTCTATCTGGAAACCGGTAGAATTGGTCACTCAGCCTCCACCGTTACTTTGAAGGTTTTGCGCTCCTTAAACTCGGCCTTTTTCCCCTTGTTCCAGCGAGCTACCGGTGAAAAGTAACCGCAACATCTAGCCCAGACCTCAGTCTTCCCCGTACACTTTTTGTCGCTCACGCTCTCTCCTTCGGAAACCTGGATTGCGGCACGGTTCGCTGAAATGCGCGTGGCAGGTATTGCAGACCTGCGGGCAGTCGAGTTCTTCACACACGTCGCAGCATTTGCGGTGGCGGTGGATCTCGCAAAAGCAGCTCATCGGCAGATCCGGCGGATGTTGTTAAACCGGCGGTGCACGTCATCGGGCCGTTTGATTCCCCAGGGCAGGGTCAGTTTGAAAGCGCGGATATCTTCGGCAATGACGTTACCCAACCGCATAAGAAAGCTATGCATCTTGCCGCCCTTGCTCATGTAGAACTGGTTGTGGTAATCCCCAAGGTGCAGCTTGGCTTCATTGGTCAAAGTGATGCCCAACGATTGGCATAATCGCAACGGGGTATTGAGACATTCAACCAATTGCGCCGCGTCCCAGCGGTCCACCACGTCAGGGGTCAGTTTGGCATTTAGTGGCCGGATATCGCCGGTCTGCTGTTTGATCTGGCGGATTTCGTCGGTAGTGAAGCCGCATTCCCGCAGACAGAGCAGGGCGTTCGGATTGTTCTGGGTGTCGAACTGGCAGATACCGAAGGAATAGCCGGATTTGCCGGTGCGTACGCCGTCCGGATCGGAAAAGCGGTAAATGAGTTGGGCGTTGCCGCCGAGTTCGTTCGTAAAAATCACTTCCCGGAAAAGACGGTTCATCCTTAAACCCCGCTGGTCGTCACTTGCACCGTCAGCGCCATGCTTTCGGTCAAGCCGCCGGTCGTGGTGATCGTGTTAACCACTTTGTAACTGCTACCGGCTGAGCCTCCGGACAACTTAATCAAGGCATCGGTGGTCGTATTGCTGTCCTGTACCTTGGTTATGCCGGTCTCCACCACCCAGGAACTGGTGGCGAGGGTGTCGGCTCCGAGCCACTCCGTCCAGTCAAACTGGTAGGTCAGCACGGAGCCGGGGTGTTTGTTGATCGCGGCTCCGCTGTAGACATCGGTGTGCATAAGTCCTCCGTTACGCCGGGTCGCCGATCTCTACCTTCCACGAACCGAAGGTCATGGTGTTGCCGCTGGTCAAGGTCTGCGAAGTGCAGGTCGTGACATAAAGCAGGTCGGAGGCGTCGCACAGGGCGACGTGATCCGCATCGCCGGTCGCATCGACCGTTACCCCGGTCTGTTCGCCGATGGTCACTTTACGTCCGGACGTGTCGCCGTTGGCTTTGGTGAAATCGGCTCCGTCGATGGTGATATCGGCCAGAGCGTAGGTCGTTACCGCTTCGGTGCGGGTGGTCGGCTGCGCGGAACAGGCGGTCATAACAGTGGCGGTGGCGATCTTGTCAAGGGCGGCGTCGAGTACAATGTCAGCTACGGCTTTGGCCATGGTTGGTCTCCTTCTTGATGGTGGTCGTTTTACTGCGGTCGAAGAGGGCACGAACGTCTACATAGGCGTCGTGAACCTGCAATACGTGGTCGTCTTTGGGTGGTTTTTGCACAATCCCTCCTAGTGGATGGCAAACAGTCGGTCTTCTGCTTCGATCTCGAATGTTCGATTCTCCTTGGCGATGACGAATACACGGTCGTCGGCCATGATTAAAAACACGCGGCTGCCCGACAGCTGCACCGGCAGGCCGGTATCGGCGAGCGTCACCAACTCGGCAATCTGGTCGTGCAGCGCATCGGAGACGACCAAAACATGGTTGCCGGTGAGCCCCGACTGACTGCTGATTGTGGCGTGCAGCGCGGACTGAACGGCCAGCAGATGATCCTGCTGCAAAGTCAATGCGGTAGCGCCGTGACTGTGCAGAGCGTTTTGGATGGCCAGTTGGTGGATGTGGTAGACGGTCTGGTTGTCGGACACCAGCACATGCCCGCCGTCATCGATCAGCAGGGCGTGGATCTGGGCAAGACTTACCGCCTCCACCGTTTGGCTGTGCTGCGCGGACTGGACGACCAGGGTGTGGTCTTGGCTGAAAACCGGCAAGGAGGTCGTCAGCGCATGGGTCGCACTGGCAACAGACAGGGCGTGGGCCTGGGAAACAGCCGGGCTCGTTGAGACCAGATCGTGGGCCGCACTGGCAACCTCTAGGGCAATGTTTACTGTCCAAGGCGGCTCGGTGGAGGTCGTCGTATGGGCGGCATCTTCGATACCCAGAGCGTGGGTTTGTGTGACGGCTGGCTCGGCGGAACTTGTGGTATGTGCGCCGCTAGAGACGGCCAGCGCGTGAACTTGTAAGAGTGTCGGTGTTGAGGCGGTCTGGGTGTGCGTTCCGTCGGCAACGACTAGGCCGTGAATCTGGGAGACGGCTGGCTCAGCCGAAGAGATGGCGTGGGCTGCGCTGGCTATCTCCAGCGAAACAGCCGCATCCATAGCCAGGGTTGATGCTGTCGAACTGAGACTGTGCGCCGCACTGGCGACGGCCAGGCTGTGCGTCTGAGAGATGGCCGGTTCGGTGGAGGTGAGGCTGTGCGAAGCGTTGACCGGCGAAACGCCTTGGGTAATACTGAGGCTCGGGCCTGTCGAGGACAACGCATGGGTCGCGTTGGCGACAGAGAGGGCGTGGTTCTGGCTGATTGTCGGCGAGGTGGTGGTATGGCCGTGCGTTCCATCCGCAACCAGAAGTTCCGGCGGGGCCGCCAGACACGCGACTTCGATGTACTGCTGCGTCACCCGCGCATTGCGAGTATCCGCCGTTACGGCAGCCTCTAAATACTGCTGGGTGATCCGGGCTATGGTCATGTAGAGACCTTAAACCCGGCTTGCAGAGCGTTGACTTTGGCAGCGGTCCATTCGGTGGCGTCAGGGGCTTCGTCGAGGATGCGAACTACTGCTGCTCCCGCTGTGGCAGGGTATGCGGTCGCCAACGTCGCTTCAGCTTGATCGTACTCGGCGCTGTCGTGTTTAATGATGGGCGTCAGCCCTCTGGCCCCGGCGTCGTCTTTCCGTGCGACAGTGACTAGAGAGATGGCTTTTGGCGTGTACCCAGCTGGTAAATCCTCAAAACCGTAGAGGTCTTTGTGGTTTAGTGTATCGGATTGAACATAGGTGGTATCTCCATCATTCCCCATTATCATTGTATAATTATCAGTCCCGGTTGAAGGTGCAAACTGAACCGAAGTATCGGAAGAAGGGCGCATTAAAAGGCTAACAAGTTCGCCTTGAAAATCATTAGCAATGTAAAAATTATCCAAGTAACCCGGAGCGTTTGGAGTTCCTAAACTAATTGCCGTTATGTCTTGTCCTCCTGTATTTACATCAACTAAACTTAATATAATTGCACCGTTTAGTTTTATTTCAACCGTCCCGTTTACTGTATCACTAAAAACTTTAACTTCAACATGACATAAAGCAGACGGGATAATAGTTGACCCTGTACCTATTAACGTTGTTACTCTGTATACTCTTAATTCCGTCGAGCTGTAATTTATTATTCTAATATCAGGACCGACAAATGAAAACATTGAAGTTAACAACGAAGTTGTAGCGTTTGTCAATGTTTCATTTAAATGTGCTCCTGTTGCTTTCGTTTTGCTGGCAACGCAAGTTCTTGATACATAATAACTGCTATTTGACAGTCTTAAACAGTTTCCGTTATTAAAACCTTTCGTAGCATAAAGAACACAATAAGAAGTATGCCCGACATAAGAAAAAAGACTATGCAAATCGCCAGTAAGAGCGCATCCCTCAAACCCTGTAAAAAATTCTATGCCGCTTGCCATGTCACAACACTCCTTTGAAATCTTCCACGGTGGTTCATCCGCCCCCCCACTTGAATTTGAAACTGGCCCCGATCAGCAGTAAGGCCAGTATCCCGAGCACGACAAGGCTGATAACCCCCTTGATGAGCGCCGAGCGGGATTCCCGATAGATTTCCAGCAGGGTCTTGATGTCCTGGCGGTCCTCGTCTGAGAACTCGTGATTGGCTTTAACGGCCAGGGCAATCGCCTGGACATCCGCGTCGGTTAAGTTGCGCATCGGTTAGCCCAACAGATCGATCCAGAGGTTGCCGCCGGACGTTTCCTGAATCGCCGAAACCGCTCCGGACGGCACTTCGTAGCGAAACACGTTGGCCGGGAGGTGGATCGAAGGCGCGTCCGCCGTAGCCGTCACTCCGTCCACCCGGTAGAAACATTCGGTGGTGGCGTGAATGCGAATCAATTTACCGACGTAATCCCCGGAGGCGGCAGCGGCGGTGCCGGTATAGGCGACTTTGGCGGATGAGAGGGAGCGGAAAGCGCCGGTGGCGAAGCCGTTGCCGTCGATGGCTTGGGTAGCGGAAACAGGACCAGGCATGGGGTCTCCTTGAAATAAAAAAGGCCCGGCGACAATTAAGTCACCGGGCCTTTATGGACAGTCCCTGACGGGAGGTCTTAGGGGGCCGTAATATTCACGATTTCGTGATGTATTCTACATTAAATATACGGAAAGGACAAGAGATTTATCCACTGTTTAACGCCCAGATCAGCAGCACGACAATTCCGGCCACCATCCACCAGCCGCCCGCCAGAAACAGACACCCCGCAAGCGTTCCTACCGCGACGTGTCCCGCTGCCTCTGCTTGTTTCATCGGCTGATCCTTTCATAGGCCTGCTGATAGATGGCTTTGCGCTGTTTGTTGATTGCTTCGATCCGGTCCCGCTTTGCTGTCGCGCTCATCGAGGATGAGAAGACCTGTTTCTCCCGCTTTTTCAGGGCGGCCAGCCGCTGACTGGTGAGGTTGACAAACCGCTTATAACGCAACGGCTCCGCCCGTGCCAGATCCCGCGCCTTGTCCATATCGCCAAGCTGTTTGTAATGGCTGACCGTGGCGGACAGTTCATTGACTTCCCGCGCAAAGTCGTAATAGCGCGTAGCGAACTTACTGCGTCCGGCATCGCTGCGCACAAACCGCCCCAGCCCCGGCAGGTCGTCCATGGTCGGTGCGGGCCGGGCCGGGGTGCCCTTGCCCCAGCGGTACGCGGTGTCGGCCATACCGAGCAACGTCGTGCCGAGTACGGCGAAATGGCCTTGAATCATGTGTTCCATTTTAATCGGCGAGAGATTCAAGCCCTTGCCGAGATCCTTGAGCAGTTCCGGGGTCCACGGCTGGCTGCGTTCCCCGGCGGGCAGTCTTTCCAAAGCCATTCCTTCCAGGGGCCTACCGGTAAAGGCGCTTTTGTTGGCATACGCTTCGATGGACGGCGCAAACGCGGCGGGAGCGCCCACCGAAAAGGTTTCGGTTAAAGTGTGGCCGAGAAAGCGTAAGAAGAAATCGTATTCCTCATCGCCGGTCAGGGCGGCGGCAGCGCTTTCCGCCAGGGTCGAGAAGATCGCGCCGACTTCAAACGCTTTCGGGATACGGAAATGCTGGTCGCCAATCCAGAAATGATGATACTGCCACTTTTCCCAGTCTTCCATATCTTTGTAGCGTTCATCGTCATGGAACAGTGCCCATAGCAGCATTGAAGCGGCAGACACCAAGGCCCCTTTGACCAGAAACGCTTTCGGGTCGCTCTTCGCGCCGCGATACAGCCGGTCCAAACCCTGTATCCGGGCATTGAGAAACGGTGTGGTCATCGCCAACACCCGCACGGCGTTACTTGCCCCGGTGCGAAAGAAGTCCAGCAAGTCCCTGCCTTCATAGGCCGCGTTGAGGTGGCTTGCTTTTTTCATTTTGAGATTGGAATAAAGCTGCACCCGCGCCGCCATTTCCGAGGCGTGGCCGATTTTTTCCCAAAACGCCCACAGTTTGCGCGGGGTGTCGAGCATATTGCCCTTCGCTTCGCGTTTGACGATCTTTTCAATGCTCCGCGCCATCGCCTTCGGGTCGCCGGAATCCACCCAACCTTGGCTCATGCCCCCGCCGGACGCCATGAAGGCGATATAGTCGGGCGATTCCAGCCAGACCTGCACCACGCCCCTGGCGGTATCCATGAACGGGGCAAAGGACTTGGAGACCACCGCCGTATGCACCGTGTCGCGCAGCAGGTTGGCGATCCTAAAGGCCGGGCCGATGGTTGCGCCAACCGTGAGCATCCGTTTCGCGCTGCCGAGGACTTTCAGCAGCGTGGAATCGAACGCTTTGGCGTTGGTTTCCGCCAGGGCTTCGAACAGGTCAATATCTTCCACCTTCAAGTATACCGGCTGGCCGTTTTCCTGAAAGGAGATAATGTTGTTTTCGCGCCGCGCTCCCGGTGATTTTAAACTTTCGTTGCCGGGCATCCTGCTGGCCAGGCCGAGATTCGTCGCCACCTCTGCGGCGCTCGCCCTAGCCACGTTGCGCTGGCTTTCCTGGATCAGGTGCGACCAGTTACGCAGCACGTTTTCAATCGGATCGCCCAGTTTCTCTTCGCCGCCCTTAAGCCGTTTGATCTGCGCGGAGATATGTTTCTTGCTCTTGTGCGGGCCGCTGAAAAATTCCGCTTGCTGGTCTTCCATGATCCGGAAAAACGGCAGGTAAAAATCGCGCATCCAGGAGTCGATCTGTTCCTGCGACACCACCCCGGCTTCTCTGGTAATGTCGATAATGTTCTGGTTGTATTGCTGAAACTTTTCGTTGTGCGCCGCAAACTGCTCTTCCTTCGCCGCACGCTGCTCATCGCTCAGGCCGGTAAAGATTTCCTTGTACAGCTGTTCGCGGACCGGAGGGGTCAGCCAGTTTTCCCGTCTTTCGCCTTCGAGCTTTTCGGCGCGTTTGGCGGCGATCCAGTAAAAGAGGTCGCGCCCGTCCGCATCGAGGCTTTTCAGCCACGGTAGAAACCCCTGGTTCTTCTCCGTAACGGTCAAGGCCCCCTGGTCCCACGACAGTTTGCCGTGTTGCAGAGCAGTGGCTAGTACGGCATGGGTATTGCCGAGCAAACGATGCTGCTGGTAGGTCTCTTCTCCCAGCCGCTCAATCGGGTGCAGCCGGTCGACCAGTTGGGTCCGCGCCCGGTCGGCGGCTTGCTTGATATCCGTGCTCTTGAGGGCATTAAAAGCCCCGTCGATGGCGCTGCGCAGACTGTGCTGTTGCGGGGTGTCGAACAGGGTGCCGATGATGCCTTGTTTCGTCTCCGGATTGCCGGTGGTGAGTTTGCGGGAGTAGGATATGCGTGGGTCTTCGGGGTTGAAGTCGCCATTGTTGTCCGTGGCTGATTTGATTTGCGCCGGGGAGAATACGGCGTATGAGAGACCGGCCCCCTCTAGCGCATTTTCATAAATAACTCCGTCGTACCCAAGCCTCTCAATGAGGATGCCTAACGCTGAGTGAAAGCTTTTAATCTCGCTGGAGTTAAACAAATCCCTTAAATCATCTGCCTCCAGGAGACCTGTGGCAAAACTGTCTACAGCGTCGGCGGCAGAAAAGACTTCATCAAGGATCGTTTCGACTTCCTTGGTGGCGTTTTCATACCAAGCTGATGTTTTACCCGTCGCGTCATAAAGAATTTTTTCTAACAAATCGTTGTGATAACTACCATCCACATAATAATCTTCCGTTTCAACGACTAATGGGTCGTAATCAAGCTCAAGAGGGTTCTCCATTTTCAAATATACAGGGACAACCCTTCCATTTTCGGCGCTTTCAAACTTTGTCTTTGCAATTGCGGCGTTGGCTTGACCAATGTTGCCGAAATGTATTCCAAAATCTTTAGATTTTGCTGTATCGAAGGTGTCAAAATCCGCCTTCGTCCCATGGTACACCACCAACGGTTCGCCATTCTCGTCCACAACTTTTGAATCCCCAAACCACTTCTTAAACGCTTCACTAAACGGTGCCTTCCGCTGATACGCCATCGCCTCACCTCTGTGGATAAAATCAACTCCCTCTCCGGTAGTTATATACGTATCCACGTTGGCAATCAAGTTGCGCAGTTCCGCTTTGGAAAGATTGAGGCCCGGAAAGACGCTTCGCACCCATTCGCGCACCTTGGCAATCACCGAATCAAGGAACTTGTGCGCTTTGTTCTGCCTTACCAGATCCACCAGTATCTCTTCGGCGGCCATCAAGCGGTTGGGCTGGGTCTTCTCAATCTTGTAGCGGTCGAGGTATTGGGCCACTTCCTTGTTGAAGACGATGGCCGCTTGAGCGAGAACCGGCTTCTTGTTGCCGCCCAGGATATGTTCCAGACCCAAGTGGCGGGCTTCGTGAATCAAAGCCTTCTGCGCCGTTTCCAGCGAATCGAGGTTGTCGGCGACAAGATGGATGTTGCCGCGCCAGTACACCCCGTCAAACTGGCCGCTCATGTTCTCGCTTTTCAGGATATAGACCAGATCCACCGGCAGTTCGTTTTCCGACTGGTGGAGGTGGACCTTGCCGAGGGCTCCGGGGAGTTTGGCCAGAGAGTCTTTCAGACCGGCTTCGAGGTCGGCAAGTTGGGTGCCGGTGCCGGTGTTGCGCTGGAAACTCGCCACCGTGCCAAACGGTTCCGCATTAAACCGGCTGCGAATCTGCTCCGGGGCAAAGGGTACCGCCACCACTTCGTCCGACATTCGGGATACGGCTCCGTCGTACCCGGCTTGCCGATAGGCTCTGATCTGTCCCGGCGTCAAGTCCTTGATGGCGTCGAAAGGTAAGTCGAGGGGTTTCTGGATGCCGAGTTCCACCGGGTAGACCCGCTGTCCGCCTTCCTGTTTCTTGTTGTTGGCGTAGACCGAAGCAATCTCCGCTTTGGTGGTAAACCAGCTTGGCGTGTTGAAGGCGGAGACATCCTGTTTGGTGCCGTGGTAGAATTGCAGCGGCTGGCCGTTTTCGCTGAGGGCGGTTTTGCGGGCGTCCTTGCGGGAAAAGAACGCCGAGTCGTCCGGCATGGAGCGTTCAAGCGCCAAGGACTCCCCATCTGCCGTGACCGCATCCAGCGCCCGCAAGCCAGCGGCGTTGCCGAAGCGTATCACGTTCTCCGCCGCGTCCCGGTCGGCCAGGCTGGGGAAGGAAATAAACATCACCGAGGCATTAGATTGAGACGTAGCCCGCAGGATCAGCGATTGCCCCTTGTCTATGTCGCCCTGCCGCAGTTCCCGCATTTCGTCGGCCGTCATCGGTATCCAGGCCACCGGGATGTTTTTGGTATTCGCCAACAAGACCCCGCTGCCGCGCCCTTTCAGATATTTCAGGACCGCTTCGGAATCGGTTAAGGGGTTGTCTTTGGATGTCCTCTTTAATTGAGAGTCTATTTTGGGGATGGTGCCGGTTCGCGGGGCGGGGGTGGCTTTGCCTGCGTCCTTGTTCTGGCCGATAGACATAAAGTTACCGCTGGAGCCTATAACGATATGGCCACTGACGGTCATCCCGCTGCCGTACAGCAGATCTTCCAGGCGCTCGGTAATGGCAATGTCTTCCCTTGACGGCAGTGGGTTGCCGGTCGGGTGGTTGTGTCCGAGCCAAACCGAAGCCGCTCCGGGAACATCCATCATCGCCCCGGCAAACACCTTCGGGTCCACAATACTGGCGCTGGCGCTGCCGGTGGAGACATCGAGCACCGCGAGAGGCTGGTTGTTTTTGCCCAAAATCAACGCGACAAAGTTTTCCTTGGCCTTCTTTCGCAACGCGGCGAGAACATGGGCGGCATCGGCGGCGCTTTCAACTTTAGACAGGCCGAGTTTAAAGGTGCCAGTCTGAACCTGATCTACTTGCGCGGCGAGGTTGGCGCGGATTTTTCGCGGGATGGCGGGGTAGCCTTTGGGCCGGTAGTAGGATAGTCGTCCTGCGGGGTAAAGGTTCCCTCCGGTTTCGTCCCGTCCGGTAGTCTTTCCTGTATCGTCCGGTACGGCATCGAAATTAAATTCCGCTTGCCCATATTTGCCTCCCTTCTCCTTGACTGTGCCGTATTCTGGTGGAGAATCGAACTCCATCTGTTTGGCATCGTCCGCCGCCACGGCCATTTCGTCTTCCATCGCCAGGGTCGTGACATTCTGGCCCGGTTGGGCTTTTTTGCCAAAAGTCGGCGGGGTGGCGAACGGTTTACCGTCGTCGCCTACTTTTTGGGCGGCTTGGGTTGCCTTTTGGTCGGCACGAAGCCCGTCTGTTTGTCCTTCTTGATCCGCTCCCAGACCTTCTGTGCTGATTTGCCCATTATTCTGCTCCGTAATCGCTAAGAGGGCTTGTAATATCTCCGCGTCCGAACGGCTACTTTCCATGATAGCATCGGCGGCGTTTTCGTCAACCGCTTTGGCCATCTCGTAAGCGTCGCGGATAAGGCGGTCGGTTTCGTTCCATTCCGGTTCGTAGGCGCTTTCTTCAAAGGCGTTACCGGTAATGCCCGCTTCGCTCAAGCGCCGGTCGAGGGCGTCCTGCCAAGCGGCCACTATCTGCTTCTGTTTCGGAGCCAGTTTCTTGCCCTGGGCGTAGTTTCGCAACGCGGCGGTGACTTCCTTGACCGGGTAGCCTTCTTCAATATACCAGCTATGCGCGAGGCTATTGGCGCTGATTTCGGCGTTCTTTTTAAAGCCGTCGATGACCAGTTTTTCCGAGTTCTTAGCGTTGCTTTCAATATCGGCGGCGTCGATTTCGGCGGCGAGACGGCGGGTATCTTCGGCGGTCGGTTCGGCGAAGGGGTCAACCGATAAGCCTTCGTCAGTGGTAAAATTCTGTACTGCCGTACCAGTATTTTCCCCCACAACCCTCGTTTTTCCCGGCTTAACTCCTGCTATAGCAGTATATGCCTCCGTTTTGCCGCTCTTCTCCAGCCGAGCAATCCGGTCTTCCAGCCCCTGGCCGTTCTTTAAACTACCGTCCGGAGCAACGACGAACAGTTTGCCTTTCTTGTTGCGAGCGAAGACGTAGCCCTTTAATGCGGCAGCGTCGTCGGTCACGGTAAAGGTTTGCTGGATGCCTTTGAGGGATTGCAGGGTGGCGGCTACCCCGGTTTGCGGCGTTTCTGCGCTGGGTGGGGCCGCAGGTTGATATCGTTCAAACGAATCAGGATCTCCGGCTATTTCATCGCGCCAAAATTCCTGATCGGCATAATCCGCCTTGTTTATGGCGGCGTCTTCAGTGTCAGCACGGTCAATAATATAACCGTCCAGCACAACGGCGAATCCGCCATCTGAAGGTAAGATGGATATTCCCTTGGTCTTGTTTTGCTCGGCTCTTTTTTGCGCAAGATCAATAAGCTTTTTCCCTATATCCGATGGTTCTTGGCTAAAGGTGCCTGACGGACTCTGATATTGTTGGGCTTTAGCTGCCCAATTATACGCCAAGGTGTGCTTTTCATCGTCACTTATGGCGGTGCCTATGGCGGCACGAAGCTCCTTATCGGCCTGCTCTAGCACTTCTGGCGGCGCTGAACGACGGATGGCATCCCCACCCCACACGTTTATCAAAGTGTGTTTAAGTTCGTTGTCTGCCGCAGTACCTTCGTTCTGTTCTGGCTCGGCTTGCGCTACCTGCCGCTGCCGTACCTGCTCATTCCTTTGCCGCAAGTCATCCAAAATCGTCGCTTCCCGCGCCTTGAAGGTCGAAAGGTTCTTGCGCTGGCGGGGCGTACGGGACTTCTCCGGGGTTGTTTCCAGATTGGCCATCTTGCCTTGCACTTCGGCGAGTTCCTTTTGCAGACCGGGGATTTCCCGCTCCCACATGCCGAGGTCGCCTTGTGGCATCCCCTGGTTGACCAGATCGTTGTATTGCTGCGTGGTAAAGGCGGTGCCTTCCGGGGTCACTTGAATGGCCGGAGCGGGCAATAGCCGGTTCGGGTTACGCAATGGGGCCTGTTGCGGCACGAAGGATTCCAAGCCTTGCGGCTGTGGCATGGCTTCTTGTGGTTGGGTCTGGCCTCTGAGAGCAGCGAGTTCCGTTTCCAGTCGTTGCAGATTTTGCACCATCTGCGGGGTCTGCTGGACCTGCATGGTCTGGCGCAAGGTTTCGACTTTGCGTTGCAACTCCGCTTCGCGTTCGGCGTCGGCCTGGCGGTTAAGCGAGGCTTGGGCGTTGGCCGGGTCGCCGACCTGTTGGGCAAAAACATCGCCGCCTTGCTGGGCTTCCGGCGTCCGCTGTTCGCCGCGAATCTGCGCCAGTTGCGCTTCGACGTTCTGCGTGACCCGCTGTTGCAGGCTGGCGTCTTCCTGGGCGGCTTCGGTCTGCTTTTCGGCCATCAGCCGGGAAAGGGTGTCGCCGGTGGGTTGGTCGCTGGTGGATGGGTCGCCAGTGGGGGCTGGGCCGGGTTGAAGGCTCTGCTGAAAACCCTGCGGGTCTTTCGCGGCGAGGTCGGCCAGTTGATCCGCGACCGACGAGACGGCGGCGTTCAGTTCGCTGTCCGGCACTCCGGCGTCTTGAGCGGCTTTGACCATTTGGTTGAGCTTGGCGGTTCCTGCGCCCATAATACCGCCGGACCCGGCCCCGCCGATGACCGATTCAACAATCCCTTCGGCTAAAGAACGGGATTGATCGTAACCGACCTTGGCAATCAGGTTCTGCCATAAGGTCTGTGTGGCTTCCTGCGCCCCTTCTTCGACGGCTCCTTTTAACGCACCCTTGAGCGCCCCGCCCTCAAACTTGAGTATGGCGTCAATCGGTAGTTTTTCCAACAAAGTATTGCCGATAGTGGAGGCGGCTCCAGCGAGTGAGGCTTTACCGACACTCTTTCCGGCTTCACGGGCTTCTTCGTATTGTCCGGCTCCTTCAGCGAAACCCAATAAACCCGCTCCGGCCCACGCGCTGCCGGTCAGACCGCCGGTGGCGATGGCTGCGAACAGAGAAGGCACCCCTTCGGCAATGATGCCCGCTGCCCGTTTTAACGACGGGTTCTCCATAAATGTGCCGGAGAAGGTTTGTTGATCGGGGGCCATCTCTTCCTGCATCGACATATCGGAGACGTCGGAAATTGTCTTGCCGGTCGAAGCGATCTTGTCGGCGAACGTCAGGCCGGTGGTATCGGTGCCGGGCGCGAGGAATTGCGCTTCGCCGCCCAAGGACTCCCCGAGCCAGCGGGTGCCGGAACCGGCCACACCCTTAATTAAACCGATACCGCCGCGCATGACGCCCTTACCGACGGTTTCAACGTAGCCGTCCGGTTCGGGGGTCGTTAGATCGGCGTACTGCCCGAATTGGTCGGCCGGTTTTTGGTCTACTTGCTGGTCCGGTTTTGGGTCCGGTTGGGTCAGGTCGGCATACTGGCCGAAGTTCTTCTTGCGGCGCTCAAACACGGCGTTGGGGTCGAAAGGCATTCGCCCTCCTATTCAAGGTCAGAAAAGTATTTCGCGGCTACCGAATCGCCCCACGTAGAGCGGAATCGATCCATAATGTCTTTGGCGCGTTTGGGCGAGGCTTGCATGGCGGCGCGGGCGGCTCCCAGATCCTCTTGTAAGCCTTCCGGCTGCATCACCCGGTAGCTGCCGTCGGCCTGAGGTAGAACCAGTTGGTCGCCGTATTCGCCCGCCAGTTTGATCGGGTCGTTTTGCTTGGTGCCGCGTTGGCCGGAGAGTTCCGCCGCCGTCATCGACGCTTGCGCCTTGAGCATGTCGGCATCGGCCATGCGCGAACGCACCCGGTTCTGGAACGCTTCGCTGGCAATATCCGAATCCCCCTTACGGATGGTCAGTTCGTTGAGGGCGGTATCGTAACTCTGGCCGCGTTTGGCTTCATCAATGGTGGCGTAATCCTTCTTCGGGTTGTTGGGATTAAAGAACTGCGGTCCTTCCGGGCCGGTCACGCGGTTCAGGTCCTCTTCGCCGCGCACGCCGTAGCCGCGTTCCTGGCTGAGTTGTGCTGCGGCGTTCTCCCGGCGGAAAGAGAGAGCTTCGCGGTTGCGGCGCATGGCCTGTTCTTCCGGGGTATAGTTCGGCGCTTCGATGGTCAGACCGTGAAAGCGCTGGTCCCGCTGGCCGAGACGAGCGAGTTCCGCCTTTTCCTGATCCGCCGAAGCCATCTGCTTGTCGATCTGCTCTTGCGGAATCCCCTGCTCCAGTTCTTGTAAGCGGGAGGTCCAGTCGATGTTCTTGCGGGCTGCCTGGCCGGTGGGCTGCTGGGAAGTAGGGGCAGCTACTTGGCTTGCGCGGGGATTGCGCTGTTCCAGGGCGGCTAACGCCGGGTTTTTCATCAGTCCGGTGCTGCCATAGGCCCCGTTCACGTTAACCACGGCGGGCGGATTCGGGTCGGCGACGTTCGGCTGAGCCAGCGACGGGTCGGCTTTGACTTGTGCCGCGTAGCGGTTATAGTTGGCCATCCCCTGCTGCTGTTCGGTCATGGGCGTAGCGATTGGGGTAGCGGATGAGGTAGTGACCGGGGTAGTGGTCGGGGTAGCGGCTGGCTGCGCCGGTTGCCGTGGCGTCAACAATTGGTCGCTGAGGGTGGCGGTGTTGCGCTGTATCGGCTGGATGGCGGGGCCGCGTAACTGTTCGGCGGTTTTCGGACCCATGCCGCGAAAAGCGTTGACCGCCCCGGCCCCGACAACAGGAGCCCCGGCGGGAGCCTTTGGAGTCAGCGGTTGCTGCCACCTTTTTCGGAAATCTTCTGCAAGTGCCATATTGTTCACCCCTTCCGGTTGATAATACACGATTGCGTGATATTTTTAAAGGAAAAGCCGTTGACTTTACAACGAAAATCCGTTTATTTAAAGGTCTTAACCCCGCTTGCGACGGGAGAGAATCAGCGGCCTGATCTCCACCAGATCGAGGCCGAAATCACAGCCGAGCGTGTTTTCAATCCGCAGCATCCAGTAACGGCCAGGGTTGGTGCGGCGCATCGCCACCCGCCCGCTCTGACTGACGCCGCTCTTGGAGACGCCCAACTGATAAGTGGTGGTTTCGGTTTCGTCGCTAGTCGTCTTGAACTGCAAGGTGCCGTCGGTTTCATAGCCGATAAAGGCTTCCCGTAACCGGGCCTGGCGCACGAAATCCACGGTCGGCAGTTCGATGACTGCCGCGATAGCGCTGCCGTTGTCGTCGTCGCCGCCGAGTTCGCAGACTCCATCACCGAAAGCCACGGTTTTGCCGTTGAACGTCACCAGACTGGAAAAGGTCCAGTCGGCGTATTGACTGGAAGCGAGGTTCTCCAGTCGGGTACAGATCCCTAGATTCAAAGGAGGCTCCTATGAAATGGCTGATTATCTTGCTGTTGTTGGCCGGTCCCGCGTTTGCCGAAGAAGCCGAGAAAAAAGAGGTCAAGCCCCCTGTGCTGTTGTCCAGTATCGGCGAGTGTATCGGCTGGTGCAGCAGCGAACAGGGCATATGTATCGCCAGTTGCCAGGGGAACGGCCAGTGTATCGGCCAGTGTGCCGCCGCGCATGGCCGCTGCGTCTCCCGCTGTAACCGTTAGTCCTCGTTGTAAATATGGTTGTGCGATTCGCTGTAACTGTCGCTGTTGGATTCGTTATAGCTTTCGCTGAGATTGGTGCTCTGGCTGTAGCCGAGTTGCGCCGAAGCGGACACCGACGATAAGGCTGAAGCGGTCATCTGCGCAGCGATATTAGCCGCTGCCTCGATGGCGCGGGTCTGGATCTCCTTCACGGCGGTCTGGGTGCGCAAGCCGACTTCGGCTTCCTTGACCGCTGCATCGATCTGCGCCGACCATTCGCCAACCTGCGCCTTGTAGCGTTCGACCAGTTGGCTGATAAAGGCGTTTTTGCTGGAGACATCGGCCTTGTACATCTCAGTCTGCGCCCCGTAAGCGGTCGCTCTAGCTTTTTCCTCTTCGCTCTGCGCCGAGACTTCCGCGACGTACTTCTGGATCGCGGCTTTTAAGACCTCGACCTTCTCGCTATTGGCGGCGATAGTGGCCTGCACTTGGGCTAAATCGATGTCGGCTTCGATCTTCTTTGCCTGGATTTGCGTAGCGTAGGCGTCGACCTGCTTGGCGTAGATATTGACCTTGGTTTCTTCTCCGGCCAACTGTGCTTGATAGAGATTGTACTTGGCGGTCACACCTTCGATGCGGGCCTTGGCGGCGTTGATCTGTTCGGCGAAGGCTTGGATGCGTACCCGGTCCACGTCGATCTTGAGCTTGGCTCCTTCGAGTTGTGCTGAGTAAAGCTGAATCAGTGTCGAGAGGGCCTGAATCCGGGCGGTGTAAATTTGCACCCGCTGCGCCTGAATATCGGCGGCGACCTTGACCCCTTCGAGTTGGCCGCGATAGAGTTCGACCTTGGCCAGTTCGGCGCGGATCTTGGATTCAAAGACTTGCGCCTGGGTCTTGTACCCTTCGAGTTGCGCGGTGTAGGCCGTGACCTTGGCTTGGTAGATGGCTACTGCCATTTCCACCACGGCGCGGGCCTTATCGAACGCCCGTTGCGCGACTTGGTTGGCATACCCCATCAACTGCTGTTCGTGGACCAGCCCGGAGGTAATGGCGAACTGCGTGTTCTGCTGTGCCAGTTTGGCCTGCTCGATGGCGATGTCGCGGGAAGCAAGATTATCCAGTCGGCCGATTTCCACTTCCAACTCATCCAAGGCATCGTCCAAGGCACCGGGCGGAAACTCGAAGTTGCTCCCCGCCCAACGGTTCGTGACCTGTACCCGTCGCGCTTCGTGCTTGACCGCTTCGCGGGTCTGGTAATTGGCCCAGATTTGCGCCTCGACTTCCGCCGAAAGTCCTGTACCGCCCAAAGTCAGATCCTGATAGAGCTTGGTGCGTACCGCGTCGGCGATGTTGCTTTGATAGGTCGCTTCGTTGTAGACGAACATCGGCTCCGGCGGGGTGAGGTCCATGGTCGGCATGACCCCCTCGAAGGAGGCAATAGACAGTTCGGGCGCAGCCGGAATGGTCAGGTCGTCAATGGTCGGCGCGGTCGGCAGATCGAGGGCCGGGGCGGCGGGCATGTCGGGATCGGAGACGGACGGTGCGCCATCGGGTACGTCGGGAATCGCATCGGTCGGCGCGGTCGGCAGGGTGATCGACGGTGAAATGGCCTCAAAAGGCGGCAGGTCGATGCCTTGCAGAATCACCGTGGTCAAGCCCAACTGTTCACGCAAGGCGGTTAAGTCGGGAAAACCGATTTCCTGAATGCCGGATTGATAGGCGTCGGGCCTTGAGACCATCGGTTCGTCGCCGAGGTTGGGGGCTGACAGGCCGGAAGTCGTATCGAGCGGGGTCGTATCGACGGCGAAATTGGTCGAGCCCATCAGCGCCAGGAGCGTTTGTGCTTGTTCCCAAGCTTCGCTGGCGTAGTCGGTCGATAGTCCGAAACGGTTGGACACCAGCCCTTGGGTGGACAGCGGCCAGTAGTTATCCATGATTGCGCCTGCCATAGGGCGTCTCCTGATATTTAGTAATCCTGAACTACCTCGCGTCGAAGGACGCCGAACAACGGTTCAAACTCTGCATCGACGGGGGAATAGGAAAAAGCATCGAATGCGTCCACATGCCGGAACAGCAGTTCGGTGCCGTCCTCGGCGATAAACTTGCGGTCCACTTCGCCCACCGGCAAGACAAGATCCGAAACCTCGGCCCCGTCCTGCATGATCCCCATGCGAATGCCTCGCAAGAAGTTCCCTTCGGCGTCTGCGCCTTTACTGGTGTAGCACGCCCAGGAGAACCAACCGCCTTCCTGCAAGGCTGCTCCGTACTTGAGCGGTTTATAGTACGGCCCGAGGTTGCGAAGTATTCCGTTTTGGGCAACTATTAAATCCGTTTCCGTGTAGCCAAACCCGCCTTCGGTAAAGGGCGCGACACTGGCAATGACTCCGAAGTTGTTTGGATCGTCGTCCGCGACGGCTCCCTGCTCGCGCAAACCGTAAACCGTCTCCCCCCAGTAAGCGTACGCCTCCACCGACAACCTGTTTTCGTACTGGAACACTTCATATTGCGTATGCCCATGCTGAAACGAGGCAATGTCCACCAACCGCGTTGTGGATTCTCTTTGGTGGACATGTAGGATGGTGTCAACCACATAGGTGGCAGTTCTAGAATAGACCCCGCTGTCATTGGGATCGGTTTGGACAACATCCGCGCTGACGGCATAATCGTCGGCGGCGGTTAAATAGGTCGCCTGTGGGTTCAGGTGCGGCAGGATGGTCAGTGTTTCCAGGTCGCGGCGGCAAACCCGTGTTCCGTCTTCTCTGCTGAACTCAGCGTCGAGTATTTCGTACGGAGGGCCGAAGTTCATCCCCCCTCGACACAACACCCAGACCGGTTCGGAGCCCCGGTACGCCTGGAAAAATGGCAGGTATTCCACCACCAGTTCCTCCAGTTTCTTGACTTCGCGGCTTGTGATAGGTGGCGCGAAAAACAACATCGTCTCGTCGCCGAAACGGGTATGCAGATGGATAAAGGAACCATCGTCAAAGCGCACCAGCCGCTCGTTCTGTCGCAGTTTCTGAAAGCCGGTCAGTCGGCGGAACTCCTCCAGTAAACGCACACCATGGCGCAGCCGCAGTTGATCCGCCGCCAGTTTGTCGCCGTCCAGCATGATGCGCGTGGTGCGGGCCATGAGGCTCCTTACGCCGGAGGGGAATAGCGAAGAACGTAGGAATCGAAGCGCCCGGAAACCGAAGCCGTCGCGCCGGGGTAGTAATCGCCGCCGGAGACCAAGGCCGGGAAAATACCTGCTCCGTCGCCTGTCGCGTTGATATAGCCGGAACCGTTCGCCGTCAAGGCCGGGAAAGTCCCAGCGCCTGAGGCGACTTCGCCGGAAGTTCCTGTAGCGGATGAGCGGATAAAGGGCAGGATGGCCGCGCCCTGGCCGCGCACTTCGCGGGTTGCGGTCGCTGTGCCCTGCATGAGCGGAAAGACCCCTGCTCCGTAACCGATTCGGCCACTGATCGCGGATGCTTCGCCGCGCAACAGCGGAAAGACCCCCGCGCCACTACCGACCCTTGAGGTTTGTCCGGAGGCTTCGGCGGTTAAAGCCGGGAAGAGTGCCGTAGCAACGCCCCCGCTCTGCCCTGCGCCGGTCAGGCTTGGAAAAGCTCCCGCCCCATCGGCCAGTAGCCCACGATAAGCCAGCGCCTCGCCCACCAGGGACGGGAACGCTGCACTCCCTTGCGCCGCACCGACTCCGGAACCGGAGAGTACCGGGAAGGTTGCGACGCCCGTACCGCTAGCCCCGACAGAACCCTCTCCAGTTAAAAGCGGAAAGATGCCCGAACCGACGCCGCCCTCGGACCCAAGGGCGGCTCCAGTTAATAACGGGAAGTTGCCTAGACCAATCCCGCCCCCACGAGCGGTTCCGGTTATTAGCGGAAATACCCCGGCCCCGTCAGCCATAAGCTCTCCTTATGCTGAAGCAGGTAAACTATACGAAAAGGTGTCGATGGTCGTGGTCGCTCCGGAAGTCAGGGAGACCGAAGCCAGAACTAGATCCGTCCCGGAGGTGCCGACCGTGCCCTGAATCCGCTCTGCCGTCGCCGAATCCCCGGCGGTGGCGGCGTTGCTGTAGAAGCGGTAATACCCGGCGGTGCCGGTAGCGAGATTGACCCCGCTCCACACCGCAGAAGTCTTGGCAATCACCCCGGCGGCGATGGCGTCTTCGTCGAAGTTCAGACCGTTGGCGGCTGCCCCGGCGACAAAAGCGCCCGATCCGAGAGTGATCCGGCAAAGTTTGGTGCCGGTTTCGACAGCATCGGCGGTCGAAGGAGCCGAGCCGGAATAGATGTCCAATACGCCGTTACGCAATACTTCGTCAAGCGATCCGCCGTTTTCCGAAGCGGCGAGAATCACCGTCCCGGCGGTGACGGCGGATTCGGTGGTGAAGGACCCGGCGGCGACTTCCAGCGCTCCGGCAGCCACGGCGAGGATCTTGTAATAGCCGTCGTTGGTGGTTGAGGTCGAAGTGGTGGTGACGAAATCGCCGACCACATACCCCGCCAGCCCGTCGCCGGAATCGAGGATCTGGTCGTTGCCGCCGGTACCGGTGCCGTCTCCGAAAGAAATCGTGGCGGCAGACATTAAAGACTTGGCCCGGCTGTTGCGGGCGAACATCGCGTTTCGCAGGCCGGTAGCGATTTTCAAGGCCATGGTAAACTCCTTCTGAAGGGATGAGCCGTCTCACGACGGGAAGCTATTCTGCTAAAAGCAGCAGGTAAGAGTGGTCTTTGACGATGCCTGTTCCCCGCAGGGCGGCGGGCAGTTTAAGTTTCGTTTCGGTCAGGTTTTTAAAGAAGCCGCCCGGCCCCCCGCAGCAGATCCCTTCCGGCGAGGCCCAGAGAAAGACTTCCGGACCGAGATTGTCAAAACCGAGCAAGGAGGACGGGCATTTGGCCGCCGTGCCTTCGATGACGCCGTAATGGGCGACCTCCCGGCGTTGCATGGTCTCGATGCCGTCTCCGGCGTAGAAAAAGGTCTTGGCGGTGGTGGCGACGAACAAGCCGCCGGGAACCGCCTGCATCAGGTTAATCCGGTCTCCCTCGACAAAGGCGTAGTGGCGAAACCAGTTGTACTGAAAGCGCTCCGAACGATAAACGGCGTTGCCCTTGGCAATCAGGATGCAGGAATCGAAGAAGCTCAAGAGATGCCCGGTGGGCGGATCGTGGTAGAGTTTGCGCGTGTCGGGCCCCTGGTAGTCAGCGGCGACCCAGGGCGTAGCACTTCCCCCTTGCGGCACGCGGCCTTTCTGAAACCCGTTGCTGTAGTAGATTTGTCCGGCGACCTGCACATAGCTCATCGGCGATTCCGGAGTCAGGTCGCTTCGCAATTCCTCCCGGCTGTAATCAGGATTGAGGCGGTAGAGCGAAGAACCCGACACGTACAGGCAATCGCCGCCGTCGCAAAACCCGGAATGGGAAACATCGCTCCTTTTTTGGGTAAAGCCGCGCCGTCTCGATACGCGCCCGGTGGGGTCGATATCGACGTTGTAGGCAACCGCCAGAGGGGTTTGGCCGTTTTCGTCCGGGCCTAACCTTGTAGGGTCAACGGTGTTGTTTAAGCCGGTGGTGCCGCGCAGTAGAATCACAGGCCATCCCAATGAAGTTTATCGGTGGCTTTTTGCGGTTCACGGGCTACAGGTCCGAGATGCCGCAGCAGTTCCGCCACGCCACGGGCATAACGCCCTTCATACAGAGCAATGACCTTCTGCCCCGCGCCTTCCGGTTCGTCGCCGTATATCTCGGTAAAGATTTCCTTACAGGCGAAATTAACCAGCAGATCCCTGTGGAGATGGGTCGGCAGATAAGCGGGCGTGTCCGTACCGCCGGTCAAAATTGCCGGTCGTTTGTGATAATGGAGGCGCAAGGTCTTGGCCGAGGACGGACTGCGAAGTACCCGCAAGACAGCGTACTTGCCGCCGACCTGGGTTGCCCCTAAGGTGCCTAAGCCGTCCACGGTCAGGTTGGTGGCGCTTTCGGTGAGGACCAGCAGATTCCCGGCGTAACCAGTGGCCGCAGCGGTCAGGGTGACAACCCCAGCCGAAGAGGTAGCGGTCACACTGGTCAGATCGAGCCCGATGGCGGTAACGATATTGGCAGCGGTTGCCGTTACAGTCGCGCCAATAGTCACTTCCCCGGTGGTTGAACGCAGGGCCTTAAAGGTGAAGACTTGCGAAGCCACGGTGAAGGTCTCGTCGACCACGGGTAGTTCGGCCAGGGTGAGCGTCCCTTTGGCCGCCTGCGGCGCGGCCAGGTCCTCCACCGCGCAAGCTGTCAACGCCCCGGATTCGCCTAAATCGCGGGGATAGTCGGCAATCATCTGTTCGACGCTACGATAAACCCGCAACCGGCGGTTGTCCGAATCGTTCCAGACATGCACCAGGTTCTTGTGATAATCGTCGGGCAGCGGCACGTAGGATGTGCCCAGCAGCGTAACGGATGCTTGGGCCTTTAAGGCCGGGAGAAAGAACTGCCCCGCCAACTGGTCGAGGCCGTCGTTCATCAGCCCGGCCTGAATCGCCGGGGTGTAGGAGGAATCCTGAACCTTGCGGGTGATTTCGGCTTGCAGTTCGGCGAGGGTCATTTAGAATCCTACGCAGAACGCCATGATCCGGGTTAACGAAGACAGGTCGGTGCCGTTGGCCGCTTCGGAGAGCGCCTGTTGTCCGCCGGACAGCAGCCGGGTAGTGGTCTCGGTTTCGGTGGTGCCGTCCAGATCGGTCGGCGAGACAAACAATAGTCGTTCGTAGGCGTTGGTCGCGTCCTCGTCGAAATAAACAGCGACCCCTTCGGAAGCGGCGTCGGCGTTGTGATAGAGAGGCAGCAGGGTGCCGTTGGCCAGAGGCAGCAAAAGATCCGCGCCGGTCGGCGAAACCACTTGCAACTCGTTCCAGGCTTCGTCGAAATAGACCTGCACCCCGCCAGCGGCTCCGTCGGCGTCGCGGAGAAACAGGGTCGAGCCGCCTTCGTTCAGGGTACAGGTGCCGTTGGCGTTGGTCGGCGAGACGAATTGCAGATGCGCCGTCACGCCGTCGTAGGTGTGGGCATAAATCGCCACACCCGCAGCGGCAGCCCCGTCGGCATCGGTAATCGCCACGGTTTCGGCGGTGATGTCGGGTACGGACTGATAGGCTTTGATCTTCTGATTGGTGGCGTCGAACTCCAGCAGATACCCGCCTTTGTTCTGCACGGTCACGCACTCGAACTCGCTCAGACCGACCATGGCCGGGGTGAACGATTCGCCCCCGGCAGGATAAGACGCATCAAAGGCCAACTCGCATAAAATAGCGCCGCGATTGGCAAGGCCGGAATCGTACAGCCGGGAAACGGTCAGGGCCATGGGTCACTCCTGAAATGGGGGAGGGTTGCCCCTCCCCCACGGTTGGGTGGTTAATCCATCAACAGGTGAACGGGTTTGTACTCGGTATCGACCCCAGCCGTGAACGCCATCCGGGCCACAAACGGCTGGTCGATATCCAGGGTAGCGTTGCACGCTTCCAGAGCCCCGGAAGTGTCGGAAACAATCAGCATGGTGCCGACCGCCGGAGACCCGTCGATCAGGGCGATACCCTGGCCGCCGGACTGTACCCAGCCGAAGTAGTTGGCGGCGATGGCGGGACAGGCGATACCGACCGCGCAGTTTTCCTCGGTGGTGGTATGGCCGACGCCCTTGTACATGCTGGGGATTAAGGAAACCTCGGAGGTCGAGGCGACCAAGGCAACTTTGATCGGGTCTTTGAGTTTGATGACCGTGGTGCCGTTACCGGCGCAAGCGGTGTTGGACTCGACCTTGTACTGATAGCCTTCGCCGGTCGCGTCGTTGGCCTGCAAAAAACCTTCGGCGTACTGGTCTTCGGTGACGGCGGTATTGCCGACGGTCAGGGAAATGGTGGTCGAGCCGACCGGGTAGGCCACGCCGACCGCCTTGTTGATGTGGTTGGCGACCGCAGCCGGTGCCACACAGACTTTACCCGCGCCGAGCCCGGTGGTATCGGCCTGCACGTAGCGGAACACCCGCCCGTCATCGAGCACCATCTTGGTACCCATGCGCTCTTTCTGCGTGCTGGACGCAGCGAAGAGGCCCTGCGAAAATTGGGATTTTGCTTTACCGTTAGCCATTTAAATCTCCTTCTAATGGGAGGTACGTCTCACGACGGATTAGGAAATGGTCAGGGCGCTGTGAGCCTTGTTGGCGGCGCGGTGATTACAGATCAGGTTGCCATCAAACAGGATCTTCATAGTCCGCCCGCGAGCGCCGGAAGAGAGTTTTTCCCACGGGGTCCGGGAGAAATAGCCCTGCTTGTGGATGGCGAAGCCGAGGTGCTTGGTGTTGAGGGCAAAGGCGTAGCCGGACGGGCAGTAGTCATCCACCACCACATCGGCCCCCTGGAAGTTGACCCCGGTAAAGCCGACTTTGGCCACGTCCTCGCTCTTGCAGAACTGCTGCTGCGCCTGGAGGATGCGGACCAGTTTGTTAAACAGGTCTTCGGTGGTGACGATCAGGTTCGGCTTGGTGCCGTTGAACTTGGCATCGCTTCGCAGAGTCTGGAGGGCTTCGACGCTCATCACCGTGGAGGAGGTATTGACCTTGCCTTCCCACGGCTTGGTGCCGTCTTCGGCCACTACGCCGTCTTCGGTGATTTCGCCGTAAGCGCGGGTCGCGGTTTCGTTGCACAACGAGAGCAGACCGGTCAGCAGTTCGGAGGAATCGGAAGCGGAGGAAAACAGATCGGTAGCGAGTTTCTTGCGGACCGACTCCATAGCGGAATCGACCTTCTCCGTTACCAGTTCGATTTCGGCGTATTCGCCCGCGGCACTCAGTTCGTCGGTGCGGTACAAGGTGGCGTTGCCGAAATAGTGCTTGATGCCGAAATAAGCCGCGGTGATGTTCTCGCGGTCGTCTTCGGACAAAGCATCGTTGCGGCTATAGGCTCCGGCTTCGGAACCGTCGTAGCGCAGATGCACCTTGACCTTTTCACCGCCAGGAACCATCTTGAACAGGCCCTTTTTCTGCTTCATCAGCAGGTTCATCAGGTAGGAGGTTTCAAAATAGATATCCGTGGCCTTTTTGTTGTCGGCCAGCAGATAATCGGTCGTGATCTTTTCGATCTCGGCGTTGGTGAGTAGACCCATGGTTTAACTCCTTCTTACGGGATGGGCTGTCTCTCGACAGTTAAGTTATTGCGCCCGCATCCGCCGGAGACTGGCCGCCAGCACGTTACGGACCCCGCCTTGCTGGCTGGTGTCCTTGAGGCTGTCGTCGTCCGGTGCCGGTCTGGAACCGGACCCCAACGAGCGGGCTTGCTGTTTGGCTTTAAAGTTCTTGATGACCGTTTCTTCGGTTTCCTTCTTTGCCTTCTCCACGGCTTCTTTAATGGCGGCTTCCTTGGCCGTCTCGAAGTCCTGGGCGGCGGTTTCCAGATCCCGGATTTTTACCGCCATCGCGGCGGATACATCGTCGTGCAGAGGGTTGGCTTGGCGGAGACGCTGCACGTCGTCATACTTGGTTTGGAGAACGTCGTTGATATATGGGTGATCGGTTAAGAACTGCTCCTGCGACTTCTGCAATTGGCCCTGCTGGTTGATTTCAGCGAGCAACCGTTGCCGGTCGGTTTCGCCCTGTTCGGCCAGGATCTTGCGCTGCTCCTTGGCGAAAGCGGCCAGGTCGAGATCTCCGGCTTCCAGCTTCTCTTCGAGGGCGGATAAGTCCTTCTCAAAGTCGCGGCCCTTGGGTGCGGTGATGCCATCGACCCTGGCGGCCAGGTCCTGGAGCTGTTTCTTCAGCGTGTCGTTCTCGCCCTTGAGGGAGTTCTTCGCCTCGATCAGTTCCTTGAAACGCGGATGCTGGTCGAACCGGTCTTCTACCTTCGGCTCTTCCTTAACTTCCGGTTCCCCTTCAACTACGGTCTCCGTTTCGGATTGGGTGTCTTCTGCCGCTTCGGTGTTTTGCGTCTCCGCAGACGGGTCGGCAATACCCAATTCCTCTGGTCCCATGGGCGACGAATCCATGAAGTTAGCGTCGCTTTCGATATCCATTGCTACTCCTTGAAATAGAAAAAGCCCTGACAGAGCGTAATGCTCTATCAGGGCCGATAACGGAGTCGGTGCGAGTCCGTTGGGAACCTACTATTTAATTGTTGGAGCCACCGGCAGGACTCGAACCTGCGTCAATCTCCTTACAGGGGAGCTTCCCAGCCAACTGGGCGACGGTGGCAAGACTATCTATTGGTGGGTCGTGAAGGAATTGAACCTCCAAGCTCAAAAGCTCCTACCGGGTTACAGCCGGGGGCACTGCCGATTATGCGAACGACCCAAATTTGCCGGATTGCCGTCCCTTCGTCCCCTCCGGCTGCGGGGCCTCATGACCGTTGACGGCTACGTCGCCGTCTCTCCGGCTGTCACCTTTGTTATCCGGACAGGTCCCGATTATCGGCTACTGCCCGCTACGCAGTTTGTAGCCCTAAAACTTCGCCGGGTTTAATAGCGTAGTGACCCCGGCAAACACCCTACCGCTACTTGCGCGTTTTCACGGTATCGCGGCTGGTGCGCTTCTTCGAGAGGCGTTCGCGGCTCATCTCTTGCCACCTTTCGGTGGACTTCAAGCCCGATGCCCTGTCGCTCGTTTTTGCCAAGCTGGTAACGGCCAGACCTCAAAGGGCAGAGCGGGAACTTTCTTAATTGGTGCCGGGATACAACGCCTCCCGGCTCGGCACTAACGGTTCCCGGTTGTGGCGACCGGGAGAGATGAGGAAACCGTTCACTGTGGCGTGTATTATACCCTCATTAATTCACGGTTGCAAGGGTTTTTCTGGCCCCGAGCAAAGCATACCCGGCAATATCCCGCCACGGTGATTCGCCAAAAGCGTCCTTGTCGGTGGCGATCCGAAACAGCTTGTCGATCACCCGCACCACTGCCAGGGCGTCCTGATATTGGTCCGGTTGAATACCGTTCGGGTAGAGGATCTTCATCACCTCGCCGGACTTGCCATAACTGTTGCCGTAGGCGGCTTGTTTCTCGTCGGTGAGGCGGCCGATATCAATAGCGAGTTCTTCGCAGTCGGTGCTTCGTGGTTGCTCCAATGGGTCGTAAAACCTGCCTTCGCAAACAGGACAGCCTTTCCTAGAAATTCTGACATACTTTTTCCTGCACGAACTGCAAACAACGTCCATCTTCCCTCCTTCACCAATAGTAAATATGGGGCCTGCGGTTGCCGGTCGGCCAAGCCATTCCTTCCGGGTCGGCCCCGCGCAAGACCTTTCTGGCCAGCCTCCGGTTCTTGGCCCTTTTAGGCTGGTTCATCATCTCCCGCACCCATGAGCCCGGCGTGGTCATCTGCTCGTGCCAAGGCCGGTTGTTCTCCGCTCGCGGGTTGTGTCTTCTGCCGTGGTGGTGGGTATGCGCCATTAAATCACCGGCCTGTCATGCCACTTGACATAAGCCAGCGGCGTTAGCAACTGACACTCACACTTTGCCTTGCGCCGTCCCTCCTCAAGCACCAGCGCATTAACCTTGCCACAGCGGCAGCGCCAGAAACTCACTACCGACTGGCAGGCGTGTTCCGCTTCGTCGGGGTAGAGGTCTTCGCGGCGCTTGGCTTCGGCGTCTTCGGCTTGGCGTTGCTGGATGAGGCGGTTAAGCATGGCGACCTCACATATCTTGCGGGTTAAACTCCGGTCCCTGCGCTTCGTCGGCAGGACATTCCTGTCTTTACGAGGAACACCCATCACAAGAGCCGCAAGGGTATGCCTCAAGTTGTTTGTATTCAGGGCGCGGTTTATCCGCTACCTCGTAGCACCACAAAACAAAATTCTGTATTTCTACGTTGTCGCCACTATCCCCGCAGACCCTACACGCCCCTGCTAAGGTATCTAAAAACTCATCGGTCAGTTTTGGACGTAAAGCGTGTTCCCTTTCAATACAGTCCCTTTTCATTTCACCTCCACCGTATTCTCTTTCCGTCGCTGCTCCATGATCCCGCCAACGATCTCCTTGCGCCGTTGCCGCTGGTCCTCGGCGGTAGGCTTCTTGGACTTCTCGCCCGGCTCCATGGGTCGCAGCCCTTCCCCCTTCATCCACTTCTGATAGTTGGAGCGGGTCGGGTCTTTGAGGAATTGCTGACAGTGCGGCCCGCCTTGCGGATCGACCACCTTGCGCGTATCGGACAGCCACCCGGCTTCGTCACCTTTGATGAGGCCGATACAGGGTTTCTGGGTACATTCGCCAAAGCACTCCGGGCACTCCACGGTCTTTGGCTTGTCGGCCATCTTGTAGAAGGCTTCGTGGTCGGTGTTGCAGAATTCACAGTGATATTCGTACAGCGGCATGACTACTCCTGTTCCACGATAGCCAAGCCTCATCGGCCCTTGGCTCTACCAGATACCAATAATGGACAGCGCCACTTTCGAGCACGTTCTCCCCTTGCCACTTTTTCGTCGGGCTTGGGTTGCCCAGCGCATCCTCGATAACCTCCAGGCTTTGCTGAATAGAGAAAAACGTTTCCCGCAGAGTCGTAAACAGCGGCGGCCAATCGCGGGCCGGACTACACGACTCTGCCGCTGGACACGGCATCTCCTGAGTCATTACCGGTTCGAGCTTGACCAGTACCCGCGAAGCCAACTCATCGGTTCTTACCGCCAACGCGAGGGCGAATTTAATCACCTCTTCCGACATCGGTTCGCGTCTGGCGTTAGCTGTCTCTTTTTCGCTATACTTCTCCACCGTCGTTCCTTTCTGCATTGTCATACCTCTAGATTATTAGACTTCATGCCCCGCTCGTTGTACCCCGGCTTGTTCTCCGAGGGCAGCGTGTCGTTCGGCGGCAATTTAAAGATCTCCGACACTTCGGTCAGATTCTGCTTCTTGCGCTCTAGATTGAGCTTTTCAATGTCGAACTCGATGCCCGACAACATGACCCTCTGTCTGACCTGTTCGGTAAAGGACTTCTCTTTCTCCAGCATTGCCTGGGCCTGGATCTTCTGCGTCTCGGCCTGAGATTTGGCCAGTTCGCCCTGTTGGAGCGGGTCGGTCTGTTCCTGTTGCGGCAGATTGAGTTGCGGCAGTTCGCCGGACTTGGCCGCTTTCTCGAACGCCTTGTCGTCCATCTGCGCGATTTCGGTCAAGACTTGCAACATCTCCGGCGGGAAACCCAGTTGGCCGAAGCGTTGCATCAGCACCCCGGCGGTGCCTTCCCGTTTACGCTTGAGGATGCCCGCCCGACCGGGAAAGTCCAACTGTTGCAGCAGGGATTCGTCGTCGATCGCTCCGGCTTTAAAGAGCAGCATGGCTTCTTCGCGTTTGGCCATTTCCGCCTTGGGTAAAGTCGAACCGGACACCACGGTCAATTTAGCTGGGACGATCAGGTCCTGGCCGCGAATCGGAATCGTCTGGTTGACCCCTTCGTCTTCGTAGGAAATCCAGCGTTCTTCGGTGTAGTAGTTGGCAGCGAGGGAAACGAACATGCGGCCACGTTCGCGGATTAATCTCTGATAGTTGCGGATCTTGCCGCGCATCATCGTCGCGGCGTGTTCCAGTAAAGCGGCAATCGCCTTGTAGGCCAAGTCGTTCCCGGCCTGCACCTGTTCCAGTTCAAACGTCCCGGCGACAAGAAAGAACAGGTCTTTCAGGTGGTCCATCGCCCCTTTGAGTTCCACCATCAGCCCGTTGTTGGAGAACTCCAGATAGCGGATGGCTTGGGCCGCCTGTGCCGAATACGGCTCAATAACCCCGGTGTCGTTGGTAAACTCCGCCTTGTCCACCCCGGAGTCTTGCGGATTGACGATCTTCGGCCTGACCGCTTTGTCCTTGAAATAGATGTACTGCGAAAGAGTCTTGTCGTAGGCCTTTTTGAGGGAGAGCAGTTGTTCCCAGTCACTGGCCCCCCAGATCGAGCAGGGGTCTTCCACGCTCGGCACGATGGCGAAGGGGAATTTGTCAAACAGATAGGTCTGTTGCGCCAGTTCCAAGGGCAGGTTGGGATTGATCGACGGGTTCGGCGCGTCTTCCAAGACCAGTTGCCCGGCGTTGCAGACCGTTACCCGGCGAATCGCTCCGGGGTATTTGAGCGAGGAAAGCTCGGTATCGCCTTTGGTCTCTTTGACGGTTGAATAATCCTTGCACCAACACTCGATGACCAGCACCTGGTCGTTGGCTTCATCGGCCCCACCAAACACGGCTTGGACCAGATCGCCCACCATCGTGGCAAACTGTCCCGCGCCGCCAGCTTTCTGGGAAGACGCGGTATCGGGCCGGGTATCGCCCAACTCTTTTAAGACCTCAGAGTCGGCCTTGATGTTCTTACCCGGCCAGCGGCGTTTCGCCTGCCGGACGCTCATCACCTGAAAATGTAGATTGGCTTCGGCGTCCTGACTTTGTTTGCAATCCACCGGATAGACCCCGAAGTAAAAGGGATCGATGTTGTCGCAACGGACTTCACCAATACCGAGCTCTTTATCCGGATCGAACCAGACCTTTTCAATCGCACAGCCGTTCATCTCGCCGCGATTGACGGAAGACTCCAAGATGCTTTGCTGTTCCTGCTCGCGCCACCAGTATTCAGCGGTCCTTTGCACCTTGTCCAACTGGTCGTCGTCTTCGATCTCCCCGACTTTGGAGACGTTAAAAGTCGGCGCGTTGTCGGTCAGGGTGTTGACCGTACGCTGCCGGTGGGTATGCAGCAGGTTCGCGCTTTCCAACGGCACGCCGACGTTCTTGTTGCGCCAGGCGTCGTTCTTGGACTGCTTGTAATGCTCGTTCCACTTGAGCGGCAGGCCCTTCTTTTCCTTGTCCTTGATGACTTCCGTGGCAATGCGGAAGACCTCTTTGCCAACATCTTTATGGCCTTCGGCGGGGAGCAGTTCGTAGCTTTCCATGGGTTCTCCTGCGCGTCTCACGACGGGCTAGTATTTCTCAAGGTGGTTTGTTTTTCGAGTTCGTCGGTGGCTATGCCTTCACAATAATTCCAACATGCGGCCAATCGTCTTGCTTCTTCAAAAGTAAATGGATGGTGGCATTCATCGCCAGAATGATCGTAAGAATGCTCGTCGAAACCACACGCACTATCTTTATCGCAATAACTGCAACGGTAGACCTCTATCGGGTCGCAAGCACCACTCTTTATTCTTTTGTTGATTTCGTTCTTCATTTGCCTCTTTAGTGAAATGTCTGTGCCGTTGACCCGCAGAGTTCCAGACGCAACGGCGGGTTCATCATCTCTTCCATCCGGTCCAGCTGTTTGATGCGCTGGCGTTGACGGTGGGTGGTGGTCATAACAAGATCTTCCCCGCCTGGTGAAACTGCCAGACGATTTCCAGACAAACGGCCAGCGTCCATAAGCCACAGAAAGCCATTCCCAACCAGATCATCCCGTCTCCTTTGAATCCGTCGTCCATTGGCACCGGCATTTCGGGCATCTCCGCACCTCGTCCACCGTGTCCCGGTTCTTAACGGCCAGTAGCGTGTCGCAGGGTTTCGGCTGTTGCAGCACGGCGACGTATTTCATCGGGCAGCGGGTCATTAAAGGTCAACCCCAACGGTTTTAGCGACAATCTTCCGCATGTCGGACAAATGATTCTCTGTAGCTCTGAGCGACCCAGCACTGCCGCTTCCTTCCGTGGGCCGATACCCAGCCGCCCACAGATCGTCTACGAGAGCTTGAGCGGCGTTGTTGTCAATCATGGCACAAGGGCTGTGCGCGTACCCTTTTGACAGGGTGCTATAACTGAAGCCATCGACAACCTTATCCCCGACCGCCACATACAATTCAACCCCGCGACGAAACGGTGTCTTATGAACACGGATTTCAATTTTATCCATCGTCTCTCACCTAAAAATTCCCCCGGTTCTCACGATGAGACGGCTGGGAGGAGCAGCCACCGGGGGCATGGGGTTAACGCTGTGCCTGTTCACTTTGCAATTTGGCGTAAACTTCCAGCAATTCGTCTTTGTTGTAGGTTTTGAAGGCTGACTCGTCTGCCCTGTTTTCCCAATTGATCCATATCGTATAAGGGCCGCCAGCGCTGTGGGACAGGTAGTACCCTTTAAATTCTTTGGTCGTTACCAACGGGTAAACTACAATGAGACAGAAGATCGACACCACGATTGCCCAGCCAGTGACCTTCCAAATACTTATCATTGCTTCATCCATTATTTGTCCCTCCGTAGCACGGCCACGACCTTCTGCCGGGTGATACCTAACTGGTTGCCGATCTCGGTCGGCGTGAGTTGTTCCTTCGTCAGCCGGACAATCGTTTCCTCGATGGTTTCGGGGGTTTCAGGTTCCGTGTCGATTCCCGGCACAGTCAAATAGGTGCGGTCCTCCAGCCAGACGCGGTTTTCGTCGACACAGAAGCGTTTTCGGCAGAAGGGGCAGTAGAGATGCAGCCAGCCGACCGGTTCCGGCCAGGGGAACTCGAAGCCCGGCTCCGGCGGTTGCAGCATGTCCGAGTGGAGCGGCGCTTTCAGGGTCTTCGGGTCGGCAGCGGCGACGATAGCTTCACAGATTTCACAGCGGATTCTTACCACTTACACCTCCATCGTCGGAATACGGCTGCCCTGCGGTTCCTGCTGCCCCTTGTGCCATGGATCGTCATACGGTTCGGGCGGCTTCTTTCTCTTGACCATCCGCGCCAGTCGTTCTTTAACCTCGCGGCGCGGTAGCCGTTGCGGTCTGCCTGTTCGTTTCCCGGCCCAGAAGCCGAGACCGAAGCAGGACAGGGAAAAAGCAATAGCCAGGCCGACGAGGCCGAAGAAGAGAAGGGCGCTAGGGGTGATGGTCATACTCCACCTCGCAGTGACTTTGCCGCCTTTTCAACCTTGGCGTAAAACTCCTTACGTTGTGGACGCTCCCCGTGGACAAATGGACGGGTCCGGTGCTTGAACGTGCGACTGCCGGTCACTGCCTGTAAAATGTTGCGCCGGATCTTGCGAATGGAATTGCTCAACTTTCCCTCCTTTACATCGTGTCCTGATAGTCCGTGCTTTGCGCTCGCCCCCACGGGTCGAGCTCCTTGTTCATCTGGTTCTCAAACGAGCCGTTCACCTTGGCCAACTGGTCGAGGCGGGCGGCGAAGCGGTTTTGCGGTTTGTCCGCCGGTTCGCGCATCTTCAGCGGGCGGGCCATGCAGATATGGCAGGCTTCGTCATAAATGTGGTCTTCACCCTTGGTGTCCACGTCCTCGACATTGTGCTTGTCCATGTTAAGGTTGGGGATCGTGCGGTTGAATTGGTTGCAGGTTTTGGCTACCATGAGCATCGGCAACTCATTTTCATTCTTGCGCAGGCGTTCCCGGAACTGGCGGATTTTAAGACCACGGCTGCTGTCCGCTTTTATCAGCAATATCCCGTATCCAGTGAACACCTCGGCGGTGCTTTTCCCTTGTCCTCCGCCGTCGTAATTGGGTTTCTTGTTCCAGCAGTCATGCCCGGCCAAGCGGATAACCTTACGATCTGCAAGTCCAAGCTGTGCTTCGCGTTGCTGGATGCCTTCGGCTATCTCCGAGTCGGTGATTCTCAGACCTTCGTCCGCTGTGCCGCTCCAACCGTACCACTCGGCGAAGCGCCAGACGCGGCCATCAGCGTCCACCCACCACCAACCGATAGAAAACGGTTTACCGAAGCCCCAATCAAAGGTGAAATAAACCGGCGCATCTTGCGGGATTTTGCCGTCCCACTCAAACCCATGGGTATCCCGTGAATACTGCGGAAAAGCCTGGCCCACAAAGATGTCCCAGTCACCATCCCGAAAAGCCTTGCGCAAGTTGGGGGGCAATGTCTGTAGGGTCGCATAATAAGCGGCATCCAAGTGTGGGTTGTCATCCGCCTTGGATGGCACGAAAGCGAAACAGGGCCGGAAATCAACCGGGGTCGTCCACTCTTCAGGGAATTCCTGGTCGATCCAGAACTGCTTAACCCAGCCATGGCCGACGCCCCCCGGATTGGTCCCGCCTAGAAACCACGTTTCACAGTCCGGAAGCCCCGGCCAGCGGAGACGGGAACGCAAGTGGGTGAAGGTCTCGTAAGTGTTTTTGGTTAACTCATCAACGCCAATGGCTGCAAACTCGGCGGACTGGTATTTCGACGGATCATCCAGATTACGGAAACAAATGGCACCGCCCCCATATTGCGACTTAAGGACGAAGGACCGGCCATAGGTTTTATGGTCCTGGCAGAGAGTGCCAATCCACTCCGGGAATTCAAGACCGATCTTTTGTAGCTGGCGGTCTTTCAGTGATGGGTAGTCCTCACAGGCCAGCATGACTGTCACCTTTTCCAGTTTGAATTTGCCGTACAACTCCAACAGCCGCCGCAACAACACCCAACGCAGCCAATAGCTTTTACCCCCACCTAAGGCCCCGCCGTAGAGCAGGAACCGTTTGCCATTCTTGAGCTGTCGGCTGGCTTCTTTCTGCCGTGGAGCAAATTGGCACAACTCGGAGAACTTAATCTTCGTCGTCATCGAGGACGACCAACCGTCTGCCGGACAAATCTTCTGCCTTGTCTGTTAAGTTGAAGGCTTGTCTTTCCAGAGCGATGAGGTTTTTCATGGCGGTTGACAGGTCGCGGACAACAGCGGCATGACTAGGGAGGGCAACCGCCCGCAGTAGTTGATTGCGCCGCTTAATATCTTCTTCCGTGGCCTCAATCGTTTCCTCGATCTCTGCCCGGCTGTTCGCGGCGTCCCTGAGCTGGCCCATAAGCAGGCTAACCATGGCCCGCCCTTGGTTAATATCACGGCGGTGGCTCTCAACCACTTGAACGCCAATTTCGGCGGCTTCGGCAACGATTTCTTCATCAGTCGCGTTGGGAGTGCGCACTTGGTTGCGAACCAGGTTTTCGCGCACCTTGCTGCGCACCTCTTGGGTGAGGTCTCTCTTCCACCCTTCCTGGTTGGCTTTTTTGCGAATAGCCGCTTCGCTGATCGAATGCCGCCTACCAATTTCGCGGATAGCCAACAGGCCAGCGCGATATTCCTTGCCGATTACTTCCCAATCAGGTGTTTTCTTTTTAATCGCCATAAACACAAAAACCCGCTCAGCGTCTAGCGCCTGCGGGTCGATTCCTTTTTCGGGTTTCAAGATAAGCGGAGCGGATGCCGCCCTCGTTCAATTCCAAGCCGATGATAATGTCAAACGTGCCGGTCATCCGCCGCTCACGCTGGGCGGTGATTTCCGATTGCGCTTCAAGTAACAGTAAGCTGATTTGATCCGCCATCACCCTCCATAGCCACGGGTTGCATTATGCACGGTTTCGTTAATGAAAGCAAGAAATTTACACGGAATGATATTTTATTTCTTTTTTATTGTTGACAGCCCGAACAATGTACGGTATTGCTTAATCACAAACAGGGAACAGCTAACCAGGAGGAAAACATGAGAACAGCAGGGACTTTTAATGATGTTTACGAAGCGGCTAAATCTTACGCTCTCAACCAGGCTGATGACGGGACCCCCATGAATCCAGTAGTTAGGCGTGAGCAAGGCCGGTGGATGCTTGAATCCGGCCTTAATTCTACTGACGGCGATTTTGAAACTACCCTTGAGTCT
>Ga0214472_10000834_pt1 | contig 36797 bp, 41 predicted proteins | sample RVTome_6_FD_207662 | JGI IMG/M metagenome (GOLD analysis project Ga0214472, IMG submission 207662) | Soil microbial communities from uranium-contaminated site in the Upper Colorado River Basin, Wyoming, United States - RVT140D175 | ecosystem: Environmental > Terrestrial > Soil > Contaminated >...
AGCAGCAATCCTGAATCGGTCCCCACGATGACAAAGAGGCTGTCTTCTTTTTCGAAGCATCCCTGAAAATGTTTCACAAATAGCGCTTCTGCGCCTGTAGTAGAAAACGCGAGACCGTTGACCGAATGCAAATAACGATCTCCGAAGGCGTTGGTCTGAAATTGTCCGAGATCGAATTCCATCAAAACATCCTTAACAAAAACAAGGGGCCGGTTCGGCCCCTTGCAGGTTTATCGTGAGGAAAACTTTAAGGATTGGTCTGAGGCAAGGGCTGCTGAGTGGAAAAGCCTTCCGCTTCGACGATCACCTGGATGGCTCGACGAGCCTTCGGGGATAGCAGCACTGGGGCCATCATATTGAGTGTGACCACTCCCCCTTCCCTCACCGAGGCGATGATCAGCACGGAGCATTCGTCCTCATCTTCCAGCTGAAGAACCTCTTTTTCCTGGGGCTCGAGCAGAACCCCGTAATCCGGATAGAAGGTGGTCGGATCGGTCACCACGAAAGCCACCTGAGGATCTTCCGCACTTTGAATCCAAAAAAGCGGACCTTCGTTTTTCGATGGAATAACGACAAAATTCCTCAGGGATTCAAAACCAAGGAGCCCTTTGGGGAAAGTTATCACCTTGTCGTCATCGTATTCGATATCGCCGAAACGGGTATGTTTCAGAAGATTCATTTTTCGGAATCCTTGAGGGGAAGGCGGGCGTTGATAAGGTCCAGATCTTCGGGGGACCAGTTCACCGCATTGCGGTTTTCCTGGGAAATCTTGTCGTACAGTTCCTGGCGGTAAATTTTTTTGCTTTTTGGGGCTTCTATTCCGATGCGGATGGCTCCGCCCTTACTTTCGACAACGGTGATGATGATGTCGTCGCCGATGACGATGCCTTCTCCCGTCCTTCGTGTCAGTACAAGCATATCAGCCCTCCCTGGCCAACCGGTACTTGATGAGTTTTACTGGAATGAATCGAGAATCGACAACCTTGAAATCCTTGCGCTGACTTGCAGGGCCGCTTGATAAGCCTGCTCTTCCATGGTCATGTTGGTGATTGCCTCCACCAGATCCACGTCCTCGTAACGCGAGAGCATCTCCTGCAGCTCGATCTTGAGCTCGGACATCTGAACAAGGGATTTGTCGACCCGGCTGGCGATGGCCCCTACCTTGCCCCTGGCTTTCTGGATATTGGCGCTCCAGGTATCCAGATTCGACAATTCAGTGGCAATCCCCGCCGTATTGTCGTTGCGAAGCTCGTTTTCGATGGCTTCGAGTGTCGCAAATACACTGCCTGCTGCATCGCCGAAGACCTCCCGGCCCGTCAGATTGCTCTGAATGGTTTCTCCCGGAGCAATTTCCACCATGAAATGATCATCCCCTCCCTGATAATCGAGGGGCGTGCCCGAATACGCGGGGGTCTGCTCGTCGTAGCCGCTGAAGACATACTTGCCGTCGAAGCGGGCATTGGCTGCGTCCAGAAGCTCTTCGCGCAGCTGGGCGATCTCATCCGCGATGGTCTCCCGGTCGGTGTCATTCATGGTGTCGTTGACACCGGCGAGCCCCAGCTCCTTGACGCGGGCGAGAATGTTTTCAACGTGATCCAGGCGCGAATCGAACTGCCCCAGCTTGTCGGCGGTGTTTTCCAGGGCCTGTTGATAACGCTCGGTCTTGAGCACCTGCGTTCTGCCGTTCAAAACGGGCCGGATGGCCGAGGGGTTGTCCGAGGGCTTGTTGAGCTTGCGGCCGGTGCTGACCTGCATCCGAGCATCGGAGAGCCGGGTCCCCACCTTGTCGATGTGGTTGAGAATGCTGCGGTAGGTAATGGATTCGGTCGTTTTCATGGCTTACCTCTTCAGGGCCAGGATGGATTCCATCATCTCATCCACGGTGGAGAGCAGTTTGGCCGCCGCCTCGAACCCCTGCTGGTACTGCACCAGGCTGATCATTTCCTCTTCGATGGAAACGCCGACGGTGGAATCCCGCAGGTTGTTGAGCTGCACCAGGGCGTCTTCGGTGCCGCCGAGGGTCAGCTCGTTCTGCTGCACTTCCAGCCCGACTCGGGCCGCCAGCTTTCCGTAAAATTCCGAAAAGGTGTCGCTGCCCACGGCCGCTGCCTGCTGCAGACCCACCATCGCCAAGGCATTGCGGTTATCGCCGACGCCGCCGCCCGTTCCCGCCGCCACCCGATCCGTCTCATCCTCGCCGAGAAGCATGGACATGCTGTTGGCCATGCCGTCCCAGGGGTTGCCGGGGGGAGGCACCACCGCCGGGGCGTTGAAGAAGAGACCTCCGGCCCCTCCCGCCAGATCCGTTCCGGCCTGATGCACGCCGTTGACGGCATTTACGATGGAGTAGGCAAGACGGTCCACGTCGGAACGCACCGCGGGGATGAAGTTGTCCCGGACCTGAAGCAGCCCCTTGATCTCGCCTCCCACCTTGGAGGCGTCCAGGGTCGCATTGGATGAGCCGTATTGCAGGCTCAGCTCCACCTTACCGTTGAGACGCTGGGCCGAGAGGCTGTAGGCCGTCTGGCCGTCCACCAGGGGAAGGCCGCTGGGCAGCTGGACGGACACCATGCCGTTGCCGGAAGCGTAGGAGGTGATGCCCAGGCTCTGGGAGATCTCCTGCAGCAGCAGGTCCCGCTGGTCCAGAAAGGAGTTGGGGGAGAGCCCCATGGCCTCGATGGTGGAGATGCGCTGGTTGAGATCGGCCACTTCCTTGAGCTTTGCATTGATGCCGTCCACCTTGGAGAGCAGGATGGAATTGATGTTCTCCTGGGCATTGTCCAGCTGGGTGGAGACTTCGTTGAAGGATTCCGCCAGCAGCTCGCCGTTTTGAAGCACAATCTGGCGCTCAATCTGCCCGCTGGGGTTGTTGGAGAGCTCCTGCCAGCTGTCGAAAAATTCGTCGATCTCGAAGGTCAGGCTCGACTCGTTGATGCTGATGATGCGCTCGACTTCCGCAAGAGGAACGGATTGAGAATTGGCAAACCCCTGATCGGCATTCTTGCTGACGAGCTGCGCCTGGATGAAGACATTCTGCTCCCGCCGAATGTCCTCGACCCGGACGCCTTGCCCGATGAACACCCCGCCGTATTCCACGCTGGGCGTGTCGCCAAGCAGCATGCGCTGGCGGGAGTAGCCGGGGGTGTTGACGTTGGAGATGTTGTTGCCGGCCACCTCGATGCCCTTGCGGTTGGCCGAAAGGGTGAGCTTGGCGGTGTTGAGCGCCGTCGCGAGTCCTCCCATATCAGACCCTCCCCGAGATGATCAGACCCTCGGCCGGAGCCGTGATGCGGCGGCCGGCGCCGCCGTAGGCGGCCGGGGAGAGCTGTTTCTGGAAAAACTCCATGGTGCTGCGGATGGCATTGAGGGCGGACCAGACCAGATAGGCATTGCGCCGGTTTTCGAACCGCACCTTGCGAGCCAGCTCCTGCAGCTCCTCACCCATGGACTCTTTATCGACGGACATCTTATCGATTCTCTCAAGCAGCACTTCCTTGCGGGCCACGACGGCCACCAGCGCCTTCACGTTGTTGGCCTTGGCCAGAGCTCGCTCTTCGAGAATCAGATCATGGAGCTGGGTCAGCAGCATCTGAAAATCACTCGCGCTCATCTCAGGACTTCCCTTCCACCAGGAACTTCAGCAGACTCTCTGCCACTTTCGTGGCATCGGGCCGGTAGGTTCCGGAAGCAATCCGGTTTTTAAGCGATTGCACCTTTTCCAGACGCTCGAGGTCCTGGGGAGCCTGGGTTTCCCTGGCTTTTCCTGCCTGCTGCAGGACCGCCGAAAACTCCACACGATCCGTCTTGCCCGCCGAAGGCCCCTTCCTGGCGCCTTCGGCCTGGCGAACCGGCTTGTTGGTGCCGATGGGTCCCGGGCCGTTTCCTCCGTAAATTTTGACTGTCATGATAGCACCCGTCCTGTTTGTATCGGTTTCGCTTCCTTGCTGGGCCGCGAGGAGAATGGCAAAGCCATCGCTTCCTTAATGACCTTATCGGCTGTCGAGCGGACATACTTTAGGAGGGAATCGTCAAGAAAACGACATGGGTCGGACCTGACGTTGAAGCACGGGAGGGCATCGCCAGTTTCTCTCCGGCGCCTGCCGGCGGCAGCTTGCGGCGCCGGAGAGAAGCGGAGCCGGGAAGATCTTTTCTTCAAAACGCCAAAGCCGCCCGGCGGGGCGGCTCTGATAAAGAGTCCTGGAGCGACAAACAGGGCAGGAGCCTTACGCCTCACCGCCCCCTTCCAGCTCTTCGAGCTGACGGTAGAGCCCTTCGGCGATGCCGATGCCGCGTCCGAAAGCCAGGGCCTTGGCCGCCTCGGCGTCCATCATCTCCTCATAGAGGTTCTGTTCCATCCCCTCATCGAGCAGGCCGCCGCGGGGGATGCTGGAGCGCATCTCCTTGAACATCTGCTGCAGGAAAATGGCTTCGAACTCCCGGCACTTGGCCTTGAGGCCGTCGCCCTTGGGCTTTGAGTCGGAATTTTGACTTCCCTGCAGACGGGCCTGGCGGATCGCAAACTGGGGATCGAGATCGAGCTTCATGAAAAGCCTCCTTCAGAGGATGACCAGTTCGGCGTGGAGCGCCCCGGCGGCCTTGATGGCCTGGAAGATGGCGATGAGGTCTCGGGGGGTGGCCCCGATGGCGTTGAGGGCGGTGGCGACCTCCGAGATGCTCACGCCCCTCTTCAGCACCACCAGGTTGCCGCTTTCTTCCGAGACTTCGATGCGGGTGTCGGGAATCACCACCGTCTCACCTTCGGAGAAAGGCTCGGGCTGGGAAACCAGGGCGCTCTCGCTGATGATGAGATTGAGGTTGCCGTGGGAGACCGCGATGGTGGAAATGCGCACGTCCTCGCCCATGACGATGGTGCCCGTCTTCTCGTTGACCACGATGCGGGCTCCGGTGTCCGGCGTGACCTCCAGGCTCTCCAGGGAGGCGACGAAGTCCACCACCCGGCCGCGGTACTCCGCCGGGATCCGCACATCGAGACTTCCACCGTCCCGGGCAGCGGCTACGCCGTCCCCGAAGCGATCGTTGACGGCCCGGGTCATGCGGGTCACGGTGGTGAAATCGGAGAAATTCAGGCGGTAGCTCAGGCGGCTGAGCTCTTCCAGAGACAGGCCGACCTCCCGCTCCACCAGGGCCCCTGCTGGGATGCGGCCCACGGTGGGATGGTTTTTCTGAACCTTCGCCCCCGCGCCGCCGAAGGCCAGGGCTCCCACCACCAGCGGTCCTTGGGCCACGGCATAGACGTTGCCGTCGGGGCCCTTGAGAGGCGTCATCATCAGGGTCCCGCCCACCAGGCTGTCTGCGTCCCCGATGGAGGAGACGGAGACATCGATGGTGCCGCCGGGCTTGGAGAAAGGAGGCAGCTCGGCGGTGACGATGACGGCCGCCACGTTGTCGACCTTGACGTCCGCACGGTTCACCGTGACGCCCAGACGCTCCATCATGCTGACCAGGGACTGCACCGTAAACTGGGTGCTTGCGCTGTCTCCGGAGCCGTCCAGGCCGATGACCAGCCCGTAACCCACCAGCTGATTGGCACGCACGCCCTCGAGCCTGGCGATGTCCTTGATGCGCGTGGCGCCGGCTGCGGCGGGAAGCAGCAGCAGTGCCAGCAGCAATGTGAACAGACGGCGAATCATGCTCTCCTCCTAGAAGGGCCAGACGTTGTCGAGAATCCGCACCAGCCAGCCCTGCTTCTGCTTGTCGCTGATGACGCCCTTGCCGGTGTAGGAGATGCGGGCGTCCAGGATATTCTTCGAATTGACGATGTTGCCCGATGAGATGTCGGCGGGACGGACCACGCCGGTCAGGGTCACGATCTGATCCTCGTTGTTCACCGTGACCGTCTTGTTGCCGTGGATGCGCAGGTTGCCGTTGGGAAGCACCTCCACCACCTGGGTGGAGAGGGTGGCCACCAGATCCTCCTTGCGGGAGGTCTTTCCGCTGCCCGAGAAATCGGAGGTGTATTCCGCCTCCAGCAGCGCCCCCGGATCGATGGCTCCGTTGATGGTGGCGATGTTCTTCTCCAGGCCGAAGAGGTTGGCGATGCCCGCGCCTGCCGAGCTCTGACGCCCCGTGGAGGTGGTGGCTTCCTGGCTGGCGCTGGCGCGCTCAAAGATGGCCACGGTCACGATGTCCCCCACATGCCCCCCCTTGTTGTCGGAGAAGAGGCCGCCCTGCCGCTCGGTCCAGAGCGAGCCCGGCGTCTGGGGACCGGGCGGCGCGGGCACTGCCCGGGGGGGCGCCATGGCGGCATCGTTGGCGGCATCCATCTGAGCTTTGTTGGAGGCGCAGCCGCACAGGGCGAGCAGGGCCAGAAGAGCGATCAGGTACTTTTTCATCGTCAGAACTCCACTTCGACCAGTCCGGGAGCAACGACAACCCCCAGCACTTCCTTCTTCGAGCTGAGATTACGGACCCGAATCTGATCCCCCAGCATCCCGTCCTGCCTCGCTTCCCCCTGAGCCGTGATTTCAAGAGCGCCGCGCTTGGCGCGAATGGTGACGATCTCTCCCCGGGCGATGAGCGGCGGAAATTCGATCTGGGGCATCTCCAGGGGCGCTCCGGAGCGCAGCGTCCGTTTGAGCACCTTGCCTTCGACAAGCTCCAGATCCAGGACCGGGTTTCGCAGCGAGGAAATATCCTGCTCCCGGTACTCCAGATCCTGCTTTGACAGCACGGCTCCACGTTGCAAGTCCCGCGCCGCGACCACCACGGGGGCCAGGATCTCCAGAGGCGCCCGGATGCTCAGGTTCTCCACCAGTTCGCCGTCCACCCGCACCAGCAGGCTGAAACGGGTGTTTCCGATAATGCGTGGATCTGAAGGAAGGATGTCCGTTTCCATCACCCCGACGGGCAGGACCAGGGGACGCGACAGGCTCAGGGAGCGGATGCTCACGCGGCTGTTTGAGGGCAGGACATCGGAGCGCGAGAGGCTTTGGAGGATCAGGGCTTCTATCTGGGCGGGAGTGAGCTGCTGGCCGGCCCGTTCGATACGGACCATTTTTGCGCCGGAGAACAGAAGCTGCTCATCGCTTCTGGCTTTTCGCTGAACGATTCGGGCAAGCTCCGCGGCGCTGTAGTTTCGGCTGTCGCCCGGCTTCGGGGCTTCGAAGAGCTGCATCTGCTCAAACGAACGGGCCGCATCGTCCTTGCCGGTAATCCGGGCGACATCCCCCAGGGTGATCTCCTTGCCCGCGACCTGCACCTGATCCCGGAACCGGATCTCCAGCGCGAGGGCCGGTGACGCCAGAGCGGCCAGAAGAAGAATCACCCTGAGAAAGATCATGAATCGCCGCCGGAATCAGCGAACGAGATTGTTCGTCTGCTGCAGCATTTCGTCCGCGGACTGAATCGCCTTGGAATTGACCTCATAGGCGCGCTGGCCGGCGATCATGGCCACCATCTCTTCCATCACGCTGACGTTGGAGCCTTCGAGAAATCCCTGGGTTACTTCACCGAAACCGGGCTCACCGGGGACGCCGACGATGGGGGCGCCGGAAGCCAGGGTCTCGTTGTAAAGATTGCGCCCCTCGCTGGAGAGGCCGGCGGGATTGCTGAAGCGCGCCAGCTGGATGTTCCCTACGGCACTGGGCAACTGCTCGCCGTCGAGGAAAACCTCGACTCCGCCGTTCTCGGCGACGGAGATGCGCGTCGCGTTCTGGGGAATCACGATTTCAGGAAACAGGGGGTAGCCGTCGGAAGTCACCACGCGTCCGATACTGTCGCGTTTCATCGCGCCTGAGCGGGTAAAACCGATGGTGCCGTCGGGCTGGCTCACCTGAAAAAAACCGTCCCCCTCGATAGCCAGATCCAGATCGTTGCTGGTCTGGCGGATGTCGCCGACCGTGAAAATCTTCTGCACCGCGGCGACCCTGGAACCCAGACCCACCTGTACGCCTGCCGGGATCTCGACGCCGTCCGCAGAGCTGGCACCGGCCGCCTTGGTGGTCTGGTAGAGGATGTCCTGAAAGTCGGCGCGGCTCTTCTTGAAACCCGCGCTGTTGACGTTGGCCAGGTTATTGGCAATGACATCCATGTTGACCTGCTGTGCTTCCATGCCGGTCGCGGCTGTCCAGAGTGCCCTGATCATAGGATAAATCCTCCTGTCAATTACCCGACGAGCCCGAGCTCGAGGGATTTGGAACCGATATCGCTGTAAACCTTGAGAGCCCGCTGGCAGGCCTCGAAGGCTCGCATGTTTTCCATCATCAACCCGACCTCTTCCATCACCTTCACGTTGGATTCCTCAAGCTGACCCTGGTAGATCTGGGGTCTTCCCACCTTCAAGGCCAGCTCGGGGTCATCCACGGAGAAGAGGCTGCCGCCCATACGGGTCAGGGCCAGCTCGTCCTCGAAGCGGTAAAGGGGAATTTGGATGGGGTCCTTGCCGCCCAGGATGTTGCCGTCTTCCTCAACGACAGCCGCGGGCGAAGGCAGGATGATGGGCTCATCATCTTCGTTGAGAACCTTCATCCCCTGAGAGGTGACCATCTCACCGTTTTTGCCGTAGCTCATGTTGCCCTGGCGGGTGTAGAAGATCTGACCCTGCTCATCCTGAACCTTGAAGAACCCCTCTCCGGAAATGCCCAGATGCAGGGGGACGTTGGTGCGGGTCAGCATGGCATCGACGAAATCCGTCAGACCGCCCTTGACGCGGGAGAAATTCTTTCCCTCCGTCGCGAGTCCCGCCCGGGCGTCGGCCAGTTTGGACTCGAATACGGCCTGGCCCCGCTTGAAGCCCACGGTCTTGGAGTTGGCGAGGTTGTCGCTGATGGTCTCCAGATAGGTCATCCGGCCGAGGGCGCCGGAGAGGGCACTGTATTTTCCTGAGCTCATCGCTTCATCCTCCCGAAGGTTGCGTACATCCGGCTTTTCGGCGCTGCCGGGGGAATACTTTAGGATTTTTTTTCAACGGGAAACACGGGAGAGGACGATGAGCTGCTCGGCTTCGGCGGCAGAGATGTGAAGCACCCGGGAGATCTCCTCGGCGCTCAGCCCCCGCTCCACGAGGGAGGAGACGTGGCGGTAACGCTCCGGAGCTTCGCCGGGACCGCTGGCGGAGGCGAGACGGCTGCTGAGCTCATCCTCCTCCAGGCTGAGGGAGGGATCGGCAGGGGCAGAGGGTGGGACGATGGGTGGTTCACACCCCAGGTGAGCGACCGGAGGCGGGTCGCAAGAGCTGTGCTGCGCAGGGGGCCTCAAGGGGTCGGACCGGCCGGCCAGAACCTCGATCTTTTCTTTCAACTCGCCGAGCTGATGCTCCAGCAACTGACGATCCAGATGATGGCGGCGCTGCTTTCGCAGAAGTATCAGCACCACCAGCCCAGTCAAAATACTGACCGATGCCAGGGCAATCAGCAGCAACTGGTTATCCATGCATCACCCCCCGGCGAAAAACAAAATAGCTCTCTAAGGCCATCAGGACGGTCCCCTGAGGGCCTTGGAGAACTTGACCCGAAGCTTGGCCAGCGCCTGGCTGTGGAGCTGGGACACCCGGCCTTCGGTCACCCCAAGCACCTCGGAGACCTCCTTCTGGCTCAGCTCCTCGTAGTAGACGAGGGAAACCACCAGACGCTCCTTTTCCGAAAGCGCTTCGATGCAGGCCGCCAGCTGTCGGGTGAGCTCCTGGCGCTCGAGCCCCTCCAGGGCGCCGAGGTCCCGGGCATCGACCAGGCTGTCGAGAAAGGTTTTGCCCTCTTCCGATTCATCCAGGGTTTCGTTGAGACTGACGCAACCCAGGTGGCTGACCTCGCAGAGAAGCTGGCGATAGGCCTCCAGGGCCAGCCCCATGGCTTCGGCGATTTCATATTCTTCGGGCGAGCGCCCGAGGCGATGCTCCAACATCTCGATGCTGCGGGTCAGGCGGGACTGCTTCTCGCGCAGGGAGCGGGAAAACCAGTCCATCCTCCGGACCTCATCGAAGATGGCGCCCCGAATCCTCAGCTCGGCGAAGGTCTTGAACAACACGCCGCGGGAGGGGTCGAAGCGGTTGGCCGCATCCATCAGCCCCATCATGGCCGCACTCGTAACATCCTCCCGGCTCATGAAGGAGGGGACCTGAAGCGTCATGCGATCGACGATGAAAGGCAGTATCGAGAGATGCGACTGAACCAGACGGGTTCGCTCTTCCGCCGATACCGGGTTGTAGTAGCCCGGATCCACCATCAAAACTCCTCCCGCCCCTAGAACGACAGCAGCTTGCGCCAGAAGAACTGAATCGTTCCCTTGGGCTGGGTCGCTTGGGGCGTCTTGGTGATGTTGCAGGCGAGCGTCTCAAAAGAAGCGCTGACCTTGATGTTGGGATAGAGCTGCAGGATGGAGGTCTGCCTGCGTACCGACTCGCGCATCTTCTTGTCCCAGGGGATGCACCCCAGATAATCGATGGAAATGTCGAGGTAACGATCGGAGACGATGGTGAGCTTTTTATAGACGTCCAGGGCCTCGTCGCTGTCCTTGACCGAATTGACCACCAGATTGAACTGCTTCTCGTGGTACTGGAGCGACAGCAGCTTCATCAGCACATAGGCGTCGGTGATGGCCGTGGGTTCGGGCGTGGTGACCACCAGGATGTCCTGGGCGGCCACATTGAAATAGGTCACGTTCTCCGAGATGCCCGCCTCGGTATCGATGAGCACGAAGTCGAATTCATCGCCCAGACCGTCGAGCTCCTCGAGAAAGCGCATCTTCTGCTCGCTGGAGAGATGGGTGATGGACTGGACGCCCGAGCCCGCCGGCAGGATCTTGATGCCTTCGGGCCCGTCCACCATCACCTCGGTCAGGGTCTTTTCCGCCCCGAAGAAATGGTTCAGGTTGTACTGGGGCGTCAGGCCGAAGACGACATCGATGTTGGCCAGGCCCAGGTCCGCATCGATGATCAGCACCTTCTTGCCCATGCGAGCCAGGGCTACGGCGAGATTGGAGGTGACCGCCGTCTTTCCGACGCCCCCCTTGCCGCTGGTGACGGAGATCACCCGTGCCGCCTTGCCGGCAGGATGCCCTTCGGCGCCCGGTGCAAGACGATCGCTCAGCGAGCGAAGCGTTTCGGCCTGGTCCATGTGTTCTTGCGACATTGAGGCATCCCTTCCTTAACTGTTTCCCATGATGAGGCTTGCGACCCTTTTGGGTTCCGCGACCAGGATGTCCTGGGGAACGCGCTGTCCCGTGGTCAGATACGAAAGCGGGTAGCTGTTGTGCAGATGCACGTTGAGAATGCATCCCAGACTCTCGCACTCATCGAGTTTGGTGAAAATGACGCTCTTGATCGGCAGCCGACTGAAGCGGGCGATGGTCTTGTTCAGATCCGTCTCCCGGGTGGTCGCCGAGAGCACCAGATGATTCTCCATGACAAAACCGGCCCCGAGAATGGTGGTCAGCTCTTCCAGGCTGTGATCGTCCCTCGGGCTGCGACCCGCCGTGTCGATGAGAATCAGCTCCTTGTCCTGATGCTTGGTCAGGGTCTTGCGCAGCTGTTCGGGGGTCATCACCACCTCCACCGGAACCCGCATGATTTCCCCGTAGACCTTGAGCTGCTCCACCGCGGCGATGCGGAAGGTGTCGATGGTGATCATGACCAGGCGCTTGCCGTGGTTGAGCAGATAATCGGCGGCCAGCTTGGCCACGGTGGTGGTCTTGCCCACCCCCGTGGGGCCGATGAGCGCGACGCAGCGCGGGCCCCGGTCGGTGCCGAATCGGGCGGGAGGGGCCACCTGGACCATCTCGGCGATGACCTCCTCCAGCAGCAGATCCAGCAGCCGGGGGTCGGAGGCCGCCGCGGGGGGCAGCTTCTGCAGCGCGAAACGGCTGATGGACTCGGCGGCGTCCCGCTCAATCCCCCGTGGCACCAGACGGCCGACGAGCGCCTCCAGGACTTGATTGCCCGGCGCGGTCGTCGCCTGGGGAACGGTCTGGGGCAGGTGCATCAAGGCGCCGTACCCCCTGGGAGTGTCCTTGACGATCCCCCGAATCAGCTCCTTGAGTTCGGCAAGCTCCGTCTTGAGCGCACCCACGTTGAGGGTTTCGATCTGCCCCTTGAGGGCCCGCAGCTCCCCCTCCACGGGATCGATCACCTTGTTCTTCTTCCAGAGCTCATCGTACGTCAGATCATCCGCCTTCTCCCGGGTGACGCCTGTCCTGCGCGCCGCAGGTGCCGTCTTGGGAGGCGCAGGGACGGCGGCGGGTCTGCGCGGCCCCGGCGTCTTGGAATTGGGCGACTCGATGGCGGCCGTCACCTCAAGCATGGGCTTGCCCAGCATCCCGAGGGGACCCTTGCGAACCGTGCGGGTGGAGAGGATGAGCGCGTCGGGCCCCAGCGTCTCCTTCACCTTCTTCAGGGCCGAAGCCATGTCCTCCGATTCAAAAACCTTAACCAGCATTTAATTTCACCGTCTCCAGAGATCTGATTCTGAGATGCGAAGCGATTTCATTGTGGGACAGAACGGCCAGCGAAGGCAGATAACGCTCTGTCAACCTTTTGACGTGGGGCCGAATGGTCGGCGGACAAAGCAGGACGGGCATGCTCACCTCGGAGTGCTGGAGCGTCTCGTTGAGCCTGCCGAGGATCTGCTGGGCCATTGCCGGGTCCAGCGCAAGGTAGGAGCCCTGGCCGGACTGATGGACCGCGTCCTGGATGATCTGCTCCAGTTGCCGATCCAGGGTGATGATGGGCAGCACGTTGTCGTGCTGGGCGTACTGGGAGCTGATGGACCGGGCCAGGGCCTGCCGCACGTATTCGGTGAGGTTGTCGGCGTCCTGGGTGACCACGGACCAGTCGGCCAGGGTCTCAAGGATGGAGCGCAGATCCCTGATGGAGACCTGCTCGCGCAGCAGGTTCTGAAGCACCCGCATCACCGTCCCCAGGTTGAGCATATGAGGAACCAGCTCCTCCACCAGCTTGGGATAGTCCTTGGCGAAGTTGTCGAGCAAGTTTTGTGCCTCCTGGCGACCCAGGAATTCATAGGCATGGCGCTTGATGATCTCGCTGATGTGGGTCGCTACCACCGTGGTGCAGTCCACCACCGTGTAGCCTGCGATCTGGGCCCGCTCCTTCTTGTCTTCGGAGACCCAGGTGGCGGGCAACCCGAAGGCCGGCTCCACCGTGGGGCGCCCCTTGAGGGTCTCGGTGGCCGTGCCGGGGTTCATGGCCAGATAATGTCCGGGCAGCAGCTCGCCGCCGGCGATTTTCACGCCCTTGAGCAGGATGGCGTACTCGTTGGGCTTGAGCTGCAGATTGTCCTTGATGTGGACGGCGGGGACGATGAATCCCATATCCAGGGCGAACTGCTTGCGGATGGAGCGGATGCGGGGCAGCAGCTCCCCGTCCTGGGTGGCATCCACCATGGGAATCAGGCCGTAGCCCACCTCCAGCTCCAGAAGATCCACCGTCAGCATGGATTCATAGTTCTCCGGCTCGGGAAGCGCTGCGGGCCGCTCCTCGGAGACGGCCTCCATGACCTCGAAGCGCTGCTCTTTCTGCAGATGCCAGGCAACGGCGCCGACGGCGACAGACATGAGCAGGAACACGAAGAAAGGCAGGCCCGGAATCAGGGCGAAACAGAGCAGGATGCCGGAGACCAGCCAGAGGGCCTTGGGATGCAGGGAAAACTGGGTCTTGAGCTCCGAGCCGAAATCCCCCATGCCGGAGGTCCGGGTGACCAGGATGCCGGCGGCGGTGGAGATGATGAGGGCGGGAACCTGGCTGACCAGACCGTCGCCCACGGTGAGGATGGTGTAGTTGGCGGCGGCCACCCCCACCTCCATCCCCTTCTGCACCACGCCGATGATGAAGCCTGCGCCGATGTTGATCAGGGTGATGATGATCCCGGCGATGGCGTCGCCCTTGACGAACTTGCTGGCGCCGTCCATGGCGCCGTGGAAGTTGGCCTCGTCGGAGATTTCCTTGCGCCGCGCCCTGGCATCGTCCTCGGTGATCAACCCGGCGTTGAGATCGGCATCGATGGCCATCTGCTTGCCCGGCATGGCATCCAGGGTGAAGCGCGCCGCCACTTCCGCCACCCGGCCCGCACCCTTGGTGATGACCATGAAGTTGATGAGCACCAGGATAAAGAAGATGACGATACCCACGACGTAGTTGCCGCCCACGACGAACTGCCCGAAGGACTGGATGACGTTGCCCGCCGCATCGGGGCCCTCGTTTCCCCGAAGCAGGATCAGCCGGGTCGAAGCCACGTTGAGAGAGAGCCGCAGCAGGGTCACCCCCAGCAGCACCGAGGGAAAGACGGCGAAATCGAGGGCCCGCACCGTATAGAGGCTGATGATGAGGATCAGCAGGGCCACCGTGATGTTGAGCCCCAGGAAGAGGTCGAGCAGCAGCGGCGGCAGCGGGATGATCATCACCATCAAAATGGCGACGAACCCCAGGCCCACCATCACGTCGCTGCGAAACAGCGACCGGGCCCAGGACTGATTGACGAGAAAATCCTTCATGTGCGCTTACCCTTGAGGCTGTAGACGTAGGCCAGCACCTCGGCCACCGCCGTGTAGAGCTCTTCCGGCACGGGATGGCCGATTTCGACCTGGTAGAGGGCTCTTGCCACCGGCTTGTTCTCCACCAGGGGCACCCGGTTCTTCTTGGCCAGCTCCCGGATGCGCAGGGCCATGTGCCCGGCCCCCTTGGCCACCACCTGGGGAGCATCCATCTTGTCGCGCACATAGGAGAGGGCCACCGACAGATGCGTCGGATTGGTGACTATCACATCCGCCTTCGGAACGGCTTCCATCATGCGCTTGCGGGACATCTGCTGCTGCAGAGCGCGAATCCGTGCCTTGATGGCGGGATCCCCCTCGGCGTTCTTGTACTCTTCCTTCTGTTCCTGTTTGGTCATTTTCATTTTCTGTTCCATTTCCCACTTGGCATAGGCGAAATCGGCGAAGCCAAGCAGAATCATGATGAAACAGATTTTGATCATGACCAGATACAGCGTTTTTCCAAGAAAACTCAGGGTCTTGACGGGCTCCATATCCACCAGCGAGAGGGCCTGTTCGAACTCTCCCCGTACCGTGAGGTAGGCGACGAATCCGATGAGTACCACCTTGGCCAAAGATTTGACCAGCTCCACCGCCGAGCGCTTGGAGACGAAACGGCCCATGCCCTTGATGGGGTCGAACTTGGAAAGATCCGGGACAAAGGGCTTGGTCGTAAACAGAGGGCCGACCTGGAGGTAGGAGGAAAAAAAACCGGTCAGCATCGAGATGAGGAAGATCGGCAACAGCAGCAGCAGCGTGCGCAGGGACAGGTTCCAGGCCATCTCAATGACGAACAGGGGGGTTACTTCCGCCGTACCCATCGTGCGCAGGATGGAGGCAACCAGATCCTCGGTGTCGCTCCAGAACATGGGCGCGTAAAACAGCCACAGAATCAGGGAAAGACACATCAGGGCCGCCGTGGTGACTTCCTTGCTCTGGGCCACCTGCCCTTTTTCCCGGAAATCCTCCCGCCGCTTGGCGGTGGCCGATTCGGTTCTTTCCTGTCCGCTTTCTTCCGCCATGGACGATTCTAGAGCTCCTGCAGCAGAATCAAAATTCGGTCACCGAGCTCCCCGAACTCCTGACCGACCAGCCGGACGATGACGTGGAGCGTCAGCCCCAGCACCAGCAAACCGATTCCGATATTGATGGGAAAACTGATCAGAAACACATTGAGCTGCGGAAACACCCTGGACATGACTCCCAGCACCACGGTTGAGATGATCAGCAGTGCCAGGATGGGGGCGCTGATCTGAATCCCCACCACGAACGCATGGCTCGTCAACTCCATCAGATAGGGCACTGCCCCTCCGGAGAAATCCAAACCCCCGGGCCGAACCAGGCGAAAGGACTCCACCATGGCTTGGATGAACTGTAGATGGAAATCCAGACAGAGAAAAACAAGCAAGGCAATGATGTTCTGGAATTTGGAAATCAGTGTGGTCTGGCTGTTGTTGATGGGATCCATGATGCTGGCTGCGGCAAGACCCATTTTCATGGTGACCACCGCGCCGCCGAACTCCACCGCGGCCAGGATCAGCTGGGAGACAAATCCCGCCAAGGCCCCAAGAATGGCTTCCGAAGCCACCAGCAATCCCAGGGCGACGGGCGAAAACTCAGGTGCCCCCATCAGGGGCTCCACGACGGGAAAAATCAGCAGCCCCAGGCCGAAGACCAGGCCGACCTTGATCCTTGCGGGCCCGATCCCCCCTCCCAATGCCGGCATGGCAGCGACAAACCCTGCGATGCGGGCCAGGCAGATGAGAAAAAGATGGATTTTTTCCAGAGAGAAAAGAGCTATTTCCACGACTCGCGCTACCCCCCGACGGTGGGCAGCACGCTGAAGATCCCCTGAACAAAGGCCAGCAATGTCTGGATCATCCAGGGAGCGAAAAAAAGCAGGGCGAGAAAAACTCCCACGATCTTGGGGATGAAGGTCATGGTCTGCTCGTTGATCTGGGTGGCCGCCTGGAAGATGCTGATCACCAGTCCCAGCACCAGGGCCGTCAGGAGCATGGGGCCCGAGAGCAGCAGCACGGTTTCGATGGCCCGACGACCGATTTCCACGACAAATTCGGGGGTCATTGCTGGCCTCTAGCCTCCGGCAAAGCTCTGGAAGAGGGACCCGACCAGAAGACTCCAGCCGTCCACGAGCACGAAGAGCAGGATCTTAAACGGCAGAGAAATGACCACCGGCGGCAGCATCATCATGCCCATGGACATGAGCACCGAGGCCACTACCATGTCCACGACCAGAAAGGGAACGAAGATCAGAAATCCCATCTGGAAGGCCCGTTTGAGCTCCGAGAGCATGAAGGCCGGAATGAGGGTCATGGTGGGCACGTCTTCCTGGGTGGAGGGCTGAGCCGCTCCGGAGAGATTCACCATCATCTCCAGGGTCTGCTCTTCCACCTGAGAAAACATGAACTGGCGCATGGGCAGGACGGCCTGCTCCAGCGCCGCCTCCAGACCGATGCTTTTGTTCATGTAAGGGCCGATGGCGTTCTGATTGATCTGGGTGAAAACCGGCGCCATGACGAAAAAGGTCAGAAACAGGGCCAGGCTGATGACCACCTGATTGCCGGGCGCCTGGGGCGTCCCGATGGCCTGGCGGGCGAAACTCAGCACGATGACGATCCTCGTGAAGGCCGTCGTCATGAGCAGGATGGAGGGTGCCGCCGTCAGAATCGTCAGGACGGCGAGGATCTGAAGCGCCGTGGAGACTTCGCCCGGGTCCGAGGCCTGCCCGATGCCGAAGGTGATGGTGGGAAGGCTCTGCCCGAAGGCGACGCCGGGCAGCACCAAGCCGAACAGGGCGAGCAAAGTCAACCAACGCTTCACTCGGCTCCCCCCGGATTCTGGCGGAGTTCCTGGTCGAACTCCTTGGGCCGGTGACTCGTCCTGGTCAGAAAATCGATCCGGTCCCCGCCCACCCCCAGCAGGAACTCCTCGCCGCGCACCTGCACCAGACAGAGGAATTTTCTTCCTCCCAGCGCCCGGGTTTCAACCACGCGGATGGCCCCCTGGCGGGTCTTGGGAAAAAAACGCACGCCGCGCTTGGTGGCCGCATAAAGCAGCAGCATCAGCCCCAAGACGACACCCAGTGCCGCCAGCACCTTGAAGATGGGCAGAGAGGCGCCGGGAGGTGCATCGGCGGCGAAGGCCAAAGAAGGCGACGCCCATAGCAGAACCCATAGATGCATCCGAATCAGCCCAGTTTCTCCAGGCGCTCGGAGGGGCTGACCACATCGGTGAGGCGGATCCCGAACTTGTCGTTGACGACCACGGCTTCCCCGCGGGCAATCAGGCGGTTGTTGACATAGAGATCCAGCGGCTCCCCGGCCATCTTGTCCAGCTCGATGACATAGCCTTCCTGCATCTGAAGCAGGTCCTTCACCAGAATTCTCGAACGCCCCACCTCCACACTGACCTGAAGGGGGATATCCAGAAGGAACTCAAGATTGCGCGACTCGAATTTGGTGCCTGATTCAGCGGGGCTTGCCGCTGTGCTTGCTTCCCTTGTCGGTTCCATCCACTATCCTCTCGCGTACTTTGATCGCTTTTTTTCTGTTTCGGATTCCCACCTTGGCCATAAATTTCGGCTTGTCCCCCAAGACCAGGCAGACCGGATCCTCAGGACCCATGGCCAAATCGATGATGTCCCCTTCCTTGAGGTTGAGGATATCCCGGACCCGCAGGGAAACCGACGCCAGCCGGGCGCAGCATTCAAGCTCCATCTCGTGCAGTTCGGTACGGACCTGGCTGTGCCATTTCGTCTCCTTGCGCAGCAGGGGCATCGACCGGTCCCGCAGTTTCTCCCGCAAGGGTTCCAGCGAGGCATGGGGAATGACGAGACTCAGGTTGCCCGAGAGGCTGTCGACGGCAACGCTGAAGTCCGCAACGACGATGCCTGCATCGGGACCCACGATACTCACCAGCCTGGGGTTGGTTTCTATCTGAGCCAGGCTCGCCTGCACCTCGACCAGAGGTTGAAGCGCCTTTTGAAGATCGTCGCAGCAATCGTTGATGACCCCGCGCACCACGTTCTTTTCGATGGCCGTGAGCGTTCGATCGGGGCTGAGCAGTTTTGCCTCGATGGAGCCGCCCAGCAGAATCTCCACCAGCGCGAAGGAGAGGCGATCGTCGAAGATAATCAGGCCGGGAGCCTTGAGGGGATCCAGTCCCACGATACCGATGGACCCCTTGGGCGTCAGGCGCTGGACGAAGGGTTCATATTCCATGGACCTGGAGCCCGAAGGCTTGACAGCCACGTAGCGCTGGAGCCGGTTTGTGAAAGACATGGAGAGGTGGCGGGCGAAGTTGTCCAGCAGGATGTCCAGGTTGGGCATGCGCCAGGTCCCGGACCCCTGCGTCCGGGTCAGATCGACCCGGAGGACTTCCTTCTCCTTGTGAGGCCCCGGCCGGTAGGATCGGTCCTCGGAGTCCTCAGAGCCGACTTCGCCGTGCTTGACGGCCGCAAGAAGCTCCGCGATCTCCTCTTTCGATAAAATTCTCTCCATGTCGATGCCTTACTGAACGACAAAGTCCGTGAAATAAACCTTGGTGACTTTCGCGTTCTGCAAAAGGGCGTTGATGCGGGCGATCAGTTCTGCGCGCAGTTGCAACTTCCCCTGAAGATCCCGCACCTCGCCGAAGGTCTTGTTACCCACGTGAAGCAGGATGGCGTCCCGGATCTGGGGCATGCGCTGCTCCACCTCGGGAACGGACATGGGATCATCGAGCTCCAGGGTCAGCGCGGCCTTGAGGTAGCGCGAATCTTTTTCATCCAGGATGTTGATGATGAAATCCGGGACTTCGACCATGGGCCCGATGGCAGTCGAATCCTTCGCACCGGAGGCGTCTGCCTTTTCCTGCGCCTGGGCCAGGGCTTCGTCCGCGTCCCCGCCGGAGACATAGAAGAAAACGCCCGCCCCGACCCCCGCAAGCAGCAGCACGACGGCTGCAATGATGATCAGGAGCTTCTTGTTCGTTTTCGGCTTTTCAGCCCCTTTCGGGTCCTGGGCTTTCTTCTCAGCCATCCGTTCACCTCAGTCGTTGGATTAAAAAAGCTGCTCGCGGGCGTCTATCAGGAAGGGAAGTTCCTCGCGGTAGCTTCCGATACTTTCGAGAACCAGCTCCACCCGCCTGTTTTTCGCCCGGTTCTCGGCGGAATCATTGGGCGCAAGCGGCCTCTGATCCCCGTAGCCCACGGCGGAGAGCCGATCGAGGGGCAGGAGTTTTTCACCCGCGAAAAATTTCAGCACATTGATGGCCCGGCTGACCGAAAGGTCCCAGTTCGAAGTGCTGCCCGAGACCGACCTCGTATCGTCCGTATGACCCTCGATGCGCAGATGCAGCGGCAAAGGGGCGATGAGTTGGGCCGCCTTGCGCAAGGTGGGATGGGCCTCATCCTTCACCCTGGTGGAGCCGGGCTCAAACAGGATGGCGCTGTTGATCCGCAGAATGATGGCGCCCCGATCCTTGACCAGCTCGATGTCCTCGTCGATGCGCAGGCGCTGCAGCTCTGTGAGCATGCGCTGGTAGGTCCGCTGCACCAGATCGTCGGAGATGGGAGCGAACTCCACGACCCGGGGGCTGTCCACGTTGGTCTTGTCCGAGCTGCGAAGCACCCCGAAGGCATCCTTGAGGGAACCGGCGGCCTGCGTAAACTTCATTTCATCCATGCGGGCCATGGAGAGCAGAAGCACGAAAAAGGTCAGCAGCAGGGTCACCATGTCCGCATAGGTCACCATCCAGGCGGGTGCGCCCTCTGCGTTGGATGGTTTCTTCTTCTTTTTGGCCACGGCAGCCTATTTCCCGAAACTGCTGGTCCGATGCTTCGGAGCCAGGAAGGCATGAAGCTTCTGCTCCATGATGCGGGGGTTCTCTCCGGCCAGAATCGAGGTCATGCCTTCGGCAATCAGGGTTTTTTCAAGGACTTCGTGCTGGGAGCGAAGCTTGAGCTTTCCGGACATGGGGAGGAACAGAACGTTGGCCATGATGGCGCCGTAGAAGGTCGTCAGAAGGGCTACCGCCATGGCCGGCCCGATGGAGGAGGGATCGTTCATGGTCTGGAGCATCTGAACCAGACCGATCAGGGTTCCGATCATGCCCATGGCCGGGGCGTAGGTTCCCATGGCGATCATGATGTCGGCTCCGTTCTGGTGCCGCTCCTGGATGTATTCGATTTCCCGATCCAGCAGATCGCGCATGGCCTCGGGCTCCTGCCCGTCCACCGCCATCTGAAGCCCCTTGATGAGAAAGGGATCTTCCACCTCGTTCATGACGTTCTGGAGGGAAAGAATCCCCTCTTTGCGGGCGCGGGTGGCAAAACCGATCATCCGCTGCACCGTTTCCGTGGCGTTGACTTCTCTGTTGACCAGCGTCTTCTTGCTGACGGAAATTGCGCCGAACACCTCCCTGAAGGGATAGTGAACAAAGGTGGCCCCGATGGTGCCCCCGATAACGATGATCATCGAAGGGGGATCGATAAAGAGGGTCAGAGGACCCCCGGACATGATGGCCAGAGCCATCAGGCCGAAGGCGGCGACGATTCCTACTATGGTTGACAAATCCATCTGTTCTGCCTCAAGACATCAAAAATGAAGGGGCCTTTCCCCTTCCACCGGCACCGGATGTTCGCTGCGAAATGCGTACCATCTGCGCCCTGAATGCGCTGCCTGTCCGGATTTCAGGAAGTCCGCCTAGGATAATGACCTTGGGGCCCCGATTCAAGCCTGAATAACCGCCGTGATTCGGGAATGTCGTTCAGACACGAAAAGAGGCCGCCCCGGGCGACCTCTTTTCGTGTCATCGTTTTGGCTTTTTTGGATTTACCGCTTCAGGTTGATCAGCTCCCCGAGCATTTCGTCCGTCGTGGTGATGATCCGGGAGTTGGCCTGGAAGCCCCGCTGAGTCGTGATCATCTTGACGAACTCCTGAGCCAGATCCACGTTGGACTGCTCCAGGGCGTTGGTGAAGATCTTTCCGAGAGAGGAGCCGGCGGTACCGATGCGGGGAGCGCCCGAGCCGCCCGTCTCCGCGAACATGTTGCCTCCCATGCTCTCGAGCCCGCCGGGATTGGAGAACTTGGCCAGCGCCACCCGGGCGACCTTGATGCTCTCGCCGTTGGAGTAGTTGCCGATGACCGTGCCTTCCTCGTCGATGGAAACCCGCACCAGCTCTCCGGCGCCGTACCCGTCCTGATCCTGACCGATGACCACCGAGGCGCTGTTGAACTGGGTGGTTTTGAAGTTGATCGCAACCTGTCCGGCGTCGCTTGCGCCGTTGGACCACTCGAGAGCGCCGAGGTAGGTGCTTCCGAGGCCGCCCGAATCGAGCAGGCCGGCGGCATCGAAGCTGATGTTCCCCGTTCCGACAATCATGACGGCAGGCTGAGCGGCGGCGGAGGCTACCGCAGCATCAACGGCGGACTTGGCGCTGCCGGCGGGCACTGCACCGGCAACCGACTGGGCGGCCGAGACCGCCGAATTGATTTCACCCTGGAGCTCGAGGGCGAGATTGTAAGCATACTGCGCCCTGTTTACGGCGTCCGGATCGGGAGGAGTCAATCCTTGAGCGGCGGTCAATGCCGAATTGGCGGCATCGACGACCCCGCCCGGCGAATTATAGGTCGTCTGAATGGCCTGCAACGCGGTCACCACGTCCGCCGAGGTCGCTCCCGTCGTTGCGGCGATCTGGTTTCGCAGATCCGCGAAATCCTTCAGCTCGCTCCGGTTGACCACCGTATTCCAGTTCCACTGGTTGGTCGCGGTCTTGGAGAAATAGGTCGTCATCAGGTGGGTGTTGCCCAGGGTGTCGAAGGTTTGAATCGATGCGGCGTAATTGGAGGTCCCCAGGGGTTTGGCCATGGAAAACGCATCCGGAGTCCCGTCCGCGTCGGCGTCGGGGAGGGTCGAGTTGGCATCCAGGTTGGTGGTCAGGGTCAGCGCGGTCGTCGCGTTGGCCGGGATCTGGACGGTATTGTCCACGCGGATCTCCGAAGGCGCTGCAACCGACATGGTCCCATCCGCCAGGAACTGCTTGCCCTGGACCCGGAATCCTTCGGGATTCACCAGATAGCCGTCGTCGTCGAAACGAAAGGCGCCCGCCCGGGTGTAGCGAACCTCGGCGCTGCCCGGAACGCCGACGACGAAAAACCCTTCGCCCTCGATGGCCAGGTCCGTCGTGGATTCGGTGCTCTCGAAGGTCCCCTGGCTGAAAATGTTGTCGACGGTGGAGAGCTGGGTGCCCCGTCCCACCTGGGAGGTGCCGCCCGAGCCCGAGACGGTGCTGGCGAGGATGTCGGAGAAGACCGTTCTGGCCCCCTTGAAGCCGACGGTGTTGGTGTTGGCGATATTGTTGCCGATAACGCTCATGGCGTTGCCGTTGGTGTTCAGACCGCTGATGCCTGAATAAAGAGCACTTGAAATTCCCATTTGTATCCTCCCTGGTCGATTGAGCCGCGTCTGTCGGTCGGCGGCCCGCGAACCTCCTCAATGAGGACCGGTTCGGTTAAGCGATGATTGCGCTGTCGATGTTGGTAAACACATTGCCCTGCATGTTCTCGCGATCCACCAGGGTCACCACGGTGTTGTTGCGGACACTGACCACCATGGCGGTCTGATCGAGCAGAACCAGCGACTCCTTCCCTCCCTTGGCGCCGACGGCCTGCACCGCGGTTTCCAGCCGAGCCATGTCGCTGTCGCTCAACTTGATTCCCCGGCTCTCCATGCGCGAGAGAGCATGTTTGGAGAACTGCAGCGAACCGCTTTTGAGCTGCTTCTCCAGGACCGCGTCGAAGGAAGGTCCCCTGGGCGCTTCGGCGTTGCGTGGGGCCGGAGCATTGGGCGCACCCGAGGGAGGGACGGGACGCGGATAGAACCGAATCGAATCCGTCATCCTCAGATCTCCCTTACGCTTGCGATGTCCGACATCCGGAAAGAGCCGGCATCGGTCAGAAGCAGACTGCCGCCTCTGTCCAGATCGACGCCTCTGACATTGCTGCGCACCAGCGACTTCAGGGTCTGGGTCTCATCGCCTGTGGTGTCGGCTGTCGCTGTTACGGTATAGGACCCGGCCGGGAGAGTACCGCCGGCCGAAGTGGTGCCGTTCCAGGAAACGAAATGATCGCCGGGCCCCACCTCGGTGGCCGGAATGCTTGCAACCACCTGCCCCCGGGCGTTCTGCACGTGCAGGGTGACGCCTGCCACCGCGCTGTCGAGGTGATATCCGAGATTGACCTCTGCGGAGCCGAGCTCGAAGTTGCCGCTTTCGCTGACGACTTCCTTGCCGATGAGATTCAAGGCGGATAGCCTCTCGATATCCCCACTGGCTGCCGCCATCTTTCCCAGTTGTTCGTTGACCCCGAAGAGCTGCTCCAGGGAACTGAACTGGGCGAGCTGGGCGGTGAATTCCGTCGGATCTTCGGGATTCATCGGGTCCTGGTTCTGGAGCTGGGTCACCAGCAGGGTCAGAAAATCATCCTTGCCGAGGGCGGTGTTGCCGCCGAGGGCGCTGGAGAGTCCCAAGTTCGTTGCAGGTTGAACGGACGATATTGCCATAAGCTTCTTTCACCTCCTTTCCAGCCTAGACTCTGAGGCTGATTCCTCTTGCAGCCGCCTGTCCGGCGGACTGGATTTGCGTGGGCGCCGCGACAATCTCTCCGGTCAGTTGCCCTTTGCCGAAGCGCTTTGCCCAGGCAGAGCGTTCTCTTCCCTCGAAGAACCGTCCGGCGCCTCCGTCTCCCTTGCCTTCCGCGCTGACCTGCAGGCTGTCCAGACGGACATTCTGCTGCTCGAACGCTTCGCGAAGCCTGGGGAGATGACGCTCAAGCACCTCCTGGACCTGCTGGCTCTGAGCCTGAAGGTGAATCCTGAGCCCCTCTTTTTCGAAGACCAGCTCCACCTTCACCTGGCCCAGCTCTTCGGGATACAGGTTCATCTTCATGGTGCTGGATTCCCCCGCCCTGGAATAGGAGAAGCGGCCGATGACCTGATCCACCACCTCGGCTTCTGCCACAACCTGTCCCGAGGGGAGCCGGAGTTGCGCACCGCCGTCCGGACGGGAGGGTGCCGGGGTGCTTGAGCCCGACACCTGAGCCGACGAAAACTGCATGCCCGTGCCGCTGTCCGCAGGCTTGTCGGCTCCTGTGCTCGACGGTGCTTCTGCGGGAAGCTGCATCCCCTTCAGCGCAACGGCTTCGAAAGAGGTTTTTTTCACTTCCCCGGAGGAAATCTCCTCAACCGGCGAAACCTCTTCAGGCGCGAGGTTGCTGAACACAGCCCCTTCTGCCTGCCGCTGTTCGCCCTTCTGCATCTGGGCTCCGGCGCCGTCGCCCCGGACCCCCTGAGAGGCCTGTCCCGGGGTCGGCGTTGTCTCGGCTGTCAAGGCGCCCCGGGGGGAAGCGGCGACAACTTCCTCCCGGGCCAGATCCTGAGGCCCGAACCCTGTTGCCGCGGAAGAAGCTTCCGGCCGGCTGCCCCCGGAGACCTCGGGCAAACCGGAAGCGACGGCAAGCGCCGAGCTTTGCTGCTCAGAAACCGCCTGGCTCTGCTGGATCAGTTCCTTGATGCCGCAGAGCAGCTCCTCATTTTTCCCCGGATTGAGATCCAGCAATGCCTCGAGCTCCTGCAGGCCATCCTGCAGGCCGGTGCCCTGCCCTTGCTGCATCTGCGCAAGGATTCCCGTCAGCTCCGTATCGAGACCGCCCTGCTCGGCCTGTACCAGGTTCAGCAAGGCACTGAGCGCTTCGATGGTTTGAGGCCGGAGACTGGCCGGCTGCTGTCCCGGAGCCTGACCCGCCTTGGCGGGCTGGGGCCCCGGAAACCGGGCAGGGAAAGCTCCCTGCTGCCCCAGGCCCATTTGCTGAAAAAGCTGGGCAAAGGGACTTGCGGCCGCCCCGTCGAAGGATGCAGACCCCGCGGCGAAGGCAGGGGCCTGCGGCGGCGTGCCCTGTACCGCGATCGGTAACATATCCATTCTTTCACCTCCTTTCCGTTTCAGATTCCCCGGCAGTGCCGGGCTTTATGCAATCACTTCAGCTCGGAGAACCCTTCGCTGAGCGATGTTGCCTTGCCTTTTTCGACGTTGTTCAGAATCTTCCCGGCCGACTTGCGCTTCATGGAGGAGAGGACCTGAATGGCGAGACCCTCGTCCAGTTCCGCGATGACCTTGGCGGCCTTTGTCGGGTCCATTTTTTCATAGATCTGGCTCAGCTCCTTGACCTGCTGAGCTTCCACATCGGATTTCTGCTTCAACAGTCCCTCGATCTGCGCCCTGAGGCGCTCCAGGTCGTCCAGCTTCTTTTCGACTTCGACCTTCAAGGTCTTTAGCTCCATTTCTCGCTGTTGAAGCTCCTTTTCTTTTTCCCTGAGCTTGAGGCGCTCCTCCTGCAGGTTGAGCAGGAGACGGCGCTCCTCCACGGAAGAGAAACTTCCCTCCGGTCCCGAGACATCGGCCTGGCTCCAGACGCTGGGAACTGCCGTGAAGCAGACCAGCCCGAGAAGACAGCCGGCAACAGCTTTGAGAGATTTCACGTTCTTAACCTTTCTTTTTCTGGACAGCGATTTCGTCGAGAAAGATATTTTCCTGCCTGAGCGCCTCCCGGGCCCGCTCTTCGCGGTGGCGCTCTTCGAGTTTTTCCAGCAACCGCTTCTCGCGGCTGGCTTCGAGCAGATCCTGTTGCCGGGCCGTCGCTTCCTGCCTTGCCCGGCTCAATTCTTCGGAGAGTTCCGCCAGAATCTTGATCAGCAGACTGATCCGCCCTTCATAGAGCCGCAGCTCGTCGGGGCTGATGCCTTCTTTTTTCTTGCTGTCCAGGGATTGATAAAGGGATTCGAGGCCGGCCTGCTGGGCTTCGACTTTTTCGAGGATGGCGCTTTCGGCCTGCAGGGCACCGGCATACCTCTGTTTGGCCTGGTCCTCGGTAATGCGCCGATAGTCGAGGACCGACTGCAACTTGAACCTGCCCATGGCAGCCTCCTGTCCAATTCAGGCTCGGATACGCCTTGCGGATTACTTCCGTCGCTCCCCCAGGATTTGGGAAAGCTCAGAAAGAGAGCTGGGGAGATCCACGCGGTCGTCCATCCCCTGTTTCAGAAAGGAGAGCACCTGCTCGATTTTGGACAATGCGTGGTCGATTTTGGGGTTGTTGCCCTTGGTGTAGGCTCCGATGTTGATGAGATCCTCGGCCTCGTTGTAGGTGGCCAGGATTTCCCGGGCCCTCCCCGCGGCATCGAGCTGTTCGGCAGAACAGATGTCCCGCATGATGCGGCTGGCGGAACGCAGGATGTCGATGCAGGGATAGTGGTTCTTGGCCGCCAGATCCCGGGAGAGCACGATATGGCCATCCAGGATGGAGCGGACGGCGTCGGCGATGGGCTCGTTCATGTCGTCGCCCTCCACCAGCACCGTATAGAGGCCGGTGATGCTCCCGATCCCCGAAAAGGAACCGGCGCGCTCCAGCAGCTTGGGGAGGGTGGCGAAAACCGAAGGAGTATATCCCTTGGTCGTGGGAGGCTCTCCGATGGCCAGGCCCACCTCGCGCATGGCCATGGCGAAACGGGTCACCGAATCCATGAGCAGCAGTACGCTCTTGCCCTGGGCACAGAAGTGCTCCGCAATGGTCGTGGCCACAAAGGCGCCCCGCATGCGCAGCAGGGGGGACTGATCGGAGGTCGCCACCACCACCACGGACCTCTCCAGGCCCTCGGGCCCCAGATCCCGTTCGATGAACTCCTTGACCTCCCGGCCCCGCTCGCCGATGAGGGCGATGACGTTGACATCGGCTCGCGCATGGCGCGCCATGGTGCCCAGCAGCACGCTCTTGCCCACTCCCGAACCCGCCATGATGCCCATGCGCTGGCCGTAGCCGCAGGTCAGAAGGGCGTTGATGGCCCGAACCCCCAGATCCAGCGGTTTCTTCAGGGGCGCCCTGGACATGGGTCCCGGCGGCAGGGCGTAGATGGGACGCTCCTGCCTGAGAACGGGGGCAGGCTTGTCGTCGATGGCCTCTCCCATGGCGTCCACCACACGGCCGAGCAACGCATCGCCCACCTTCAGGGTGGCGCTTGAGCGGCGAACGGAGATGAGGGTGCCCGGGCCCAGACCGCGAAGGTCGCCCAAAGGCATCAGGAGTGCCTGGGAATGACGGAAACCGACCACCTCGGCATAAACGGAAGGGCCGCCCTGCAGGGGCGTGAGTTCACAGAGGGTTCCAACGGAGGAGGTGGGACAATAGCCTTCGACCACCAGGCCGACGATCTTGGTGACCTTGCCCCGGACTCTGACGGGGGTCAGACTCTTGATTTGCCCGATAAGTTCTTCCATCAGAGGCTGGGATCGGAGGCGCTCAGACTCTTTCGAATCTCCTCGAGCTGGGCGCCGATGGTGGCATCCACCTCGCCCAGCTCCGATTCGACGATGCAGCCTCCGGGCTCGATGCCGGGGTCGGATTCGAAAATGATGTTGTTCAGTCCCGCAACCGAGGAGAGAAACAGGGGTTTTTTCTCCGTCACGATACGAAAATCCGCGGGATTGACCCGGATATGGTACTCGTCGGACTGAACGGCGAAGTGAAGGGCTTTTTTGATGGTGCGCAGGATGAGTTCCGAATCGCAGGCGACCACATTGCCCACAACCTGCTCGGCGATGGTCATCACCAGACGCTTCATGTCCTCGGCGCTGTTCTTGAGCAGCGATTCCCGCAGAAGGCTCAGCTCTTCGAGCGCCCGGCCCAGGGCGTCCGAGGCAAGACCGAACTCTTGGGAGGCCTGGGAAAGGGCCTCTCTTCTGCCCCGGGCACAGGCCTCGCTCACCAGGGCATCGACGTCGGGCTTCTCAACCGAGGCGGCAGCCTCCTGCCTTACCGAAAGCGAAAGCGGCTCGACGACGGCGGAGAGCTCCTCTTCGACGAATTCCCGGGCCTCCAGGCAGAGGCCGCCGTCCAGATCGTCCGATCCTTCGGAAAACTCCAGGAACTGAACCCTTCGCAAATCCGCCTGGGGAATCTCGCGATAGACCCTAGACGAGTACATCCTTGCCTCCTCGGCCGGGGATGGCGATACGGCCCTCTTCCTCGAGCTTCAGGGCGATCTGGATGATGTTGCGCTGCTTCTGCTCCACATCGGAGAGACGCACCGGGCCCATGGCCTCCAGATCCTCCTGGATCATCTCGGCGGCCCGCTGGGAGATGTTGCTGAAAACCTTGCCGCGCATGTCCTCCGAAGCGGTCTTGAGGGCGATGGTGAGGGTGTCGTTGTCGATCTCCCGCAGAATCATCTGCAGCGAGCGACCGTCCAGACCCGCCAGATTCTCGAAGGTGAACATTTTCTTGCGGATTTCTTCCGCCATCTCCCCGTCGCGCACTTCCAGGTTGGCCAGGATGTCCTTGTCCGTGCCCTTCTCCATCTTGCCGAGAATTTCCACCACCTTGTCGATCCCGCCCAGGGACCGGCGCTCCTGGCCGACCACCACGCCGATCTCGCGCTGCAGGGCGTCCTCGATCTCCGAGATGACACCCGGGGAAACCTTCTCGGTCTTGGCGATACGGAACATGATTTCGGGACGGACCTCTTCGGGCATCAGGGAAATGATCCTGCTGGTGTGCTCGGCTTTCTGGGTGGAGAGGATCAGGGCCACCGTCTGGGGATGTTCGCTCTCCAGAAGCGAGGCCACCATCTTGGGATCCATCATGGCGATGGTCTCCAGAGGGCGCCCCTCGCTGCCGGCCTCGACCTGATCGATGAGCAGCTCGGCCTGTTCGGAATCCACGGCCCCCAGGATGGCGTTTTTGTAGAACTCCCCGCCGCGAACGAACAGACCGGAGCTCTCGGCCTGTTTCGACTTGTATTCTTCCAGGACCTGCTGGGCCACCTCCGGCGGCACATGGTCCATGTTCATCATGCAGCGGCTGATGGAACGCACTTCGGTGGGATCGAGCTCGCGAAAGACCTTCGCCGTGGCCTCCTCCCCCAGACAGAAAAGCAGGATCGCCGCTTTTTCCACACCCTTGAGCCTATCCTTGCCCAGACTCTTTCTCATTTCTTCAACCTTCCTTGAGCCAGGACTTGATCACCTTGGTGGGCGATGCGGTGGCCTGGAGGATTTCCTGGCTGGCCTTGGCCAGCGGGTCCTCGGGACCAGGCAGGGCATGACCCGCCATTTCCATCTCCAGCTCCTCGACGGTCTTCATCGGCGTGGCCTCCACCGTCTCACCGCGGATGGTCTTGACCATGGGACGCACCAGCAGCCAGTACATCAGGAACAGCCCCAGACTGAGCAGGCCGTATTTCACGTAGGGCAGAAATTCGTAATAGGAAGAGAGGGGGGTCGGCTGGAGAAGGGGATCGTCCTGGAAGCTGTTTTCAAAGGCCATGGAAACCACTTCGATGCTGTCCCCCCGGGAGATCTCGATCCCCAGAGCGCTCTTGACCATGTTCTGGATGGAGGCCAGCTCCTCGGCCGTGCGGGGGGCATAGCGGCCCGCCCCCCCCGACTCTCCGGCAACGAAGCGATCGGCCACCAGAACGGCCACGGAGAGGCGCGAAACGGTCCCCACGGGAGTGACGATCTTGCTGACCGTGCGGCTGACCTCGTAATTGATGGTTTCCTCCGAGCGGGAGGAGGCATCCCTGGAGCGCGTGGCCACGCTGCCGGGCTCTTCCATGTTGGACTGCACCCCGGGGACTCCGCCCACGCCGACGCCCTCGGACTTCTCCTCGGAGATCTGCTCGCTTCGCACCACGGGGCTCGTCGGATCGTAGATTTCTTCGGTCTTCTCGACCTGGACGAAATCGAGGGTCGCGGTCACCTTGACCAGGGAACTGCCCGCGCCCAGGGCGCGATCCAGAAGGGACTGGGCACGGGACTCGAGGCGCTGCTCCACGGTCTGCTGATAATCCAGCATCCCGGGGGTCATGGGACCGGCCAGCTTTTCGTTATCGGGGCGCGAGAGCACCGCGCCGGCCGCATCGACCACGGTGACGTTCTCCGCCTCCAGGCCGTCGACACTGCCTGCCACCAGATGGACGATGCCCTGGATCTGGGATTCCTTCAGCCTTCCCCCGGGGACCAGCTTGAGGATGACCGAGGCGCTCGCCTCTTTCTGCTGCTCCTTGAAGAGGCGCTTCTCGGGCAGCGCCAGATGCACCCGGGCGCCCTCGACGGGGTCCAGCGACCCGATGGTTCTGGCCAGCTCCCCCTCCAGGGCCCTGCGGTAATTGACCTTCTGGGCGAAGTCCGTCATCCCGAAGCTGGTCTTGTCGAAAATCTCGAAGCCCACGCCTCCGCCCTTGGGCAGCCCCGCTCCGGCCATGTCCAGGCGCAGCTCATAGAGCTGATCGGCGGGTACGAAAATGGATCGCCCCCCCTCTTCGAGGCGGTAGTCGACCTTCTTTTCCTTGAGCAGGTTGACGACCGCGGTGGCGTCCGAAGTCGGGAGATTGGCGTAGAGCAGGCTGTAGTCGGCCACCCGGGCCTGAAAAATGATGATTGCGAACACCATCGCCGAGATCAGGGCCACGCCGGCCAGACTCAGCTTGCGCTGCAGGGGCCAACCCTTCATCACATTGAACAGGGACTTCTTTTTTTCATCGGCCATCAGGGACCAGACTCCGTTACCAGGGGATCAAAAAATACAACCATGAGCTCGTCTCGGGCCATCAGACCTGCATGCGCATGATTTCCTGGTAGGCGTCAACGACCTTGTTGCGCATGGAGACCATCAGGCGCATGGAAATATCGGCCTTCTCCATGGCCACCATGACCTCGTGCAGGTTCTTGCTGCCGCCGGCATGCAGTTCCTGCATGGCCCGGTCCGAGTCCCCCTGGAGGCGGTTGACCTCGGAGATTGCGCCCTTGAGCGCCTCCTGAAAACCCGGGGCGGCCTTGGGTGCCTGGAGGCCTTCGGATACACCGGGGATCTGAATCTGACCGACAATCGAAGCCTTATCCATAGTTACCTACCTTCCTATTTCGAGCGCCTTGAGCGCCATGCGCTTGGCTGCCTTGATGGCATTTGCGTTGGCCTCGTAGGAGCGGGCCGCGCTGGTCATGTCGGCGACTTCTTCGAGAAGATTGATGTTGGGCATGGCCACCATCCCCTCTTCGTCCGCATCGGGATGGGAGGGGTTGTAGACCATCTTGGGCGGGCGGGGATTGTCCTGGATTTTTTCCACCGCGACTCCCTTCACGCCCTTGTTGAGACGCTGATCCAGCCGGCTGGAAAAGCTGGAGGAGTCCGGCGTGAACACCACGTCCTTTTTGACGTAGGGGCCCCCTTCGGGAGTCCGGGTCGTGGCCACGTTGGCCAGATTGGAACTGACCACATTCAGGCGCGTGCGCTGCGCCTTGAGGCCGGAGGAACTGACCTGCATGGAGTTGAAAAGGTCCATCGGAGATTCTCCTTACTTTCCGTCCTGGGCAGCATACTTGAGCAACGCCAACTTCTTGCCGATCATCTGGGTTGCGGCCTGGTACATGAGCTGATTCTCCGACAGAAGCATCATTTCATCGTCGAGATTCACGCCGTTACCATCCCCCAGCCCGGAGCGGTCGGCCTTGCGGACGATACGCCCCTCCACCGACTCCACGCCGGAAGCCGAGACGGGGATGTGGCCCGGATGCCTTGCGGGGAAATCCCCCTTCGGCTTCGCGAGGGCCTGTTTGAGATCCTGCTCGAACTCCAGGCGGGCAGCCGCGTAACCGGGAGTTTCCGCATTGGCGATGTTGGATGCAATGACCTGCTGGCTGCGGGTCCGAAGGTCCATGACCCTCTCCATCAGCCCGACGGTTCCGTCGAAGAGTCCAAGCTTCGGCATAATCTCTCTCCCTTTCCTGCGTGCGCCTGCATCTGTCTGAGCAGCCGCATATCAGAGCATATGAGGCCGAGAAAATCAATTCTCTTGGTGTCAAACTTTTGGCCCGACGGGCCCTATTGCTGCCAGGAAAGCTCGGCCGCTGACTCGGCCGCGAGCCTCTTCCAAAGGGGGCTCTCGGCCTCTTCGGCCAGATCGGCGAAATATTTTAGCGCCTGGCCCCTGTCGGTCTCTGCAAAAATCTGACCGAGGCGGTAACGCGCCTGCTCCGCATGGGGGGGCTCCGAGGCAAGAACCTGGTAGAGCGACAGGCTTTCCTTTTTCCGTCCACTATCGAAGAGCGCTTCGGCCCTCAGGAAAAGAGCCTGAAGCTGACGCTCATCCAGCCCCTTGGCCGCCAGCATGGCGGCGGCCCCCGAAAGCTCCCCCGAAGCCAGGAGGATGCGCCCGCCCCAGAGGGAAACATCATCGCTCTGGGGGTGGGGCCTGCCGAGTTCGGCCCGGGCCTCCTCGATGCGCTCGGCGCCGTAAAGCGCCTGGAGCAGCAAGGAAAAGATCTCGGCGGAATCCTCACCGTCGGGATAGATCCCCAGATACTCCCGGGCGTAGCGGATCACCAACTCGGTTTCCTCATCTTCCAGCAAGACCTGGATCATGGGCAAATAGACGTTCTGTCCCTCCGGGCGCTCCCGGGTCGCATCCTTCAGATAGAGATAGACGCGGTAAGATCGCTCCAGCAAACCCAGACGGTGGAAAGCCTCGGCCAGCTCCAGCATGAACCCGTAATCGAGAACCCCGGAAAGAAGCAGAGCGCGGTTCTTCTCCACCAGCGTCAGGGCGTCGAAGACGTTGCCCGTCTCCAACGACTGGCGAACCACCTGGGGAACCAGCTCCGTCAGCAGAAAGTCGGCTTCGCGTCTCAAGGGGCCGCCGGCATAGTCCCGCACAAACCTCATCAGGGCGTCCACGGAGCGCTCCTTGTCATGCAGCAGATACAGGGTCAGCGCCTTCTTGAAGGCGGCCTCTTCCCGGATCTCCCGTCCCGAGGCCGCAGCCGCGATCCGGCCGTACTCAAGAGCGACGGCGGGCCGGGCGTCTTCGGCGGAGCCCGCCGCCTCATAGTCGTTGATTCTCATGCTGGCCCACCAGCCGGGTTCGGTCTGGCCCCAGCGGTCCCTGATTTGCCGGAAAATCAGCAGCCCCAGCTTTTTTTCTCCGGAGCGGAAATAGGACTGCCCCACCCTGAGACGGGCATAGCCCTCCGAATCCGTCCCCGAAAGCCTCGCGCAGAGCGCTTCGAACACCAGGGCCGCAGGCCCGAATTCACCGGAAGCATAGAGGGATTCGGCATAGGCCCTGAGCGCCTCCGGCCTCAACTGCAGGATCTGCTCCTTGGGGAATCTGCGGAAAATCTCCAACGCCTTGAGGCAGTCCCCCGAAGCACAATGGGCCTCCGCCTCGAGAAAAACCTCCGGAGCATCGTTTCTGCCCGCAGGACCCAGGGCTTTCAAAGCCTTTTGAGCCTGTCCGGTCTGAAGCAGCGCCTCGGCTCTGAGCAGCCGGTAATGCCTTCGCAGTCGCGCGGCCCCTGTGAGAACGCCGTCCATGAGGTCAAGGTCGTAAAGGGCTCCGTAGGGGTCTCCGAGCCCGATTTTCGCATACCCCCTGAGGTAATAGAGGCGCGATGCCGTCTGCGGCCCCTGCTGCGGCAAAAGGGAATCCCCAAGCACCTGCTTCGCCTCGGAGAAGCGGCCCAGCCTCAGAAAGGCTTCCCCCAGCACCAGCGTTCGGGTCGCCTGGAGGTGCCGGTCAAGGCGCGCCGGATCCACTTTCAGCAGATACTCGACGACGGAGTCCCAGTCGCCACGGCCCGGATAATCGACGGCGGCGGCCAGGGGGCCCGACAGCTCCAGCTCCGGAAGCTCGGGAAAAACCGCCGCCGAAGGTTTCAGCGGCACCGCCCGGGGCTGCTCGAAGTCGGAAAAAAACCGGAGCCAGTCTCCGGAAAACGGCGAGGAAAGCGCCTGCAGCGCAATGACGGAAGCCGGAGTCGGCCGGGAGCGCCCCGAAAGAACCGGCGCCAGAGAGGGGCGGGAGGACTCATCCGCCCAGAAAAGATCCAGAAGGATACGCTCGGGCTTCTCGGAGGCTCTGGCGTCGACATGAGAGGGTGGACGACGCAACAGAAGAGTAATCAGGCTGTCGGCGCCCTGCTTCACCTGAAACATGCGGATGAAGTTGCCGTCCTCGGGCAGCGAGGGCAGCCCCTCCTCGATGAGGGTATCGCGCAGCAGCAAATCCACCCGCTGGCCCGAGACGTTCACCGAATAGGAGGGGACCTCGCTCAGGCGAAAGGAGAAATGGGTCGAGCGGGGCCCCTCGCTTTTGGAAGCCTCCAACAGCCTGGAGGAAGGCATCCGGGCCGAGGCCGTAGCCGAGAACAGGAGCAGAAACAGGCACAGGGCTGCGAATGAACTGAAATTGCGACTCAAACCGACACGAACCCTCTCTCGTCAAAACGCCGTAACAACCGGGAATGCCATCAAGAAGAAGCTGGATAAAACCTACAGGATCGTAAGTGCATAACAGCTCGCCAATTTTGTGCCAACTCGGCCGAAGGAATCAAGCTCTCAGCCGCAGATGCGCGCGACTTTCCCCCTGCGACGCCCTCCCCTTCGGCCAACACATTGAAAACAGGAGATATTTTTTTGATGACAAGGCATCGGCCGCCAACTAGAATGCCGGATGCTCTCTAGCGGATTCGTGCTTGGGCTTCTTTAACTTTCCAGTGAGGAATGGGACATGAGTGAGGTTTCTCAAGACCAGATTGAAATAATTCAGGAATTCATCCAGGAAAGTCAGGACATGATCGACCAGCTGGAGCCCACCATCATCGAGCTGGGCCAAAGCTGTCAAGATGTTGACTGCTGGGAAGTTCTGGATTGCTCCAAAACCGATTGCCCCCGTCACGGCCACAGCGTCGAAGCCCCCTGCTGGCTCCAGCACGGCCACATCGGGGACGGAGACGGAAGCTGCATCTTCACCGAATCCAAACAGGACTGCCTCAACTGCCAGGTCTTTCAGATGACCAACGGCGAGGGCCAGACCATGAACGCCATCTTCCGGCTCTTCCATTCCATGAAGGGAAGCGCCGGCTTTCTCGAACTCAACAACATCACCCGGGTGGCCCATTCGGCCGAAAACCTGCTGGATCTCATCCGCAACGGCGGCGTCAAGATGCAGCCCCACCACGTCACGATGCTGTGCAAGGCCTGCGACTTCGCCAAGGAGGCGATGGACTCGGTATCCGAAAACTACTCGGACGAAGGCACCGGCGACAAGGCCGACTCCATGACCCAGACCCTGCAGGAGGCCATCGACGAAGCCAAGACCCTGGCCGCCGAAGCCAGCCGCCCCGCCCCCCCCGAAGCCAAGCCGGCGGCCCCCGCCATGCCCGAGAGCCTCGCGGACATGATTACGCCCGACATGCTCGAGCGCTTTGTTCAGGAGGCCGACGAGCTGCTGCAAAACTCGGAACAGGGATTTCTGAGCTGGTCCAACCACCTGGAGGACACCGAGGTGCTGGGCGAGCTATTCCGCAACATCCACAGCTTCAAGGGCAACTGCGGCTTTTTCGGCTACGGCTCCCTGGAGCGGCTCAGCCATCAGATGGAGACGGTTCTCGATGCGGCCAAGTCGGGAAAAAAGCTCTCCAACGACAACACGGCCGAAACCCTCCTGGAGGTCATCGACGTCCTCAAGGCCGGCATCAGCGACATCTCCCAGGGAGGCAGCGGACTGGTCGGCAACATCGAGCTTTACCTGAAGAAGCTCCAGAGCCTCCTGCCCGGCCAGGGCACGACGAGCATCGGAGAGTCACCGAGGCTGCTGGGCGAGCTGCTGGCGGAACAGGGCGTCCCCGAATCGGATATCCGCGAGGCGGTGGAGACCCAGCGCAAACCCGTGGGAGAGATACTGGTCAGGATGGGCAAGGCCTCCGCCGAGCAGGTTCAGGAAGCCCTGTCGCGCCAGGAAAAAACCAAGCTCTCGGAGAAGAAAGCGATCGCCCCGCCGTCTGCCGCCAAGGCCAAGCAAGCCCAGGTCGCCCGCCAGGACATCCGGGTCGAGCTGGACAAACTCGACAACCTGATCAACCTCATCGGTGAGATGGTCATCGCGGAAAACATGCTCATCCACAATCCCGATCTGGACGGGCTGCAGCTGGAGAACTTCAACAAGGCCGCCCAGCAGATGGGAAAAATCGTCCGGGATCTTCAGGAGATGGCCATGCTGATCCGGATGATTCCGGTCTCCGGACTCTTCCGGCGCATGATCCGCCTGGTCCACGACCTCTCGCGCAAATCCGGCAAGAAGGTGGAGCTGTTCCTGGCGGGAGAAGAGACCGAGGTCGACAAGACGGTCATCGAGACCATCACCGACCCGCTGGTGCACCTCATCCGCAACTCCCTGGATCACGGGCTGGAG
>Ga0214472_10000835_pt1 | contig 36789 bp, 31 predicted proteins | sample RVTome_6_FD_207662 | JGI IMG/M metagenome (GOLD analysis project Ga0214472, IMG submission 207662) | Soil microbial communities from uranium-contaminated site in the Upper Colorado River Basin, Wyoming, United States - RVT140D175 | ecosystem: Environmental > Terrestrial > Soil > Contaminated >...
GCCGCGATGTGAGCGAAGGATGTGGCCTCGAATCCGCCTTCGTAAAAAAGCGCATCTGCCTTTTCGACTATGAGGTTGCGGGTTGAAGATGCGGGCATGAGTGAGCGTCATTGTCAGGGTTTGGTAAAACTAGGGCAAACGTCCTAGTCAGTCAACACCCGTGCTTGAATGACCGCTCCGTCCGCAACCTCGCCCGTCAGTTTGCTTCGCGGATGCGCGCTTTTGGACAGAAGCGAAGGCATTAGCTATAGCCGACATCGGATCGATAGCGGCCATTGCCGCACCACGCCGGCAAGCGACCGGATCAACCACGGCCGTGTTTTTCCAACGGGGTTCGCTCTGACGATCTTGCCGGTATACGAGAATTGTGCGGCAATCGGTGGTGCCTGCGTAGCCATCACGCAGAATATCGCACCATGAAGGGAATCGGCGGTGTTTGGCGGAGGGGGTGGGATTCGAACCCACGGTACCCGCAAAGGCACAACGGTTTTCGAGACCGTCCCATTCGACCACTCTGGCACCCCTCCACACCACGGAAACCGGTCGAAACGGTTGCCTCCGCGAAGCGGCGGGACATTAGCCCAACGCTTCCGCGCCTGCAAGTCGGCAAATGACCTGCTGGCTCCGAAAGCGGCGAGACTATATATAGAGCAGTTCCAACTGCGACAATCCTGACCGGGACAAGCCGATTACCGCAAACTTCCCAACACTCGAAGCTGAAAATGTCCAGCCTCACGAGTCCCGCACTTCCAAGCTGCCGCCGATACCGCTGCATGATCTGGGCGCGCAATGGCCGGTAAAGCTTTTCGATCTGGAAACCGGTCGGGCGAAGTCCCTGCTGGCATCCGGCGGCGGACATTATCCGGCCTTTGCGGTGCAACTGGCTGACCGTCTTTCGCGAAGCTGGCTCCAGCGCTCGGACAATCCCTTTCTCGCCGAAATCGATGCCATCAACACCAGACTCGATGCCCCCGGCGTCTACTTTCTGAACGTCAACTACGAATGGGGATGCACCTCCAGCGTGACAGCAGGTCCCGATGACAGCGGCCTGCTGAGGCGCGTACTCGACTGGCCAATCGATGGTCTGGGTGCCGATATCGTGGCCGCCCGCTGCGATTCGCCGGCCGGACGCTGGATCAATCTGACCTGGCCCGGTTTCACCGGCTCGATTCAGGGCATGGCCCCGGGGCGCTTCTCCGCCGCCATTCATCAGGCGCCTATGCCGCGCCGGACGCCGATCATGCCCCTGGACTGGGCGGTGAACCGCAAACGGGTATGGAATAGTCGCGCAATCCCGCCTGCGCACCTGCTGCGACAGGTCTTCGAAAGCTGCGAAGATTACGCTGAAGCCAAGCACCGCATTTCCACGACGACGCTCGCCCTGCCCTCGATTTTCCTCTTGAGCGGCATCAAAGACGGGGAAGGCTGTGTGATCGAACGCAGCGAAACCGAGGCATTCGTGCGTGAATCCCCGACCACGGCAGGAAATCACTGGCAAACCAGAGATGCATGGGCCAGTGCGCGCGGCGAACAAAGCGAGGCCCGCAGTGCCGCCATGGCTGAACGACAGGCGGACAAGGACGCTGGATCCGGCCCGGAAACTGCGTTCAGCTGGCTGAAACCACCCATTTTGAACCACACAACCCGTCTGGTCATGGTCGCCAATGCAGCAAAAAGCGAATTGATCGCACAGGGTTTCGAAAAGCCGGCCCGCCACGCCAAAGGTCATTCGGATGCATTGGGAAAACCCGGCGGCGACCTGGCCGCGGGCGCAACGGAGATACTACATCTGAGGTCGGATTAAGGTCCGGGGAGCAAACCGCCAGCAGGCCGTTGCCGGCGGTCCGGGCAGACTCCCGAAATCCTTGCGGGAAAAGCGTTGACAGCGCGTTTGCCATGGCTATATTCCGCGGGTCCGGCGGGGTCGCATTAGCGCTTACCGCCCATCTGTTCACGCAAAAAAGCCGGTAAATCCGACATGTTCGCAGTCATCAAAACAGGCGGCAAGCAATATAAAGTCGCCAAAGACGATATTGTTGTCGTTGAAAAGCTCGATGGTGAGGCTGGTGCCTCTATCGCTCTCGAGTCCGTCCTCATGCTCGGCGACGAGACAAGCGTCACCACAGGGGCACCCTTCATTGAGGGCGCATCTGTCGCCGCCGAAGTGGTGGAGCAGACCCGCGGTGATAAAATCATCGTCTTCAAGAAGCAGCGCCGCCAGAATTACCGCCGCAAGAATGGTCACCGTCAGGATCTGACCGTTCTCAAGGTCACGGAAATTCTGACCGAGGGCAAGAAGGCCGCCAAAGCGGCGCCGAAGAAAAAGGCTGCTCCCAAGGCTGAAAAGACCGATGCGGACGCACCGAAGGCAGCGGCTAAAGCAAAGCCCGCCCCCAAGGCAAAAGAAGAGGAGTAGGGCTCCATGGCACATAAAAAAGCAGGCGGTAGCTCCCGCAACGGTCGTGATTCGGCCGGTCGGCGCCTCGGCGTCAAAAAATATGGCGGCGAGCTGGTCATTCCCGGCAATATCGTCATCCGTCAGCGCGGCACGACGTTCCATCCCGGCGACAACGTCGGAATGGGCAAGGACCACACGATCTTCGCGAAGATCGAAGGTCACGTCAGCTTCCGGCAGAAAGCCGGTGGCCGTACCTACGTATCGGTGCAGCCGAAGGCCTCTTAAGGCCCCGCCTCTTGGCTTGTTGCCGAGGGTGACAGAATTTCAGGGGGAATGGCATGCCATTCCCCCTTTTTCGCGTTTAAGCTAAAGTAGTCCTCCGGCGGTACCGGATTGGCGGACGAAAGGTCCAATTGAACGATGAAGTTCCTCGACGAGGCCAAAATCTTCATCAAGAGCGGTGACGGCGGCAATGGTTGCGTCAGTTTCCGTCGCGAGAAGTACGTCGAATTCGGTGGCCCGAACGGCGGCGATGGCGGCCGCGGCGGCGATGTCATCCTGGAAGCGGCGCACGGACTGAATACGCTGATCGACTTTCGCTACCGCCAGCATTTCAAGGCCAGACGGGGTGAAAACGGCAAAGGCCGCGACATGACCGGTGGCGGCGGAGGAGATCTGATCATCAAGGTCCCGGTCGGCACGGAAGTCCTGACCGAAGACAAACTGGAAATCGTCGCCGATCTGGTCGAGGAAGGCCAGCGCTTCACTCTTGCCAAAGGCGGCGACGGCGGTTTCGGCAATGCGCGCTTCAAGACCTCCACCAACCGCGCGCCGCGCCGCTGCGATCCCGGCTGGCCCGGCGAGGAACACTGGCTCTGGCTGCGACTCAAGCTGATTGCCGACGCGGGACTGGTGGGATTGCCGAACGCAGGCAAATCGACGTTCCTCTCGGCGGTTTCCCGTGCCCGACCCAAAATCGGTGACTATCCCTTCACCACCCTGCACCCCAACCTGGGTGTGGTCTATTATGGTGGTGAGGAATTCGTGATAGCCGACATCCCCGGCCTGATCGAAGGAGCACACGAAGGACTGGGGTTGGGCGACCGCTTTCTGGGCCACGTTGAACGCTGCGGCGTGCTTTTGCACCTGGTCGATGCGAGCCAGGAAGATTTTCTGGAGTCCTATCGGACAGTCCGCAAGGAACTGGAGGCTTACGGCCGGGAGCTGCATCTCAAACCGGAAATCGTCGGTTTCAACAAGATCGACGCGCTGACCGAAGAGATGCGAAAGGAACGCTTTGACGCGCTCGCCGAAATTGCAGTGGGTGAAGTGCGTATGCTCTCCGGGGTCTCGGGCGAAGGCGTTCAGAACGTCCTTGCCGGACTTCACGGCTACGTCAAAAAAGATCGTACGGAACGCACTGAAGAGGTCGAAACCCAGCCCGACCCCTGGGACAGTTCCTGGGAAGCCCCGGAGGCCCCGGCGCCTGGATCGGAGCCCGATTCGGAAACCTCCGAGCCGTGAGCGAAGTGACGGAATCGCACGTGCAGCAGGCTCACAGTCTTGCTGGTGCCAAGCGTGTCGTTGTAAAAATCGGCTCGGCGCTTCTTGTCGAGGACGATAGCGGCCAGGTCCGCCGCTCCTGGCTGGACGCGCTCACCGACGACGTCGCGGAGCTGACGAAAGCCGGCACCGAGGTCATACTGGTTTCTTCCGGTGCGATCGCTGTCGGCCGCCGTCATCTCGGCCTGAAGTCCGGCAATCTGAAGCTGGAAGAAAAACAGGCTGCGGCAGCCTGCGGTCAGATTCTGCTCGCCCATGCCTACCAGGAAGCTCTTGCACGCCATAAACTCACCGTCGCGCAGATCCTCCTGACCCTGGGAGATACCGAACAGCGGCGGCGTCACCTCAACGCCCGCAACACCCTGACCACCCTGCTGCGTCTGGGGGCCGTACCGGTCATCAACGAGAACGATACCGTTGCCACCAGTGAAATCCGTTTCGGCGACAACGACCGTCTCGCCGCGCGGGTTGGCGCGATGATGAACGCCGACGTTCTGGTCCTGCTTTCTGATATCGACGGGCTCTACACCGCCGATCCCAAGCGCAATTCGGACGCTCGGTTCCTGCCGGAAATTTCTGCGATCACACCGGACATCGAGGCCATGGGCGGCGACGCCCTGCCCGGTTACAGCTCCGGCGGCATGGTCACCAAACTTGCCGCGGCCAAGATAGCGGTCGGCGCCGGTTGCAAGATGGTCATCACCGACGGGCGCCGGATGAACCCGCTGAAGGGCCTGTCCGACGGCCAGCGCGCCTCCTGGTTTCTCTCTGATGTCGAGCCGCGCACCGCCCGCAAACGCTATATCGCCGGAGCCCTCCAACCACAAGGGCGGCTGCACCTCGACGAGGGTGCGGTCAGGGCCCTGAAGCATGGCAAGAGCCTGCTGCCTGCCGGCGTCACCGCCGTCGAAGGCAGCTTTCAGCGTGGTGACTCGGTGACCCTTCTGACACCTGAAGGCAAGGAAATCGGACGCGGACTCGCCGCCTATTCTGCATCGGACGCCAAGCACATCATTGGTTGCCAGAGCGGTGAAATAGAGACGCGCCTGGGCTACCGCAGCCGTGAAGAATTGATACACCGTGACGATCTTGTCTTGATGTAAGGGCAATTGCGTCGTCAGAATAGGCCGACCAGAGGCTTGAGGACCGGAAAATGACCGTCGAATCTGCCCTATTGCGCGACGATCTCGTCAGCGAAATGGCCATACTGGGCCGGGCTGCCCGGAACGCCGCATCCGAGCTTGCCCTGGCCGCACCAGAACACAGAGACGCCGCCCTGCGCGCAGCCGCTGGATTCCTGCGCAGTCAAAGCGAAAGCATTCTGGCGGCGAACGCGGCGGATATGGCAGCCGCAAACGCCAAAGGCCTGAGTTCCGCAATGCTGGATCGTCTCCTCTTGACCGCCGATCGTGTCGAAGCCATGGCGAAAGGCCTTGAGTCCATTGCCGCGTTTCCCGATCCCCTGGGGCGTATCCTTGAGGAACGGGAGCGGCCGAATGGCCTGCATATCACCAAGATTTCGGTTCCTTTGGGTGTGATCGGCATCATCTATGAAAGCCGCCCCAACGTGACTGCCGACGCCGGTGGGCTTTGCCTGAAGTCCGGCAATGCGGCGATTCTGCGTGGCGGTTCGGAGTCCGCGCAGTCCTCAGGCGCGATACTGGACTGCCTGCAGGCCGGATTGCGGCAGGCTGGTCTGCCCGAGGCCGCGATTCAGTGCCTGCCCACGACGGACCGGGCTGCTGTTGGCATCATGCTGACCATGAACGACAGTATCGACCTGATCGTGCCGCGAGGTGGCCGGGGTCTGATCGAGCGCGTACAGCGCGAGAGCCGGATTCCGGTGATGGCCCATCTCGACGGGATCTGTCACACCTACATTCACGCCGCAGCGGATGCGGACATGGCCCGGGAAATTGTGTTAAACGCCAAAATGCGCCGCACCGGCGTCTGCGGCGCGACAGAAACCCTGCTGATCGATCGTTCGGCCACAGAGAGCCATCTGCCCGCCATCCTTAAAAGCCTGGATAAGGCCGGCTGCGAAATACGCGGCGATGAAACGGTTCAGCAACTGAACATCGGAGTGCCTGTCAAAGCGGCGGTTGCCGCCGACTGGGACACCGAATACCTGGATTCCATCATCGCGGTGAAAGTGGTCGAGGATCTGGATAACGCCATCGCGCACATCAACCGGCACGGTTCCCAGCACACAGAGGCAATCGTCACCGGGGATGAGGCTGCCGCCACGCAATTCCTGAACCGTGTGGACGCCGCGATCGTCATACACAACGCCTCGACGCAGTATGCTGACGGCGGCGAGTTCGGCATGGGTGCTGAAATCGGCATCTCGACCGGAAAATTGCATGCGCGCGGTCCGGTCGGTGCCGATCAGTTGACCAGCTACAAATATATCGTGCGCGGCAGCGGCCAAACGCGGCCATAGACCTTTAAAAGTAAAATGTTGCAAATGGATGCCGCCCCGGCAAATGCCCAGCCAAGCGAGCACTGGAACACCCGCGAACGGCCTTTTGATCAATGCAATGGCCAATCAGCAGGGCGTGGAACGAGTATAACTGGTGCCTAAGGCTTTGCCCGAGACAGCTCATGCGTTGCACCACCCGACTCTTGCACGCCTTGGGCGGATGCTCGGCGGTCATCTTCCGGCCCCCGGTCAGCGGATCGGGTTGCTCGGCGGTTCTTTCAATCCGGCCCATGAAGGCCATCGGGCAATCAGCGACGAAGCCATGCGCCGCCTTGGTCTTGACGAGGTCTGGTGGCTGGTCTCGCCACAGAACCCCCTGAAGTCCAGCAATGGTATGGCACCGCAACAGGTCCGGGCGGAACGGGCCGCCGCCATGACCCAAAACCCCAGGATCCGGGTCACCATGCTGGAACGGGAACTCGGCACGGTCTATACGGCAGAAAGCCTGCATCTGCTGGTCCAACGCTTTCCAAAGACACGCTTTATTTGGTTAATGGGTGCCGATAATCTGGTTCAGTTCGACCGCTGGCAGGATTGGGAAAAAATCTTTAACACCATAGTCGTTGCGGTTTTCGATCGTCCAACCTATGCTTTAAGGGCGTTGGCTGCCGTAGCAGCCCGGCGTTTCGTCCGGTACCGCAGGCGTGAAAGCGACGCTAAACGCCTGGCGGATCAGACGCCGCCTGCTTGGGTGTTCCTCCATAATCGGTTGAACGCCCAGTCATCTACTGCAATGAGAGCGGTGCAGGAACGAGCGGACCAGAGTGTCCGCGGCACGAAACGTGCCCCGGACAAAACCACTGACTGATAAACGGAGAGATAAGACCATACTAAGCGAAACCAAGGCCCTCAAGGCCGGTAAGCAGGACGCTCTTGTGTCCAGCAAGCATCTGCTCCAAGTGGTCCAGTCATCCCTCGAAGACGACAAAGCCGAAGATCTTGTCGTCATCGAGTTAGCCGACAAATCCAGCATCGCCGACTACATGGTCATCGCCAGCGGCCGTTCACAAAGACAGGTGAGCGCCATGGCGGATCATTTGAGCCGCGCGCTGAAGTCGGCTGGTGTGGCCAGTGCCAAGGTAGAAGGCGCCGAACGTTGCGACTGGGTTCTGATCGACGGCGGCGACGTCATCGTTCACCTTTTCCGCCCGGAAGTGCGCGCCTTCTATAATCTCGAGAAGATGTGGGGCGCCGACTTACCGGAATCTGTCGCCAATATCGGCACGGCATAGGAACCTGCCGCGCCTGAAAAGCGGGTACGGCAAAGTATTTGCGCCCAGAACGTCACGACGCGAACGATGAACGCGCGGCGTTTGATGCAGGGTTTCGTGCGAAACAGGCACAGAATGTGCCGCGCCTGTTAAAACCTCTCCGGACCGGAACCGCGGCAAGAGCAAAGCAATGCGCATAACCCTGGCTGCGGTCGGCCGCGACAAACCCGGCCCGACGCGAGACCTTTATCTGCACTACACAAAACGCCTGAACTGGCCTTTCACACTGCGTGAAGTGGAAGAGCGTAAAACGCTGCCTTCCCCGGCCCTGAAACTACGTGAGTCCGAATTGCTGCGCGATGCAGTTCCCAAAGGCGCGACCCTGGTCGCCCTCGACGAACGCGGCAGGAATCTCACCAGCCCCGAGTTCGCCCACCTTATCGGCCAATGGCGCGATAACGGTGTTCAGGACCTCGCCTTTGTGATCGGTGGCGCCGATGGACTGCACGAGGGCCTGCGTGACAAGGCGGCCTGCAGCATTTCGTTCGGCCGGATGACCTGGCCGCATATGATGGTAAGGGCCCTGCTCGCGGAGCAAATCTACCGGGCACAGTCGATCCTGGCAGGACATCCCTATCACCGTGATTGAAGACCGGCGAAGTAACGCGTATTAACCATATTGCAAAGTCCTGCTTTCATACTTACCTGAACCGCACGATTGATTCGGGCAAAAACTCTGTAGATCCAACGTAAAAGGGCCTATAACTCCCGCTATGAGCAGCCTGAATCCGCCCCGTCCTGTCCTCCTCTGCATTCTCGACGGCTGGGGACACAGAGAAAATCGCGAAAACAATGCGATCAGCATCGCCAAGACGCCAATCCTGGACCGGCTGGCAAAGTCGTCGCCCTCGGCTCTGATCGACGCCTCCGAACTGGAAGTGGGCCTTCCCACCGGCCAGATGGGAAACTCTGAAGTCGGTCATATGAACCTCGGCGCCGGCCGCGTGGTCATGCAGGATCTGCCCAGAATCGATGCCGCCATCGCAGACGGATCCTTTGCACGTTCGCCGCGGCTGGTTGAATTTGCCTCCAGGGTGAAGGCCAGAGGCGGCACCGCCCATGTGATGGGACTGCTTTCGCCGGGCGGCGTTCATTCCCACCAGAAGCACATCGCACAACTGGTCGGGACCCTGCACGGCCTGGGCGTCAAGGTCATCGTGCATGGCTTCCTCGATGGCCGGGACACACCGCCGCGTTCGGCTCTCGGGTTTCTGGAGACGTTCCTGAAAGACGCCCCCAATGCGGTGATCGGAACACTGTCGGGTCGTTACTATGCCCTGGATCGGGATAACCGCTGGAACCGCGTCACCAAAGCCTACCATGCCATGGTCGACGGCAAGAACGATGCGCAGAGCGAACGCGCCAGCGACGCCCTTCAGGCCGTCAAACGGAGCTACGAGCGGGATCAGAACGACGAATTCCTGCTGCCCACAATCATCGGCGACTACGCCGGCATGGCTGATGGGGATGGAGTGCTGATGGCCAATTTCCGGGCTGACCGGGCGCGGGAAATCCTGGCAACACTCCTGGATCCGCAGTTCGAGGGTTTTGAACGGAAGCGAACGATCACCTTCAGTGCGGCCGCAGGCATGGTGGAGTATTCCGCTCATCTCAATAAATTCATGTCGACCATCTTTCCGCCGGCGGAACTGACCTCGACACTTGGCGAAGTGGTTTCCACCGCCGGACTGAAACAGCTGCGGATCGCAGAAACCGAAAAATACGCGCATGTGACCTTTTTCTTCAATGGTGGCCGCGAAGAGATTTTTCAGGGCGAGGAACGGATACTGGTACCCTCCCCGGATGTTCCCACTTATGACCTCAAACCCGAAATGTCCGCTCCTGAAGTGACCGACAGACTCTGCGCAGCAATTGATGCAGGCACCTTCGACCTCATCGTCTGCAATTATGCCAATGGCGACATGGTCGGACACACCGGTAATCTGGATGCTGCGGTGAAGGCCGTTGAGACCGTCGACAACTGTGTCGGCCGCCTGGAGAGCGCCATCACTCGCGCCGGCGGAACCATGCTGGTCACAGCGGACCACGGCAATGCGGAACAGATGTCGGATCCCTCCACCGGTCAGGCTCACACCGCCCACACCATGAACAAGGTTCCCCTGATCCTCGTAAATCCACCGGCCGGAATCAAAAATCTGAGCAACGGCCGGCTTGCCGATATCGCTCCCACTATCCTGACCCTGATGAAGCTTCCGCTGCCGACGGAAATGACCGGCCGCCCGCTGCTGGACACAGCCGAAGCGGCATCAGACACGGCTGCCGAATGATGGGATTCTCGTTCGCACCCAGGCGAACGCATGCGGTCAGTCCGATCGCGGACACGATGGCTGTGCTGCTGGTATGCACCCAGCTGATCCTCGCACCAACCGCTGTTGCTCAGTCGCCGGATCTGCGGAACATCGAGCGCGATCTCGAGCAAAGTAAGGCGGCATCCGAGGAATTTGCCCGAAAAAACGAAGAAGTCCGGATTGAATTGCGGCTGTTGAAAGGAAGCATGATCAACGTCGCCCGCAAAACCGTGAATCTGGAATCGGAACTCTCGGAAATCGAGGAAACCATTTCCGCACTTGAAGACCAGGAGCGCAGGAAATCCGAGGCCCTCAGGAGTCAGCGACGCCAACTGGGGCGGACACTGGGCGCGCTTCAGCGCATAGCGCTCTTACCGCCTGAAGCGCTTGTGGTCGCGCCGGGTTCTCCTCTCGACGCAGTCCGTTCGGCAACCCTGCTGCGGGTCGCCGTCCCGTCGCTGGAACGAAAAGCCGGCCAGTTGAAAAAGGATCTGGAAGATCTGGATGATTTGCGCGGACGGATTGAACGTGAACGCCTTGACGTCAACGCTGCCAGCAGGCTTTTAAGCGCCGAGCGCAAAACCCTGACCGCTCTGATCGACCAGAAACGCCGGCTCCAGTCTCAGACCGCAGATCAGCAGAAAGAGTCTGAACGCCGTATGGCACGTCTGGCGCGCGACGCGAATAATCTTCGGGATCTGATCCGCAAGATCGAACGCGAGTCTGCGGAAAGAGAAATTGCAGAGCGGGAAGCGGCGGAGCAGGAGCAGAAACGTAGGCTGGCCCTGCAGCTCGAGCAAAAGCGGCAGCTTGACCTCGAAGAAAAAAGAAAACAAGCAGAAGCACAGGAACAACAGCGCACGGCGGCCCTCACGCGACAGCAAAAACAGGCCGAGCTGCAAAGCAGGCTGGTAGCGCCGACCGATCAGACCACTGCGCCGCAGCCGTCTGCCGCGGAGCCGGAGCAACAGGTGGCGGCGGCAAGAATGCCGCTTCCCGCTCCTTCCAGCCTGAAGCAGCCACCAAACATCCGATCCTTCCCGGCAGCAGCACGTAACGAACTCTTGATGCCGGCACATGGACGGCTGTTGCGCCGCTATGGGCAACAGGCTGAAAACGGCTCTCAAGGCTCAAAAGGCATAACGATCTCAACGCGTGACAGCGCCCAGGTTATTGCTCCTTTCGACGGCAGGGTAGCCTATGCTGGAGAATTCCGGGGTTATGGCCTTATCTTGATCATAGAGCACGGCAAACGATATCATACGTTACTGGCTGGCCTTGAGCGCGTGGACGCGGTCGTCGGCCAGTGGGTACTGGCGGGAGAGCCGATCGGCGTTATGACCGGCAACGGATTTCAAAAACCCGAACTCTATCTCGAGCTCCGGCGAAACGGACAACCGATCAATCCGCTGCCTTGGTTGGCAGCATCTGGCGATAAGGTACGAGGATAATGCTGAAATTGCAGAAGGCGGCCGTTCTGGCCGCAGTAGTACTTGTCCTCCCGCTCGGCATTGCCGGTGCGCAGGACAGTAACGAACATTCAGAAACCTATCGGCAACTCAAGCTCTTCGGCGATGTCTTCGAGAGAGTTCGATCCGACTATGTTGAGGAGGCCACGGATGAAGAGCTGATCGAATCTGCAATTCAGGGCATGCTCTCCACTCTCGATCCCCATTCGAGCTACCTGAACGAAAAATCATTCAAAGATATGCGGGTGCAGACCCGCGGCGAGTTCGGTGGCCTTGGAATCGAGGTGACGATGGAAAACGGCTTTGTCAAAGTCGTGTCCCCGATTGACGACACACCGGCCTTCCGCGCCGGCGTTCAGGCGGGCGATTACATCACCCACCTGGATGGCGAGGCCGTGCTCGGACTAAGCCTTGCCGATGCAGTGGAAAAAATGCGCGGTCTGGTCAACACCGACCTGACGGTTACCATTCGTCGGGAAGGTGTCGATCCTTTCGATCTCGTTATTACCCGCGACATCATCCAGGTTCGCTCGGTCCGCAGCCGGGTAGAAGGCAATGTCGGATACCTTCGCGTCACCTCTTTCAACGAACAGACCACGCCCGGTGTCGAAAAGGCCATTGCCGATATCAAGAAGGAACTTGGCGCCGACTTTTCGGGCCTTGTCCTTGACCTGCGTAACAATCCCGGCGGTCTGCTGACGGAAGCCATTTCGGTGTCCGACGCCTTCCTTGAACAGGGTGAAATCGTCTCCACCCGTGGCCGTGACGACGAAGATACGCAACGTTACAACGCCCGGGCCGGCGATCTGATCGATGGTCTGCCACTCGTCGTCCTGATCAACGGCGGTTCGGCTTCAGCCTCGGAAATCGTTGCCGGAGCACTGCAGGACCATCGACGCGCGGTCATTCTGGGCACGAAGTCGTTCGGCAAGGGCTCGGTACAGACCATTATTCCGCTGGCGGGACATGGTGCCATGCGTCTGACCACTGCGCGTTACTTCACGCCGTCAGGCAGTTCGATCCAAGCCAAGGGTATCGAACCCGATATCGAAATCGAGCAGGCTCGCATCGAAGCCCTCAGCACGGCGCCACAGCGCACCGAAGCCGATCTGCGTGGCGCTTTGGCAAATCCGGGAACGACCGGTGGGGGGGAAGACAACAGCCCTGCCGAAGAAGAAAAAGCGGGTGCGACCGACGAGGATGCCGCACCGGTAGATTATCAGCTTGCCCGGGCCGTCGACCTGCTCCGTGGTCTTGCGTTGTTCACCGAGCGCAACGCCAACTGATGACGAGCTTCCGAAGGCTGTCGCGTATGATCCGACAACCTTCGGACAACAAAACCGCACCCGAACAAACATGGTACGCGCGCAGAATTCAGTAACTGTTTTGCGGTATGCTCTCATTTTTAGGAAAAAGCTGAGCCATCGTTCCGTTTCGTCAGAAAATGCAAACGCTTCGACGATCCATGGAAAACGGCTGAGAAAGGGCAGAAAACTCTGACGCGCAACAGGTTAGCCTTGATTGTTGCATGGATGAGCCTCGTCGGCGTTGTCGCCGCGGGGACTGCATACGTGTATCTGCCCGAGCCTGTTGAGGCCCCGGCGGAAACTGACGGCACATCTCCCGAGCATTCGAGTGAGAATACCTCAGGCAGCAATGCACACGCGGAGCAGGACACCCAAACGGAGCATGGCACCGAGAGCCCGGAAGGCGCCGCGCACGAAGCTGAAGCCGGGACTCAAACAGAGCCGGAACACGCACCGGAAAGCCTCAGCGCTGAAGGAGAAGTGGTACGTTCAACCGAGCCAGGCGTCTCGCACGAATCCGAAGCTTCTCATGCTCCAACTTCAGCGGAAGACGGTGGCGCCCCACCACAAGACAATCATGCCGCTGAAAGCGCTCACGAGGCTGCCGGCGAAGAACCACACGGGTCGGCTAATGCCCCTGCACTCGGCGACGCGACTTCGGATCACGGGCAGGCCACACAGCAGATTGCCTTGCCGACAGTGGCTGCACCGGATCACGACAGCCTGCCGCTCTGGCAGCGCAACCGCCAAGTGGTTGACACACGCTGGCTGAAGGACAGCGAAGGCAAACCCAAGCCGCGCATCGCCTTTATCCTGTCTGAGCTTGGGCACGCGCGAACGGCAGCTGAAGAGATCATCAAGAAACTTCCCCCGGCGATCACCCTGTCCTTCAGCCCCTACGCCAACCCTCGCTCACTCGAGTATTTAATCGCCCTGGCGCGCTCCAACGGTCATGAAGTGATGCTTGATCTGCCGCTCGAACCGTCCGACTTTCCGCAACGCGACCCAGGCCCCAAGGCGCTTCTGGCGGCATTGGAGCCGCGGGAGAACATGGAACGTCTCGACTGGTCCCTGGATCGTGCTACGGGCTATGTCGGCGTTGCCGTATGGATGGGGTCCCGCTTCGTCAGCTCACCTCGCCAGATGCGCCCGCTGATGGAGACACTCAAAGAGCGCGGGCTGATCTACCTCGACAACGCCGAGCAGGAGCAAAGCCTGGGCCTTGCGCTGGCCGACGAGCTCCATCTGCCCGCGGTCAGCAGCCATCGTTATGTCGATGTTCCACTGGCCAGCCGCGATGCAATCGACGCCCGCCTGGCGCAGATCGAGCGTATCGCGCTGCAGTTCGGCAGTGCCGTCGCCATGGGCCGTCCTTTTCCGGTGACCGTGGAGCGACTGGCCGCGTGGAGCGTTGAAGTCGAGAAACGCGGGATCGTCCTGGTACCGATAAGCGTTCTGGCCGAAGAAACGTCGAAACAACGGATCCAGGCGCATCAGATGGCTTTGGAACATGCCGCCAGGACCCAACCGAAGGCAAAAGCTGCCGCTGGTCCGAAAGCCGCCCCTACACACTGACGAAACGCCGCGGTCACGATGACAAAAGAAAAAAAACCAAAATCCCTGAGCGACGCCGAGATCGACAGGTTGCCTTACCGCCCTTGCGTCGGTCTGCTGGTGCTGAATACCAAAGGTGCGGTCTTCGTTGCCCAGCGCAACGATATGCGCAGTGAGGCATGGCAGATGCCGCAAGGCGGGATCGACAAGGATGAGACGCCTCTTACCGCAGCCTTACGGGAACTCGAGGAAGAAATCGGCACGGCGGATGTCGACATTCTGGCCGAAAGCGCCGAGTGGCATAGCTACGACCTGCCCCGTGATCTGGTCCCCAGAATCTGGAAGGGCCGCTATCGCGGCCAACGCCAGAAATGGTTCGCTCTTCGACTTCGCGGCGGTGACGACAGCATCAACATCGAGACCGAGAAGCCTGAATTTTCAGCCTGGAAATGGGTCAACATCGGCGAAGTCCCGGATCTGGCCATCCCCTTCAAGCGCGACCTCTATCGCAAGGTGGTCGCGGAATTCCATCATCTGGCTGGATAACGCCGGCCTGAACACAGCATTCGAATAGCGAGTGAAGCGAAAAACCGCCCGCTCTGAGGTCCTTCAAGCGGCCTGCTTAAGACCCTTTGCCTTCTGACGAATCGCCCAGTAACCGGCGCGTGAGGCCCAACCGGCAAGACGGCTTTGCGGGTTTAACCCCGCAGCCTTGAACGTCATGGCGACGCCCAGATCGAGATGTTTCGGCCGGTAGTACTGGCTGGCCCGCTGGAGATAGGCTTTCGACCAGAGTTTCCGATCGTAAGCTTCACCTTCGCCGTTCGCGGCAAAATAGGCATATGCCAGCTCATCATCCTCGGTTTCGCTAATCCGGCCAAAGGCGATCAGCACCCGCCTGAGTCTGCCGATTTTCTCGGTCTTCAGATAACGTTTCAAGAAGCTGTAAAAAAGTTTGTAGTGCCGCAGTTCGTCGGCGGCAATCAGCTTGCAGATTCTTATCAGGACCGGCTCTTCCGACGCATCGGCAAGCGCACTGTAGTAGGATGAGGTGCCCACCTCGACGATACAGCGCGCAACCAGTTCTCCGGAACGCGTGCCGCGCACCGACGTCGAGGCGTCGAGCGGCAGACTGTAACCGTCGGCAAAACGCTTGAAACTGGCTTTGAAATCGAAAACCGGGTCGGCCAGTTCAGCCCAGCGCGCTAAAACAGCGCCATGCTGGATTTCCTCGTCAGCCCAGCGGTTGACGGCTTCCTGAAATTCGGAATCGTCAGGAAAAACGTTGCAGAGATAAGTCGCATAGTCAGCACCATTGTACTCGACCATACTTGCGGCTTTTATGATCTTGAGTATCTCGGGATCGACCTTAGCCGGCTCGAATGCTGCCCAGTCGATATCGTCCAGAGTCCAATGTTCGTAACTCATTATCACTGTACCTTGGTACTTGGCAGTTGAAACAGCCACACATCTTCACCGGAAAATCGACCTGCCGGCAATCGTCACCGAATCGTAACACAAGAAAAATGGGGGCGAAATGCCCCCATTTTTGATAGTTCCGGGAAAAACAGCGCACTACCGCACTATTCCAATAAAAAAGCAGTTAAGAACTCAGGCAATCGCCTGGATCATAGCGGTGTTCACGGCAATCTGCCGTTCTGCCGCTTTACGTTCCGAATCGGTCTTTGCATCCGCAAGATCTTCCCTCGCGTCCTGCAGAGACTGTTTAGCCGCCGCCGGGTCGATGTCCGAAACCGGCAGTGCCTGTTCCGCAAGAACCGTGCAGCGGGTCGGTGTCACTTCCGCAACGCCGCCGGCAACAAAGATCCGCTCAATAACCGTCTTGCCTTCATAGATCGAAATCACGCCTGGCCGAACCGTCGAAATCATCGGCGCGTGTCGCGGCAGGACACCGAAATCACCCTCTACACCAGGAACAACCACCATGTCGGCGTCCTTGGAAACAAGGAGCTTCTCGGGCGAGACCAGCTCGAATTCAACCTTGTTTTCAGCCATCAGCCAGTTCCAATTCTCTATCCGGTTCCGCTGTCTTCGCCGTTAAGCCGCTTCAGCAGCCATCTTGCGGGCTTTCTCGACAACATCGTCGATACCGCCGACCATGTAGAAGGCCGCTTCGGGGAGATGATCGTACTCGCCGGCCAGGATACCCTTGAAGCCGCGGATCGTCTCTTCGAGCGGAACCTGCACGCCCGGGCTTCCGGTGAAGATCTCGGCAACGTCGAAAGGCTGAGACAGGAAGCGCTGCATCTTACGGGCGCGGGCAACGGTCAGTTTGTCTTCTTCCGACAGTTCGTCCATGCCCAGGATCGCGATGATGTCCTGCAGGTCCTTGTAGGACTGCAGCACACGCTGAACTTCACGGGCCGTCGCGTAATGCTCTTCACCGACGACACTCGGCTCAAGGATACGGCTGGTGGAGTCGAGCGGATCAACGGCCGGGTAGATGCCCAGTTCGGAGATCGCACGCGACAACACGGTCGTGGCGTCCAGATGCGCAAACGAAGTCGCAGGCGCCGGATCGGTCAAGTCATCGGCAGGGACGTAAATGGCCTGCACCGAAGTGATCGAACCCTTGTTCGTCGTAGTGATCCGCTCCTGCATCGCGCCCATATCGGTCGCCAGAGTCGGCTGATAACCCACCGCAGAAGGGATGCGGCCAAGAAGCGCCGAAACCTCGGAACCCGCCTGGGTGAAACGGAAGATGTTGTCGACGAAAAACAGCACGTCCTGACCTTCCTCATCACGGAAGTACTCGGCCTGGGTCAGGCCGGTCAGCGCGACACGGGCACGGGCTCCGGGAGGCTCGTTCATCTGACCGTAGACCAGAGCCGCTTTCGAGCCCTCGCCGTCGATCTTGATAACACCGGACTCGATCATCTCGTGATAGAGATCGTTGCCCTCACGGGTACGCTCTCCGACACCGGCGAAGACCGAATAGCCGCCATGAGTCTTTGCGATGTTGTTGATCAGTTCCATGATCAGAACCGTCTTGCCAACACCGGCGCCACCGAACAGGCCGATCTTACCACCTTTGGCGTAAGGCGCGAGCAGGTCGACGACCTTGATGCCGGTGACAAGAATTTCAGCTTCCGTCGACTGGTCGATGTAAGCCGGAGCCGGCCTGTGAATCGCGGACGTCTGCGTTGTTGCCAGCGGTCCGCGCTCGTCGATCGGTTCTCCGATCACGTTCATGATACGGCCCAGAGTCCCCGGTCCGACCGGGACCATAATGGGGTTGCCCAGATCAAGGACTTCCTGTCCGCGGACCAGACCTTCGGTCGCGTCCATCGCGATGGTCCGAACCGTGTTCTCGCCCAGATGCTGGGCTACTTCAAGAACCAGACGCTTGCCATCGTTCTGGGTCTCCAGTGCGTTCAGAATCGGCGGCAGTTCGTTGCCGAATTGAACGTCAACGACCGGGCCCATCACCTGCGTGACTTTGCCGACGATGTTTTTTGCCATGGATATCGCTCCTCAATGCCTTTCGCGCCACCAGGGTAACAGTCCGATAAGGCCTGTTACATCGCTTCCTTGGCGGAAATAATCTCAATAAGTTCGTTGGTGATGACCGCTTGCCGAGTCCGGTTATAGACCCGCTTGAGCTTGCTGATCATGTCGCCGGCGTTTCGCGTTGCGCTGTCCATCGCCGACATCCGCGCGCCCTGTTCGCTGGCGTTGTTTTCCAGAAGAGCCTTGTAGATCTGCACAGTCAGGTTTCGCGGCAGCAGGTCTGCAAGGATCGTTTCTTCGTCGGGTTCGTAATCGTAGACAAACGCACCATCAGCTGCGTCAGCTTCCTTATCGCCCTTGGTTGCCGGTACGAAGGGGATCAACTGCTGTGTCGTCACGATCTGACTGATCACCGACTTGAACTCGGCGTAGACCATCGTGCAGACATCGATCTCGCCAGCTTCGAACATGGCAATCACACGGTCCGATATCGCCTGGGCACTATCGAACTTCAAAGCCGGTTTGGCGATGTCTTCAACAGTGTCGATAATCAGGTCTGCATAATTGCGGCGCAGCTGATCACGCCCCTTGCGTCCGACGCAGAGCACCTTGACGGTCTTGCCAGCAGCCTGCAGCTCGATAATCAGGCGACGGCTCTCACGGACGATAGAGCTGTTAAAGCCGCCGCACAGCCCACGGTCGGCAGTTCCGACAACGACCAGATGAACGTCGTCCTTACCGCTGCCCGCGAGCAGAGCCGGTGCGCCTGCCTTGCCGGCAACCGAAGCTGCCAGAGACCCCAGCATCCGCTCCATACGATCCGCATAGGGCCGCGAAGCTTCCGCCTGCTCCTGAGCTCGGCGCAGTTTAGCCGCAGCCACCATCTTCATGGCCGAGGTGATCTTCTGCGTCGATTTAACGCTTGTGATCCGGTTTCGTAGATCCTTGAGGCTCGCCATAACGCCTTACGCTTCCTGGTTCGCGGGTCCGCTGTTCACTGCTGTCAGACGTAAGTCTTGGTGAAGCTTTCCATGAAGGACTTGAGCTTCTCCTCGGTGTCTCCGGACAACTGCTTCTCGGTGCGGATTGTCGCCAGAATCTCGGCACCCTTGCCACGGATCTCCGAAAGCAGCTTCTGCTCGAAATCCCCGATCTGCCTGACATTGATCTTGTCGAGGTACCCGCGCACGCCGGCAAAGATAACCACGACCTGCTCTTCGACAGTCAGCGGCTTATACTGCGGCTGCTTGAGAAGTTCGGTCAGACGCGCACCACGGGCCAGCAGGCGCTGGGTCGAAGCATCGAGATCGGAGGCGAACTGAGAGAAAGCCTCCATCTCGCGGTACTGAGCCAGTTCGAGTTTGATACTGCCCGCAACCTGCTTCATGGCCTTGATCTGCGCCGAGGACCCAACACGCGAGACCGAAAGACCGACGTTGACGGCCGGACGGATACCTTTATTGAAAAGGTTGGTCTCGAGGAAGATCTGGCCATCGGTGATTGAGATCACGTTGGTCGGGATATAAGCGGAAACGTCGCCTTCCTGGGTTTCAATGATCGGCAGCGCCGTCAGTGAACCGTTGCCGGCCGCATCGCCCATCTTTGCCGCGCGCTCAAGAAGCCGCGAATGGATGTAGAAAACGTCACCCGGGAAAGCTTCACGCCCCGGAGGACGGCGAAGCAAAAGGGACATCTGACGATAGGCGACGGCCTGCTTGGAAAGATCGTCATAGGTGATAACGGCATGCATGCCGTTATCCCGGAAGAACTCACCCATTGTGCAGCCGGCGTAAGGCGCCAGGAACTGCAGCGGCGCAGGCTCCGAAGCCGTCGCGGCAACCACGATCGAATACTCCATGGCTCCGGCGTCTTCGAGGGTTTTCACAAACTTCGCGACGCTCGAGCGCTTCTGGCCGATGGCGACGTAGATGCAGAACAGCTTCTTGGTGTCGTCGTCGCCCTGGTTGCTCGGCTTCTGATTGAGGATGGTATCGAGCGCAATCGCGGTCTTACCGGTCTGACGGTCACCAATGATCAGCTCGCGCTGGCCACGCCCGATCGGGATCAGGCTATCGACCGACTTCAGGCCGGTCTGCATGGGCTCGTGGACCGACTTCCGCGGGATGATGCCGGGCGCTTTCACTTCGACGCGGCGGCGCTCGACATTTTCGAGCGGCCCTTTGCCGTCGATGGGATTGCCCAGCGCGTCGACGACGCGGCCCAGCAGACCCTTACCGACAGGTACGTCGACGATCGAACCGGTCCGCTTGACCGTGTCGCCTTCTTTAATGCCGCGATCGTCGCCGAACAGAACGATACCGACGTTGTCGACTTCGAGGTTCAGCACCATTCCCTTGATACCGCCGGGGAATTCGACCAGCTCACCGGCCTGCACGTTGTCGAGCCCGTAAGCACGGGCCACACCGTCACCGACAGAGAGAACCTGCCCGACTTCGGCAACATCCGCTTCGGTTCCAAAGTTCTCAATCTGATCTTTCAGGATGGCAGAGATTTCAGCGGCGCGGATGTCCATCACCCAACCCCTTTCATAGCGAGTTGTAATCTTTGAAGTTTATTGCGCAGCGAGCTGTCGATCATGCGGCTGCCGACCTTAACGATCATGCCGCCGATGAGCGCCGGATCGACCGTCAGGTCAATCTGCACCTTACTGCCCATGGACTTTTTCAAGGCCTCGGTCAGAGCTTGCTGTTGTGATTCGGAGAGGTCTTGCGCGCTGGTCACCTTGGCGGTCACTTCGCCCCGGCGGCGCGCCAGTTCAGCCAGATAGACATCAATCATCTGCGACAGAACAAACAGGCGGCGATTCTCGGTGACAACCAGAACGAAGCGACGGGTCATATCATTGACCTCCGCCTTCTTCAGGATTGCCTCAATCGCCTTACTCTGCTGCTCACGCGAATAGAGCGGGCTGTCGACCAGCCGGCGCAGATCCTCGCTATCGGCCAGGATCTGCTGCAAACCGCGCAGATCTCCGGCAACTGTATCGAGCTCTTTTTTGCTGTCTGCAAGGTCGAGAAGCGCTAACGCGTAACGTCCCGCCAAGCCGCTCAAGCTCGTGTCTTCGCCAGCCAAGCCAGATGCCCCCAAAGATAACCGGAAAAACGCACCCTGCCCGCTGGGTTGTTCCTGACATACAATATTCTTTAAGAGCAGGTTACCCCGCCCCGAGCGCGCGTTTGGTATCATAGTCATTCGAGCGTTGCAAGACGAGTCGGATGAAAGCTGCAAAGCCTGACATCAGGGAAAGGAATCCCCCGCCGCTGGCCGTCCGGTTCGCCAAAACGCCCCGTTATGTGCCGTATTAACTTCAAAAATATGGATCAAAAGAAGCTGTAAGGGTCGATATCGATCTGCAGACGAAGCCGGCTTGGCAGCCTGACACCCGCAGTCCACTGCCGGATTACCGCCTGGGGCGATAGGTCGCGGCGGGTTTTCAGCAAAAAACGGCGGCGGTGACGGCCGCGCAGCAGCGCCATGGGCGCAGGCGCGGGCCCCAGAATTTCGATCCCTTCGTAGCCCGGGGCTCGCTGAGCCAGGCCTTTGCAGAATGCGTCGGCATCCGCTTCGACCGGACTTGAGATGATAAGAGCCGCAAGTCTGCCGAAGGGCGGCAGGTGAGATCGCTGCCGCATCTCCGATTCCATCTCAAAGAAGGTATCCCGGTCTCCGGCACGCAGAGCCTGCATGACAGGGTGTTCGGGGTCAGACGTCTGCAGCACGACCCGACCGGGCTGATCTGCGCGGCCGGCTCGACCTGCGACCTGGTGCAACAACTGGTAGCTGCGCTCCGATGCCCTGAGATCGCCGCCGAACAACCCAAGATCCGCGTCGACCACACCGACCAGCGTCAGTGCAGGAAAGTGATGCCCCTTGGCAACGACCTGCGTGCCGATCAGAAGGTTGATTTCGCCATCCTGGACCGCCTGGATCATCTTACAGGCCGCACTGGGACCGGTCAGCGTATCGCTGGCCATCACCGCCCGGCGCGCCTCCGGAAAAAGAGCAGCCGCTTCCTCGGCAATCCGTTCCACGCCCGGCCCGCAGGCGGCAAGCGAATCACTGTCGCCGCATTCCGGGCAGGTCTCTGGCCGCCGGGTCCGATACCCGCAATGATGACACTGCAGATCGCCGCCAACGGTATCGCCTGGAAACACCGCCGTGTTCCGGCCCCGGTGCTCAACCAGCCAGGCTGTGCAATGCGGGCACTGCATCCGATGACCACAGGTCCGGCACAATGTCATGGGCGCATACCCCCGACGATTGAGGAACAGCATCGCCTGCTGGCCCGCTGCCAGGGTTTCGCTGATTGCCTTCCTTAAAGAAGGAGCCAGCCAGCTTTGGCCAAGTCCCTCGATCCGCGTCGGCTTGTCGAGACGCAGATCCAGAAGCTCGATGGATGGCAGTTCCGCCCCGCCATGGCGCTTGTGCAGTTTCAAGCAGCCGTAACGCCCGCTTTTGACATTGGTGAGTGTTTCCAGAGAAGGTGTGGCAGAGGCCAAAACTATTGGAAAACTGCCGAGTCGCGCGCGGACAATCGCCATATCGCGGGCATGATAACAGACCCCGTCTTCCTGCTTGAAGGCCGACTCGTGCTCCTCGTCAACGACAATCAGCCCTAGGTCAGCGAAGGGCAGGAACAAGGCCGATCGCGCGCCGACGACCACCCGTGCTTCGCCTTCCGCTACAGCACGCCAGGTTGCGCGGCGCTGCGTTGAAGTCAGATCCGAATGCCACTGAGCCGGCGCTACACCAAAGCGGCGTCGGAAACGTTCCAGCCACTGTCCGGACAGGGCGATTTCCGGCAGCAGAACGAGCGCCTGCTTCCCGGCGGCCAGACATTCCGCGACCGCCTCCTGATAGACCTCGGTCTTGCCGGAACCGGTCACACCGTCCAGCAGATTGACCGAAAAAGCCTCGGCCTTTACCAGCGCCCGCAATGTCCCGACCGCTTCCGCCTGATCCCCCTGAAATTCAGGCGGTTCCAGGGAAAAGTCAGGCAGGTTGAAACACCGTGGCGTCGGTATTTCAACCTGTTCCAGACGACCGGCCTTGACCAGTCCGCGCACGACGGACACGCCGACCCCCGCCGCCAGCGCCAGATCGGCCGCCTGCCGCGCCATTCCGTCGGCGGCTTCAGCAATCACCCGTCGTCTCGCATCTGTCCATTTGAAACCCGCAGCCGCCTCACCCACTTGTAAATCCGCCCCGCCTTTGACGAGGCGCACCGCAATGACCGGTTTCGGCGCCAGCAGGGCATCGGGAACCGACAGCGCCATTCGTAAAACCGCACCTTGCGGCGACATGGTGTAGTCAGCCACCCATTCCACGAAACGCCGCAGCAGCGTCGTCATCGGCGGCACCTGATAGCGACGGATGATCAGACGGAGACGATCTTCAAGCGCATCCGATCCTTGCGATGAATCCTTCGTTCCGGGCTCACCCTCCTGCCGCTCCCAGACCACACCGGTCACTTCGCGTTTACCCAGCGGCACCAGCACAATATCACCCGGCGCGACATCCAGGCCGGAAGGCACCTTGTAGTCATAGGGATGGTTGAGCGGCAGCGGCAGAAGAACTGCGACACGCTTCGATTGATCCAGCAGTCCCGGCAACTCTAGCGTCGGACCGCTCGATGAAGGCCGGGCGGAACTGGCATGGCGGTCAGGCATCGGCTACACTCTGGACGTACCGCCCTTAAGCGGCTATCACGCGGTTTGAGACAACAACTTTGCGCGTCGACGCGGCTGTGACAAGCCTGCTTGCCGCGTATCTATACAGAAAGGCGCGCGCAGGAGCATGAAGTTCTTCATCGATACGGCCGACGTGGCGGAGATCCGCGAACTTGCGGCAACCGGTTTGGTCGACGGCATCACAACCAACCCTTCGCTGGTCGCAAAGACCGGCCGGAACTTCCTGGACGTGGTCGCGGAGATCTGTGACATCATTCCCGGGCCGGTGAGCGCGGAAGTCGCCGCCACGGATCACGAGACCATGTTGGCCGAGGGCCGCAAACTCGCCGCCATCGCCCCCAACGTTGCGGTCAAGGTTCCTCTCACGCCCGACGGACTCAAGACCTGCAAGGTGCTGTCGGATGCCGGTACCGCGGTCAACGTGACTCTTTGCTTCTCTGCCGGTCAGGCTTTGCTGGCCGCCAAGGCGGGCGCCACCTATATCTCGCCGTTCGTCGGTCGCCTGGACGATATCGGTATCGATGGACTGGAACTGATCTCCGACATCGTCGAAATCTATGACGCCTATCCGACGATCGATACGCAGGTTCTGGTGGCCTCAGTCCGTAATCCGGCGCATGTGACCGAAGCCGCAAAAATGGGCGCCCACGTTGCCACTATTCCCCCGGCTGTTCTGAAGGCCATGTTCAATCATCCCTTGACCGACAGGGGACTGAAAACATTCCTCGCGGACTGGGCGAAGACCGGTCAGTCGATTCTGTGATAAGGTGATGGATCGGACGGGACGGACTCGTCCCGTTGTAAACAGAGAGAAAGCCCCGCAGAGAGCACACAGGTAGGCGGGATGTTGTGAGAGGACGAAGCGGAGCAAAATGACCGGAAACCCGAGCGACGCAGTTCCGACCAAGAAAACGGCGCAAAAAACCACATCCGCGAAGTCCGCCGGAGAAAAGAACGCTGCCAAAACGCCGCTCTCTGCAGCGCTGGTCGCGGAGTATCTCCGGCATCACCCGGATTTTCTCGCGCGGAATCCGGCGCTGCTGGAAAAGATCGAAATTCCCGGCCGCGATCAGGGCGACGGGATCGTTGATTTGCAACGTTTCATGGTCGAACGCCTCCGCAACGATATGCTGGAACTCACCGCCAGCCGGGACGAGCTGGTTGCCAACGTGCGCTCCAACATGGCAACCCAGAGCCGGACCCACGAGGCAATTGTCGCCCTCCTCGCAGCTCGAAGCTTCGAGCAGTTCGTCGAGACCGTTACCACGGACCTTGCGATTATTCTCGACCTCGATGTCGTCACTCTCGCCGTGGAACGGTCGGAACGAAACGGCCCCGGCCATTCACCCGCAGGTGTACACTGCCTGCAGCCCGGAACGATCAACGAAGCCCTTGGCCCGACCCAGACCATCCTGTTACGCAGCGATATAGATGGTGATCCGCTGATTTTCGGCGCCGGCGCGGGACTGGTCCGGTCCGACGCTCTTATCCGCCTTCATATCAGCTCCGAGGCTCCCTTGGCCCTGCTCGCTCTTGGGTCCCGGCAGGCGGACCAGTTTCACCCGGGCCAGGGCACCGAACTCCTTCGATTCCTTGCGCAGGTGATCGAACATACCTTCCGGGCATGGCTCAGCCTGCCGGAATAGGCGGCGGAACCGCCAGAAAAGTCACCCGTCCTCAGGACCGGGAAGCGCTTTCGCATGCTCTGGCGATTCCCCTCAACGCTGCGGCCGATCTTCAGACCGCCTACCGGGACTGGCTGGCCTGGCTGAGCGAGGAAAAACGCTTCTCGCCTCATACCGTGAGCGCCTATGCCACCGATCTGTCGCACTTCCTGAACTTCCAGGCGGCGCATCACGGCGAATTGCCCAACCTGCGGCGCATGAATGCCCTGACGACCTCTGATTTCCGTGCCTGGCTGGCGCAACGCGCAGGCCAGGGTATCAAACAGTCCTCCAATGCCCGGGCCGTTTCAGTCATTCGCGGCTTTTTCCGGTGGCTGGCAAAGGCCGGTCTGGCCGAAAACACGGCCGCCACGTTGTTACGCCGCCCAAAGGTGCCCAAGTCCGTCCCCAAGGCACTAAGCGCAGGCGAGGCACGTGACACACTGGTTACGATAGGCGAACTTTCCGACGAGCCCTGGATCGCTCAGCGCGACACGGCCCTGCTGCTGTTGCTGTACGGTTGCGGCCTGCGGATCGGGGAAGCCCTGAGCCTGAATCTGGGCAACGCTCCGCGCGAAGGTCAGGACACCATGATCATCACCGGCAAGGGCAACAAACAGCGAATGGTGCCGCTGCTGCCAGTGGTCACCGAAGCTATCGCTGCCTACCTGCGCGCCTGCCCTTTCAGGCTGCCCCCGGAAGAGGCCCTGTTTCGCGGTACACGTGGCGGCCCGATGAACGCACGGATCATCCAGAAACGCATTCAGTCCCTGCGCGGACTGCTCGGCCTCCCGAGCACGGCCACGCCGCATGCCCTGCGCCACAGCTTCGCGACCCACCTGCTGGCGGGAGGCGGTGATCTGCGGGCAATCCAGGAACTGCTGGGCCACGCCTCCCTCTCGACCACCCAGCGCTATACGGATGTCGATATGAAAAGCCTGTTGGCCACATACGATCAGGCTCATCCACGCGCAAGGCGCAGCGACACGGAAGTGTCAAAGTAAAGCCGCTGACGAAGACTTTGCAGTCAGGCGCAGCAGGATCAGGGGGCCAAGCGCCGCACCCAGACCGAGAATCCCAAAGGCCAGACCCCAGGCCATAACCTCGCCAGCCCCACCCGCCAGATCGAGCACCACGCCAAAAGCCAGGGGCGAGATCGCGCCGGCACCAAAGCCCAACAGGGATTGCAGCGCCATGGTCGCGCCCTTGCGTGAGGCTTCCGCGTGCTGAACCACGCCTGTGGTCAGTGAAGCCGATTCGCCAGTCACCGTCATCCCGTAGAGACCGCTCAGGGCGGCGACCGCAGCAAAGGGCAAAGCCGCCATAAAACCGATCGTACAGGCGAGCAAGGCCGAGCACAGCATGATGACGGTAATGACTCGCCGACGGCCGAAACGGAGCGAAAACTCGTTGCCGATCACGCTTGCGGGCAACCCCAGCAGCAGAACCATGGTTGCGACCTGGGTTGCACTCAAACCCCAGACCGGCTCCGGTTGCAGAGAGATCGAAAAAGCCAGGAAAACGACGATCCAGTTCCGAAAGCCGAAAAGTTCCCAGATGTGTGCCACATAACCCAGAATATATCCAAACGCGGGCCGGTTCCGAATGACAGGCCGCACGTCGAGAATGTCGGAAATCCGCTGGGTTCCGCGTGGCTGGACCCGCGGCCTGACACATATCAGCACCAGCAGAAAAGCCACGAAACCACCGATTGCGGCCACACCGAAGGCCCAGGACCAACCGGCAAATTTGGTCATCTCGCCCGCCATCAGCACAGACAGGCTGTTCCCGATAGCAAAATGCGACGTGTAGAGCGAAATCGCCCGGCTCTGCCCCTTTCCGGAAATCCGGTCCGTCAGGAGTTTCAGCCCAACCATGTAGGTCCCCGCCAGGCCTACTCCAGCCAGTGCCCGAAAGGCCATCGCTGTCCAGAATCCCTCGGCCAGCAGTGCAAAAGCCAGCGCCGAAAGGGCCCCCAGGCCGGTTGAAAAGAGGTAGATAGAGCGAGCGTCTTCACGATCGGTCAGGCTGACCAGAAAGGGAACCGCCGCTGCGTAGCCGGCATAGTAGATTCCGCTGATCCAGCCGGCCTCGGTGTTGGACAGTCCCCATTCCGCCTGAAATTCGGGGATCAAAGCCGGAAAGGTCGCGTTGCCCAGCATCACGAGGACGAGCGCAACCACGAAGACCACGATCAGTCCGAAAGCATTCATTGTGATTCAGAAGATTTCTTGCGGGCGGAAAAAACCGGGCATCCGGCGCGGCAAACAATCTTGCATCGCGCCGGAACCGGATATCCCGTCAAATGTGGATAGGCCGGCCATCCACGGCCAGGGCCGCTTCCTTGACCGCTTCGGACATGCCCGGATGGGAATGACAGGTCCGCGCAATGTCCTCGGCCGTGCCGCCGAATTCCATCGCAATCACCGCCTCGCCGAGAATGTCACCCGCCAGGGGTCCGAGAATATGCACGCCGAGCACCCGGTCCGTAACCTTGTCCGCCAGGATCTTCACGAAACCGTCGGTATCGGCATTGGCTCTGGCACGGCTGTTGGCGGTAAAGGGGAACTTGCCGACGCGGTATTCAACACCGGCATCCTTGAGCTGTTCCTCGGTCTTGCCCACGCTTGCGACTTCGGGCCAGGTGTAAACGACGCCCGGCACCAGGTTGTAGTCGATATGCCCGCTTTGCCCGGCCATCATCTCAGCGCAGACCATGCCTTCGTCTTCCGCCTTGTGCGCCAGCATCGGACCGGGAATACAGTCGCCGATCGCATAGATCCCTGGGACGCTGGTTTCAAACGACCCGTTCACCTGAATGACGCCGCGACTGTCTTTCGCGACGCCCAGTTCATCAAGGCCGAGACCTTCGGTGTAAGGTCGCCGGCCGATTGCGACCAGGACAACATCGGTCTTGATCTCTTCGGCTTCACCGCCCTTGGCCGGTTCCACGCTCAGGGTCACGCTGGTCTTGGTTTTCTTCGCGCCGGTAACTTTCTTGCCCAGCTTGAACTTCAGACCCTGCTTGGTCAGCACTCGCTGAGTCTGCTTGGCAATCTCGCCATCCATACCGGGCAGGATGCGGTCGAGGAATTCGACCACCGTCACCTCGGCGCCCAGCCGTGACCAGACTGATCCCAGTTCCAGGCCGATCACTCCGGCGCCGACGACGACCATGGACTTCGGAACCTTTCCCAACGCCAGGGCGCCGGTCGAGGTGACGATCTGTTTCTCGTCGATGTCGAGCCCTGGCAAAGGCGTGGACTCCGAACCGGTGGCGATCAGAATCTTCCTGGTTTTCAGGGTTTCGCTTTTTCCGTCGCTCAGCTTGACCGCGACTTCCCCGGCTTTGGAGATCGATCCGATGCCTTTCAGGTAGGTGATCTTGTTCTTCTTGAACAGGAACTCGATGCCGCTGGTCAGATCGACGACCACCTTGTCCTTGCGGGCCATCATGGTCTTGAGATCGAGCTCGACATTTCCCAGCTTCACACCGTGATCGGCGAAGTGATTCTTCGCTTCGGAAAACTTCTCCGAAGACTGCAGCAGGGCCTTGGAAGGAATACAACCGACATTCAGACAGGTTCCGCCGAGCGCGCCGCGCTTTTCAATACAGGCCGTCTTCATTCCGAGTTGGGCGGCTCTGATGGCCGCAACATATCCACCCGGGCCGCCACCGATGACGACTAGATCAAATTCCTGATCACTCATGACTTTTGGCTTCCTCTTAACAACTCTTTTCAGTCATCCGGTTCGGAATCCGGAGCGTCCGGATCAGAAACGACATTTTGATTCGACGCCTTGCCCGCAGGCAGTTCGACCCGGAATCCGCCGCCGTCGATATTGGCAAGCGGCCGGGTTTTGGCGATCAAACCCCTTTTCATGAGATCCACGAGATAGCGGCCAATCGGTCCGAACAGAGTCGCGCCACTCTCTGCGCTGGCAGCCTCAAGACCGATTCGCACGGATCTGGGCTCGCTCCGAAACCGCTGCCGCTCCACCATCCGGTCGATGGATGCCAGACTGTGGGGCAGATCCAAGCCGCGCAGGTCCAGTTCATACTCGGCGTCACCATCGACGTCCAAAAAGCGTGTCAGCTTTCGCAGATCCATTCCCGCCGGCCCACTTCCCCGTCTATTGCGTTCTCGCAACAGCGAACAATCTACATATCCAGCAACAGGCGCTGCGGATCCTCGATCGCTTCCTTGACCCGCACCAGGAAAGTCACCGCCTCGCGACCGTCGATAATGCGATGATCATAACTGAGCGCGAGGTACATCATCGGCCGGATCTCAACCTGACCGTTGACCGCCATTGGACGCTCCTGAATCTTGTGCAGTCCCAGGATCGCCGCCTGCGGCATATTCAGGATCGGGGTTGACATCATCGAACCGAAAACCCCGCCGTTGGTGATGGTAAAAGTGCCGCCGCTCATCTCGTCCATCGACAGTTTGCCGTCGCGGCCTTTCTTGGCCAACGCGCCAAGGCTCTGCTCGATCTCGGCAAAAGACTTTTGATCGCAATCGCGCATGACCGGAACCATCAGACCATTCGGCGTGGAGACAGCCATCCCGATATCATAGAAATGATTGTAGACGATGTCCTCGCCGTCGATCCGTGCATTTACCGCAGGTAAGGATTGCAAACCGGCCACGACGGCCTTGGTGAAGAAGGACGAGAAGCCGAGCTTCACACCGTGCTTCTTCTCGAAGCCATCCTTGTACTGGGCCCGCAACGCCATGACGGCGCTCATGTCCACCTCATTGAAGGTGGTCAGCATCGCCGCTGTGTTCTGGGCTTCCTTCAACCGGCGGGAAATGGTCTTGCGCAGCTTGGTCATCTTGACCCGCTCTTCGCGCGGCGCGGCGGCAGATGCCGGCCCGGACGAAGGAACAGCAACAGCAGCAGATGTTTGAGCTACCGAAGCCACTGCCGGCGGATTTTCGATCAAGGCAAGGACATCTTCCTTGGTGATCCGGCCGTCTTTGCCGGTTCCCCGGATCTGTGCCGGGTTCAGATGGCTGTCATCGATCAGCTTTCGCACCGCCGGTGACAAGGTCATCGCGGCAGGTGGTGTGTTTGCGGTCAAAAACGCCACAACATCGGCCTTGGTGATACCACCGCTGGCACCGTTCCGGGACACCGAATCAGGTTTCAACGATTGCGAAACCGCCGGTGACGGAGTGGCCTGTGCCGAGACTGTCTGCACTGGCGCGGCGGCGGCGGGCGACGAAGCGGCTGTCGCACCGGATGCAGCAGCAGGCGCCGCGGCACCGGACGTTACAACAGCAAGAATCGCAGCAACACCGACGGTCGCGCCTTCCTCGGCGACGATTTCTGTCAGCGTTCCATTGGTGGGCGAATTGACTTCGAGCGTCACTTTGTCGGTCTCAAGTTCGACCAGCGCCTCGTCGGCGGTAACCGCGTCGCCGGCCTTTTTTATCCACCGCGCAATTGTCGCTTCGGTAACGGACTCTCCAAGCGTTGGAACTCGAATTTCCACCTTTTCGCCACCGTTTCCGCCAGCACTCGATGCCAAAGCCGTTGCGGGGGACGCTGCGGGTGCTGCGGTGTCCCTCTTGACAGCAGGCGCCGAAACGGCGGCGGCGCCTTCGCCGATCCGCCCCAGCAAGGCGCCGACTCCGACGTTCTCGCCTTCGGCAACGAAGATTTCAGAAAGCACCCCGGCTTCGGCCGCATTGACCTCAAGGGTTACCTTGTCGGTCTCGAGCTCGACAACGGCTTCGTCCACGGCAACAGCTTCACCAGGTTTCTTGAGCCACTGCGCGACCGTCGCCTCGCTCACCGATTCGCCTAGAACCGGAACAACAATATCCGTCGCCATTGTCAGTCAATTACCTCTTGATACCGGGCGCCCTCCGGCTTACCCGCAAACTTTCACACCCTGAGCGGCACCGGGACGGCCAGACAAAGGCTTAGACCTCCCAGGCGCCGAACATCATTTCTTTGCCGCTTTGACACCCACCGTCGTAGTTGCGGCCTTGCGGGAAGCGATGCGGCCAAGCGGCTTACGGCCAAGCGTGAGCGCGTCGTCAATCAGCGCCGCCTGCTCCAGAAGATGCCGCTTGTTCTGGCCTGTTGCCGGAGAAGCAGCAGACGCACGTCCGGCATAACGCGGACGGGGATTCTTGAAGCCCATTTCCATCGCCACTTCTTCAATGAACTCGGCAACGAAACTCCAGGCTCCCATATTCCTCGGCTCTTCCTGGCACCAGACGATGTCGCAGTTACGATACGGCTCCAGCTCCATGGCGAGTGCATCGGCCGGGAAGGGATAGATCTGCTCCATTCTCAGAAAATGCACATCCTTGATGCCGCGTTTTTCACGTTCATCGACCAGATCGTAGTAGACCTTGCCGCTGCAGATCACCACCTGCTTCGCATCCTTGGGCTTACTCGGCACATTGTCGCAATACATGACCCGGTGGAAGCTGCTGCCCGGTCCGAAATCACTCAGCTTGGAAACACAGGCCTTGTGCCGCAGAAGCGACTTTGGCGTCATGATAATCAGAGGTTTCCGGAAATCGCGCTTCAACTGCCGGCGCAGAACGTGAAAGTAGTTTGCCGGAGTCGTGCAGTTGACGACCTGGATATTGTCTTCGGCGCAGAGCTGTAAAAAGCGCTCCATGCGTCCCGACGAATGCTCAGGTCCCTGCCCCTCGTAACCATGCGGCAACAGCATGACAAGTCCGGACATGCGCAGCCATTTCGATTCACCCGACGCGATGAACTGATCGATGATGATCTGGGCCCCGTTGACGAAGTCGCCGAACTGCGCTTCCCACAGAACCAGCGCGCGCGGCTCAGCCAGGGAATAGCCATACTCGAAGCCAAGAACAGCCAGCTCACTCAGAGGGCTGTCAAAGATTTCAATCGGCGCCTGATCTTCGCGGATGTACTTGAGAGGTTTGTGGCGCGTCTCGTTTTCCTGATCGATCAGCGCCGCATGACGATGCGAGAACGTACCGCGATTGCAGTCCTGACCGGAAAGGCGCACGGGTGAGCCTTCGAGCAAAAGCGAACCGAAGGCAAGCGCTTCTGCGGTACCCCAGTCGATCCCTTCGCCGGCGGCAAACATTTCTTCTTTCGCCTTGAGTTGCCGGGCAATTTTACGATTGAGATTGAAATCGTCAGGCACCCGGGTCAGAGCGGCACCGATTTCCTTCAGAGTCTCCAAGGAAACGTCCGTCTTGCCCCGCCGCGCATCGTATCCACGGGCAATGTCGAGGCCGCTCCAGGCACCTTCCAGCCAATCGGCCTTGTTCGGCTTGAAGGATTTCGAAGCTTCGAAATCCTGCTCAAGCTGCTGCACCCTTTCCTGAACCATGGAATCGATTTCCAGTTTGGTAAAGGTGCCCTCGGCGATCAGTGAGTCGGCATAGATCTCGCGCGTGGTCGCGTGCTTCTTGATCTTGCGGTACATCAAGGGCTGGGTGAAGGCCGGCTCGTCGCCTTCGTTATGTCCGAAGCGGCGATAGCAGAACATATCGATCACGATATCTTTTTCGAAAGTCTGCCGGAATTCGATGGCAATCCGCGCCACATGGACGACCGCTTCCGGGTCGTCGCCGTTAACGTGAATAATCGGCGCCTGAATAATTTTGGCAACGTCCGAACAGTAAGGGCCGGAGCGCGAGTTCACCGGATTTGTGGTGAAGCCGATCTGGTTGTTCACGATGAAATGGATGGTTCCGCCGATGCGGTAACCTTTCAGTTCCGACAGATCAAGCGTCTCGGGAACGAGGCCCTGTCCGGCAAAGGCAGCATCGCCGTGCATCAGCAGCGCCATCACCTTCTTGTTGTCCCGCACTTCGTGCCGATTCTGTTTGGCGCGAACTTTCCCGACAACAACCGGATTGACCGCCTCCAGATGCGAGGGGTTGGCTGTCAGCGACAGATGGATCCTGGTGCCGTCGAACTCCCGGTCCGAAGAAGTCCCCAGATGATATTTTACGTCTCCGGAACCACCGATATCTTCAGGATGTGCTGCGCCACCCTGGAACTCGGAAAAAATCGCTGTCGCCGGTTTGCCCATGAAATTGGCAAGCACGTTGAGACGGCCCCGGTGCGGCATGCCAACAACGACCTCTTCCAGGCCAAGCTGACTTCCGCGCTTGAGGATCTGCTCCAGCGCCGGAATCATCGCCTCGCCACCATCCAGACCGAAACGCTTGGTTCCAGTATACTTCTTATCGAGAAACTGCTCAAAAGCTTCTGCGGCGATCAGGCGTTCGAGGATGGCACGCTTGCCGTTGTAGGTGAATTCGGTCTGATTATGGATCGACTCCATCCGCTCCTGAATCCAGGCCTTCTGCGCCGGATCCTGGATGTGCATGAACTCGACTCCGATGGTTCCGCAATAGGTTTTGCGGACCGCTTCGACGATCTGGCGCAGGGTGGCGGTTTCCAACCCCAGCACGCGATCGATGAAAATCGGCCTGTCGAGATCGGCATCTGTAAAACCGTATGTCTTGGGGTCCAGTTCCGGATGCGGCTCGATCAGCTTGAGGCCAAGCGGATCCAGCTTTGCCTCAAGATGCCCGCGCACGCGATACGCACGAATGAGCATAAGGGCCCGAATGGAATCCAGCGTTGCAGCGCGGACGTCGGCGGCCGTGAAGGTGCCTTCGGAGACAACACCGTTGGCGACACTGGCCGCTGCAGGTGTGGCAGCACTCGCCGCCACACCGTTCATCCCGGTCAGAAGATTTCTTGCGTCGTCTTCAAGATCGCCGAAAAAGGATTTCCAACCTTCGTCGACAGACGACGGGTCGGCCAGAAACTTCGTATAAAGATCCGCGATCACCGCGGCATTTGGACCGTAATAGATCGGATCCTGATCAGGATGCGGGTTTGACATCTTTTCCGTCCCGGCCCGGTCCGGGTGGGCCCCGGCCAAGCCACCTCCTTCTTACTCCGGTTAGCCCTGCATTGCGCGCAGCATCGTGCTGCCCAGGCTGGCTGGAGAATCAGCGACCTGGAAGCCCGCAGACTTCATCGCTTCGATCTTGTCTCCAGCGCCGCCGCGGCCGCCGTCAATGATGGCACCGGCATGGCCCATCCGTCGGCCCGGAGGGGCCGTGACACCGGCGATGAAACCACAGATCGGCTTCTTCCCGCCGGAAGCCCTGTAAAACTCGGCTGCCTCCTCTTCGGCACTGCCACCGATCTCACCGATCATGATGATGCCCTCGGTCTCAGGATCCTTCAGAAACAGATCCAGACAATCGATGAAATTGGTGCCGTTGACCGGATCGCCACCGATACCAATACAGGTCGACTGGCCGAGATTGGCTGCAGTGGTCTGTGCCACGGCCTCATAAGTCAGTGTTCCGGAACGCGAAACCACACCGATCTTGCCGCGCTGGTGAATGTGTCCCGGCATGATGCCGATCTTGCACTCGTCCGGCGTGATCACACCCGGGCAGTTCGGACCGATCAGACGCGAGCCGGACCCGGACAGAGCACGTTTCACTCTGACCATGTCGAGAACCGGAATGCCCTCGGTGATGCATACGATCAGCTCGACACCCGCATCGAGCGCTTCCAGAATCGCGTCGGCAGCAAAGGGCGGCGGCACATAGATCACCGACGCATTGGCACCTGTCGTATGAACGGCTTCGGCGACCGTATCGTAAACCGGCAGGTCAAGATGCTTGCTGCCGCCCTTGCCAGGCGTAACGCCACCCACCATCTTTGTGCCGTAGGCAATGGCTTGCTCGGAATGAAAAGTGCCCTGTGCCCCGGTAAAGCCTTGGCAGATCACTTTCGTCTCTTTGTTGACCAGGACAGCCATTTACTTCGCCTCCTTCACGGCAGCAACGATCTTCTCTGCCGCATCCGCCAGATTATCGCCCGACAGAATCGGCAGGCCCGAATCAGCGAGAATTTTCTTACCCAGTTCGACGTTGGTGCCTTCGAGGCGCACCACAAGAGGAACATGCAGTTCAACTTCCCGTGCGGCCGCGATCACGCCTTCGGCAATAACGTCGCAACGCATGATGCCGCCGAAGATGTTGACCAGAATGCCTTTAACGTTCGGGTCGGAAAGAATGATCTTGAACGCCGACGTCACCCGTTCCTTGGTGGCGCCACCGCCGACATCCAGGAAGTTTGCCGGCTCCGAACCATAGAGCTTGATGATGTCCATGGTCGCCATGGCGAGCCCGGCTCCGTTGACCATGCAGCCGATGCTGCCATCGAGCTTCACGTAATTCAGCTCGTGACGCGCCGCCTCCAGCTCCATCGGATCTTCTTCGTCTTCATCGCGCATATCCGCCACATCCTTGTGACGGAAGAGCGCGTTGTCATCGAAGTTCATCTTGGCGTCGAGGGCGATCACCTGACCGTCACCGGTCACCACCAGCGGGTTGATTTCAACGATACTGGCGTCGAGTTCCATGAAGGACTTGTACATCGCCACCATGAACTTGACCGCCGAACCGACCTGCTTGCCCTCAAGACCGAGACCGAAAGCGATCTGACGGCCATGATAAGGCATGAAGCCCTGCGCAGGATCGATAGCAACCTTGAGAATTTTTTCCGGCGTCTTGGCCGCAACCTCCTCAATTTCCATCCCGCCTTCGGTTGACGCCATAACTGTTACACGGCTGGTGGCACGATCAATCAGCATACCGAGATAAAGCTCACGCGCGATGTCGCAACCTTCCTCGATATAAAGCCGCTTGACCTGCTTGCCGGCCTCGCCGGTCTGCTTGGTCACCAGAACGTGGCCGAGCATCTTGCGGGCGTTTTCCTTGACGTCATCAAGCGACTTGCACAGCCGGACACCACCGTCGCCGTCGGGATCGTCTTTAAAACGCCCCGCGCCGCGGCCACCCGCGTGAATTTGAGATTTTACCACCCAGATCGGGCCGCCGAGTTCGCGCGCGGCATTCTCGGCTTCTTCGGGTGTATGGGCAACGCCGCCGCGGGGAACCGCGACACCGTATTTGGCGAGCAGGCTCTTGGCCTGATATTCATGAATATTCATTGACCGTCGAATGCAGTTTGAGAAGTCGGAGAGACATGAGGAATTGCGAAAAAATCCCCTACGCGGAGTGTAAACAAAACGTGGTTCTTTACTCGTAAAGGCAGCGATTGTTCTGGCACGAGAAACCGGTACAACTGAAGCGCTCCGACGAACATAAGCTACCTTAACACCCTGTCTGTTTGGCGCAACCGGGCATGTTTGCCAGCATGTAAATGATTCCCCGCATCAGACTATACTTTTTTAACCGCAACCTTCTTCGCAGCAGGTTTTTTGGCAGTGATCTTTTTGGCGGCAGTTTTCTTTACCGGCGTCGTTGCGGGAGCCTTCGACTTTGCTGCAGCTTTGGCAGGCGATTTCATAAGGCCCTTACAAGCATCAACCAAGCCTTTTACCGCAGCAACCGATTTGCTCAGCATGGCTTTTTCACCGGCGTTGAGCTGCAGTTCAACGACACGCTCGGCACCGCCTGAACCAATGACAACCGGAACGCCGCAATACATGTCTTTAACGCCGTACTGACCACTCAGATAGACCGCGCAGGGCAGAACCCGCTTCTTGTCTTTCAGATAACTTTCA
>Ga0214472_10000836_pt1 | contig 36777 bp, 50 predicted proteins | sample RVTome_6_FD_207662 | JGI IMG/M metagenome (GOLD analysis project Ga0214472, IMG submission 207662) | Soil microbial communities from uranium-contaminated site in the Upper Colorado River Basin, Wyoming, United States - RVT140D175 | ecosystem: Environmental > Terrestrial > Soil > Contaminated >...
GAATCCAAGAGATTTTTCGGGCATCCCAGGCTTACTAGCGCCACTTTCTTTTCTGCCGCCATTCTGACTCCAAACCCCGGAAATGAGACATGATTATGAGAATAAATAGGTTGGCATGACTGTAGTGCTTTATCTGTCGCTGCGCAACCACATCATCAGGGTGCGGCCCCCATGGCAGATTGGCACCGCAGGCGTTCTCACGCTAAAACTCCAGATGCTTCGGCGTCCTGGGAAACGGAATCACATCGCGAATATTCGTCACCCCGGTCGCCATCATCAAAAAGCGTTCAAACCCTAGGCCAAATCCCGCATGCGGCACCGTGCCGAAACGGCGCATATCGAGGTACCACCAGTAATCCTCCGTGGCCATGCCGGATTCTTCAATGCGCCGCGCCAACACCTCCAGGCGCTCCTCGCGCTGACTCCCACCAATGAGTTCCCCCACCCTCGGCACCAATACATCCATGGCTGCCACGGTTTTACCATCGTCATTAAACCGCATATAAAACGGCTTAATTTCCGTCGGATAGTTATAGACAATCACCGGACACTTAAAATGTTCCTCGGTCAAAAAGCGTTCGTGCTCGGTTTGCAAATCAATCCCGTATGCCACTGGAAACTCAAACGCTTTTTTCGACTTTTGCAGAATTTCCACTGCCTCGGTGTAGGGCAACCGCACATAGGGCTTACCCGCAATCACCTCCAGGTTGGCCATGAGATGCTTATCCACAAAGCGCCCAAACAAGTCCAAGTCCGCCGCGCAGTGCTCTCGGACGTGGTTCACCAGATATTTGACAAAATCCTCCGCCAAATCCATGTTGTCGTCGAGGTCGGCAAACGCCACCTCCGGTTCGATCATCCAAAACTCTGCCGCATGCCGGGGCGTATTGGAGTTTTCAGCCCGAAACGTCGGACCGAACGTATACACGCTCCCCAGGGCGCTGGCAAACAGCTCCGCCTCCAGTTGCCCGGAGACGGTCAGATTGGCCTCTTTGCCAAAAAAATCTGCGTCAAATAACGTTGCCTCAGCCGCTGCGGGCGGACCGCTCACGGGCAGAGTGGTCACCCGGAACATCTCTCCGGCCCCTTCACAATCCGAACCGGTAATAATCGGAGTATGCAAGTAGTAAAAGCCGCGGTCGCGAAAAAATTGATGCACTGCAAAGGCGCTCTCCGAGCGAATACGGAACAGCGCACCGTACTTATTCGTGCGCGGTCGCAGATGGGCAATGGTGCGTAAAAACTCATCTGTGTGACGTTTTTTCTGTAACGGGTAGGTCTCCGGATCGGCACCGCCCAAAATGGCAATGCGGCTGGCCTGCAGCTCCCACTGCTGACCTTTGCCCGGCGACGCCACCAGTTCGCCTTCCACTTCTACCGCCGCACCGGTTGTGATTTGCTTCACACTCGCCGAGGCCTCACTATCGTCATCGATGAGCACCTGCAGGTTTTGCAAACACGAGCCATCATTCAATTCGATAAACGAAAACCCCTTGGCGTCACGGCGCGTTCGCACCCATCCCTTGACGAGAAGGCTTGACATCGGCGCCTGACTTTGTAGCGCATTGTTTACCCGTGTACGACGCATAGCGATCTCTCCTCTATCTTTCACCGGTCTCACGCATCGCGTGATAAGCCGCTCCCAGGCTACCTGCAAGAGGGCCACAAGCCGCCGCGACCACGCGTACCTGTTCATAGACCTCAGGCATGGTCCGCTCGCGCATGACGTGCTGCAACGGCTCACAAAACAGATCAAATGCCTCACCCACACCACCGCCGATCACCAGGCATTGCGGGTTAAAAAGTTGCGCCATATTGGCGCAAGCAATGCCCAAATACCACCCCACTCGCCGGAAAATCTCCAACGCCTCGGCTTCACCGCGCCGTGCCGCCTGCGCCACCGCCTCGCTGGTCACAGTACCGTAATGCGGCTGGGCCAGCCGCGCAATCGCTGTGCCGGACACATATTGTTCCAAACATCCATAGCTACCGCAAACACACCGCCGCCCATCAGGCTCCACCACGGTATGCCCGATCTCGCCCGCAAAGCCTGTAGCACCACGCAAGATCACGCCATCGATCATCACCGCACCACCGACCCCGGTGCCAAGGGGAATCATCACCACGTGCTGCAGCCCACGCGCGGCGCCCAACCAGGCTTCCCCTAGCAGAGCCACATTGGCGTCGTTTTCCATGGCAAACGGCACATTCAAATGCCGACGTACCAAGTCGCGAACGTTGACGCCTCCCCAGTTGGGTAAATTGGGAGCCCGGCGGACCCTCCCCGCAGGCAATTCAATAATGCCCGCCATCCCCAAACCCACTGCCGCCAGATGGTGACCAGTCGCCGCGACGTCGGCGCACAGGTCATCAACCGTCTGTACAATCGCCATGATGACAGTATGGATGTCACGACCGGCCCGACTTTCCCCCGAACTGCGGGCCAGAATCTGACCATGAGGCGTGACCGCCAACGCTTTGAAGGTCGTGCCACCGAGATCAACCCCAATGTAAAATGGGTTTACCTGCATTGCGATTCGCATTTCCAAATGCCATGAACACATAGAGGCACGGGCACTCCGGTTGCCCCAGTGCATCTCCTCAAGTATGATCACTCTGTCACCACTGTACACGCCCAAGCCACTCGAATCCCAACGCGACAGGCTCGACAAGGATCATGATTTATGTCAAACAGTGCCATCTGGTTTGCCGATTATGCCGACTTCATCCCAGATTTTGATGCCTTTTGCAACAGCTTATATGTCGAACCCACCTGCTGCTTGCGTGTCAACACCCTGCGCACCACGCCGGCAATCCTGACCGATATACTACGACAAGAAAACTATTGCGTACAACCCTCCCAACTGTCTGAGGACCTCTTATTGGTCGAAAAGTTGACCCATCCGGGCACGTTGCGAGGCGCCTTAATGGGTTACTATCATTCGCAAGCCCTGACCTCCGCCCTCGCCTCTTTAGCGCTCGACCCGCAGCCAGGCGAATTGATCTGCGACCTATGCGCCGCTCCCGGCAGTAAGACCTCACACATGGCCCAGTTGATGCGAGATCAAGGATTGATCGTGGCCAATGATCGGCACGGCAAGCGCCTCTCCATGCTGGAGTTCAACCTCAAACGCCTGGGCATCACCAACACCGTCACGACGTGTTATCCGGGGCAGAGTTTTCCCTTGCGACACAAGTTTCAGCGCGTTCTCGTAGATGCGCCGTGTAGCGGCGAGGGCAACTATCGCTGGGATCAAAAAGGACGCCTGCGCCATCGCCTCCGGTCCTCGAGCAATTTGCCTCAAGTACAGAAACAACTCTTGGTGAGGGGATTTGATCTGCTCGCCCCCGGTGGCACTTTGATCTATGCCACATGCACGTACAACCCGGCCGAAAACGAATCCGTGATTCAATCGTTGCTCGAAACGCGCCCGGCTACCCTCGAGCCCATCTCACATAACCTGCCGCACGCAAGCGGTCTGAAAACTTGGAAAGCCAACACCTATGACGAACGGATGCAGCACTGCTGGCGCCTCTACCCCCACACCTCCCATTCGGTGGGATTCTTCTTGGCCCGCATTCGTGCCGGATATACAGCGTCAGGCGATCCTCAGCTATTTTGAGACCCGCTTTGGTATCCCATCCCATACCTTTGACCCCTTTGACTTGTTCGATCGCGGCAAAATCTATGGGTTGTTGAGCCGCCTGGCCTCAGCGGAAGCTATAGCCTCCCTGAGGCTGCAAAACGCCGGGCTGCCGATTCTGCGAAAAATGCCGACGCATTTGAAACCCACGACGGCAGCGATACAGCGTTTTGGACCCCAAGCCACAAAACATATAGTGAATATGACAGCAGATCAAATGCAAGTATTGTTGCGAACAGGCCTGATCGCGTATGACTCAGTTCTTCAGCCTGGCTACGTGATTCTACAGCAGGATGGTCATGTACTGGGCTGCGGTCTCGTGACCCCAGGACAATTGCGTTCACTGATTCCCAAATGGCTGGTCAAACATCAACGACTAGCGGAATATAACGAGGGAACCCCGTAACACGTGTCAACAGTTACGGGGTTGAAGGCAGGATCAACGTGAACAGTGTACGGTAGACGACGCTCATGAGAATCCTGTCTTTAGCGTCTTATGAGCACGTCAGCGTCTTATGAGCACGTCACGTTGTACTTTCGGTGCCCATCGATGAATTTGACGCGTCCCGAGTTGAGCAGATGCACCAAAACCGGTAGGATCAGCTCTTCTTCCTCATCTTCCAGCTCATCACAGAGCACGGAGACCAGGTCGTAAAGCGTAATTTCAACGGTGGTTGAGGGGGCTAGGCCAAGTGTCATAGGTTCAAACACATCCTCGAAAAGGAGTCGATTCGACTCCGGTTGCGGCCTATTCGAGCCGATTGACAGCATTACCCTCAGAAGCAAGCAATATCCGCGCCAACATAGTAAACACGCAATTCTAAATCCATAAAATAATACTATACAAATAGTTAATAAATTCCAGTCGGTGTCCCTTAATGCTCATTAACATTCTAATAACAAATGAAGTGTCATTATTACGACAGTAAACGCCATAACTTTGACACGGCCCAAACGCCACTGCCCATCATCTTGCCCTGCCAATCGCATCATTGGACCAGCTGAATCTACTTCTCATTTGCGCGGTGAAAGGGCACACTGTCGTCGGTGGATGGGCTCTCACCTCCTCCCTAGGCTGTGATTTTTGCTTTGCTGCTGCGGAAATGCAGTTTTGACTGCCGGAAGTAGATTTGGGAACGCTTTGTGGTTGCAAGCACGACACAATTAAATATCGCCGGCATTTCTCGGTTTTGCTAATGCGGCTCCATCGAGGCCTAATAGACGTTTATAGACAGCCTCGTTATCCTGTCCCAGCAAAGGCGATGGCATCACGTTGACGGGGGATTCCGATAACTGTACCGGACATCCCGGCATGGCAAACTTACCAGCTTTGGGATGATCCACATCCATCACCATAACCAGCCACAAAATGATCACAAGTGCTCCTCACTCAACTCTTCTTCCCGCCGCCGTATTCGAGCACTCAACTCACGGAAAATCTCAAACGCCATGTCAGGCTTTTGGTAGAGGGTCTGCTTAAATTTTTCGGGCGGTAAGATCAGGAGTTCAGATTCCGATCTGGTGACCGCGGTAGCGGAGCGAGCCGCCCCCTCAAAGATCGCCATCTCACCGAAAAAATCACCGCCATACAACGTGTTCAACACACGTTTATAGGGGCTGCCATAGTCTTTGATAATAGCGATCTCACCGGAGATCACAATGTAGAGATCTTGGCTAAAATCCCCTTCTGAAAAGACCACCTCGTCGGGTAAATAATGGTGTTCGGCCAGGTGAGCGGAGAGGACGCGGAGCTGTTCCAGTGCCATGCCACCAAACAAAGACACGCGTCTCAAAAAGATCATTTTATCTGTGGTTGACAGCACGTTATGCTCCTACGAAAAAACGCCGGAAAGACGTCCTCATGTCTCTCATCCCTTGCAGGCTGTACACGCTTAGCCCATAATAACACGAGACGATTCGAAGATGTGCGCTATCGCGTAGCTCTTGTTCAGCCGTCGTCAGACGTAAAAGGAGAACATCGTGCCTGGATCATCCATGCGCGCCAAGCGTCGTACCGTCCTCCAAGGTTTCCTGAAGGGCGGTGCGCTTTTGGGAACACTGCCGGCACTCCTGACCTCATCCAGGGCTGTGCAAGCGGCCGCTGGACCGGTTAAGATTCAGCAATACACATCTCTAGGGTCCACCGACATGCGCATCTCCGATATCAGCTTCGGCGCGTCGCAGTTGCGACAAGAACCCGAACTGGTGTCGCATGCTTTGGATCGCGGCATCAACTACTTTGACACTGCGGAGAGCTATACTGGAGGGACTTCAGAGAAGACGATCGGAACGGCGCTGCGGGGCAAACGGGATCGCGTTTATCTCACCAGTAAAGGTCATTTTTCAGCGCACACCAGTGCGGATGATATGATGCAAACCCTTGAGGGCAGCCTGCGGCGTTTGCAAACCGACTATATTGACGTGTATTTTAACCACGCGGTAAACGATGTGGAACGGCTCAAGAACGAAGCATTCTACACCTTTACTGAACGCGCCAAACAGCAGGGCAAAATCCGCTACGTGGGACTGTCTGGACACGGTGGCCAGCTGATTGAATGCCTTGAATATGCCATTGCCCGCAAGGCGTTTGACGTCATGTTGGTCGCTTATAATTTTGGGCAAGATCCGTCATTTTTGCAGTCGTTCACCCGAAGTTTTGATTTCATCGCCATCAATCAAGAACTCCCCCGCGTCATCAAAAAAGCCAAGGCTGCCGGGATGGGCGTGGTAGCGATGAAAACCCTGCGCGGCGCGCGGCTTAACGACATGACCCCGTACCAGCGCGAAGGTGCAACGCTTGCCCAAGCGGCGTTTCGCTGGGTGCTCTCAAATACCTCGGTGGATGCGCTGATCATTTCCATGAAATCGAAGAGCCAAATCGATGAGTTTGTGGCTGCGTCCGGAAGTGCGAAAGTGTCACAGCAAGATACAGAGCTGCTCAAGCGCTATGTGGAGCTACATGACGCAACGTATTGCCGGCCAGTTTGTAATGCCTGCGAAGCCTCATGTCCCGAGGGCGTGCCCATTGCGGATGTCCTGCGACACAAGATGTACTTTGAAGATTACGGCGCCGAACGTATGGCGATGGAACGTTACGCGGGCTTGTCCAAGAACGCCGAGGCCTGCCAGTCGTGTGCCCATCAGGCATGCCTTAACGCCTGTCCCTACAGACTCCCAATTCCCATCCTAACGCGCCGGGCCCATGAGCTTTTGCACTGGGATGGGCAGACGGGATGATGCGCAGTGGGCTTGGGCAAAACGTGGTGCGGTTGGTGGCGCTGCTCTACACGATATGGCTAGGGCCAACGACGTTAGCCCTAGCCTCAGACGTCAATCCGATGCGGGCCCCGCAGCGCGTGGTGAATCCCCCTCAGGTGTCTACTGAAACGTCATCGAGGTCACTGCCAGGAGGTGTGTTTGACCGCCTGTTGCGCTTCTATCAACAAGTCATCTCCGAAGTCGACGGCGCCCGCTCTAACATGTACCCCACGGGCTCTGACTATGCTCGCCGGGTCATCAAAAAACACGGTGTGGCACTGGGCATCATGCTCACCACCGAACGGCTGCTACATGAAGGTAATGAGAAACAGGTGTCGCCCCGCATTCGCAAATACGGGATTTGGCGAATCTACGATCCGGTTGAGGCGAATGACTGGTGGTGGCATGGATCGGAGCATTGGGTATATCAGCCGCGGGCTCGGCAGCAGTGAGGCCTGCTGGTGAACGTCAGCAAGAAGGTGATGGTCATGCCGATTAGTCAAGAACTGCTTGAAATACTTGTTTGTCCTGAGACCAAGCAGCCCCTTACAGTGGCTGCGGAAACACTTGTGGCCCAACTCAACGAGCGCATTGCTCAAGGAACCCTGGCAAACCGGACTGGGGCCACGGTCACAGAAGCGATCGATAGCGGGCTGGTGCGGGAGGATGGTCGCTATCTCTACCCGGTGCGAGACGATATTCCGATTATGCTGATTGATGAGGCCATCGCGATCGATACCTAAATCTGAGGTGAGCCTCCTTACTGCAGGGTCGCTTGTGACCTATCGTTTTTCTTGAGGCTCACTTTCTTCCACATCAAATTGTCAACTGAAATGGTTAGCAAAAATGGCTTTTTGAGACAATCCCAGCAGATGCTAACCCTGTCCGGGCTCTGGCTCGTTTTTTCTCTCTCGATTTTGCAACCGTTCTCGAGTACCCTGGGCCACTATGATCGCCGAGGGCCCTCTCTACGGCGCTAACGGCTGTTTCCTCCATCTGATTTCATAGGTAGAAGGAGTGCCTGCACCCCGTCATTATGCAGGTTGCAGCAGGCCCGGGTGGAGAGAGCCTGACGAAAGTAGAAGAAAAGATTATGGCGAATTTGCCCCCAAGGAGTTCGGCAGCATGAGCAACGGTTTGGAAGCGTTAAACGTCGTTGAAGTCGGCGGTGGTTTCGTGGCCGCGATGACTGCGAAAATGCTCGCCGATCTCGGCGCCGCGGTGGTCAAGATCGAGCCGCCGGAGGGCGATGCGGCCCGGCGGCGCGGTCCGTTTCGAGCCGGTCAGTCCGATCCGGAGGCCAGCGGGAGCTATCTCTACCTCAATGGGAACAAGCGCGGTCTCACCCTCGATCTGACCCAGATTGGCGAGCAGGCTGAACTGGATGCCTTGGTGCGTCAGGCCGATCTGCTGGTGCACGATTTCCAGCCCGCCGAGATGGTTCGTCGAGGCCTCGACTACGAGCGCTTCAAAACCCTCAATTCCCGGCTGGTGATGGTCTCGGTCACCCCATTCGGTACCACCGGCCCGTATCGGGACTATGCCGCGAGCGACCTCACGCTCTACCACGGCGGCGGTTTGGGATGGCTCTGTCCGGGCAAGGGCACACCACTGAGCCGACCGCCGATCGCGCCGTTTGGACAGCACGCCTACGCCCAGGGTGCCTTACATGCAGCCGTGGCTGCTCTGGCCTCCTGCTACAGCGCTATCGATTCGGGCGTTGGCGAGCATGTCGACGTCTCCATTCAGGAAGTGGTCACATTTTTTCTCGGTCGCACCTTCTCATCCCACACCTATGCCGGGGTGACCGAATCGCGCCGTTCCCCATCGCCCTATGAACCGCAATCTCTGTACCGTTGCCAAGACGGCTACCTCTACATCATTTGCGCCGAGCAAGCCCAGTGGGAGCGTCTCATCGAGGTGATGGGCAATCCGGACTGGGCCTACGAAGAACGCTTTGCCACCCGCGACAAGCGCGGCCAACAGACCGAGCCGCTCAAAGAGCTGATCAGCCAGTGGACCGCGCAGCACACCGTGGAGGAACTCTTTCACACCTGCCAAAACGCCCGAGTCGGCGCGGCGCCGGTGCTGACACAAGCCCAATTGGAACGCCACGAGCACCTTAGAGAACGCCAGTATTTTCAGCCGATTGAGCACCCTGTGGTCGGCACTCTACAGATGCCTGGCGCCCCATATAAACTCAAAGATCCGTGGTGGCAGCTGCACCGTCCGGCACCGACCTTGGGCGAGGCCAACCACGAGCGGGAGCAGTTGTTCAATCCCATCAGACCCGCCGTCGAGGCAGTCGAGCCGTGGTCTCAAGCCGCCCCGCCCCTGGCCGGGGTGCGCATCTTGGATTTAGGCTGGGTGTGGGCCGCCCCCTATTGCACCATGATGCTGGGCTTTCTGGGTGCCGAAGTGATCAAAGTGGAATCTTCCACCCGGCTCGATATCACTCGCCGCACCAAGCCCTTTCCGCCTAATATGAAACCGGGTCCGAATCGCTCCGGCTATTTTGGCTATCTCAACCAAGCCAAAAAGAGCATTGGGATCAATCTGTCCGAGCCGCAGGGTAAAGCCCTTGTGCACCGGCTGGCCGCCCGCTGTGACGCCATGATCAGCAACTACGGTACCGGAGTGCTGGAGCGGCTAGGACTAGGCCCCAAGGACATGCACAAGACCCACCCGGATTTGATCATAGCGATGATCTCGGCCTTTGGCCAAACCGGTCCGCTGCGCCAATACATGGGCTATGGCCCGCTGATTGCCCCACTGGCCGGGGTGGCAGATCAAACCGGATACGAAGATGGCGTGCCGCAGGATGTCGGCATGCCCTACGGCGATCCCAATGGTGGGGTCTACGCCGCTATTGCCCTGACCGCAGCGCTGGTGGCGCGCCAGCACCATGGGGCGGGCGGGCAGGTGATCGACCTGTCGATGTGGGAGGCGATGTTGTGCACCGGTTACGAGGGCTGGATGAACCATGTGATGGGCAATCCGCCCTACCACCCGATGGCCAACCACGATCCGATATGGGCGCCGCACAATGTCTATCGCTGTCAGGGCGAGGACAACTGGGTCGCCCTGTGTGCCACCGAGGAACGCCACTGGCAGAGCCTGTGTCAGGCGATGGGGCAGCCGCAATTAGCTGAAGATGCGCGCTTTGTGAATGCGGCGGCCCGCAAGGCCAACGAGGGCGAACTGGACCGGCTGCTGAACGCCTGGTGTATTGACCGGGACCCGTGGGAGATCACCCAGAGCTTACAGGCTCACGCGGTGCCGGTGTTTCCATCTATGAGCATGGCCGCACTCCTGGCCGATCCGCATCTGCAGGCACGGCAGTGCTTTACCTACTGGAATCACCCTGAGGTGGGACCGCGCACGTTGATGGGCGCGCCGTGGCGGCTGACCCATCGCCCGAACGGCATCGGTAGTTATGCGCCGCTACTGGGTGAGCACACCGACGAGGTGTTGGAGACGCTGTTGCAGATCGATGCCCAAGAGCGGGCAGAGTTGCGGGCTGCCGGGGTGATAGATTGACATCCTCCCACCACCTTACGGTGGGGGATTCCAGACCACCGGCAAAGCCGGTGCTGTAGGTTCCTGTTTCAACGACGATGCCCGGAGGGTTTTAGCTTGGTTATCGCGTTTATGCCCCACGAGGGGGCTTTTACGCTGACGAAGCAACCGCCAAACCCCCCAGGTCTCACAAGTCTCCACAGGCGTGACTTCGGGACTATCCAGCCCTAGACCACGAATGGTGGGGCCATTATACGCGGGTGTGATGGCGAGTCAATTACTTTTACGCTTGACTAAGAAAGATTCTTGTCCCTTTGGGGGACAACGCCCTTATATCTCCCAGCTTACGCAAGGAGCCTTACGGGCGAGAAAGGTAAGGGTGTCGACGAGCCGGCTGATGTACTATCTGCGCGAGGCCTTGTTGACCTTTGTACAGCACCGCCACTTACATCTCGTAGCCATAATGGTGATGAGTGTTGCCGTCGCTATTTTGGCGCTGTTTCTTCTGCTGACGTTCAATGTCAACCGCCTCCTAAACACGCTAGGCGCTCAAGCCCAGGTGATTGTCTTTCTCAACGACGATATCCAACCTGCACAACGCCAAGTCATCGAAGACACCTTGAACAAAGTGGCCCATGCCCAGACTATCCGCTATGTCTCCAAGGCGCAGGCATGGGAGGATTTTTCGTCTTGGTACCCTAAAGCCAATCAGCTTCTCGAAGGACTCGGCCCCGAATCTCTGCCTGCCTCTCTCATCTTACAATTGCCCGCCGATGCTCGATCGGATGCGGTTTTGGCCACACTCCCTCAGCGTTTAGCTCGCCTTCCGGGCATTGACGAGGTAGAATACGGTGCACAGTGGCGCAATAGCTTCCGTAAGCTCCTCCGGGGCATACGGCTTGTCAGCCTGGTGGGTGGGGGGCTTTTAGGTCTGGGAATGGTCTTAATCATGGCCAATACGACCCGATTGGCGCTTTATACCCATCTCCACGATATTGAAATCATGCAGCTCGTGGGTGCGACGGATCGCTTTATCGGCTGGCCTTTTGTGTTGACCGGTATGATACAAGGCTTGTTAAGTGCGTTCTGCGGTCTCGGCATCTTGTGGGGTATGTATCAAACCCTTCTGAGTTCGCTGAACACGTTGTTATCGGATACGCTAGGGTTATATACGTTGCGTTTTTTGCCATGGTCTGTGGTGCTCGGCATTATGGTAGGTAGTCTTGTCGTAGGCTATTTGGGGAGTGCGCTGACGCTCAATCGAATGCTTCGAATCCTGCGGGTGACCTCGTAAGAGGTGGGATGTCGGTATGCGGTGGTTGCAAATCTCGATCTTACTCTTCATGATGTTCTGGTGTGGGTTCCCTGCCGCTGCGCCTATCCGTCAGGGCGCCACACAATTAGCTGAAGTGGAGGAGAAAAAACGAGAACTCAATCATCTTCAGCGTCAGTTGCAGAAATCGAAACAGCAACTTCAACAGCATCAACTCCAGGAGCAATCGGTCTTAGATCGGCTCGACACGATAAGCCGCCGTCAGGCCACCCTGGCCCAGGAAGTCCATACGACGACGCAAGAACTACAAATGGCGCAAAAACAGGACTATACCTTGCAGGCGGCTCACGATCGCTTATCTCATCAGCTCGATCAACAGCGGCAACGCCTACGACAGCGCGTCCGACAGTTATACAAACTCGGTCAATTACCCTATGTGACATTGCTATTATCTGCGAAAGATGTTGCAGAATTTTCCCGTAAGGCGCAATATATTCAGCATCTTGCCACTCACGACCGGCAACTGCTTGAACGGTATCATATACGCCGAGAGCAGTTAACCAAAGCGCAATCCGATCTCGCCATGGCGGCACAGCGCACCCGAGCGGCACACGCCAGCTTAAGGGACAAGCGGGCGGCATTGGCGCATGAGCGCCAACGTCAAGCGTCACTGCTCCGCTCAATACGTGAGGAAAAGACGCTGACAGAAAAAGCGGTAGGCGAATTTGCGCAAGCGGCTAAAACCCTGGAGCAACTCGTTGAGCGCCTACAAGCGCAAGCAAGGCAGTCACAGTCATATCAGGCTGCCGTCAAAGGTCAACTGTCTTGGCCTTGCGATGGAATGTTATTGTCGTCTTATGGTCGTGTACGGCACCCGACATTTGATGTCGTGACGTTTCAACAAGGGATCTATATCGCCGCGCCATTTGGTCAAGAGGTTCGTGCGGCCGCAGATGGTAAGGTCATCTATGCAGATTGGCTTAAAGGGCTTGGTCGCTTACTGCTCGTCGATCATGGGAATCACATTGTGACCCTGTATGGTCACACATCAGCAATCCTGGTAGGTGTAGGAGAGGTGGTCAGCAATCAACAAGTCGTGGCAAAAGTAGGAGATAGTAGCGCTTTAGAGGAACCTGCACTATACTTTGCTGTTCGGCATAAAACCGCGCCTCAAGATCCGTTGCAGTGGCTACGGCAGCGGTCTGTGCGCCTTACAGAACGCCCTAAAAACGGGGCAGGAGAATTTCAATGATGCAAAGGGCACGGGAAAAACGAGGGTTATTGGTGTTTGTCGCAGCAGCCCTAATTATGTTTACCGGCGCGGTAATGGCCAAACGCCTACCGTTTCAAAGCGACTCTTATGAGGATCTCAAAATTTTCACCGAGGTTCTCTCCTACGTAGAAGCGAATTATGTCGAGGAAGTCGAACCGGAAAAGCTGATCCATGGCGCGATTCGCGGCATGCTGCGCGCCCTCGACGCCCACTCTTCTTTTATGCCCCCAGATGTCTATCGAGAGATGCAGGTGGAAACCGAGGGGGAGTTTGGCGGCTTGGGCATCGAAATTACGATACGAGACGAACTTCTCACCGTCGTATCGCCTATTGAAGGTACGCCGGCCTTCCGCGCCGGTATCCAAGCCGGTGATAAAATCGTGGCGGTAGAAGGCGAATCGACCAAAGACATGTCGCTCATCGAAGCCGTCAAACTACTTCGCGGGCCCATCGACACCCCGGTCACCATTGGCGTGATGCGTGAGGGCTTTACAGAACCTAAAAATTTTACTCTGACACGTGCCGTCATCCAGATTAAAAGTGTCCGCTCCAAGATGCTGCCGGACAGTATTGGCTACATCAGATTGCGAAGCTTTCACAAAAATACGTCGGTAGAGCTCGACGAAGCTCTGCAGGATTTCGACGAGCGCCATGTCTCGGCCTTGGTGCTGGATTTACGGAATAACCCAGGCGGTCTCCTGGAACAGGCCATTGCGGTTACCGACGAGTTTATTGAGGGTGGCCAACTCATTGTCTACACCAAAGGACGTCTAGCCAATCAGAATATGAAAGGCTATTCAAAAACGCAGGGCTCACATCCTGATGTGCCCCTGGTGATTTTGGTCAACGGCGGGAGTGCCAGCGCTTCGGAAATCGTTGCCGGTGCCCTCCAGGATCTCAAACGGGCGACCCTTATTGGCACCAAAACGTTTGGTAAGGGCTCCGTACAAACGATTATCCCGCTCAGTGACGGTTCGGGGTTACGCCTAACCACCGCCAAGTACTACACCCCGAGTGGGCGCATGATCCACGATAAAGGGATTATCCCAGATATCGTCGTCGAGGAGCCGAAACCGGAAACGGTCGAGGGTGAGACAGCGCCGACGCCAAACCGGCCCAGTTCGGGACTCCCGGATGATGACATCGCCGGAGACCTGCAGCTCCAAAAGGCGCTTGAGACGTTAAAAGCGGAGGTAAAACAGCACAAGAAGAAGGCTGCTAAAACTGGCTAAGGTCTCCTATGACACCTCGTTTCGTGCCTCGTCGTTCCTCGGTATCGGCGCCTCCTGGGCGCCGATTATCCAGGATCTGGACAATCATTATCGTCCTGATCGGATGCCTATGCCTCGTCGCAGGCGTATTTCTCTCATCAACAGCAGGCGATCAAGTCTTGTCGACCTTACGCTTTGCTTTTGGTTGGTATGACATCCCTCAAAAGCAGTTGCAACTACAACATGTCCTTCTGAGCATTTTGCAGCAGATGGGACTCGATGAACAAGCCTATCAGTACGATCGTCTACAGCCGCAACAACGAGGACGTGAACGTTGGCATCTCCGGCGCCATCGTATTGCCGTACCGCCAAGCCTCTCATTGACAGCGTTTGAAGAACGCCTTCAAGAGCGGATGGCTGACTTGCCTCACAATATAATGGCACGCCGTTCCCGCGAGCATGATCGTCACACGAGTGTCGCATTCACCTTAGGGGTGGCGAATGTGCCGACGGATATTTGCATTTTCACGCAAATCCGTCCAGTCTCTCCCCCTTCGATAGCTGCCATTCCCTCTAAGCCCGAGCCCCTGGTCAAATCCGAGCCTCCCCCGGCTCCCACCGCGACCCCTCGCATTGCCATTGTGATTGACGACATGGGCTGGGAGTTGCCGATCGCCCAAGACTTGTTTGCCCTGGACCAACCGTTGAGCTTTGCCGTCTTGCCTCAGGCTCCATACCAATTCGAAATTGCCGAGGCTGCTAAACAGTATAAACGGGACCTCTTGCTGCACTTGCCGATGGAGCCCCATGGTTATCCGCAGGTCAATCCGGGTCCGAATGCGCTCTTAAACAAGATGGATCCGAACCAAATGGTCACGTTGTTGCGGGCTGCTCTAAAATCATTGCCGCAAGTTGTCGGCGTCAATAATCATATGGGCTCCAGCTTGACGGAAAGTCCCAAGGCCATGCGGGTGGTCATGCGCGAACTCAAACGACACGATTTATTTTTCTTAGACAGCCGCACATCCGTAGACTCACAGGCGTATCAAATTGCCCGTGAAATGGGTATTCCAACGGCAAAGCGGCATGTCTTTCTCGACAATGACGTGCAGCAAGCGCACATTTCAACCCAACTTCACCGGCTTGCGAAGATGGCGAGCCAACAGGGTTATGCCATCGGGATTGGGCACCCTTACCCGGAGACCCTACACGCGTTACAACACACGCTACCAATCATTCACCGGGCGGGTGTCCTGATCGTTCCGATCTCCCGTCTGGTCAACTAAATCCGCGATTTCGGATGTCCCATACAGGAGTTGAATATACGATGCTCGTACTAGGTATTGAAACCTCATGTGATGACACGGCAGTTGCTGTCGTGGAAAATAGCAAGCACATCCGCGCGAGCGTAGTCTCCTCGCAAGATCAGATTCATGCCGCTTACGGCGGCATCGTCCCGGAACTCGCCTGCCGCAGTCATATCGAACAGATACGTCCGGTCCTGGAAACGGCGCTGGCGCAAGCTCAAGTGACCTTGGATGATATCGATGTGATTGGGGTGACCCAGGGGCCGGGCTTAGTCGGTGCCTTACTGGTGGGGATCTCCTTTGCTAAAGCCTTGGCCTATGGGACGGACAAGCCGCTCGTGCCGGTACATCATCTCGAAGGGCATATTAGCTCCATTTATCTCGAACACGATGATGTCCCCTATCCCTTTGTCGCTCTGGTGGTGTCGGGAGGGCACTCCGATTTGTATGTATGCCCGGAGCGCGGACACTACCAACTCCTGGGCCGCACGCGCGACGATGCGGCAGGTGAATGCTTCGACAAAGTAGCCAAGATGCTTCACTTGGGCTATCCTGGCGGGCCGATTATCGACAAACTCGCCCAAACCGGGAATCCAGCCCATGTCCATTTTCCTCGGGCTATGATGGCAAAAGAAACTTTTGATTTTAGCTTTAGCGGGGTGAAAACTGCCGTGAGAACCCATCTCCTCCAACTCACCACGCCAGACGGTGAACCTATATTCGCAGATGATACGTTCTGGCCCATCCCCGAAGCACCGTGGTGGGAACCGCAACGCAACGATATTCTCGCCAGTTTCCAGCAAGCCGTTGCCGATGTTTTGGTGGCCAAAACCCTGCGCGCCGTCCAACAGAGCCGGGCGCAAGCCATTGCGGTTGTCGGCGGTGTAGCCTGCAACTCAGCCCTGCGACATGCCATGCAGCACGCGACTGGCACAGAGGGACTTCCCGTCTATTTCCCATCCCCGCGTTTTTGCACCGACAATGCCGCGATGATTGCCTGTGCAGCGGCCTATCGTTATCAAACTCAGGCTTGGGCCGATACGTCCCACTCGTTTCTGGACCTCGATGCCCATCCCAATCTCATGCTCACGGGAAGCGAGATCAGCTAAGGAATATCATACAGTCCTTTTTTCGTTCTAACCTGGTATGCTGGTTACGTAAAGAGAGAACTACACCGCAGAGGACATAATCGATGTCGTTTCTAAAAACGCTACCCATATTGGCAGGCCTCTCTCTTCTCATCCTGCCGAATCTAGTACTCTCTGCGTATGCGTTGCAATGGCAGGATGTGGCCAGCGAACTCATGAGCCCCGCCTGTCCGGGACGAACCCTGATCAACTGCACGAGCGGACAATCGGAACAGTTGCGTGAATTGATTCGCCAAAAAATCAATCAAGGCGAATCGAAGTCATCCATTATACGTTACTTTGTCGACATGCACGGCGAAGAAATCCTTGCCGCTCCACCAAAAAAAGGATTCGCCCTGGCCGCGTGGCTATTGCCATTGTTCGTAGTATTGAATGGTGCGGGTTTAATCGTGCTCCTGACCTTTCGCTGGACCCATAACCGCACGCGTGTTGAGCCCGGGGCACCTACGCCATTAGACGAGGCTACAACATCCGCAGACACCAAGACGGATCCTTACCGGCAACGCCTACAACGTGAACTCGATGAGAGACAAGCTTGATGATCGGACGAAGGGATTGCAGCACACATCCTAAGTTCAGCTAGTGCTTCACCGCGGATAAAATGATGGATAGAGTTTCAACCAGTAGCAACGGCATCTATCGACAAAGCGGTCGCAGCTTTATCCATCAATATAGATGCGAAATAAAGCATAACAGAACAATTACTTGCTTACTCTATGGTACGATTCAAAGGTGGCCCGATGCGTTTCCTTCAATCCCTCATCGCTGTCTCGCTGCTGTTCAGTGTGGCTAGCTCAGTCCACTCCCAACTGCAAACCACTGCACCGCTGGCTCCTCCCGAAGTTCGAGCCTGGAGTAAAACGGTTGCAAAAGACGTATCAGGTGCAACCCTCGCTCATATCGTGGTGGACATCCCAGCAGATCACCATGGCTATCTCGATTCCGGAGACGAAGGCCTACTAATACCTCTCGCGTTTACATTTGATCATCCGGGCATCGAGGCCCAAGAAATCTCGCGCCCGCAAGGAACGCGAGATGAGCAGGCCCATGCCAAGGTGTTGCGCGGACAAGGTGAGTTTGCCTTTCGGCTAGTCTTATCAGGCACAGTGCCCGACACGCCGCAAGCCAAGCTACGTTATCAAATCTGTAATGACATCACGAATATTTGTTACCCGCCGCGCACCGTGCAAGTGCCACTGCAACTCGCAGCAGCTCATAATCTGGCAGGCTCACAAACGGCTGCGGTGCCGGCCGAACCGGCATCGACCAGTTTCCGGGAACGGCTCGCCGCCTTGTTCCGGCAATCGACGAGCAATCTATTTTTTGCCATCGCCTTGGTTTTTGCCGCGGGCTTGATTGCTTCGGCAACCCCCTGCGTCTACCCGATTCTTCCCATCACCTCGGCAATTTTAATGGCCCGCGGGGGCGGATCAACACAAAGCGGCCACATACATGCCTTTGCCTATTTCGCGGGGCTCATTTTCTTTTATACCCTTCTGGGCGTTGTCGCGGTCACGACAGGAACTGCGCTATCAGCCGTGATGACCAACCCTTGGGTCAATCTCGGCTTTGCCGTTCTCTTTGTCTATTTGGGTTTGAGTATGTTGGGCTTATACGAATTTCAATTTATCCCCGCTCTGACCGCAAAACTCGATAGTGCCTCAAGTCAGCGCGGCGGCCTGTCAGGAACGTTCTGGATGGGTATCACTGCAGGGTTGGTAGTTTCGCCTTGTGTCGGCCCGGTTGTCGGTGCGATTTTACTGGAGATTACCGGTCAAGCAGCGGCTGTCAGCACTGCCGATACGGCCTTGCCTAGCCACATCATCGTTCGTGGTATTGCCCTCATGACGAGCTTCGGTGCTGGTCTTGGCGTGCCGTTTTTAGTCGTCGGTTTATTGAGTAACCGGCTTCCACAGTCCGGGACCTGGCTCACCAAGGTCAAATTTCTTTTGGGGCTACCGATTCTCTACTTTGCCTACACCTACTATATCAAAAGTTTAGAAACCCTAGGTGTAGCAATCAATATCGCCCACGCGATGCTGGTTGGGGTTGTCGCGATTGTACTCGCCGTGTTCGTGGGTGCCTTCCACACCACGGGAGAAAGCCCCCCAAAGCTTTCGCAGCTTCGCTGGGCTTGCGGCATCATCCTACTCGTGGTCGGTATTCATTTTCTCTATAATGGGCTCGGGAGCTCCGGTATTCTGATTGGCCAGCCGTTATCGGCTCAAATTGCTGCTTCACCCCCACCCCTTGCTGATGATGTCGAAACACATGGTAATCTGCAGTGGCTGCGCAAGGTTTCAACTGCACGGCAGCTCGCGCGCACGGAGTCGAAACCCCTATTCGTCGACTTTTACGCCACTTGGTGCGCAAACTGCAAAGCCTTCAATCGCTTGGCCCTCCAACACAAAGAACTCAATCTAGCACTCCAACAGGCGGTGTTGATCAAAATCTATGATACTGATTCGGACTTCAAGATTTTTCAACAGGACCCGCATTTTCCGGAACTACGAGGGGTAGGGGGCCAACCCTTCTTACCACTATTTGCCATTTACTCCTCGAATGGGGAATTTCTTTGGAAAGGACAAGACTACCAAGCCGCCACTACCATGATTGCCCAATTAGAGCGAGCCAAATATGCGACAGCGCAGTAGTGTAGGAGCGCTTGACAGCCATAAACCAGATCCACTGAGTGCTGCTGCTCTTCGATACCTTGTCTATAGTGCAATCTGCCTTCAACTCTTAGGGGGCCTATATACTCTGCATGACGTTCGTGCCGAATCGGCCAAACCGGGCTTTACGGCAGATCAATTACTCCAATTCGCCGACCAGCTTCTTCGAGAGGGCGAGTATTTTCGTGCAATTACAGAATTTCGCCGCTTCCGTTTCGACTATCCCAATGATCCACGTCAAGCCATGGCTCTTTTCCGAATTGGCCAGGCCTATTATCGGGGGGAGCAATATCAAGAAGCCCTTCAAGCCTTTCGTGGCGTCACTCAAACTTATCCAGATAGTCCTTATGGCCAGCAAGCGCGATTATGGCAAGGGGAAAGCCTCATACAACAAACGCAATATAGCGCAGCCGAACAATTATACACGGCTTACATTGAGCGCCACTCAAGCACCTCAGCCATCCCCTATGCTCGTTACCAAAAGGGGTGGACCTTCTTGTACCGCCGCCAGTGGCAGGCAGCGACTACCGAACTGCAACAGATACCCACATCAAGCCCTCTCTATCCTGTGGCTCGACAGCTCGCTCTTGAAGCCAAGGAAGAGCGTCAGCGGCCAAAGAAGTTGCCCTTCGTCGCCGGTGCCCTTTCTACCGTTTTACCCGGAGCTGGGCAGCTATATAATGGGCGTCTCGGGGATGCGGTACTAACGTTTTTACTCAACGGTCTTTTTATCGCAGGGACGATTGAAGCGATGCAACATGATCAATTAGCCATTGCTGGTGTGTTGGGGTTCTTTGAGGCAGGGTGGTATAGCGGCAATGTCTACAGCGCGGTGAATGGAGCTCATAAGCACAATCGCCATGCGGATGAGGTGCTGTTACAGAATCTAGAGCGGCGGTTTCGCATGACGCCGCCAGAGTTCCCCCAAACGCAACAAATCGGCCCAAGAATCAGTATTTCACTGCCTTAGGGCCGATTTGTCATGCTCACCACTAGCCGATTCACGACATGGGTCGGTCGACCAATTCCAGCAGTACCATTGGGGCATTATCACCCTGACGGTAACCGATTTTCATCATTCGGGTATAGCCGCCAGGACGGTTTTGGTACCGTGGTCCGAGTTCGTCGAACACGCGTTTCACAATCGTACGGCTGCCGACTTGACGTACCGTTAGACGCCGGGCATGCAAGTCCCCACGCTTACCCCACGTGATAATACGATCCACCAAACTGCGGACTTCCTTCGCCTTCGCTTCTGTGGTTCGAACACGTTCATGCGTTAAAACCGACACCGCAAGGTTGCGTAACATCGCCTTGCGATGGCTACTGCTGCGATGAAGGCTTCGCCCTTTTTTGAGATGGCGCATAAGCTCTCCATTCCAATCGCCAAGATTAGCCTTGTTTAACTTCGGGCGTCCACTCTACACCCTCTAGGCTCATACCTAAGCCCAACCCCATAAGAGTGAGAATCTCTTTAATTTCATTGAGTGACTTGCGCCCAAAGTTCCGAGTTTTGAGCATCTCTGCTTCGTTTTTCTGGACGAGCTCACCAATCGTGCGGATATTAGCATTCTTCAAACAATTATAGGACCGCACCGATAGTTCCAGCTCATCTACACTTCGGCCGAGGTTCTCCATCAAGCGTTGCCGTTCTTCATCCACAGCCGGCATCTCTTGCACAGGTTCCTCATGAAAACTGACAAACACCTGCAAATGGTCTTGCAGGACCCGCGCCGCTTGCGATACGGCTTCCTCCGGAAGCAGGCTGCCATTAGTATGGACATCCAAGATCAACCGATCATAATCCGTCGACTGCCCCACGCGAGTATTTTCGACTTGAAACGTGACCTTGCGAATCGGAGAAAATACCGCATCAATTGGAATTATCTGTGGATCGACAATATCCTGTGCATGGCGCTCAGCCGGCACGTATCCCCGCCCGAGTTGGACATCCATGGTAATGTCCAAGATGGCATCTTTATTCAGCGTCGCGATATAAAGATCAGGATTCAAGATCTCAACATCCGCATCCGTCACGATATCGCGAGCCAAGACCTCAGTCGGCCCTGTTGCCCGCAACGTCAACTGTTTAGGCCTTTCCACGTGCATCTTCAACAGCAGCTCTTTGATATTGAGAATAATTTCCGTCGTATCCTCCAATACGCCGGGAACGGTTGAAAACTCGTGATAGACCCCTTGAATCTTCACCGTTGTCACCGCGGCACCGGTCAACGATGACAGAAGCACACGGCGAAGTGCATGGCCAATCGTCACGCCAAACCCTCTTTCAAAAGGCTCGGCAACAAACCGCCCATACACGTCCTTGAGGGAGCTGCGCTCCGTCTCGATCCGCTTGGGTTTGTGGAAACTTGCCAAGGCGATGCTCATCCGCGGGCACTCCTTTCTGAAGAATCCCTACCGTAAGCCGTGATGGCTCTCTAGACGCCAATCCCCCTTGCGAGCCCTTCATGCATTGATTTACGGAGATGGGCACTACTTCGAATACAACTCAACAATCAACTGCTCTTGAATAGGCATCGTAATATCGTCGCGTGAGGGCAGGGTCTGCACCACGCCACGCATCGCCGTCGCATCCACATGCAGCCATTCCGGAATCTGCTTTTGCCCGATATGCTCCATGTTGCCCCGCATAACCTCCATGTTTCGACTCTTTTCCCGAGGTTCCACGGCGTCGCCCTCCTTGATCAGAAACGATGGGATATTCACCTTGCGGCCATTCACTCTCATATGCCCATGCCGCACCAACTGCCGCGCCTGTGCGCGAGAATCGGCAAATCCCATGCGGTACACCACGTTATCTAAACGGCGCTCTAGGAGCACGAGCAAATTGATACCGGTGACCCCCTGGGCCCGTGCAGCTTTCTGAAAATAACTGCGGAACTGAGTTTCCATCAAGCCATAGGTGCGTTTCACCTTTTGTTTCTCTCGGAGCTGCAAGCCATACTCAGAGAGCTTCGTACGCCGGCGTTGCCCATGTACGCCAGGTGCATAGTTCCTTTTATTTATAGCACATTTGTCGCTCAGACAGCGATCCCCCTTCAGGAATAGCTTGACATTTTCCCGTCGACACAACCGGCAAACTGCATCAACATACCTTGCCACTTAGAAGTACCCTCCTTCAGCCGCAGATTTAGACACGACGCCGCTTTGGCGGACGCGGACCATTATGCGGTATCGGTGTCACATCGCGGATCAGACTCACTTCCAGTCCCGACGACTGGAGCGCTCGAATCGCCGCTTCCCGGCCGGAACCTGGCCCTTTCACCAACACATCGACCTTCCGCATGCCCATGTCCATGACCTTGCGAGCCACGATCTCAGCAGCCGTCTGAGAGGCAAACGGCGTGCCTTTACGAGAGCCGCGAAACCCTTGTCCACCAGCACTCGCCCACGCCAGCGCGTTTCCCCCCATATCCGTAACCGTGATAATCGTATTATTGAATGTCGACTGAATATGGGCCACACCTTCAGCCACCTGGCGACGCTCGCGCCGTCGACGGCCATCTCTACGCCTTTCTGCCATAGCTCGCCTCTATTTTTTGGTCTTTCTTCCAATGGTACGCCGGGGCCCTTTTCTCGTCCGTGAATTCGTTCGCGACCGCTGTCCGCGAATCGGCAGTCCACGCCGATGCCGCAACCCACGATATGAGCCAATGTCCATTAGGCGCTTGATGTTCATCGCAATTTCGCGGCGCAAGTCGCCTTCGATTACGTACTCCGCTTCAATTGTCTCGCGCAGTCGAGCAACTTCGTGCTCAGCCAGGTCACGCACCCGCGTGTCAGGGCTAATCTGCGTTATTTCCAAAATCTGCTTTGCAGAGGTCAGACCGATACCGTAGATATAAGTCAACGAAATTTCGACTTTTTTATCATCAGGGATATCTGCTCCGGCAATACGTGCCATTGTGGCCCCCCCTCTTTTTAACCTTGACGCTGTTTGTGCTTTGGCGTCTCGCAAATGACACGTACAATGCCTTTGCGACGGATCACCTTGCATTTGTCACAGATCGGCTTCACCGATGCGCGTACCTTCATCTACCTAACCTTTCACATCGCATCCAACCAAATTGTTATGGTGCCGGCGTCACGTCTATTTGAACCGGTAAACAATTCGGCCACGCGATAGATCATAAGGTGAGAGTTCAACTTTCACCTTATCCCCCGGTAGAATGCGGATATAGTGCATCCGCATCTTTCCTGAGATATGAGCCAGCACATTGTGGCCATTTTCCAACTCGACCCTAAACATTGCATTCGGTAGCGGTTCAATAACCGTTCCTTCAACGGCTATTGCCTCTTCTTTTGCCATGTATCTCGCACCACGTTTTAAAGTTGACTTAATACAATGCCCCCATCCTCGGACACTGCAACGGTATGTTCAAAATGCGCCGAAAGTTCACCATCTGCGGTGACAACGGTCCAATTATCGCTCAAGATCGAGACATCGGCCGTCCCCACATTCAGCATCGGTTCGAGAGCTAAGACCATGCCTTCACGCAAACGCGGCCCACGTCCAGGTGGACCAAAATTGGGGACTTGTGGATCTTCGTGTAACGCGGTTCCAATACCATGCCCCACGAAGGCTTTCACCACGCCGTAACCATGGGATTCACCATACGATTGGATGGCATGCGAGATATCGGATAGTCGGTTTCCAACCTTCGCCTGCATAATCCCAATCTCCAAAGCTTCCCGGGTAATGTCAAGTAGCGTTTTCCCAGCCTCGGAGATATTGCCGACCGAAATCGTCACTGCATGATCGCCATAGTAACCGTCTACAATCGCACCACAATCAATTCCAATTATATCACCATCTTTGAGTTTACGCGTCTTAGACGGTATGCCGTGCACGACTTCGGCATTAATCGAGGTACACAGCGTCGCAGGAAAGCCCCGATACCCTTTAAATGCCGGCACGCCACCCCCATGGCGAATGTAAGCTTCTGCCGCACGATCAAGAGCCGCTGTGGACACCCCAGGCTCAACCATCGGAATAAGGTATTGCACAGTCTTGGCTACCAATTCACAACTCTTCTGTATTTTTTCGATTTCTTTCGGCGATCGATAGATAATCATGACAGGGCCTCACAGGACTGTCTTGATGCGCTGAGCGATATCATCCACCGTCCCCACACCCGAAACAGGCCGCAAAAGACCTGTCTTACGGTAGTAATCAATCAACGGCGCGGTTTGACGCTCGTAGACCTCTAATCGATGCCGAATGGCTTCGTCAGTATCGTCATCGCGCCCTTCAATCTCCCGCCGCCTCGCCAGTCGCCGGAGCAATTCATTTTCAGGCACCTCAACACTGATCACATGATTGAGCGGCCGCTGACTCTCTAGCAACATGTGGTCCAGCGCCTCTGCTTGAGCCACCGTGCGAGGAAAACCATCCAGAATAAATCCCGCCTCTGTATCCTCCTCTCCCAACCGTTCGCGAGCAATGCCGATGATCACCTCATCCGGGACCAGCGCACCCCGATCCATAAACGATTTGGCCTCTAACCCCAAAGGGGTTTCATGTCGCACGGCTGCCCGCAGGATATCGCCCGTAGAAATCTCCGGTATGCCATAGGCTTCATGCAAACGATGCCCCTGTGTGCCTTTACCCGCCCCAGGCGGGCCCAGTAAAATCAGACGCATAACTGACGTTCCTTTTCCCCCTCACGCTATCGTCGACCCCGCATACGGCCTTTTTTCATAAAGCTATCGTAATTCCGCATGACCAGATGGGATTCGACCTGCTGCATGGTATCCATTCCCACACCCACCACGATCAAAAGACCGGTGCCACCAAAGAAAAACGGCACATGAAAAAACTGAATAAGATACGTGGGCAAAATGACGACGACCGAGAGATAGATGGCTCCAGCAAAGGTTAATCGCGATAGCGTTCGATCAATGTACTCCGCCGTCTTTTTACCCGGCCGGATTCCCGGTACGAACCCACCGTATTTTCGCATGTTATCCGCGACGTCTTGCGGGTTAAAGATAATGGCCGTGTAGAAATACGCAAAAAAGATGATGAGCACAACCGTCAACAGCGAATAGAGGATAGTTCCAGGCGACAGCTGCTGCACGAGCACTTGTAAAAAGCCACTTTGATTCTGGCCCCCAACAAACGAGGCAATCGTCGCCGGAAACACCATGAGTGACGAAGCAAAAATCGGTGGAATAACCCCTGACGTGTTAATTTTTAGCGGCAAATGCGTGCTCTGCCCACCGTACATGCGCCGCCCCACCACGCGTTTGGCGTACTGGATAGGGATCTTCCGGTGCCCGGCCTCCATGAACACAATCGCTGCGATCACCCCCACCATGACCACGAGTAAGGCTAGAAACAGAAACGGGCTCATCTCGCCCAGACGCAGTTGCGTCCATGACGATCCTATAGCCGAAGGAATGCCAGCGACAATCCCGGCAAAAATAATCAGCGAAATGCCATTGCCAATGCCGCGTTCGGTAATCTGTTCACCCAGCCACATGATAAAGGTCGTGCCCGCCGTCAGGGTCATCACCGTCATCAGGCGAAAGGCCCAACCCGGATTCGGCACCGCTGCGACGCCACCCATTTCCATACTCTCAAGCCCGATGGCAATTCCAAGTCCCTGGATACAAGCTAGCACCACTGTGCCGTAGCGACTATATTGCGTGATCTTTTTCCGTCCTTGTTCACCTTCCTTTTTAAGTCGTTCCAAATGGGGGACAACCACCGTCAACAATTCCATAATAATGGACGCACTGATGTAAGGCATAATGCCGAGCGCAAATACGGCCATTTGCTCCAGCGCCCCGCCCGAAAACATATTAAAAAAGCCAAGGATGGTTCCCTGCATACTCTCAAAAAAACGCGTCAACGCTTGACTATCAATACCGGGCACCGGAATAAAAACACCGATGCGATAAACGGCCAGCAGCGCAAATGTATATAGGATGCGCCTTTTGAGTTCGGGGATCTTCAGGACGTTCTGGAATCCATCGATCACGCTGACGTCTCCTCTGCGCTCCCGCCCGCAGCAACGATCTTTTGTTTAGCGGATTGACTGAACTGATCTGCCCGAATGGTTAAGGACTTACTCAGCTCACCGTTGCCTAGAATTTTAACCGGGCGGCGCAAGCTTTTGATTTTGCCTTGCGTTTTTAATAATTCGGCTGTCACCACCGTACCGGCATCAAAATCCTCCAGGTCGGCCACATTCACCACTTGGAAGTACACTTTAAAGATATTCTTAAAACCCCGCTTCGGCAAACGCCGTTGCAAGGGCATCTGACCGCCTTCGAACCCCGGAACCATGTTCGCGCCAGAACGGGACTTCAGTCCTTTATGGCCTCGCGATGACGTTTTGCCATGGCCAGAACCTGGCCCTCGGCCAACGCGCTTACTCGATTTCCTTGACCCGGGTGCAGGATGCAACGTACTGAGTGTCACCATCATTAGGGCGCCTCCACGCGCACCATATGCGATACTTTTTGGATCATACCGCGCGTTTGAGGCGTATCCGCCAACTGCACGGTTTGTTGCATTTTTGTCAAGCCCATACCACGCAACACCGCACGATGCTTTTCCGGCCGGCCAATCATGCTACGCACCAACCGGACCTTAATCATTCCATGCTCAGCCACGACGTCTCCTTACACCCTCAAGTCATCGATACTTTTGCCGCGTATGCGAGCAATTTCAGCCCGGCTGCGAAGCTGCGACAAACCTTCCATTGTGGCTTTTACCATATTGTGGGGGTTGTTAGTCCCCAGAGATTTGGTGAGCACGTCCGAGACCCCAAGCGCTTCTAGCACCGCACGGACCGGACCACCCGCAATAATCCCAGTACCCTTAGCAGCGGGTTTGAGCAACACGCGACCAGCACCATAGTGGCCCAGCACTTGATGGGGAATCGTCGTCCCGGAGACGGGTACCGTGCGCAAGCTCTTCTTAGCTTTTTCAATCGCTTTCCGGATCGCTTCCGGGACTTCATTCGCCTTTCCGAGACCCACCCCAACGCGCCCGGAACGGTTCCCCACCACGACGAGTGCACTAAAACTAAAACGTCGTCCACCCTTAACCACCTTGGCTACACGGTTGACGTGTACAATCTTATCAATGAATTCAACTTGTTCCGTGTTAAAATCCTCGGCCACCCTAGTCCCCTCTAAAGCTTCAAACCTTTTTCACGCGCCGCTTCAGCAACCGCAGCCACTCGCCCGTGATATAAAAATCCATTGCGATCAAAGACAACTTGTTGAATGCCCTGAGCAAGTGCTTTTTCCGCTACTATCGTCCCAATGAGCGCTGCCCCACCAATATTACCGCCATTTTTGCCTAAAGCCTGAAAAGCCTTACCGGTGCTCGAGGCAGACACCAACACACGATTCGAGGTATCATCAATCACTTGTGCATAGATATGGTTGTTGCTCCGAAACACGGTCAAACGCGGCCGCTCCGTCGTACCGCGTAGCCGTTTGCGCACCCGGCGCTGCCGCCGCTTCCGCGCTACAGCTTTTGATTGCACCGCCGCCATTATCCTGCCTTTCCTTCCTTGCGACGGATGTTTTCCGTCGTGTATTTAATCCCCTTGCCTTTATAGGGCTCCGGTTTCCGAATCGATCGAATATCAGCCGCCACCTGACCAACCAGTTCCTTCTGGATGCCACGCACCGTAATAAGCGTCCGATTGAGTTCGAATTCGATCCCCTCCGGGGCCTCAATATGAATTTGATGCGAATGGCCCAACTGAAGCGTTAAGGTTTTTCCTTGCAACTGTGCCCGGTGACCACCCCAAATGATCTCAAGCTGCTTCTCAAAGCCCTCAGTCACCCCCATGACCATATTGTTCAACAAGGTTCGGCTCAAGCCATGCAAGGACTTATCCATTTTGGCTTCGCTCTGCCGTTTCACATAGACGGTCTCGCCATCGCGTTCGATAACAATGCGGGGATGGAAAGTACGGTTTATCTCCCCTCTCGGTCCTTTTACCTGCACATGGTTGTCATCATCGAGGTTAAATTCGACGCCGACAGGGATCGTAATTGGCATCCGCCCGATACGCGACATAACGTTTTCTCCCTTGCAGCTCTACCAGACGTGACAAATCACTTCGCCACCGACATTGCCATCACGGCACTGGCGGTCGGTCAACAGTCCTCGCGAGGTCGACACAATCGCCACACCAGAACCTCCGAGAATCGTCGGCATGTCTTTGCAGCGAACATATTTACGCTTGCCCGGTGTACTGATCCGCTTGAGCATGCGAATCGCGCTTTCCTCACGAAAGTCATATTTTAACTCCACATCCAAAATACCTTGAGGATGGCCTTCAGCATGCACCTCAAAGTCTCGAATGTAGCCTTCTTCTTTCAGAACTCGGGCAATTTCGCGTTTGATGCGCGAGGCAGGCATCTGCACCCGCTCGTGGCGCGCCTGCAGGCCATTCCGCACCCGCGTTAGCATGTCAGCAATCGGATCGGTCATCATGACGTCTTGCGCTGCTCCTCCAAAAATCGCCTAAATACATATCTTAAAGTTTTGACTCACTTACCAGCTCGACTTCATCACACCCGGTATCTCACCCCTTAAAGCCAAGGAGCGAAAACAAATGCGGCACATCGCAAACTTGCGTAAGTATGCCCGTGGCCGTCCACACAGGCGGCAACGATGATAACGCCGAACCTCAAACTTAGGCGTACGTTTTGATTTATTAATCAGGGATGTTTTAGCCATGGGTCCCCCAAGCTTAATTCCGAAACGGCATGCCCATCAGACGCAGCAGTTCCTTACCTTCTGCATCCGTCTGAGCCGATGTGACAACCGCCACCGACAAGCCTTTAATGCGTTCGACTTTGTCGTAGTCGACTTCTGGAAAAATGATCTGCTCTTCAACGCCCAACGTGTAGTTGCCACGCCCATCAAATTTATTGCCATCCACCCCGCGAAAGTCCCGCACGCGCGGCAAGGCAATATTGACAAAGCGATCAAAAAAGTCGTACATCCGGTCGCTCCGCAGGGTCACTTTGACCCCAATGGACATGCCGGTCCGTAGCTTATACGCCGCAATAGAGCGCTTCGCCTTGGTGATCACGGGCTGCTGCCCCGAGATCAATTTAAGCTGCTCGATGCCGGCATCGAGCAGCTTACCGTTTTGGATCGCCTCACCCAACCCCATATTTAATACCACTTTTTGCATACGGGGCACTTGCATCACGTTGTCGTAGTCAAACTCGCGTTGCAATGCCGGTACAACTTCATCTCGGTAATAGTTTCGCATCCGCGCGACGTAGGCCATAATCGCCCCCCACCCCTCTTATTTATCCAGTACCTCATCGCAGCGACGGCACACTCTGACCTTCTTGTCATCCTCCAACACCCGATGCCCAACCCGCACACCTTGGTCGCACTTCGCACAGATCAACATCACGTTGGAAATATGGATTTTGCCTTCACGTTCGATGATACCAGCTTGTTGCCGCTGTTGTGTCGCACGGGTATGCCGCTTAATCATCTGGATACCCTCGACCATAATCCGGCCATCCTGGGGCAAGACCCGCAACACCTTGCCCCGTTTGCCCCTGTCACGCCCTGCAATGATCTGGACAAAGTCATCTTTTTTAATATGAGAATGGCTACGTGATACCACTTTGCCCCGTGCCATAATGGTTTTCCTCCCACACTTGACAGCTCAGCCAAACTTAACAGCCCAGGCACACTCGATAGCCCAGCCTCATACTATAAGACCTCAGGTGCCAAGGATATAATCTTCATGTAGCCTTTTGCACGCAATTCACGTGGCACCGGGCCAAAAATACGAGTCCCAATCGGCTCTCCCGCATCATTAATAATAACCGCCGCATTATCATCGAAACGGATGTAAGACCCATCCGGACGGCGCACTTCTTTTTTCGTGCGCACGACCACCGCACGTCGCACGTCGCCTTTCTTAATGGCACCGTTGGGCAAGGCCTCCTTGACCGCGACCACCACCACATCGCCCACACTGGCATAGCGCCGACGCGTGCCACCAGGAATGTGAAAGCACTTCACTTTGCGCGCCCCCGAATTGTCAGCCACCGTTAACGCGGTTTCATTCTGGATCATGACTTACTCCCCCCACTCGCTATCCGCGTCAGTTAGCCGGCGCTCTCACGGACCACTTCCAAAAGGCGCCAACGCTTGGTTTTACTCAATGGACGCGTTTCAATAATGCGTACCTGATCGCCAACCTGGCACTGATTTTGTTCATCGTGCGCGTGGTACTTTTTACTGCGTTTGATCACCCGCTCGTAGATCGAATGACGCATCCGGCGCTCAACCCTGACAGTGATCGTCTTGTCCATGCGATCGCTGACGACTTCGCCGCTCAGCACTTTACGGCGCTCTGCCATAATTCCTCTTTCCTTACGCTTATGTCGTGCCCTACGGTTGGCGCTCCCGCAGAATCGTCTTTACACGCGCGATATCGCGGCGCACCTCAGAAATGCGCCCCACATTCTCGATCTGTGCCGTCGCCAACTGAAAGCGGAGATTAAAGAGTTCCTCCGCCAATTCTTGTCCCTTTTCCGTCAACTCCGTACCGCTGAGTTCACGCAACTCACTCGCTTTCATGTCGAGAATCCTCACTCCAGCAAGACCCCCTAATCACGGGTGGTCAAAAAACGCGTGGCAATTGGCAGTTTTTGAGCCGCTAGACGCATGGCTTCCTTCGCCACATCCTCATCTACCCCTGCCATCTCATAGAGGATACGGCCCGGCTTCACCGTCGCCACCCAATATTCTGGTGCCGCTTTACCTTTACCCATACGTGTTTCCGCAGGTTTTTTCGACACCGGCTTATCCGGGAATATACGAATCCATATTTTACCGCCACGCCGGACATAACGCGTCATTGCAATACGAGCCGCTTCGATTTGCCGACTGTTAATCCAGGCGGGTTCCAACGCTTGTAGTGCATACTGGCCAAAGCTAATCGTACTGCCGCGATACGCCTTGCCGCTTCGCCGCCCACGCATCTGTTTACGAAACTTGGTCCGTCTTGGCATCAACATAGTAACCGGCCCCCCTCTCTATCGTGACTCAGACCTCAGTGCTGCGGCATCATCCTGTGGGCCGACCACATCACCTTTATATATCCACACCTTGACGCCAATCCGCCCATAGGTCGTCTTGGCCTCGGCAAATCCATAATCGATATCCGCACGTATCGTATGCAGCGGCACGCCACCCTCGCGGTACCACTCTCGCCGGGCCATTTCAGCCCCCGCCAAACGTCCGGACGACTCGATCCGTACCCCCTTGGCGCCAAAGCGCAAGGCAGAGGTCATCGCCTTCTTCATAGCCCGCCGAAAGGCCACGCGACGCTCTAGTTGCAACGCCACATTTTCCGCCACCAACTGGGCGTCGATTTCGGCCTTGCGAATTTCACGAATATTGATCGACACCTGTTTCTTGGTCAAGTCTTGCAAGGCATTTTTCAGCTTGTCGACTTCCGCCCCACGCTTGCCAATGATGATGCCCGGACGGGCCGTGTAAATATTGATCTTTGAACGGCTCGCCGCCCGCTCGATCTCGACCTTTGAAATACCTGCATGATACAGACGATCTTTTATGTAGCGCCGAATCATCAAGTCTTCATGCAGCAATTCGGCATAGTTGCGCTTGGCGTACCAATTCGACTGCCAAGTCGTCGTCGTCCCCAAGCGAAACCCCGTGGGATGAACTTTCTGCCCCACACTAACCCTCCTCTATAGCCGCACCTTATTCTCGCTCGCGTAGAATTATCTGAATATGGCTCGTCCGCTTGTGGATCGGCGTTGCGCGTCCACGAGCGCGAGGCATAAAACGTTTTAATGTCGGCCCTTCATCCACCGTAATCCGGTCGATAAAGAGATCATCCACATCCGTTACCCCATGGTTTTCAGACGCATTGGCGATAGCGGACTTCAGCAACTTCTGGACGGGGATCGCCGCCTCTTTCCGGGTAAACATCAAGATATGAACCGCTTGGTTCACACTTTTACCCCGCACCGTATCCACCACCATCCGCACCTTGCGCGGCGAAATGCGTACGTTTGTGACTTTCGCTTTCATCGCCCTCTCCTCGACCGTAGCATGCCGTCACGCCACTACTTCAAACCCGTTGTCCGTTTAGTTAAACCGCTGTGAGAGCGAAAATTCCGCGTTGGGGCAAATTCGCCAAGTTTGTGCCCGACCATATTCTCCGTGATGTAGACCGGAATAAACCGCTTGCCATTATGCACCGCAATCGTATGCCCAACCATTTCCGGGAAGACCGTTGAACGGCGCGACCATGTCCGAATCACACGTTTTTCATTCTCTTGGTCCAACACTTCGATCTTCCTCAACAGGTGATCATCAATAAACGGGCCTTTTTTGACTGAACGTCCCATATCGCCTTCCCTACGCTACGAGCGACGCCGTACGATATATCGATCGGTCCGCTTATTGCGCCGTGTTTTATATCCCTTGGTTGGCACACCCCACGGCGTTACCGGATGCCGCCCGCCGGACGTCTTGCCCTCACCACCGCCGTGCGGGTGATCAACCGGATTCATCACCACGCCACGAACTTTCGGCCGACGGCCGAGCCATCGCGAACGCCCCGCCTTGCCAATACTAATATTTTCGTGATCCGTGTTGCCTACTTGGCCAATTGTCGCGCGGCAGGCCGACTGTACCAACCGCATCTCACCCGAGGCCAAGCGGAGCTGGGCATATTTGCCTTCACGGGCCAGCAACTGTGCCGAGACACCCGCGCCGCGCGCCATCTGCCCACCATGCCCAGGGTGGAGTTCGATATTGTGAATCGTCATGCCGAGCGGCATGTCTTGCAGTGCCATCGCATTACCTGGGCGGATATCTGCCCCAGGGCCCGACATCACCGTCTGTCCAACCTCGAGTCCCACCGGCGCAAGAATATAACGCTTGTCGCCATCGGCATAGTGAAGCAGCGCCACCCGAGCAGACCGATTCGGGTCGTATTCAATCGATGCCACTTTCGCCGACACACCGTCTTTATTGCGTTTAAAATCAATCACCCGATACCGACGTTTGTGCCCACCACCACGACGGCGGCTAGTGATCCTCCCAAGATTGTTGCGCCCACCCGATTTTTTTGCCGGCCGCAACAGACTTCGCTCGGGCTCCGTCCTCGTAATCTCATCAAAGGAACTCACTGTCTGGAAACGCCGACCGGGAGACGTAGGCTTATATCTCCGAACCGCCATAATCTTCGTCCTTGGCTAAACTAAAGTACCCCAGGTATCTAACCTCACACACTTCGCGTCCTTAAACCCCTTCAAAAAACGTAATAGAATCCCCATCACGCAGGGTGACATAAGCTTTCTTCCAGTCGGGCCTTTTGCCTTCGCGATAGCGCACCCGACGCTTTTTACCCTCGACGTTTAATGTATTGACCTTCAGCACTTTAACGTTAAACAAGACCTCAACTGCATGCTTGATCTGAAGCTTGTTCGCACGAGCATCAACTCGAAAGACAACCGTACTCCCCTCTTCATTGAGCCGCATGCCCTTTTCTGTAATCAACGGCTGCTTAATGATCTGATACGGTTCCATGAGTCAATCTCCCAACGATCCGCTCAATAGCCTCTTCAGCACAGATCACCGTCGTGTGGTGCAACATGTCGTAAACGTTGAGGCCCACAACCGGCAAGGCCTTCATCGTCGGGACATTACGTGCCGACAGGGCCAAAGCCCCATGGGCTTCACCCGTAACAAATAATACCTTTGGCTGCTCAGTGAAACGCTGGGCCAACGATACCACCTGACGCGTCTTAGGCTGTGCAATCTCATCAAAGTTCTCAATCACTCGAAACGCCTGTTCCTCTACCTTCAAACTCAACGCCACACACAATGCGGCTCTGCGTTTCTTTTTGGGCATACCCAGTGCGTAAGAGCGTGGCATCGGCCCAAACACAATGCCCCCACCTCGCCAAACGGGAGAAGATCGCGAACCCGCACGCGCTCGGCCAGTACCTTTTTGCCGCCACGGCTTGCGCCCCCCTCCACGCACCGCCGAGCGATTTTTTGTATGCGCCGTACCCTGTCGGCGCTTGGCCAGTTGATAACGAACCATTTCATGCAGCAAGTGCTCTTTGATTTCAACCCCAAAAATGGATTCCGGGAGATCAATCTGACGCACCACTTGCCCTTGTGCGTCATAGACGTCAACATTCATTCGCATATCTCCGCATGTGCTTATCGCGGCTGCCTCTTGCTGGCGCGCACACATACCATACCGCCATTGGGTCCAGGCACGGCACCTTTGATCAACAATAGATTCTGATCTGCAACGAATCGCACCACTTCAAGATTGCGAGTCGTCACTTGTGTATTGCCATACTGCCCGGGCATTCGCGTATTTTTAAAAATTCGACCGGGATCCGCGCCAGCCCCGACCGCACCACCTCCACGGAACGACTCATGGGTTCCATGGGTACGGGGTTTACCCGCAAATCCATGGCGTTTCATCACACCTGAAAATCCACGTCCCTTAGAGGTTCCCGTGACATCGACAAGTTGAATCTCGGTAAAGATGTCACCCGTGACTTCATACCCTTCCTCAAGCGTTTCAAGAGTGGAGCTGTCAACCCGAAATTCGCGCAACCAACGCTTGGGTGTTACGCTGCCACGGCGAAAATGGCCCTGAAGCGGCTTGGTCGTGCGCTTTAACTTCTTTTCACCAAAGCCCAACTGAACGGCTTCATAACCGTCGCGTTCGAGCGTCTTTTTTTGGACAATCCAACACGGCCCCGCCTCAATTGCAGTTACCGGAATGACGTCACCTTCTTCCGTAAAAATTTGTGTCATCCCGACTTTCCGCCCGATGAGTCCATGTAACATAGGACGCCTTCCCCCTACAATTTGATCTCGACGTCTACCCCAGCGGATAAATCGAGCTTCATGAGGGCATCCACGGTCTGCGGCGTTGGCTCCAGAATATCCAACAAGCGTTTGTGGGTCCGAATCTCAAACTGCTCACGCGATTTTTTATCCACGTGTGGCGAACGGAGTACCGTAAACTTGTTTAACACTGTCGGTAGAGGAATCGGTCCCGCCACTTTGGCGCCGGTTCGCTTTGCCGTATCGACGATTTCCCCCACCGATTGATCCAAAATACGGTGATCGTACGCTTTTAGTCGTATACGAATTTTTTGCCCAGCCACGATGCCTCCTCACGTCAGCCCGCGATACCTCTTAGATTAAATGGCATTAAACTATTCGTCGATCTCGCTGACCACACCCGCACCTACCGTGCGACCCCCCTCACGAATCGCAAACCGCAACTCTTTCTCCATGGCGATCGGGGTGATCAAGTCCACCGACACCGACACATTGTCCCCCGGCATCACCATCTCCGTCCCCTCGGGCAACGTCACCACACCCGTCACATCCGTCGTGCGAAAATAAAACTGCGGACGATAACCATTGAAAAACGGCGTGTGACGACCTCCCTCTTCCTTCGACAACACGTAGACCTCCGCCTTGAACTTCAAGTGCGGCGTAATCGAACCCGGCTTCGCCAACACCTGACCCCGCTCGATCTCATCGCGCTTCACGCCACGAAGCAACACACCGATGTTGTCACCCGCCTGACCCTGATCCAACAACTTCCGAAACATCTCCACACCCGTCGCCACCGTCTTCGTCGTCGCCTTCACACCCACGATCTCCACCTCTTCACCCACCTTCACCACACCCCGGTCCACGCGACCCGTCGCCACGGTGCCGCGACCCTGAATCGAAAACACATCTTCAACCGGCATCAAAAACGGACGGTCCACCGCGCGCTCGGGCTCCGGAATATAATCGTCCACCGCCTGAATCAACTCAAAAATACACGCCGCCTCGGCAGAATCCACATCCTCACTCTCCAGGGCCTGCAGCGCGCTCCCACGAATCACCGGGATGTCATCGCCTGGAAAATCGTACGCACTCAAGAGCTCCCGGATTTCCAACTCCACCAACTCTAAGAGCTCCTCATCATCCACCATATCTACTTTGTTCATAAACACCACGATGTACGGCACACCGACCTGACGCGCCAGCAAGATATGCTCGCGCGTCTGCGGCATCGGACCGTCATTGGCACTCACCACCAAAATCGCCCCGTCCATCTGCGCCGCACCCGTGATCATATTCTTGACATAATCCGCATGCCCCGGGCAGTCCACATGCGCGTAGTGACGCGTCGCGCTTTCGTACTCCACATGCGCCGTCGCGATCGTGATGCCGCGCGCTTTTTCTTCCGGTGCCTTGTCGATCTCATCAAACGCCACGTAATTGGCAAGACCCTTTTTCGATAGCGTCACGGTGATCGCTGACGTCAACGTCGTCTTGCCGTGGTCCACATGGCCGATCGTCCCAATGTTCACATGCGGCTTGGTTCGTGCAAATTTCGCCTTCGCCATCGATTCTCTCTCCTC
>Ga0214472_10000838_pt1 | contig 36718 bp, 42 predicted proteins | sample RVTome_6_FD_207662 | JGI IMG/M metagenome (GOLD analysis project Ga0214472, IMG submission 207662) | Soil microbial communities from uranium-contaminated site in the Upper Colorado River Basin, Wyoming, United States - RVT140D175 | ecosystem: Environmental > Terrestrial > Soil > Contaminated >...
GGGATACTCGAGACTGTCGGCGTACTCACGGAGCAGGATCGTGTTGGCGTACAGGTTGTGAGGGGCGAATCGCCCCGATACCCGGAACGTTTGAGGCCGGACCTCGCCGACCAGGTTCACGTCCATCGACCGGATCAATTGCTGGACCCAGGTCTGAGCGCCGGAGATGACAAACGTGGGCTGGTTGAGAGCGGTCAGGATGTGGGGGTCGGTCGGTCGGCCGGAACGCATCGGGCCGAAGTACTCGGTGTCGCTCTGCTGCCAAAGGGTCATGAAGCGGGTGATCCCTTCGACCACGATCTCGAAGACGACGTCGGCTTCCTGGACGCCTGACTGGGGTCGGGCATTCGGATGGTTGTCCATCTTCACTGCCAGCACTCTCCGGTCGAGTAGCGCCGGGTCATCCACGGGCAAGCCATTGAGAGGGGAGACCGCTTCAGGAATGGTGCTGGATGTTGTTGTTGAGGTGGTCTCGGCGGAGGTCGTCGTTGTCTCGACAATCGTGGTTGTCGTGGTCTCGAGGGCTTCGGGTGGGTCCTCGGTGGCGAGTGCCATCACCACCCCCACCGCGGCGACAAGGATGACGCCGATCGTGACCAGCTGTGCGCGTCTCGACTGCCGTAGCAGCTGGATGAATCTCGAAAGCATCGGCGGCAGAGTATCCGTCCGCTGTTGCTACACCACCTCACGGGTTGTCATGAGGAACCCCGAAGACTCAAACCGAGAGGACCCCGCCCCTGATCGGCAGGTCACTCAGCGCTGATTCCGGTTGGTCGATCGAAATGGCGAGCTCGATCCCTTCGGCGTTGGACCGGAGGACGTAGAGGGCGTCGATGTTGACCCCGGCATCGGCCAGCACCCTGGTCAACCGCGCCAGCTCCCCGGGGACGTGGGGCAGGACCGCGGTGAGCACAGTGTTCTCTTCGCTGTGCAGCGCCGCCTCTTCCAGGACCCGCCTGGTGGTCGGAGCGTCGTCGACGATGAGGCGAACCGTCCCTTCCCCGTCGTGACCGTAGGCGGCAAGCGCTTCGATGTTGACCCCGAAGGCGGCCAGTGCTTCGGTCAGTGACGCGAGCCTGCCCGGACGGTTCTCCATCTGGACGACGAACTCGGTCATGGAGATGACTCTACGCCGCCGGCCGTGTTCCGTGTCAGGTGCTCGGATCGGCCGGCTCGACCCTTCCCCGCCTCATGAGATAGGAGTGCCAGATCACCCGTGCCGCGGCTGCTCGGATGGGTCGCCAGGGCGCGGACAGGAGCTCGAGCTCTTCCTCGTCCGGCACCGACGACATGCCGAGAACCTCGGCGGCCCCTACCTGGAGGGCGCGATCTCCCACCGGGAAGACATCGGGCAGCCCGAGCGCCGACAGCAGGTAGGCATCTGCGGTCCACGGCCCGATCCCCTTGATCGCCAGCAGTGCCTGACGTGCTTCGTGGGGTGCCTGCCCTGCCAATCCCGCCAGATCCAGCTCGCCGGATCTCACCGCCCGTGCCAACTCCATCAGATAGCCGGCCTTCTGCCGAGTGACGCCGATGCCGCGGAGATCGGCTTCGGTGACCTCACTCATCCTCTCGGGATTGATCGTACCGAGAAGGCCGTGAAGTCGTCGGTACATCGCCGCGCCCGACTCGAGAGAGACCTGTTGCTCCAGGATCAACCAGACCAGTGTCGGAAATCCCGCCGGCCTGCGCCAGAAGGTGGGTACGCCAAACTCGTCGACTACATCGCGAAATGCCGGTTCCTCCCCAATCAGGAAATGCGCTGACTCGATGAAGGTGGATTCGTCGAGTCGCTCGACTCGAGGCTCGAGGCTGCCCATCGGAACCGGGCCAAAGGAGGCCGAGTCCTCGACGCCCGCCACATGATTGTCGGAAACGACCCAGGCCTGGCCTTCGCCCATGGTGCCCTGCCCGTCGACCCGATCCCCGGGCCCCGCCGCCAGCCGCTTCACCAACCAGAAGTTGTCGCGTCCCGGGTGGGGGAGAGCCACGACCTCACCTACGAGTGGTGACCGCGACCCGGTGGTGACGAACTCCTCACCGGGGACGAGGGTCGGCCTCATAGAGTCTTCGACAACACGGAACCTGCGCATGGAAATCGTCCCCGGAGGGTATGGTCGGATGAGTAAATCGACAAAGAACGAAGGAGTGCAAATGCGACAGGTGATTGTTGCCCATGCCCACTGCGATCTCTTCTGCGGGGTCTACGACCCGGCCCAGGCCAAGATCGAGGCGATGTCGGTGCTCAAGTCGGCCGAGAAGTACCAGGGCTCGGACGATGAGGTATTCAGGAGCCGGGCGATCACCATCAAGGAGGAACGCGCCGAACTGGTCAAGCACCACCTGATGGTGCTCTGGGTCGACTTCTTCACGGCCGACCATCGCAAGGAGTTCCCCAACCTCGACGATCTCTTCTGGCGTGCCATCCTCCAAGCCGGGAATGCCAAGAAGTCAGTCGATCCCGAGGACGGGAAGAAGCTGGTTGCCCTGATCGACGAAATCGCCGAGATCTTCTGGCAGACGGAGAAGGCCCAGGGGGCGGGGGTCTACCCGCCTAACTAGTGGTCTGACGCGACGGGCCACTGGTGGCCGACGACTAGCGGGGTTTCCTGCTCGTCTTCGCCTTGAGTTGGTCGGTGAGACGCTGAGCCCAGAGCAGATCGCGCGACAAGACGGTGAGACCACCCAAGATGGTGAGGATCCCGGGGCCGGGCAGCACGAGCATGGCGGTGCCTGCACCGAGAAGGGTGAATCCACCCGCCAGCCGCACCACTCGACTCATCACCTTGATGATATCGGCAACCGTTGGGCAAAGCGGAGGAGAAGCTGCCCGGCGGCTCAGTCGTCCAGAACGTCAGGCTCCAGCTTGGCAAAGAGCGGCGTCACCGTGCCCAGATGAGCTCCTCCCGGGACCGGAACACGTTCCCAGCTGGTCACATCGCGCTCGATGCCGAGCATCTCACCGAGCGGGCCTGTGGTCCAGGGCAGGTAAGGGGAGAGGGCGACCCTGATCCCGGAGATGGCCTGAATGGCAGTCCACAGGATGGTGCCGGCTCGCACGGGGTCCTGTTTCAGAACGTGCCATGGCTCCTCGGAGTTGAGGTAGGCGTTGACTTCGGAGGCGGCGTCCATCGCAGTTCGTAATCCGGCACGGAGCTCGACCGCTTCGATATGGCCCGCGGTGGACTGCAACGCCGTGTCCACCGACGCGATCAATGCCTCGTCGGTGGCGGTGAGCGGCCCCGGGGAAGGCACCTGTCCCCCGTAGTGGCGCTCCGTGATCGAGAGGACACGATTGACCAGATTGCCCCAGGTGGCCACCAGCTCCTCGTTGACACGTCGGATGAGCTCGTCGTCACTGAGATCGGTGTCGTTCTGCTCGGGGAGAACCGAGGCGATGGCATAACGAATGGCGTCGGGCTCGAGACGCTCGGCATACCAGCCGATGGGCAATCCAACACCCTGAGATCTCGACGCCTTCATCCCCTTGAAGGTGATGTACTGGTTGGCGGGGACGTCGGTCGGCAGGTTGAGCCCACCGTATCCCATCAGCATCGCCGGCCAGATCACTGCATGAAACGGAATGTTGTCTTTGCCCACGAAGTAGTAGGACTCGGCTTCGGGATCCTCCCACCATCGCTTCCAGGCGTCGCGATCCCCGGTTGAGGCGGCCCACTCCTTGGCCGCGCTCAGATAGCCAATGACGGCGTCGAACCACACGTAGATGCGCTTTCCCGGCCCGAGGTCGTCCACCGGGAGTTCCACTCCCCACTCGATGTCTCTGGTGATCGCCCGCTCCGGCATCCCCTCGTCGATCATTCCCAGTGCCCAGTTCTTCACGTGACGACGCCAGGTGGTCTTAGATTCGAGCCAATTGCGGAGATCGTCCGCGAATGCGGGCAGCTTGAAGAAGTAGTGCTCGGTCTCCCTGAGCACCGGTGTGGCGCCGGTGAGACGGGACCGGGGGTCGATCAGGTCGATGGCGTCGAGAGTCCGCCCGCAGTTCTCGCACTGATCCCCCCTGGCCTGGGTGTACCCGCAGTGGGGGCAGGTCCCCTCCACGTAGCGGTCGGGGAGAAAACGCTCCGCCTCCGGGTCGAAGTACTGGGGGGTGGTCGACTTCACCAGGTACCCCTTCTCCAGGAGCCGGAGGAAGACATCCTGTGTCACCGCGGCGTGGTTCCCGGTCATGGTGGTGGTGAAAAGGTCGAACGAGATGCCGAGCGAGTTCCAATAACCGAGGATCTCGGGGTGGTACTTCTCGACCACGTTGCGGGGACTGATCCCCTCTTCGTCGGCCTTGACCGTTATCGGAGTCCCATGGGCGTCGGATCCGGAGACCATGAGTACGTCATTGCCGGCGATGCGGTGGTAGCGGGCGAAGATGTCGGCGGGCAGATAGGCCCCGCCCAGGTGCCCGAGATGGAGCGAGCCCGACGCATAGGGCCAGGCCACCGCGACCAGTATTCGACGACTCATAGCCCCACGAGAGTAAACCTCAAGCTGGGCTCATCGGGCCGTATTGACCCCGGCGACAGGCACATGGCGGCTGGAACGCTCGATCAGGACCACTCCACCGATGATGAGCACCGCACCGACGACGATGGCGACCGTCAGTCGCTCTCCCAGGAAGATCACGGCCAGCGTCACCGCGATGACCGGGACCACGTAGCCCGCAACGGCGAGCCGGGAGGCGAGGTTTACCTGGGCTGCGATCAGAAAGGCAGTGAACGGAACGGCGGTGGCCAGGACCCCAAGGGCGATGAGGAGGGCCCACTGCGATGTGTCGATCGATGAGAGTGCGGTGGTGTCGAGGAAGGGCATCGCCAGCAGGCCGAGGCCAGTGGCGCTGGCAAACTGGGGGATCACCAAACCGTCGCCTCCGACATCGAGGGCGAAGCGGCGGCTCAGAGCCCCTCCGACACCGGCGAAGCAGACGGCGATCAACGACAGGCCGACACCCCGCCACAAGTTGCCTACACCGTCCATGGATCCACCCCCCACCCCCACCAGGACCCCGGTGCCGACGAGAGCGACGAGCAGACCCGGCATCGACTGGGGGTTGAACCGCTCGTCAACGACCAAGAAGTGCGCTCCTCCCACCGTTGCCGCGGGAATCAGAGCCACCAGGAGCCCGCCCAGGCTCACCGGAAGATCCTCCAGCCCCATGGTGAACAGGGTGTTGGGCAGCGCCAGGGCCACTCCGCCGAGAATGAATCCCCTCACCCAGTGACGAGGATCGAGTCCCCGGAATCTCTTCCAGAACCGGGAGACGAAAACCAGCACGACTAGAGCGATGCCGAAGCGCATCGGGACCACGGTGAACGTCGACACCCCGCTGCCGAGGAGAGCCCGGGTGAGGACCGCCGCCGATCCCCACCCGAGGATGGCAGCCACGAGCGGGGTCCACGGATTCATGCCGGGGCGACGGTACAAGACGGCACCAAGTTGGGCCTAAAAGAACAGCCGCGGAATGCCGATAACCTGACTCTATGACCAATCGTCTGCTCTCCCTCACCGCTGCGCTGATGCTGATTGTGGCTGCCTGCGGTGGGACAACCGAAGGCACCACCACCACCGGATCCGACACCACCACCACCACCCAGACCGAGACCACGGTCGCGGCCGAGACTCCCCAAGGTGTCCTGCTCTCCTACTCCCTGGCCGCCGGCGACGAGTACAGCTACGAAGTGGACCTCGATCAGCACATCGAGGTGAGCGCGTCGGGTGACGCCTCGTTGATGGGAGACGAGGAGATGCCGGGCAATGCCGTGGTGGACCTGACCGGGTCCGCGACCTTCACCCACGTCGTGTCCGACGGGCCCGAGCCGGGCACATATGAGATTCACATAACCGGAGAATTCGCCGACGTGACGGTCACAGGCACCGTGGACGGCGAGCCCGTGGACTCCGACGAAGCACCCGACTTCGCCGCCCTGGATCCGATCGACCTGACCATCGTCGTCGACGAGCAAGGCAAACTCATCCAGGAGGAAGGCGACATCGATGATCCCCTTGGTGGGCTCTTTGGAGATCTGGGTGCCTTGGGTAGCACCAGTCCCGCTCCCGGTCTCGACCCGGGCCAGTTCTTCGGTCCGTTGCTGTCAGACGACGAGGTCACCGTTGGAGATACCTGGTCGGAAGACATCGAGACGCCCGGCTTGTCCGAAGACAGCTCGATCGTGACCAGCATCACCAGCACGGTCACGGATCTCGAGAACCTCGACGGGACTGAGGTGTTCGTCATCGAGAGCCAGACTTCGACCTCGCGCATCGAGCTCGATTTGGGTGAGTTCTTCGCCGGCATGTTCGGGGCGTTCCTGCCCGAGGGGACCACTGAGGCAGAGTCGGCCGAGTTCGAGGAGATGCTCGCCCAACTCAAATTCGTGATGACCATCGACGACACCACATCCGACAGCAAGACCTGGTTCGACGCCGGGGCCGGAGTTGCCCGGCAATCGGAAGTCACCGCCGGCACCATCATCACCATGGAGTTGAACATGCCTGACGAAGACACCGGCGAGATGGTCGGCTTCGATATGGACATGGCCCTCGATCAGGTCATCACTTATCGGTTGATCTCCGGGCCCACCGCCTGAGTCACTTCTTGCGGCGGAGACCGGAGAGGGCGCTCCGCCACAAGTAGGCGGTGAAGCTGGGGATCGCCTCTTGGTCCCGGTGGAACTGGTCGCCGACCGAAGCGGTCGTTTCGTCTCTCTGCGGTGCCTCGATCGAGTGTTCCCCCGCGGCGCGCATCTCAGCCAATCGCTCTCTGAGGAAGACCGCCTCGGTCTCGGCCCGCGCCGCCCTCTCACGGGCCTCAGCCAGCTGCTGACCTGCCTCGTGGAGGTTGCCCAGTTGGAGCAGCATCTTGTCCCAGGCAGCGATGGGAACGATCATCGTGCCGGGAGGGGGAGTCATCTCGGAGGCTGGCTTCGATGTGACCACGCCGCGCGCCGAGGCCGTCTCGCGTGGCGGCCCTGCTGGCACGCTCTCCCGTCCCACCTGCGTGGCCCGCGCCCGCACTCCATCCAGGGTGACCAGCCGGCGAGACCCGGTCGGTGTCTCGTCCAGGATGCTTGGGATGCGGTCTTTGCTGGCCCACTTTCGCAGTGTGGCAATGGGGATCCCGGTTGCCGCACTCGCTTGGCGAAGAGTCAGCCAATCCTGGCCCGAAACATGGAGGTCCCCGGCTTGGTCTGGACCGCTGGCGTTCGAGGATGGCTGGCGGGCGGGTGGTGGCGTTGTCGGGGTGCGAAGCGCCTCGGTCTCCCATAGAAACGCAGCATCCTGATCAGCCATGTCGTCATCATAAGAACTCTCTGCCGGCGAGATCATGGGCCGTCACCCATGTTCCTAGGATGGGCCGGGTGAGGAGGCCGCAACCAGCCACATGACATCGCCCGTCGGCCCGACATCCCCGACCGAACAAGAAGTCCGAACACTGGTCGAGAGTGTGCTCGACGGAGTCCTGGGCTCCGACTCCGACCGGCCCGGGCCGGATCCCGCCCCGCCGACCCCGGCCGGGGCCGACGAGGGAGTGCCGAAGGCAACTATCGCGGTGGGATCCGACCACGGCGGCTACCCGCTCAAGGAGAGGCTGGCATTCAAGCTCCGAGAGACCGGCTACGAGATCGTCGATTGCGGGACGGACTCACACGACGCAGTCGACTATCCCGACTTTGCCCACGCAGTAGCCCGAGAGGTCAGCTCCGGGTCCTGTCGTTACGGCATCGTGGTGGACGGAGCCGGAATCGGTTCGGCCATGGTGGCCAATAAGGTGCCGGGAGTGCGCGCCGCCTTGTGTTACGACCTGTCGTCGGCCCGTAACAGCCGAGAGCACAACCATGCCAACGTGTTGACTCTGGGGGCCGGGTTGATCGGGGAGGCTCTCGCATGGCAGATCGTCGAGGAGTGGCTCTCTGTCGATTGGGGTGGTGGTCGACACGCTCGCCGGGTTGCCAAGATCGACGAGGTGGAACGGCAATACTCCGGATCCGGCGTGAGTCAGGATCACCGATGAATCGCGATGCGTTGGTCGAGGCGGTGACTCGGGAGGTGATCGCTGCTCTCTCGACTCGCTACGACGTGTGTGACACCGGCGAGAAGGTGCGCGAGGTCGTGGCCAACGGGGTCGACCGCGTCGCCTTTCACGGCGAGGCGGCCGAGGTGCCCCTGGACATGGCTCGATACATCGATCACACCCTGCTCAAGCCCGAGGCAACGGCCGCCGAGATCGACCAGCTTTGTCGCGAGGCCGCGCAGTACCGCTTCGCCTCGGTTTGCATCAATCCGACATGGGTCAAGCGCGCGGCGGAGAATCTTCGGGGCACAGCGGTCCCGGTATGCACCGTGATCGGCTTTCCCCTCGGTGCCGGCACATCGGAGATCAAAGCGATGGAAGCGCGGAGGGCACTCCGTGACGGCGCACGGGAAGTCGACATGGTGCTCAACATCGGGGCGTTGAAGTCGGGTGACCATGACCTGGTGCTGAAGGACATCGAGAAGGTGGTCGATGCCGCCCACGAGGTAGGTGCATTGTGCAAAGTCATCCTCGAGACCGCCCTGCTCACCGACGAGGAGAAAGTGGTCGCGTCGGCTCTCGCCAAGAAGGCCAAAGCGGACTTCGTCAAGACGTCGACCGGGTTCGGCCCGGGAGGCGCAACCGTCTATGACGTGGCCCTGATGCGGGAGACGGTCGGGCCCGAGATGGGAGTGAAAGCCTCGGGTGGGGTTCGCACCACCGATGACGCGGAGGACATGATCGCTGCCGGTGCTACCAGAATCGGTGCATCGGCCGGGATCGAGATCGTAGGCGGCAAGGATGGAGGACAAGGTGACGAGAGGTATTGAGCTGAGGTCGTTTGCGTTCCTGGACAGCCTCCAGCCGCAATACGCAGCGTTTCTCGGGACGGTGGCCCAGGGATTCCTCCCGCTGGCCAGCGACTCGTCCCTCTGGGTGGAAGTGGCTCCAGGTATCGAGATCAACCGTCTGACAGACGTGGCTCTGAAGGCGACGTCGGTCAAGCCGGGTCTTCAGATCATCGAGCGCTTCTACGGCGTGCTCGAGGTTCACTCACCGGATCAGGCCGAGACCAGAGCCGCTGGGGCGGCCATCCTCGACGGCATCGAGCTGACCGAGCACGACCGGATCAAGCCGCGGATCTTGTCGTCCCAGATCATTCGCAGACTCGACGACCATCACGCTCAGCTCATCAACCGGACGCGACACGGTCAAATGATCATCCCGGGTCAGACCCTGTATGTCCTCGAATGCGAGCCGGCCGCATATGCGTCACTTGCTGCCAACGAGGCGGAGAAGGCAGCTGAGATCAATGTCCTCGAGGTGCGAAGCTTCGGCTCGATGGGCCGGGTGTATCTGGGCGGGGAGGAGCAGGACATCGATGTCGGGTGGCAGGCAGCGGTGGGCGCCCTGGAAGGGCTCACCGGCCGTGATGCCGGCTGAGAGAGGATCTGCTTGAGTCAACGACTAAGACAACGAAAGGAGGAGCTTCATGGCTGAGGCTCTTGGCATGATCGAAACTCGAAGCTTCTCGGCGATGGTCGAGGCGGCAGATGCGATGGTGAAAGCCGCCAAGGTGGAGCTAGTGGGCATGGAGAAGACCGGTGGTGGATATGTGACCGCCGTCGTGCGTGGCGATGTGGCCGCGGTCAAGGCTGCCGTCGACGCCGGTGTCCGGGGAGCGGAGAAGGTGGGTGAGGTCGTCTCGACCCATGTCATCGCACGCCCACACGTCAACATCGACCTGGTTCTGCCGCTCGGTCGCCAGGATCAGGCGCAAGACGATCTCGGTTGACCCACCCATCCGTCGTGGGAGACAGGAGATAGGACCGTGCATCTAGGCAGGGTCGCCGGGACGCTTGTCGCCAGTCGCAAGGAACCCCTCATGGAGGGGATGGTGTTCCTCGTCGTGCGCCAACTCGACTCAGAGAACGCCGAGACGGGGAGCTATGTGGTGGCGGTCGACACGGTCGGTGCCGGTGTCGGCGAAGTGGTGCTCTACGCCTCGGGCAGCTCGGCGCGTCAAACGGAATCGACGCGCGACCGACCGGTGGATGCGGTGATCATGGCCATCGTCGACTCCTGGGATGTCGGGGGAGAGGTCCGGTACCACAAGGGTGACGAAGAGGCGTCGAGCAGGTAGCGATGCTGAGCGACACAGATATCCAGGCCATAATCGAGCGGGTCAGGGGCCGGGTCGCCGCAGCCGAGACGAACCGACGGGCGGCTCCGGCTTTGCGTGCCTCCGACGACCTCGCCGTGTCCGATGTCCAACTCGGCGACGGCATCCACCCTTCCATCGACGATGCGGTGGCGGCGGCTCGCACTGCCTTTCTCGAATACCGCGAGATGGGGCTCGAATCGCGCAAGTCGATCGTCGAGGCCATGCGAGCCGCGATGTTGCGGGAGGGGGAGCGACTCGGGTACATGGCGGCTGAGGAGACCGGGATCGGGAGGGGTGAGGACAAGGCGATCAAGAACCGCCTGGTAACCACCAAGACCCCGGGGCCCGAAGACCTCGAGCCACAGGTGGTGACCGGTGACGCCGGCATGATGGTCACCGAATACGCCCCTTACGGAGTGATCGGTTCGATCACTCCGACCACAAATCCCACATCCACGATCATCAACAATTCGATCGCCATCGTGTCGGCGGGCAACGCAGTGGTCTTCAACGTCCATCCCAACGCCCGGTTGGTATCGGTCGAGAATGTCCAGCTTCTCAACCGGGCCATCGTCGGGGCCGGCGGCCCGCCGGATCTGGTGACTGCGATACCCCAGCCGACACTGGAGTCCGCGCGCCAGTTGATGCAACATCCCGAGGTTCGCGTGCTCCTGGTCACCGGCGGCCCCGGTGTAGTCAAAGAGGCGCTCAAGACCAGCAAAAAAGCGATAACCGCCGGGCCCGGCAACCCGCCTTCGGTGGTCGACCAAACCGCCGACATCGACAACGCGGGCCGCGCCATCGTCAGGGGAGCGTCCTTCGACAACAACGTCATCTGCACCGACGAGAAAACCACGATCGTGGTCGACACCGTCGCCGACCGTCTAGTGCAGGCGATGGTCGCCGCCGGCGCCTACCGGCTCAAGGAGCACGAGCTGAAGCGTCTGGAGCGGGTGATATTCAAGGAGATGGGGCCCCCCGGCAAACCGGGGATGATCAACACCGACTGGATAGGCAAGGACGCGGCGAGGATCCTCTCCGAGATCGGGGTGACAGTGGGGGACGAGGTGAGACTGGTCGTGGCCGAGGTCCGACGCGAGCACAACCTGGTCTGGACCGAACAGATGATGCCGGTGATGCCGGTGGTCCGGGTGAGCAACGTCGAGGATGCCATCGATCTCGCGGTTCGCTCCGAGCACGGGTTCCGACACACCGCTTCGATCCACAGCACCAATGTGGAGACGATCACACGCATGGCCCGCGCGATGAACTGCAGCATTTTCGTGGCCAATGGGTCCAACTTCAACGGCCTCGGAGAAGGAGGCGAAGGATTCACCTCGTTCTCGATCGCCAGCCCTACCGGGGAGGGATTGACCCGGCCGCGCACTTTCTCCAGGGTGCGCCGGGTGACGGTGGTCGGAGCCCTGCGAATTGTCTGACGGAGCGCAAGCGGTCGCCCTATTCGAGTTTGGCTCGATCAGCGCGGGAATCGTCGCCGGTGATGCCATGGTCAAGGCCTCTCCGCTGGGAGCCATCTATGCCGGCACCGTGCACCCAGGCAAGTACCTCGTGTTGGTCACCGGAGACACGGCCAGTGTCGCCTTGGCTGTCGATGTCGGGAACGAGGTGGGGCGGGAGACAGTAAGCGACGTTGTGTTCCTCGCCGATATCCACCCGTCCGTTCCCCAGGCGATTCGGGGTAATAGCGCCCGGGCGGCAGTGGGTGACGAGGCCCTCGGCATCCTGGAGACCTCTTCGGTGGCCGCGGCTGTGGACGCCGCCGACGCAGGGGTCAAAGCTGCCGACGCCCGGCTCGCCGCTATCAGACTGGGCGACGGTTTGGGGGGTAAGGGCTATGTCCTGTTCACCGGGATAGTGGCGGAGGTCGAGGCGTCGTTGGAGGCGGCGGTGGCCCGCGCCGAAGGTCACGGGACACTGGTGCGCTCCGATCTCATCGCGCAGCTTCACGAGGAGATGGCTGACAACCTTCGCGCTGACCTCAGTTTCATGAACCGGGTCGCCGGGAGTCGATGAGATGCAACTGGGCCGTGTCTTAGGAAGCGTCGTCGCCACCAAGAAGTCCCCCGGTCTGGAGGGAGTCCGGCTTCTCATCGTCCAGCCTCTCGACAAGACCCAGCAACCAAAGGGCGAGAGCGTGGTTGCTGCCGACGCGGTGTCCATGGCCGGCCCCGGCGAACTGGTGTACTTCGTTGCCTCCCGGGAGGCGGCCGAGGCTCTGCCCGAGCGGTTCGTGCCGGTCGACCACGCTGTGGTGGGCATTGTCGACCAGATTCACCTGGAATCCAGCCGATGAAGGTGGGCCGGGTTGCGGGGACTGTCGTGTCCACGATCAAGGTTCCGGTTCTCGACCACCACCGGCTCCTTCTCTGCGATATCGAGGATCTGAAGGGAAGGTCGTTGGGCTACACCATCGCCGTAGACGTGGTCGATGCCGGCGTGGGCGACAAGGTGCTGATCCTCGACGAGGGCAGCTCGGCCCGTCAGATCCTCGGTCTCGAATGGGGTGCGATCCGGGCAGTGGTGGTGGGCATCGTGGATCAGTTGGTGGTGGACGGCGCGGTGTAGCCGAAGGTACTTCGCCCAGCGCGGAGCTTCGGTTTGAAATCCGAAATAGCGGGTAAGGGCGCTGACCCGATCAACACACACCTTGAATTGACATCGATCAACATTGCCGGGGCGGATCAGGGAGAAGCTCCTCCCTCCATCAGTGAGCTACGAGCCCTCACGCCGCCCGATCCGCCCCGGCGATCAACATCGGATCGGGCCAGGCATGCAGGACCATGACTTCCGCGCCCATCTCCGTGCCGCCCGTGCCGGGGATGAGCCTGCCTGGTGGGCCCTCTATCACTGGCTCGCTCCTCAGGTTCTCGGGTTTCTCCGCGTCAGCCGGGTTCCCGACCCCGAAGACGTCCTCGGTGATGTCTTCCTCGAGGTGGCTCGCCGGATCGATCGATTTCGGGGCGACGCGCGGGGGTTCAGGGCTTGGGTGTTCACCATTGCACGGGCGCGTCGCGTCGACGAGATTCGGCGCCGTGCCCGGCGTCGGGAAGACCCACTCGACACCGGAATTCACGAGCTGTTGCCCTCTCCCCACGATGTCGAGACCGAGGCGCTCGCCATGGTCGGGCTGGACGAGTTGATCGGCCTTCTCGACCAACTCACCGACGATCAGAGCGAAGTGCTGGTATTGCGGGCTATCGGTGGTTGGACAGCTCGTGAGGTGGGAGACATCACCGGTCGTACCACCGGATCCGTGGAGCAACTGCAACACCGGGCGACCAGGGCGCTGAGACAGCTTCTCGATGAGGCGTAAGGAAATCGTCGGCTGGATCGATCCCTTCTCATGCGTCAGCCAGGGCCGAGCCGCGACTCCGAAGCCTTCCTATCGGCTCTGGCTGACGAGCTGTTTGCATCCCCTGACCAATTGACCGCTCAGCGCCACGTAAAAGCTGCTGCCCGTGCTGCTGAAACAGAGCGGCAGATGAGACACTCTCGGCTCACTCGTTGGGCGGCTGCCATGGTGGCGATCACCACGTTGTTCGGCACCGGAGGCATTGCCGTCGCCGGGGGGCTTCCTCGCCCGATCCAGTCCGTGGTGGCCGACATGGCCAGGGCCCTGCCCCTTCCCATCGATGTTCCTTACCCCGCGGAGGTTGATCGCCCGGTCGTCACCGGGGCAGCTGCCGCGCGCGATCGCAATCCCGAGGACGCCGAAGTCGAAATCGACTCCTATCAACCCGCGCCAGACGCGCTGGTCGCCCCATCTGTCCCGCCTGTCGATGGCGAGGCCATGTCGGCGGCAAGCAGCGGAGACGGCGACCTCGATCAGCATCCCATCAGGGTGCGAGAAGGTGATCGCTGTGACTTGTCGGAGATCGAGAAGGATCGGGGCCGGCTCGACCGCGACGAGATCAAGGAGCTTCGTTTCGAGCTGCGCCTGCTGTGCGGGCTCGAGCTATTCGATCCCCCGCGTTGGGCTCATGCTGGACGGTCATCCGACCCGGGTCAGGACGACCCCGATGAGGTTCAGACAAGTCACCAGGACCAGGACCGCGACCGGGACCGGGACCGGGATCGGGATGGGTATCGCGACCTGGATCGGGATCGCGATCGGAGCGGAGATCCTGATTCGCCCGATTCGGAGCGCTCAGACGAAACGAAGGAGAGGGGAGACGACGAAGAGGAGGAACGACCCGATGACGAGAGCACCGATCGTTCGTCGGCCGGTGGGTGGCGTGACCGCCACGACTGATTACCTCAACCAAAGGAGAAGTTGCAAATGACGTTACGAGAACGAAAGAGCACCCTGATCGCCTGCTTGACACTGGCGGCTGTAGTAGCACTGCCCGGCATGGCGCTGGCCGAGAACGACAAGACGGCGCCGACCGAAACCGGGACGACGGACTCGGCGGCAACCAGCGCGGATCATCAAGTCACCGAGGTCCTGACCACTCTGCCCGTGCTCGGAACCGGGCTGAGCCTGACCATCACCAGGGACGAGACCGGTGCAATCGCCTCCGTTGGCCTCGATCCTGCCGATGCGGCGACCGTCATCAAAGAGAAGGACCACAAGGTTGTCTTCCTTCTCAGCGACGAGGACACCGTGGTAGTGGTCAAGGCGCGTGGCGGGTCGATTCGGACCAAGGTCAAAGCGGATGCGACCGCCGACGTGACCGGTCCCGGTTCCTGGTCGGCCGACGTCTTCGGCAATGGGATCGTGACCATTCCCTACACCGTCTCCTTCGACGGGATCACACCCACCATCACAATCGGTGAGGTCATCGCGCCCGATGGGGTCACCGCGGAGGTGAGTGAGGCGAAGACACGGACCTCCGACGACGGCGACAAGTCTTTCTACAAAGTGAAGGTCAAGCTGACCTCGGATGACGAGCGGGCCAAGGTCTCGTTCGTGGCCAAGGTCTCGGTCAACGACGAAGGTGAGACCAAGGTTCGCCTGGCCGTGGACCTCAAGTCGTATGACAGATTCAAGGACCGCGATGACGATCGACGTGACAAGTGGGACCGCGATGACGACGACGACGATCGACACCGCGACAAGAGGGACCACGACGACGAGGAGAGAGGTGACGACCGGGACCGCGACAAGGACCGCGACGATGACGACGACAACGGCGAAAACGGCGAGACTTGAGGAAAGTGTTGATCAGGTCAGCACCTGGTCAGGCACGCCTCCGGCGGGGAGGAGCCCGACTGGGCTACCTCCCCGCCGTCTTGCTGATAGTGGCCGGTTGCACCGGCGAAGCGGACCCGTTACCCACCTCCGCATCCCTCACTAGCTCGACGACGTCGACCACTTCCACCACCGTGGTGGCCACTACCACCACATCCGAAGTGACCACCACCGTTCCAGTCGATCCGGTGGTGACGGTGGGCGAGAGTCTGGCGGCGAGCAGCTCGAACTATCGGTTCACCTCCTTGATCCTGGTCGGAGAGCAGACCCTGACCACCATCGAAGGAGTCGTCGACGGAAACTCCGTTGCGGCCGCGATCGGCACCGGCACCGGGGAAGTGTCGTACATCCGCACCCCGGACGGAGAGTGGGTGACGGGCGCAGACGGCGAGTGGGTCGCCCTCGAGGGAGCGCCCCCGGTCGCCCCACCTCTAGGTGCTTTGGTGGATGCCGGCGACCTCGCCCTCGTGTCCGGCAACGGGACCACGGGAGTGTTCACCGGTGTGCTCGGGCCCGCGGCCGGGGCTGCACAGGGCCTGCCTTTCACCCTGACCGTCGAGGCGGGCCTCGTCACGGAGATCCGCTACGAGGTCGACACCGGTGGTGAGCTCGCCCAGGTGATCACCACTCTGAGCGAAATCGGGTCCGCGGGATCTGTCATCGCCCCAGAAGGCGTCTGAACCGGCTCCGGCGTAGGGTCGCAGCTCACTAACCGGCCCGAGCTTGATCGACCCCACCGCCATAACCCTTGCCGACCTGGAGCGCGACCCGAATCCGATTCTCGCTGAACTCCGATCGCAGAGCCCTGTCGCCCACGTGCCAAACATGGACATGTGGTTGATCACCCGATGGGAGGATGTCGTCTTTGTATGCGAGCATCCCGAGCTCTTTTCGGCAAACACCGATCCCTCCTGGCTGAGAGAGTGTCTCGGAGAGAACATGCTCACACTCGATGGCGAGCGACACGACCACCTGGCTGACGGCATGCGACCCCCATTTGCGGGGAGCGAGGCCGGTAGGGCCCTCAGGAGCAGCCTCCCCGGCATGCTCGACGCCTTGATCGACGACTTTGAGGATGAGGGCGCCACCGATCTGATGACGTCGTATGCAGAGCCCCTGGCCAACCTGACCCTGCTAGAGGCCCTCGGATTCACCACGGTGACCTGGCAGCAACTCGCCGGGTGGTGTCACGGAGTGATCACCGGGATCTCCAACTTCGAGAACGACCCCGGCAGAGCCGCGATCGCATCCACCGCTCACCGTGAGCTGGGAGAGGCTCTCGACCGGCAACTCGAGGTCCTTCGACAAACGCCGGACAACCGGGGTCTCTCCCACTTCCTGAAGGCCGGTTTCAGTCGCGACGAGATCGTCAACAATGTTCGTCTCATGATCTCGGGTGGGATCAACGAGCCCCGTGACGGAGTCGGCCTGGTGATGTACGTCCTAATGAGCGACCAGGAGATCCTGACCGCAGTTGAGGCCGATCGTTCGCTGTTGAGGAAGGTGGTCGAGGAGACCTTCCGGTACCACACCCCGGTGGGGACGGCGACCCGCCAGACGACGCAAGAGGTCCAACTCGGCGGGGTAACGATCCCCGAGGGGGCCATCGTGGCCGCGGTCCTGTCCGCAGCCAATCGCGACCCGGCGCGATGGACCGACCCCGACGTGTTCAACCCCGATCGCGGGGAGGGCTCACATCTGGCGTTCTCAACCGGCGAGCACCGTTGCCTTGGGGAGTCGCTCGGGAGACAGCAAGTGCGAATCGGCGTGGAGCGTCTTCTCGATCGACTGCCAGGTCTTCGTCTGGCCGAGGAAGTGACCCTTCACGGTTTCGAGTTTCGGGGGCCGGCTTCTCTCGAGGTGGCCTGGGGCTGACCGTTTCAGTAGTACTCGAGATACTCGGCGATCTCCCAGTCGGTGGTGTGAGTGAGGTATCTCTCCCACTCCGCTCGTTTGACGGCCAGGAACCCCTCGACGTAGCTCGGGGAGAATGCCTCCACGAACTCTTTGTCCGCTTCGAGGGCGTCCAGCGCCGCCTCGAGGCTGGCGGGGACCGTGATGTCGGTGTCGACCCCGGTGATGCAATCCTGGGTTTCGGCTGGCGGGCATTCGAGATCCATGCTCACTCCACGGAGCGCGGCGACGAGCGTGGCGGCGGCGGCGAGATGAACCGACGTCGCACCGTCGGCCAGTCGGTGCTCCAATCTGGTGCCTTCGCCCCGGGTCGGCGGGATCCGCACGGCAACCCCGCGATGGTCATAACCCCAATTGGCGTAGTAGCCATTGAGAGAACTGGGTTGCAGTCGTTTGTAGGCATTCACGGTCGGGGCTAACAGCGCCGTCATCGAAACGTGGTCGTGGACCATCCCCGCGATGCACTGACGGGCCAGCGAACCAATACCGTTCGGATCCGACAAGTCGGACAGGGCGTTGTGGCCGTTCTCGTCCATGAGCGAGAAGTTGATATGGATCCCGCTTCCCCCGCGCTCGGTGATCGGTTTACCCATGAAGGTGAGCAGGTAGCCGCGTTTCGCCGCGACCTCTTTGGCCATCACCTTGAACAAGAAGGCGTCGTCCGCGGCTCTGAGTGCCTCGTCGTAGCGAAGGGTCAGCTCGAACTGACCGTCGTCATACTCCGAGTTGACCGATTCCAGCTCGATGCCCATTTCCCGGGCGGTGTCCATGACTTCGTCGATGGTGCCGCTGGGGTCGACGGAGGTGCCGGTCCCGTAGACATAGGACCCGGGAGTGTGAATCGGCCGCCATCCTCGATCTCCGTCCGGCTCGAACAGAAACGCTTCGAGCTCGAAGCCGATCATCGGAGTCAGGCCCATCGCTTTCCAGTCGGCGACCACCCGCTCCAGGATCGAGCGGGGAGCGAGCTCGATTGGAGCTCCGTCCTTGGTGATGGAGGCCACAACGACCCCGGTACCCTTCTCCCATCCGGGTCGGATGTCATCCGCCGAGAACCTCGCCTCGACGTCGGGGAAGCTCTCATGATGCGCCCCGGGGTGGGGGATCATCACCCGATTGAGCTGGAGCGAGAACAGGGCCACGCAATGGTTCGACCCCTCGGCGGCGCGTGCCGGGGAGAGGTACTTGCCACGAGCCAGACCCAAGTGGTCCGGCCATAAGAAGCGGACGCGGTCATATCTTGTGGCGCTCAGGACCGTTCTCCTTCACTGGCGTGATCGTGCAGTTGGCCCGAAACAGTATCAATGGGCTTCTGCTGATGACGAACGGTGTCACCCGGGCCATTGATAGGCTGCCGCAGGTGAGGGCTCTTGTCATAGAACACGACCCCCTGTCCACGCCGGATCGGGTAGGTGAGCACCTCGAGAGAAGGGGAGTGACTCTCGATTCGCTCGTGGTGGTCGACGACATCGGAGACCCCGAGGTCACCGCTGTCTTCCCCCAGCGCAACGGCCACGATCTGGTGGTTCTGATGGGGGCGCCATGGTCGGTCTACGACCCGAGGATTCGAGGCTGGCTGGGTCCGGAGCTGGAATTGGTCCGGGATCACCTGGCTGCGGGTACCCCCGTCCTCGGCATCTGCTTCGGAGCCCAGACGCTTTCCACCGCCTTGGGGGGGACGGTCAGCTATTCCTCCCGTCCCGAGTACGGCTGGGTGACTGTCGACTCCGGTGTCGACCAGATCGCCCGGGGACCATGGTTCCAGTTTCACCACGATGAGTTCACCTTGCCCGGCGGTGCGACCGAGCTGGCTCGCAATGAGTCGGGCCTCCAGGCGTTTCGGGCGGGCCGAGCTCTGGCGGTTCAATTCCATCCTGAGATGACTCCCGAGCTGATCGCCTCGTGGTGCATCGCCGGAGGCGACCGTGAGTTGATAGATGCCGGGGTCGATCCCGACCAACTGATAGAAGAGAGCGCCCGCCAGGCGGTCGAGACCCAACCCGCTCTCGAGCGGATGCTCGACTGGTGGCTCGACGACATCGCCCAATAAAGAAGATCGTTTGGACCCCAACGATCGCGCGCCTTTGCTACGTTCTTGGCGTCGACGGACTGAGGAGGATCCATGTCGAGCGGAGGAACGTCGGACGGAGTCAAGCTCGAGCAGGCAGCTATCGGCTTTCCGACGGCGCTGGCTACCGCAGTAGGGCTCATCATCGCCGGGTCGGTGCTGTTGACGGCACAGACCGGGTACGGAGCCGGAGGGTCGGTCTTCGCCTGGGCGATTCTCATCGCATTCGTGCTGATGCTGGCCCAGTCGGCCAGCTTCGCCGAGGCGGCGGGGATGCTGCCAACCGCCGGCTCGGTTTACGACTATGTCGCAGCAGGAATGGGGCGGTTCTTTGCTATCACCGGCACTCTGGCCGCCTATCTCGTGGTCCATGTCTTCGCCGGAACGGCGGAGACGGCGACTGCCGGTGTGTTTGCCTCGTTCAACTTCGAGTCACTGGAGCGGTTCCAGGAGTCGGGATCGTGGTGGGTCGGTGTGGTGTTGCTGGTGGTCTTCGCCGTGGTGAATTTGCTCGGGATCCGACCCTATGCGTCGACAGAGATCGTGATGACGGCGCTCATGTGGGGGACACTCATCATCTTCGGTCTGGCCGGCACCTTTGGCACCAAGCGATCGAGCATCTCGGGTCTGTTCGGGGAGTCATTCGTTGGGACCGACCTGACGGCAGTGTTGAGCATGGTGGGTCTGGCCCTTTTCCTCTTCGTCGGCGTCGAGTATGTGACCCCGCTGGCCTCAGAGCTCAAAGAGTCGCATCGGACCATCCCTCGGGCGATGTACATCGGTGTCACGGCAGTTGCGGCTGCCATGTTTCTCTATGGGCTGGCGGTGGCACGTCAGGTTGAGAATGTCGATCTAGGGGATGGGACTTTCATCCTCGACACGCCGCTGGCCATCCCAGCGTTTGCCGATGCCCTGTTCGGTAGCTTCGGCCGGATCTGGCTAGGGATCGCCGTCCTGCTCGCATCGGCGGCAACCCTGAACACCATCCTGGCGAGTGTCCCCAGGATCTTCTATGGAATGGCCAAGGACGGAACCCTTCCCAAGGCTTTCGGGTATCTGCACCCTCGCTACAAGGAACCATGGGCCGGCATCATCCTGGTTGCAGTGATCGGAATCGTGGGGGCGATACTGCTCGATGGCGACGTCCCGTCGATCATCAACCTCATCCTGGCTGCGGTGATGGCGTGGATCTTCAGCTATCTCCTGGTCAACATCTCGGTGATCATGCTGAGACGCCGACGGCCTGACCTGCCTCGCCCCTACAAGACGCCTCTCTATCCTCTGCCACAGGTCCTGGCCAGCGTCGGAATGCTGATCGCCGGCTGGTACATAACGCCTCCGGGTCTCAGCCGATCTGACATCTACACGCCGTTCTTCATCATGCTCGGCGTCTGCGCCCTTTACGCGCTGGTGTGGACCTACGGGGTTCAGAAGGTCAACCCGTGGACCCCGGTCGAGCCTGAGACGCTGATCGCCGAGGAGGGTCTGAGCGCACCGTGATCACTTCGGGGCGAAATCCCCGACTCCCACGGTCATATCAGCCGGGCCGCTTGCTGCGGCTGGTGCAGGGTGATCTGCCGGGTCACCAACTCGAACACGCCGATGAAGGCGTTTCCAGATTCGTCCCGATCGAAGGCGGCCCCACAATCGAGGTGACCGAGCGTGTGGACAAGCGGTTCCTGGGTCATATCGAGACTGCCCGATTCGTGGTGAGGATGCCGGCCGCAGGGTCAGGTCCGGCGTGCCTCAGAATCGGGCACAGAGGTCGGTTCAAGCGGGAGGGGATCGTGGTGGAGGTGGTGTCAGGTGACGACGCGGCTCACCTGCTCGCAGACGACGTCGGCTCCGACGTGGACTTCGCCCGGGCGACCAATCCCCTCGATTTCACCCGGTTCGAAATCGAGTGTGCTGAAGAACAGTGGATCGCGACCGTCGAACTGATGGGAGCATCGTTCGTGAGTCTGGCGCTTCCCCCGATGCGCAGCTACGTACGGCTTCACGCCGATCAGCGGGACTTCCTGATCGCCAGTCTCACCGCTCTTTCGTCCCTTGTGGTCTGTCGCTGAAATAGGCCGAGGGTGCCTCCGAGTCATCGACGTGATCTGGCAAGGAGAAAAGCGCAGTCGCAGCCGGAGCTGCGTCGAGCATTTTGGACGCAGCCAGGCGCGGCGAGGGCCGGAAAGACACCGCCAGTATTTCTGCGACGGGCCACTAGTCACGAGCCGGGTGACGCGCCGCGGTCTTCAACCACCAGGCTGTGCCGGGAACACCAGGTCAGCCAGGATCTCCTCGAACGCGAGGTTGAGTGGCAGCACGAAGAATGGAGCTTGGGGCTTACGACGGCGTTTGCGAATGATGCGAAATCGCACGATCTATCTCCTGAGTTGCGGATCGCTACTCACTATAAGTCAAGTGAGTGGTGCATCGCAACTCACTACTCGCTAGAGTGAAACTATGTCGAGAAAGTCACTGCAACACCTGGAGTGTGCCGTTGCCAACACTGTTGAGATGGTCAACGACGCTTGGACCATCCTCGTCCTGCGAGATGCTTTTCTCGGAGTGCGCCGTTTTGACGAATTCGTGAACGATCTGGGGATCGCGCGCAACGTGCTCACCGATCGTCTCGGCCGTCTCGTGGCCAACGGGATGCTAGAGACCAGGATCTATCAGGAGCACCCACCCCGATACGAGTACCGGCTCACCGAGCAGGGCAAGGATCTGTTCGATGTGCTGATGGCACTGTGGAGTTACGGCGAGCGATGGACGCCGCCCGCCGACCCTTCCCGACAGAGGGTGATTCACCTCTCCTGTGGCCAGGAGGCACGAGCCGTGGCCCACTGCGGCAACTGTGGCGAGAGGCTCACCAGACGCGATGTCCGGATCGAGCCGCCGCTCTCAGTGGTCCAGGAACGCCCGGACACGGTGGCGGCTGTTTCATGACCAGGTCGATCGACTTCAGGACCTGCCCGCTGTGTGAGGCCACTTGCGGTCTGGAAGTGACGCACCAGGACCAGAAGGTGCTGCGGATTCGGGGAGATCGCGACGACGTCTTCAGCCATGGCTTCATCTGCCCCAAAGGCTCGACCTTGGGCAAGCTCGATGAGGACCCCGACCGTCTGCGGACTCCGTTGATCAAACGAGATGGCCGGCACGAGCCGGCCTCCTGGGACGAAGCGTTCCAGCTGATCGAGTCGAAGTTGGGCCCGATCATCGGCGAGCACGGCAGCGACTCGGTCGGGGTGTATCTGGGCAACCCCAACGTCCACTCCATGTCGGGCGTGCTCTACACCCGGGTCTTCCTGAAGATGTTGCGAACCAAGAGCCTGTTCAGCGCTGCCACCGTCGATCAGATGCCCAAGCATGTCTCCTCGGGCTACATGTTCGGCCACCCCGATTTGATCCCTGTCCCCGACCTCGATCGGACCTCTTATTTGTTGATGCTCGGGGCCAATCCCTACGAGTCGAATGGAAGCCTGGCGACTGCGCCCGACTGGCCCGGTCGTCTCGAGGCGATCCGGGAGCGCGGCGGCAAGGTGGTGGTGATCGACCCGAGGCGGACTAAGACGGCGCGGGCCGCCGATGAGCATGTCTTCATCCGGCCCGGGACTGATGCACTGTTCCTCTTTGCCGTGGCAAACGTGCTCTTCGAGGAGGGTCTGGTCGACCTGGGTGACCTCAACGGCCATGTGGCCGGGCTCGACGAGCTCGGAGCCGCGGTCGAGCCCTTCACGCCCGAAGCCGTAGCCGGAGCCTGTGGGGTGGATGCGGGGCGGATTCGTCGACTCGCTCGTGAGCTGGCGAGCGCAGACCGGGCAGCCGTCTACGGCCGAATCGGCACCCACACCACCGAATTCGGCACGATGGCCTCGTGGATGGTCGACGTCCTCAACGTCCTCACCGGCAATCTGGACCGTGTCGGCGGCGCGATGTTCCCCCGTGCCGCTCATGAGCAGGCTCGTTCGCGAAGAGCATTCCAGGTGGGTCGCTGGGCGAGCCGGGTGCGCGCCGTCCCTGAGGTGAGAGGGGAGCTCCCTGTCTCGGTCCTGGCGGAGGAGATCCTCGAGCCGGGGCCGGGCCGGATCCGGGCCATGGTGACGATCGCCGGGAACCCGATGTTGTCGACCCCCGACACCGATCGTTTGGATGAGGCAATGGCCGGTCTCGACTTCATGGTGGCGGTTGACATCTATCTCAACGAGACGACGCGGCATGCCGACGTGATACTCCCCGGAGTCTCGCCGCTGCGCCGCCCCCATTACGACTTCGCCTTCAACCAGCTCTCGGTCCGCAACGTGGCCAACTACTCGCCGGTGCTGTTCCCGCTACCCGAGGGCACACCGGATGAGTGGCAGGTGCTGCTGCGTTTGGGCGCGGTGGTCTCGGGACACGGAGCGGCGGCCGATCTCGACGCTCTCGATGACGGTGTGTTCGGACTCATGGTGGGCTCGGCGGTCGGTGACCCGAGATCTCCGATTCACGGCCGTCCCCCCGACGAGATCTTCGCCGCCACCGACGGGGGCCGGGGGCCCGAGCGCATGCTCGACTTCCTGGTGAGGACAGGTCCTTATGGCGAGGGCTACGGAGCCGATTCTGATGGTTTGAGGCTGAAGCGGCTCAAAGAGGCGACTCACGGGATCGATCTCGGCCCGCTCCACCCCCGATTCCCTGAGGATCTGTGCACGGTCTCAGGAATGGTGGAACTGACACCGGGACCGCTACTGGCCGATGTGGGTCGTCTCCTCGAGGCGGCCGGGCGCGAAGCCAATGGTGGGTTCGTCCTGGTCGGGAGACGGCATGTTCGCTCCAACAACTCATGGATGCACAACGTCGATGTCCTGATGACCGGCAAGGACCGCTGCACACTCGAGATCAACCCTGGCGACGCCACGCGCCTCGGGGTGAGCTCCGGTGGCAGGGTCAAGCTGACCTCCCTGGCCGGGACCCTCACCGCGCCGGTGGAGATCACCGACGAGATCATGCCCGGCGTGGTCAGTCTTCCCCATGGCTGGGGTCACGATCTCGAGGGCGCCGAGCTGTCGGTGGCGGCGGCTCGTCCCGGTGTCAACACCAACAGGTTGTCGACCGGGGAGATGGACCCGATCTCGGGTAACGCGATCCTCAACGGGATCCCGGTTGACGTTGTTCCAGCCTGAGTCGGAGTCAGATAGCGGGAACGGATCGAAGCACGAGTTCGAACACGGTGCTCCCGGCTTCTCTCCGGTGAGTGAGGTCGCCTCCCATGGTCCTCGCCAGCTTTTGTGATACGGCGAGCCCGAGACCCAATGAGCCGGACCTGGCTCCATGGGAGAAGGGCTGGAAGAGACTCTCGAGAACGTCGCCGGGCACTCCCGGACCGTCGTCGATCACCTGGATTGCAACGGTTCCTTCGTCTCGTGTGCTCTTGAGCCGTACCGAATGCCCGCCGTGGATCTGGGCGTTTCGCACCAGGTTGCGGATGATCTGACGGATGCGCAATGCATCTCCCCTGACCATCAGAGTCTCATCGATCGTATTGCTCACCCCGTCCAGATCGACTCCTGACAGGATCTCACCCACCGTAAGCGGCTCGTCGTCAACGTGTTGGTTCCGGGTGACGTTGAAGCTGAGGAAGTCGTCGAGGAGGGAGGCCATGTCTCCCACTTGATCGTGAATGTCCTCGGCCATCTGTCGTCGAGTCTCGTCATCCATCGTCTCCCAATCAGAGGCGAGAATCGAGCTGAAGCCCACGACCGAAGTGAGAGGGTTGCGAAGCTCGTGAGCCACGGTGGCCATCAGCCGGTCCTTCGACTCGATCGCCTCTGCCAGCGATCGTTCGGCTTCGCGCAGGTCGGACACGTCGAGGTCGACGATGACGATGCGGGAGTAATCGGGGACACCGTCGACGACGGGCGCCTTCCAGTGAGAGCGCACGGTCACATCCCCGGCCAGCGTGGGCACCGTGTGCTCGGTGCGCATCTCGGCGACTCCCCGAAACGGTGCGAGGAACTGGGCGACCAGGTTCTTCCTCAGATCAGGATATCGGTCGCTGGTGAAGCGGCGAACAACCAGGTCCGGCGCCTCATCGTCGATGGGAAACCCGTACAGGCGAATCCAGTCTTCGCTGGTGCCGAGCTGGCGGGGAAGCTGGAGACATGTGAGCAACTCCGACTCGTCTTCGAGTAGCTCGGCTATCGCGTCGACGGACAAACCCTGGTATCGCTCGATGATCGCGGTGTAGTCGACCACCAGGAGAGGGACCGCCGCAGCCGAGGCGAGTTGCTCGATCTCATGTTGCGATGAAGAGCTGAGACGCAGATTCACTCCATAGACATCGGCGTTCCGGCAGGGATTCTTGACCAATGCACTAGTGCTCCGGGTCGTAAGTTCCGTGCGTGTAGCGCCGAGCCATCGGCGTTCCTGGCAAGGACGCAGGACGAAGGCGCACCCGGTGCGGTGCGTTGAGGACGAGGACGCAGCCAGGGGCGTCGAGGGCCGACGGGACATGCGTGAGACTTGCGACCCGGTGCACTAGGTTGGGCCCATGGAGACATGGGACGCAATTCGGGCGCGCCGCGCCATCCGCGACTACGACACGAGACCGATCAATCCCGAGGATTTGAACCGCATTCTCGAGGCCGGGCGCCGCTCGCCGTCCTCAAGCAACGAGCAACGATGGGCGTTCGTCCTCATCCAAGACCGGGACCAGCTGCAGCGGATCTCACAGGTGTGGCGTGGCGCCGGTCACATCGCCAAGGCCCCCGCTGCGGTGGGTCTGGTCGCTCCGGTCAGCGACGATCCCCGTATCATCGGATCGATCAACTACGACCTGGGACAGGTGGCGATGGCGATGATGGTCACTGCCGCCGACCTCGGGATCGGAAGCAGGACTGCCTCGGTGCACGACTACGTCCTCGCAAGCGAGATCCTCGATATTCCCGGTGACCTGCGGTTGGCATGGCTTCTGGGCTTGGGCTACCCCGCCGATCGCGCGCTGAAGCCGATCGAGAGACCCGACCGTCGGTCGTTCGACGAGGTGGTCCATCACGACCGCTGGTAGCCAAGCAACGGGTGAAGTGACACGTCCCGCGGAGACCTGCACTCTCCCCCTGTCGAGCGAAGGCCCCCTCGACCTCAGAGCCACCCTGCGCCCGCTCCACGGCGTCTTTGCCACCGACGGGTGGTGGTTGCCTGCCCGCACCCCGGAAGGGCCGGCTTCACTCCGCATCAGGCGGACGCGGGAAGAGCTGGTGGGGGAGGCGTGGGGAGATGGAGCGTCGTGGCTGCTGCACCGTCTGGCCGCGATCAGTGGCCTGAGCGATGATCCGAGCTCGTTTCAGACCGAACATCCAGTGGTCGGGCAGCTTCATCGGGGGCACCCGGGCTGGAGGTTCGGCCGAACCGGGCTCGTATTCGACGCCCTGGTGCAGGGAATCGTTGGTCAAAAGGTCACCGGAAAGGAGGCTCACGCCGCGATGCGCGGGCTCATCGAGCTCTTCGGAGACCCGGCTCCGGGGCCGTTGCCCGGTCTCCGATTGCCTCCGGACCCAGAGCGGATGGCCGAGGCGCCCTATTGGGAATACCACGAGCTTCATCTCGAGCGGAGAAGGGCGGAAACCCTGAGGCGAGTGGCGGTGTTGGCGACGAAGATCAACGCCCTCGACGGGGTGACGTCGAAGGAGGCGGACTCCGTGCTGGTCGCCATTTCCGGGGTTGGCCCGTGGACGGTATCCAAGACCCTGTCCCGATCCCATGGAGACGCCGATCAAGTCGACGTCGGAGACTTCCACCTCAAGCACATGGTCGTATATCACCTCACCGGCAGGCCCCGCGGATCCGATGAGGAGATGCTCGAGCTGCTCGAGCCGTTTCGGCCTCACCGGGGACGGGTCGCCAGACTCATCCACACCCTCGGGCACGAGCCAAAGTTCGGGCCACGGGCCACCCCGCGTGACATCACCCGGATGTGACCCAGCCCCGGGACGGACCAACACCTGTCGTCCACATCTACCCTCGAATCGATGATCACCTACCGCACCGGCAACGACCTCGATCTCGACGAGATGATCGAGGTCTACATCGACTCCACTCTCGGTGAGCGGCGCCCGGTGGATGACCGGGACCGGATGCGCGCCATGCTCGAACAAGCCAATCTGGTCATCACCGCCTGGGATGGTGAGACCATGGTTGGGATATCTCGCTCGGTGACCGACTGGGTGTTCTGTACCTATCTCTCCGATCTCGCGGTGCGTGCCGAATACCAGGGCCAGGGGATCGGCAAACAGCTGATACAACTCACACGGGAGGCCACGCCGCAAGCCCTTGTCACCCTGTTGTCAGCGCCCAAGGCTGTCGACTATTACCCCAAGATCGGTATGACCCGGCACCCCAGCGCCTGGGTGCTCTGGCCTGGCGAGAAGCCGGTGTAATGCCAGAGCACAACTAGCGCTCCGACCACCGACGTTCGCCGAGTTCAGGACGGCCAGCTGACGCCGCTGGCTGCGTCCTCGTCCTTGACGAACGGGCCAGTGCGCCTTCGTCCTGTGTCCTTGCCAAGCAGCGCCCCTGGCTCGCCCTGAACATCGCCAACGTCAATGGCCAGAGCGCTAGCGCTCCAGCCAGCTGATGATCAGATCCCCGACGAGGTCCGGGTTCTGCAAGTCGTTGTGGCCTGCCCCCGCAACTATCTCGACCAACGCCTCCGCTCCCGCCGCAGTGAGGGCATCTGCGAAGTCGGTGGCGAAGCTGAGATCGACGAGCACATCCTCCTCGCCATGGAGCAATAGGCTGGATAGGCCCGGATTGTTCCCGGCTTGACGTAGCGGGTTGCCTGCCTGCCACACGTCGGGAATCTCTGTGGGGCCGGCGCCGAAGAACGGGAGCAAGAGGGGCCCGAGTCGCGCCACGTCATAGGGCCCGGCGAGACCGACCAGCCGATCCGGGACCACGGGCTCCTCGAGGGGGCAGTCGCCACCGTACAACCCGTTGTCGAGTGCGACCAGGGCCGACAGGTGGGCGCCCGCCGAGTGCCCGATGGCGACAACCGTGCCATCACCATCGGGATGGGCGGCCGCGTACCTGACCGCGCAAGCCACGTCGTCGACCGCGGCCGGATACCCGACACGGTCGATGGAGAGGGTGTAGGCGGTGTTGACCGTGAGATATCCCTCGGCGGTCAGGAACCGGGCCAACGCGCTCATCAGCAACGGTGAACCGCCAACCCAACCACCGCCGTGGACCAGGACGGCGGCCGGGAACGGTCCCTCTCCATCGGGAACCAGCACTTCGAGATCGACATCGGGCAGATCCACCGTCGATGTGGTGACCGGTTCGGTGGTGGTGGTGGTGAGCTCGGTGGTGGTTGTCGAGCTGCTGGGGATCGTGGTCGACGTCGTTGCCTCGACGGTCGTGGCCGTGGTGGTGGGGACCGATGTCGACCCGGGCGTTGCCGAGCAGGAAACCGCGGTCAGCGCCGTCGCCACGGCCGCGGCGGTCAGACGACTAGCGAAGCCGCGTCCTGATCCACGTACCACTCGACCACCGCATCCCCCTCACCGAGATGCCCGGCTGGGGTCTTCTGCTCGAAGCTCTCTTTGAGGGCGACTGCTTTGTTGGCTCCAACGACGACGACCATCAGCAGTCTTGCGCTCCACAGCAAGGGGAAGGTCGCCGTGAGCCGGTCTTCTCCCAACTGAGGGACCTGGTTCGCCACATACCACCGCTGTCGTTCGTCGACAGCCGTGGTTTGCGGGAACAACGACGCGGTGTGCCCGTCCTCACCCATGCCCAGCATCACCAGGTCGGGTGGGCCGTGTCCGTGGATCGACCGAAGCTGTGCTTCGTAGTGTGCCGCCGAGTCCTCGGGCATCATCGATTCACTCCACTTCGGACGATGAAACACTGCGGCGACATGATCGAGGATCGCCAACGCTGCCATTTGCCCGTTGGAGCGCTCGTGGTCGGGTGGAACCCACCTCTCGTCAGAGAGCCAGCTGTCGACATTGGCCCATCCCGAAGCTTTCCCCCTGAGCGACTTATAGGTGGCCTCGGGAGTGGTTCCCCCGGCGAGACCCAGAGAGAACCGAGTCTGTGCCGAGGAGATCAGCTCTGCCACGCGTCCCGAGGCTGCATCGGCGACCGCTTTCGGGCTGTCATGCACCAGCAACTCCATGGGCTCACGGTAGTTTGGATTCATGGCCGAGCCGACCACCATCGAGTTCCCCCAAGGCATGGTGTCGGGGCGTCTGGCCGGGTCGGGGCCGAACGGGATCCTCCTCGCCCACGGTGCCGGCACCGACCAGGACCATCCGTTCATGGCGGGCCTCCGTGACTCCTTAGCCGTTGCAGGACACACGGTCATGACGTTCAACTACTCCTACACCGAGCGGGGCTCGAAACGTCCTGACCGAACGGAGAGACTCATCGAGGTGCACCGAGCCGCAGCCGATCTCCTGCGAGAAAGGGTCGATCATCTGTTCTTGGCCGGTAGATCGATGGGGGGGCGGATGGCCACGTATCTCGTGGCGGAGGGCTATCCGGTCACGGGAGTGGTCCTGTATGCGTATCCGCTCCACCCGGCCGGGAAGGAGGACAGGCTGAGAGTGGCCCATTTCGCCGATGTCTCGGTTCCATTGCTGTTCTTCCAGGGCACCCGTGATGCCCTGAGCCGGATGGAGCTCTTTGACCGTCACATCCGAGCACTGCCCCAAACCTCGGTTCAGATACTGGAAGGGGCGACTCACGCCTTTCGCGGTGCTGGTTGGACATTGGAGAGGATGATCGAACGGCTCACTGCCGACACCGCGAGCTGGATTGAGGCCATCTCGTCTGGCAGAACCATCGGTTAGGGACCATAATTGGCATTTCACCCACCTCCCCAAGGAGTCGTTTTCGATGTCGCAAGTCAGTCTGCGCGCCGAGGCGGGCCGTCCTACCGGCTCGCGTGAGTCGCGTCGTCTTCGCAAGACGGGCCGGGTGCCGGCCATCGTCTACGGAAAGGGCATCGACCCGATCAGTGTCGCCGTTGATGCTCACGATCTCCACATGGCGCTGCACACCGAAGCCGGCACCAACGCGTTGATCAATCTCGAGATCGCGGATCGCGATGTCGTCCTCACCATGGCCCGCATCATCGAGCGGCACCCTTTCCGCAACGAGTATCGCCATGTGGACTTTGTCACTGTCTCTCTCGACGAGACGATTCAGGCAGAGGTGGCCATCCACTTCGAGGGAACACCTGCCGGTGTGATCGAGGGCGGTGTCTTCTCGCCGCAGCGAACTCACGTGATTGTCGAGACGCTGGCGACCACCATCCCTCCTTTCATCGAGCTCGATGTCTCCGGTGTCGAGATCGGCGAGTCTCTGCGGATAGCGGACTTGCCGGTGCTGGAAGGCGTCACCTACACCGAAGACCTCGAAGGCGTCGTGATGAGCGTCACTACGCCGGCCGCCGAGATCGAGGAGCCGGAGGAGCTCGAGGGCGAGGAGCTCGAGGGTGCCGAAGAGCTCGCCGAGGGTGAGGAGCCGGATGGCCAGGCTGAAGAAGCTGCTGCAGAAGAAGGCGGGAGCGAGTCGGGGGAGTAACCCGACCCGGGCCGTGATCGGTCTGCGCAACCCGGGGAGCGACTACGAGGGAACCCGTCACAACTCTGGCTACGAGGTGCTGGCTCGCGTCCTGGTGCGGTCCGGGCTGGACCTAGGCCGCGGCCCCTCCCGGGTCCAGGCCCAAGTGACCCAGACCGGCGTGGGCGACGACCGTGTCCTCTACGCGGTTCCCATGACCTTCATGAATCACTCGGGCCAGTCGGTGCGAGCCCTGATCGACTATTTCGGTCTGTCCCCGGAGAACGTGCTCGTGGTCCACGATGACATCGATATGCCGTTCGGGCGCCTCCGGCTCCAGGTGGGTGGTGGCAGCGGGGGCAACAACGGGGTGCGCTCGATCGAGACCGCCCTGGGCACCAAGGAGTTCAGCCGGCTGAAGCTCGGTGTGGGACGCCCTCCGGGTCAGATGGATCCCGCAGACTTCGTCCTGAGGCCATTCACCAAGGCGGAGCTCCCCGAGGTCGACCTGATGATCGAAGATGCGGCCGACGTGGTCGAGCTCTGGCCTTCCGACCCGATCAAAGCACAGGAGATGGCGGCCCGACGGGGGCGTTAGCCTCTTACTCGAGTAGATCTCCGACGACGGGTAGAGGTGGGTACCGGTGACCGGTCAGGACGCTGCAGCCACAGACAGACGACGCAAATGGTTCGCCGATCTCCACGGGAGCGGGTGCTTTGTGATGCCCAACGCATGGGACGTCGGATCGGCCCGGGTCCTCGCCTCCCTCGGCTTCGAAGCGATCGCCACCACCAGCGCGGGGCATGCCGCGTCCCTGGGCCGAATGGACCAGCAGGTCACCTTCGACGAGCTCCTCGAACACGTCCGTCTCCTCGTTACGGCGGTCGACCTCCCGGTGAGTGTCGACGCCGAGCGTTGTTTTGCCGAGGACGCCGGCGGGGTGGCGGACAGTGTCGGGCGGATCGCAGAGACCGGTGCCGCGGGACTCTCGATCGAGGACTACGACCCGCACACAGGCATCGATCCGGTCGAGGTGGCCGCGGAACGGGTAGCCGCCGCCGCAGAGGTCGCCAGGTCGGCCGGGATGACCCTGACCGCCCGTGCCGAGAACCACTTGTACGGGATCGACGACATCGACGACACGATCGCACGGCTCTCTGCCTACAGAAACGCAGGTGCCGACGTGGTGTACGCCCCCTGGCTGGTCGACCTCGACGGCATCCGCAGGGTGGTTGATGAGACCGGCGCCCCGGTCAACGTGCTGGCGAGGCCGGACACGCCAGAGGTTGCCCAGCTGCGGGAAGCGGGAGTCAGGCGCATCTCGACGGGTGGCGCCCTGGCCATGGCCGCATATGGAGCCCTGGCGACGGCGGCGAGGGAGCTTCTCGAAGCAGGCACAACGACCTACATGGAGGGCGCCCTTTCCCTCGAAGACCGCCACGCCGCCTTCGACGGGTGAGTGCCAGACATGCCCGAGCTCGTAGGTGCACTCGACCAGGGGACGACCTCGACCAGGTTCATGATCTTCGATGGGGCAGGCGAGGTGGTGGCGGTCGACCAGAGAGAGCACCGTCAGATATTCCCCAGACCGGGTTGGGTGGAGCACGATCCCATCGAGATCTGGTCGATGACGACCTCGGTCATCGAGGGTGCCCTGAGCCGGGCCGGGCTCCACGGCTCGGACCTGGTCGCCATCGGCCTGACCAACCAGAGGGAGACCACCGTCATCTGGGACCGCGAGACGGGTGAGCCGGTTTACAACGCAGTCGTCTGGCAGGACACCCGCACCGCGGAGTTGTGCGTCGCTCTCGGTGGCGATGAGGGACCTGATCGGTTCCGCGCCAGGACCGGTCTGCCCCTGGCAACGTACTTCGCCGGGCCGAAGGCGCGTCAGCTTCTGGACGATCTCGACCTGACCCAACGCGCTGAGCGAGGAGAGCTGGCTTTCGGCACCATCGACTCCTGGATTGCCTGGAACCTGACCGGCGGGGTGAACGGCGGCCGTCACGTGACCGATGTGACCAACGCCTCACGCACGCTGTTGATGGACCTTGCCACCGGCACCTGGGACGCCGACCTGGCAATGGAGATCGGCGTTCCAACCGCCATTCTCCCCGAGATCGTCCCGTCGATCGGGCTCGACCTCGAATGCGTCGGCCCTTTGGCCGGGATCAGGCTGGCCGCCATCCTCGGAGACCAACAGGCTGCCCTTTTCGGGCAGGCTTGCTTCACGCCCGGGGAGGCCAAGAACACATACGGGACCGGGAACTTCATGCTTCTGAACACCGGGGAGACGCCGGTCACCTCCGAGGCCGGTCTCCTGACCACGGTTGCCTACCGGTGGGGCAGCGAGCCGACGGTCTTCGCTCTCGAGGGGTCGGTAGCCGTCACCGGCTCCTTGGTGCAATGGCTTCGGGACAACCTGGGGCTGATCGAGGACACATCTGAGGTCGAGCCTCTGGCCCGTTCGGTGGAGGACAACGGCGACGTCTACTTCGTTCCCGCCTTCTCCGGGTTGTTCGCACCCCACTGGCGGCCGGACGCCCGCGGTGTCATCACCGGTCTCACCCGCTTCGCCAATCGCGGCCACCTTGCCCGGGCCGCCCTCGAATCGACGGCTTTCCAGACCCGCGACGTGCTCGACGCCATGGTCGCCGACTCGGGGGTGGAACTCAAGGAGTTGCGAGTCGACGGCGGGATGACCGTCAACGATCTCCTGATGCAGTTCCAGGCCGACATTCTCGGTGTGGACGTGGTCCGGCCCAAAATGACCGAGACCACTGCCCTCGGAGCCGCCTACGGCGCCGGCCTCGCCGCCGGGCTCTGGTCTGGCCTCGATGAGATCGCCGACCTCTGGGCGGAGGACGCTCGATGGTCGCCGGCAATGGGGGACCACGAGCGGACTCGGTTGCACAACCGCTGGGAGCAAGCCGTGCAACGATCGCTCGGCTGGGTGTGATTCGGAGCGGTAGCGCCGGTCTGGTGGAATGAGCAAATGTTCGAAGGGTTCGCTCTGGAGACGTTCGAGGTGGGCGAGGTCCTGATCCGCGCCAGGGTCGGGGGCGACGGGCCCCCGCTCCTCTTGTTACACGGCAATCCGCAGACCCATGTCATGTGGCACAAAGTCGCTCCGAGCTTGGCGGAGCACTTCACCGTGGTAGCGCCGGACTTGCGCGGTTACGGGATGAGCTCCAAGCCACCGTCGACGCCGGACCACACCGCCTACTCGAAGCGAACCATGGCCAACGACCAACTAGGGATCATGGGCCAGCTTGGGCACGAGCGGTTCTTCGTCGCCGGTCACGACCGTGGCGGTCGCGTGGGCTACCGCCTGGCCCTCGACCATCCCGAAACGGTGGCCAGGTTGGCGGTACTCGACATCATCCCGACCAGCGAAGCCTTCGAACGGGGCGGCCGTGAGTTTGGGCTCACTCTCTACCACTGGTTCTTCCTGGCCCAGCCCGCGCCCCTGCCGGAGAGGCTGATCGGGGCAGACCCCGAATGGTTCTGGCGCTGGCACACCACCCGGGGGCCGGACACCGATTTCTTCGACCCGGATGCGGTTACCGACTATCTCACCTGTTTCCGCGACCCGGAGACCATCCGCGGCATCTGCGAGGACTATCGCGCCGGGGCCACCGTCGATTTCGACGACGATATGGTCGACAAACAGGAGGGAACAAAGATCGAGTGCCCGGTGCTGGTGCTTTGGGGCGAGGAATCCAAGCCTGCATCCTGGTATGACCCCCTTGCCGTATGGAGCGAGTGGGCCGGTGATGTGCGCGGCACCGGGCTGCCTTGCGGTCATTATCTCCCCGAAGAGGCTCCAGACCAGACCGTGGCCGAGCTTGTGAGCTTCTTTTCCGCCTGACCCTTTGATTGGCGGGGTTCGACAGGCCTGCGGATAAGATCGAAATCTGAGCCGAGGAGGATCGTATCTCAACGCCCGACATCCTGGCTTTTTCCAGGATTCTGCTGGTGCCGCTCATAATGGCGTTCACCCGATCGGATCGGATCGAGAACGCCCTCTTCATCGCTGCCGCCCTGTTCGCGGTGGCGGCCTTCACCGATTTCCTCGATGGCTACGTGGCCCGTAGGACCAGCGGCGGCACTCTCCTTGGTGGCTTTCTAGATACCACCGCAGACAAGATCCTGATCACCGGCACCCTTCTCGCCCTGGTCTCCATCGATCACGTGTCGATCTGGCCGGCCGCGATAATCATCTTCCGGGAGTTCGCCGTGATGGCGTTGCGAGGTCTGGTGGCCGCCCAGGGTGGGCTGATCGGACCTTCCACCTGGGGGAAGATCAAGTTCGGCACCCAGTTCCTGGCGATCTTCCTCGCCTTTGTCCGTCTCCCCGAACGGTGGGGTCCCTGGTATCTCGACCAGTGGGTCATGCTGATCGCAGTCATCGCCACGGTGGGCTCGGCATGGGGCTACTTGTCCGCCTTCTGGCACACGGTTCGCTCCGAGCCCACCCGTACCAGGACGTGAGAGCCGCCGTCACCGGCGGCAGTGGGGTGGTGGGACGGCCCCTGGTCCGAACGCTGGTCGAGGAAGGCCACGAGGTGGTGGCTCTTGCCCGGTCAGACGGCGCCGCGTCGACGATCGAAGGGGAGGGGGCACGGGTGGTGGTCGGCGACATCCTCGACCGGGTAAGACTGGGCTCGCTGGTCGACGGGGCGGACTGGGTCTTTCATGTGGCCGGCGTCAATGAGATGTGCCCCAAGGACCCGGCGAACATGGATCGGGTCAACATCGAAGGAACCGCCAATGTGCTCGCAGCTTGCCAGGTCACGAAGGTGGGGCGCCTGATCCACACCTCTTCGGCTGCGGCCATTGGGGAGAGGCAAGGGACGGTTGGGACCGAGATCAGCCCGCACCGGGGCAGCTACCTGTCGCGTTACGAGAGGTCGAAGCACCAGGCCGAGCAACTGGTGTTGGCCGGGGCCGGAGCGCTCGATGTCGTGGTGGTAAACCCCTCCTCGGTGCAAGGCCCGGGCCGGGCCAGCGGAACCGGAAAGCTGCTCCTGGACGTGCTCAACGGACGCCTTCCTTTCCTGGTCGACACCACCGTATCGATCGTGGACATCGACGATTGCGCCCGGGGTCATCTTCTGGCGGCAAGCCACGGAGTGAGCGGACAGCGGTACATCCTCAGTGGCGCCAGCGTCGGCATCATCGACGCGGTGGCACTGCTCTCCGAGGTCACCGGGCGAGCCTTGCGTCCCCGTTACCTCCCGGGCTGGGCAGCGGCGGCCGGAGCGGGGGTCGTCGAGTTCGGCTCCAGGGTGTTGGGCCGTCGACCGAAGCTGTGCCGCGAGATGGTGAGGGTGATGCGGGCGGGCCACGTCTACGACGGGAGCCGGGCGACAAGGGAACTTGGTCTCCAATACCGCCCTCTCGAGCTGACCATCCGCCGGACCGTTGAGTGGTTCGAGACCGAGGGGTTGTTGGTTTAGCCGCCCAACCCCAGGTTGGTTGGCCGTGGGCATCGGTACCATCGCCGGTCTCGATGGTTGCCCCTCTCGCACCTCTTCTGGCCGGGTGGCGGTCCGCGCCTCTACCTGATCTCCACGGCACCTGGTCGGTGGCGGCGGGTGGACGCGCCTTCGCCATCGCAGGTCTTGCCAGTCAGCTCGAGTCGACCCTGCTCGTTCTCGTCCCGGGTGAGCGTGATGCCGAAGAGCTCGCCGACGACCTCTCGCTGTTCATCGACGGGGTGGTGCTCGCCCCGGCCTGGGAGACGCTCCCTTTCGAGCATGTCTCGCCCAACGTCGCCACCATGGCCCATCGTG
>Ga0214472_10000841_pt1 | contig 36658 bp, 26 predicted proteins | sample RVTome_6_FD_207662 | JGI IMG/M metagenome (GOLD analysis project Ga0214472, IMG submission 207662) | Soil microbial communities from uranium-contaminated site in the Upper Colorado River Basin, Wyoming, United States - RVT140D175 | ecosystem: Environmental > Terrestrial > Soil > Contaminated >...
GTGCGGACGTCGGCCGAGCCGTAGAAGGCGCCCCCGAACGCGACGTCGACGCGGACCGGCCCTCGGCTCGTCTCGATCTCGAGATTCCGGGCCACGACGAACGACGGCACGTTGCGGAACGCGACGGGCCCGACGCGGCCGCCATCGTCGAGCCGGGCCCGGCACTCGAGCCGGCCCGACGGGACGTCGACGACGACCCTCGCCTCGGGCGCCTCGGCCGGGACCAGGCCCTCGTCGATGGCCCATGTCACGAGCGCGATCGTGCCGTGGCCACAGGCCGTCGAGTAGCCCTCGTTGTGGAAGAACACGACGCCCAGGTCCGCGCCCCCGTCGTTCGGTGGGGTGACGAAGCAGCCGTACATGTCGGCGTGGCCGCGCGGCTCGTCGACGAGGAGGTGGCGGATCGCGTCGAGATTGGCCATCGCCCAGCGTCGGCGCTCGAGGATGGTCCGTCCCTCCAGCGTGGGCGCGCCCTCGACCACGATCCGGAACGGCTCGCCGCCGGCGTGGTAGTCGACCGTCCTGACGATCGGGGCCGCGGTCACGGCCGGTCGAGGAGGGCGTCGAGCCGGGCCCTGACCGCGGGCCACTCCTCCACCACGACGCTGTAGTAGGCCGAGTGCCGGAGCGGCCCGTCGGGCATGACCATGTGGTTCCGGATGGTCCCCTCGAACGTCGCCCCGATCCCGAGGAGCGCCGCGCGCGACGCCTCGTTCCTCGAATCGGTCTTGAACTCGACCCGGTTGGCGCCGAGGTCCCCGAAGGCGTGGCTCAGCTGGAGGAGCTTCGCCTCGCGGTTCGCGCCGGTTCGCTGGAAGGCGCGCCCGACCCAGGTCCAGCCGATCTCGAGCCGTCGATGCTCGGGCACGATCGAGAGGAAGCGGGTGCTCCCGATCGCCCGCTCCGTGGCGAGGTCGATCGTCGCGAACGGCAGCTCGGTCCCGGCTGCCGCACTGGCGAGGGCCGCCTCGAGCCAGGCGCGGAGATCCTCGCGGGCGGCCGGCCTGGCAATCGTCCAGGTCCAGATCGCGGGATCCAGCCCGACCGCGGCGAGATCGTCGAGATGACCCGCGGCGAGCGGCTCCAGGCGCACGCGCCGGCCGGTCAGGACGACGGGGCGGACCCAGGGCGACGGTGCGGGGTTCGAGGTGGGCTGCACGGCCCCCGATCCTACCGCGCCGGTACACTCGCGGCCCATCCCGGCCCCGTCGCGACGGCCGGGGTGCGTGCCCGCTAGGCCTCCGGCGGCCGGTCCGTCCGGCCGTCCAGGAGCGACGCGAGGATCGCTCGCCAGGCACTGACGGTGACGAGGTGGCCGGCGTCCGGGATGATCCGGACCCGGGCCGCCGGGAGGCGCTTCGCAAGCGCGTCGACGTGGATGCGCGAGGTCAGCCGATCCGCGTCGCCCCACCAGATGTCGATCGGCGTGTCGATGTCTTCGAGGTCGATCCCCCACGGCCGGAGCCAGGCGAGCCAGTCGTCGGCGAAGCCGGCGGCGCCGGTCCGGCCGGCCTCGGCGAAGTGGGCTCGGAGGGCCACGAAGACCTCCGGCCGGGCCCGGAGCCGGGCGTCGGGATCGGTCGCGCCGGTCGCGGCATCGTCGGCGGCCCGTCGGTCGATGAACCCGGTCGGGGCGTCGGCGAACCAGGCAAGCCGCGCGATCGCCTGCTCCCGGGCGGTCGGGTCGCCCGCTCGGGCCGCCTCGGCGATGACGAGCTCCTCGGGGCTCGCCGACCACTCCGAGGGCGGAAGGTCGTCCGGGGCCGCCAGCGAGGCGACCAGCGCGACCGCCTGGACGAGATCGGGGTGCCGGGCGGCTGCCGCGAGCGCGACCGGCCCGCCACCCGACCAGCCGACGACGCGGATCGGCCCGAGCCGGAGCCGCGCCGCGACCTCGGCCACCTCGTCGCCGCTGTCGGCCAGCGTCCGCCCGGGGAGCGGCGCGGACCCCCCGTAACCCGGCCGGTCGAAGGTGACCAACCGGACGCCGAGGTCCTCGGTCGTCGCCGGGTCCGGGCCGATGAGCCGGCTGCCGGGCCGGCCGTGGAGGAGCAGGACCGGGGTCCCGTCAGGATCGCCCCACTCCGCGACCGCGAGCGTCCGGCCGTCGTCGAGCTGCAACCGGTGCTCGAGCCGCGGTTCGTGGCTCGCGAGGGGCCGGTCCGGATCCGCAGCCCGGGCGACTGCGGCCGCCCGCCGTCGGTCCGCGACCAACCGGGCCATGGCCTCGTCGAGCGACGGCACCCAGCGGCCGCGGAGCTCGGCAGCAAGGTCCGTCCACGGGGCATCGGCCGTCGACGCCACCTCGCGCAGGTCGTCGAGGACGAGGCAGCCATAGGCCTCGAGCCGGACCGGGAACCCCCGACGCCGGATCTCGCCGACCGCGAGGAGGCCTTCCCGGCCCGAACGCCGGTCGCGGAAGCGGAGCCAGCCGTCGCCGGATCCCTCGAGGCCGAGGGCCTCGGCGAGCCGCTCTCGCCGCAGGGACTTCGAGCCGTCCGGGGCCTTGTCGGCAAACGCCACGGACTCGAGGATCCAGCCACCCGCCGAGGCGAATCGATTGTGGTAGACGACGAGGGAGCGGTCCGCGCCCCGGCCGTTGGAGAACGCAAAGACGTCCTCGTTGACCGCGCCGTCGTCGGCCACGACGTCGTAGAGGCGGAAGTCGGTCGCGCCGGCGAACCGGCGGCGCTCCCGGAGGAGCGGCGCGACCTGGGTCTCGTAGTAGCCGCTGAGCCCGTCGTTGGGGGTCTCATCGAGGCGGGCCTTCCGGTACTCCATGCCGTACTTCTCGGTGAAGCCCTCGACCTCGCCATGGCCGATCATCGGCAGGCCCGGGAGGGTGGCGAGGAGCGTGGCCGCGCCGAAGTACTTGTCGCCGGTCCCGAACTGCTCGATCGCCGTCTCCTCGTCGGGGTTGGTGAGGAAGTTCACGTAGCGGCCGAGGATCGCCGGATCGAACTCGAGTGTCTCGCGGATCACCTTCCGGTAGCCGGCATTGTCCTCGTCCCGGAGCATGTGCATGAAGGCGCTGTTGTAGACCCGGTGCATGCCGAGGGTCCGGACGAAGAAGCCCTCCATGAGCCAGAACGCCTCGGCGAGGAGGAGCGTCCCGGGGACCTCGGCGGCGACCCGGTCGACGACCTCGCGCCAGAACTCGGTCGGCAATGCCGTCTCGAAGGCGGCTCGCGAGAGGGCGTGCTCCGCGCGCGACGGGATCCCGCCGCCGGCCCCCGGCTCGGGCCACCACAGGCGCCGGACGTGGCGCTTGGCGAGGACCATCGCGGCGTCGAAGCGGATGATCGGAAAGCGCCGGGCGACGTCGAGGACCGTCCGGATCACGGCCTCCCGGACCTCCGCCCGGAGGTAGTCGAGCTGGGCGGTGTCGTTCCACGGGAACGACGTGCCGTCGTTGCCGTGGTAGACGAACCGGGTGTCGCCGGTCCGGGTGTCGCGGCGCCGGAACACGACCGCGGCGTCCGAGGAGTCCCAGTAGTGGTCCTCCAGGAGGATCTCGACCGACGGGTCGGGCGAGAGGTCCGGGCCGCTGAACGAGTAGGCCGGGAAGGGCGACTCCGGGACCGACAGGAAGCGGTCGGGATGCTCGATGACCCAGCGCGAATCGATGCCCATGTGGTTGGGCACCATGTCCGAGGCGAGCCGGATGCCGCGCGCGGCCGCCCGATCCCGCAGGGCGACGCAGGCGGCCTCCCCGCCGAGATCGTCGGCGATCCGGTAGTCATCGAGGGAGTAGGCCGAGGCGACCGCGTCGGGATTCCCGCGGAGGTGCTTGATCCGGGCCGACGCCGGGCTGCGCTGCCAGAGCCCGATGAGCCACAGCCCGGTCACGCCCCAGGCGGCCAGGCGATCCAGCTCCTCGTCCGGGATGGCGTCGAGCGTCCGGATCTCGCGACCGTGGCGGCGTGACAGCTGGTCGAGCCAGACGTAGGTCGACTTGGCCATGATGACGACGCGCGGCATCCAGTCGGTGTCGTCCGAGAAGCGCTCCGGCTCGGCGTCGAGGCCGCTGAAGTCGGGAGTCTCCGCGGGACCCGGCCCACCGCCACCGAAGCGCTGGTGGAGCGCGCGCTCCTCCTCCGTGACGAGATCGGCCGCGAGGAGGAGCCGGTCGTCCAGGCCCTCGACGCCCTCGAGGAGCTCGGACCAGTGCTCCCGGATCCAGCGCAGCTGGCCGGCGAGCGAGGTCGGCGAGGCGGCCGAGGGTGCCCGAAGGAGCTCCGGGAGCGGGCGGTGGAGCTGGTCGGGGACCGTGCCCGCCGCTCCCTGCGTGCGACCCTCGTCGAGGCTCGCCCAGCCGGCGGCAAGCTGTGCCTCGAGCGCCGCGAGCACGCGCGGGTAGGCGCCTTCCCTGCGGAGGGCCCGGTCGTCGAAGAGGTCGCGCAGCCGGCCCGCCGCGGGGTCCTCGTTGATGACCGAGAGGAGGAGCCCCTCGACGAGCGCGTCTTCGCGTGCCTCCGCTTCGCCCGCGGCGGTCTCGGCTGCCTCGGGTGGCAGTGGATCGTGGCCGGGCGGGACGGGATCGCGACCGAACTCACGGGTCAGGCCGCGCACGGTCCGGTCGACGCGGGCCCGGCCGGCCTGGGCCCGGGTGCCGTTCACGGCCGTGGACACGGCGCCGGGCGCGATGGTCGCCTCGTAGCGCTCGACGAGGCGGTGGAAGACCTCGTGAAGGACGCCGACCGCGATCAGCTCGCCGGCAGTGACCGTCGGCGGGCCAGGCGCCCGCCCGGCTGCCCGATCGAGGTTGATCCGCTGTGCCGCCCGGCGCGCCGCCGCGACGTCGCCGACGCCGAGGCCGCCGCGCTCGTCGGCGGCGTCATCCAGGTCGTGGCGATGCCTGGCGTCGCGCGAGAGGTGGATCGCCCGCATGGGCGAAGGATGTCACGACCGGCCGGCCGCCACGTGCTCCACGGCCCGGCGGAGGTGCTCCAGGCCGGCGGGATCGAACTCGTAGGTCCAGGGACGAACGCGCTCGGGTCGCGACAGGCGGGCGTCGAGTCCGCTCGCGAGGGCGTCGCGGGACAGGAGGATGAGGTCGGCCGTCCGGTCGAGCGCCTCGAGCGCCTCCCCATCGTCCATGAGTGCCCGAATGACCTCGATGCCCTTGGTGCCGGCGATCTGGAGCGTCTCGGCGATGCTCTCCGCACTGCGCTCGGACGCGCAGACGACCCCGACGCGGGAGCCGGCCGGAAGGGCGGAGACCTCGTGGACGAGCTCCACGTACCCCGGCCCGACGAGCATCGCCACGACCGGCACCCGGCCCCGGGCGAGGGCCTGGGCCTCGTCGGCATGGAAGGTCGTCGTCGCCACGAGGTCGTAGTGGAAGTGGTCGAGTCGCTCGGGGATCTCGTCGAGGAGGGTTCCCTCGGCCTCGATCTGGCCGGAGAACTCGTCGTTCAGGCGCTCGGCGTCGTAGCCGGCGTCCGACGACGTGCACTCGGCGAAGAGGATCCGGACCACGGGGCCGGGACGGCGGCGCTCGGACGCTGCAGCGAAGGTCGCCGACGCGACCTCGTCGGCGGTGAAGCCGGCCTGGGCGGCGCGGCGGATCATCTCGGAGACGATTCCTGCGAGGGCCTCGGGGCGGCGACGCGTGGGCGGCCGGTCAGCCACGGCCGTGCCTGCCCCGTGGCGGCTCATGACGTAGCCGGCGTCGGCCAGGCGGCGGTAGACGGCCCGGATCGTGTTCGGGTTGACCCGCAGCGCGGCGCCCAGCTCACGGACCGGGAGGAGACGCGCGCCAGGCAACAGCCGCCCGGAATCGATCTGGTAGACGAGCTGCCAGTAGATCTGCGTGGAGATCGGGACGTCCGAGTCGCGGGCGACGTCCAGGTCCGGGCCCGGGGGGCCGGTTGGCCCGATTTGAGGGTCGCTTGGGACGGTTGACATAGCGTACTAGTCCAAGTAGTGTGCGATTTGGCCTAGTTCACTGTACCAAAGCGTTCCGGAAAGCCAAGTTGACATGGAAGTCACGATGAACGCCCTCGTCATCCTGGGCCTCATCATCGCAGCCCTCGCGTCGATCGACTACGCATCGCTCTGAGCAGCCAGGCCGCACGCGCGGCCCGAGCCGGTCAACTCCATCCGGCGTCCCCGGCCGACGCTGGATTCTCGTCAGCCCGTGGCGCGCAGGCCATGAGGCGATGACATACGAACCCTCCGCAGACGTGGCATGTCCGGTCTGCCCGGAGGGTTCGTATGTATCTCCCTGGTAGGTGCACCTCGGATTCCGTTGGTCAAGGTCCCCGGACAGACCGCTACGATGCTGCCCCTACGATGACGCCGGAGGTGACCCGATGACCGACCCGATCGCGGACCTCATCGGCGACTACCGTGAGTTCACGGCCTTGCAGCGCGACCGCCTCGCCGCGCGCGGCATCGACATCGCGCCGTACGAGCTGAGCCACCTCGCGTTCCGCGTCCCCGAGTGGGACCAGTACCTCCACCTCCGGACGCTCCTCGAGCGGTACGCCACCGCCAATCGCGAGGGCGTCTGGAACGGACGACCGATCTCCTTGATCCTCCTCGCCGAGCCGCTCCGCGTCCTCGACGGCCAGGTCGTCCCGCTGATCGAGCTCATCCCGCCCGTCCACCAGCGGGTCTACAAGATGGGCCTGGAGCATTTCGGGGTGGTCGTCGGTGAGGAGGTCGACACCTTCTCCCGCCGGCACCGGGCAGCGCTGACCGGCCAGCAGTTCCAGAGCGCGGCCAACGAGCCGTACTACGTCCTGTTCGAGGACTTCACCCACGTGAAGTTCCACCGCCGCTCGCTGCGCGCGGCGGTCGAGCTGGAGGGCGGGACGTTCGACGGCATCCACCACGTCGACGACTGGGTCCCGCAGCGGCTGGTCACGGCGACCGGCCCGAACCCCCTGCCCCGGTGAACAAGCCCCCCGCCGACCGGCGGGCTCCTGGACCTCAGCGATCGCCGTACGGCTGCACGGAGCGGCGGGCTGACGGCTGTCGGGGGCGAGCACGTGACAGGGAGTCAGCAACTCCCTGCTGAACGGCCAACTTCACGCATCCTCGGGGGCGCTGCGTGACAGCCAGTCACGGATCGGGGCCGAGGCGGGCGGCCGCCGGCTGTTCGGTCCGCATTTGCTGTCTTCGAGTCACGCGCCGAGGTCGTGAATGGCCCCGTGGTGAAACGTCCCGTCAGCCGGCCTCGGCTGCCCGATCCGTCGCGACGCTGACCCGCTGCTCGACGGCGACCGTCATCTCCGCACCCGAAGCGAGGTCGAGTGGCCAGGAGAACAGCAGCGAGCTGCCCTGGTACACGCGCTCGAAGCCGTCCTCAGAGTTCGAGACGGTCTCGATCGGGGCCCACCAGGCGTCGGCGGCCGGGGTCGGCAGGCTCTCCATGGCGATGCCGACCCAATCGTTGCCCTGCCCGATCCGGGTGACGCCGGTCGCAGTCCCGGTCCCGTCGTGGGCGCGCCGCGTCTCGCCGATCTCGTACCAGGCCGACGGGTTGCCGCCCCCGCCGAGGAGCATCACCGACCATTCCTGGCCGAGCCGGCAGCGCAGCGGGCGGTCCGACTCGTTGCGAACCGTCACGGAGACGCTGAGGGTCGGGAGGAGCCGCTCCCCGCCGAGGGCGACCGTCCTGCGGACCTCGACCCGGCGCTCGCCGTCGGCCTGGCCGACGACGGCCGCGACCCGGGTCACGACCCGGTCCTCGCCGAGCTCGACGATCTCGGCCGGCGCAGAGATCGCGGTGCCCAGGTCCGGCAGCTCGCCGGCACCGAAGTCGGCGGCGGTCGCGTCGATCGGCAGGAAGCGGACCAGGCCGGACCGCCGCTCGTGGTCGTCGTAGCGGAGGCGGTCCACGAGGCCGGCTTCCTTGGACCGGACGATGTCGTGGATCGAGGAGAGCGCCCCGCCGTCGCCGGTCGCCTTCGGCTCGGCGTTGTCGGCGCCGTTCCGGAGGGCCTCGTGGTAGGCCTCGGGCCGGCGCCGCAGAACCGAGGCCAGGGCGTGCCGGGCTGCCCGGATGTCCCAGTCGCCGATGCCGGCGCCCTCGTCGAGGTCGACGGTCACGACCTGGCCGGCGTCGGCCAACCGGACCTCGTCCCGGCCGTCGAGATCGAGGTCCAGGATCGCCGCCGCTCGCTGCGTCCCGAGGGCCAGGTCGGCGGCGTCCTCGGCGGCGACGAGATGCGAGAGCGTCGCGAGGCGGAGGTGGGGCAGGTAGATGCCGCCGAAGAGGCCGTGCCAGTAGACGTCGTTCGACTGGCCCCGGAGGAGGTCGTCGAGCGCGGTGTCGCGCGCGGGGCCGGCCGGCAGCGCGGCGACCTTGGCCGAGACGCGGAGCATCCGCTTGTGGAGGTCGTTGATCTCGCGGTACTTCACCTGGAAGTTGCGCCACGAGGCGCCGCGGAGCCAGCGGGCCTCCGGCCGGCCCTCGGCCCGGTCCCGCTCGAGGGTCTCGTGGAAGGCCCGGCCCTCATCGGGCGGGAGGGCCCACTCGCCCATCTCGGCATACGAGCCGACGGGCATGTAGACGCGGCCGAGGGGTCCGTTCGCGGCGAGCCAGTCCGAGGGGGTCGTCGTCGTCAGCCAGCCGGCGTTCGCCTCGAGGGCCTCGAAGAACCGGTCGACCCAGCGCTCCTCGCCCCAGCAGTGCTTCCAGGTCGAGGGCCAGGCACCGAACTTCTCGCCGTCGTCGCCCATCGTGCCGAGGCGGCGGCCGTCGTCGGTGGCGTGGTCCCAGAGATAGGCGATGACCTCGTCGACCTGGCGGAAGGGGATTCGGTAGCGGAGGCCCTGCTCGGTCCCGAAGACCGCCAGGAGATGGCCCTGATCCTCGGTCGTGTAGGGCCCCCACATGGCGTCCTCGGGGATGGCCCCGGCACGGAAGTGGGCGTCGTCGACGATCGTGCTCTTGTAGCCAGCCCCGGCGAGGGAGGTCGGGAGGTCGGGTTCCCAGACCCGCTCGGCCAGCCAGGCCACCCGCGGGCGCCGGCCGAAGAGGCGCTCGACCTCGTCGGCCATGCGGGTCAGCTGGCTGAGGCGGTCGCGTTCGGGGAGGGAGGCCAGGACGGGCTCGAAGTAGCCGCCGCCGAGGATCTCGATCTGGCGCCGCTCGGCGAGGGCCCGGAGGCGGTCGATCACGTCAGGATGGTCGGCCGCCAGCCACTCGAGGAGCGGGCCCGTGTAATGGAGGGCGAGGCGGACGCCGGGGTGGCGCTCGAGGGCCTCGATCATCGGCAGGTAGGCACGCTTGTGCGTCTCCTCAACGACCCAGCCGAAGTTGCCCACCGGCTGGTGGTTGTGGAGGGTGAGGGCGAGGGCGATGCGACGGGACACCACGGGCTCCTGGGCGAATGGTTCTTGACACCCGCGGAGGGCGCTGCTACGGTCCACTAAACCGGTTTGCTAAACCGCTTTTCCCCGATCTGCCCGATCATACATGCCGGCCGCCCCGCCGGCGCAAGCATCGGGCCCGAGGCAGGCCCCTGGAGGTGTAGGTGGAGCAGGCGACTCGGCGGGCCACGATCGCGGACGTCGCCCGGGCGGCCGGCGTGTCCAAGGCCGCCGTGTCGTTCGCGTTCAACACCCCGGAGCGCCTGAGCGCGGACACCGTGACCCGGATCCGGGACATCGCGACGAGCCTCGAGTACCGGCCGGACCCGGTCGCCCGGATGCTCGCCCAGCGGCGAACCTGGACGATCGGGATCCTGACCCCGCAGGGCCTGGACGTCATCTTCACCAACCCCTACTTCGGCGAGTTCAGCGCCGGCGTCGCCACGGCCGCCGAGGCGGCGGGCATGGCCATCCAGTTCATCTCGCCGCTCCACGGCTCGCTGGCCCGGGCCGTCGATCGGGCGAGCGTCGACGGGATCATCACGGTCGGCCTCGGGGCGGACCACCCGGAGGTCGGCCAGATCCGCCGCTCGGGCATCCCGTTCGTGGTCGTCGACTCGACGGCCCTGCCCGACGAGCCGGCGATCGAGGTCGACGACGAGGGCGGCGCCCGTCTGGCCGCCGAGCATCTCGCCGGCCTGGGCCACCGGCTGTTCCTGGTCATCGGCATCGAGCCGCCCTCGGCGTCCGCCGACATCGAGCCCGCGGGCGTGACCGCGCGCCGCCTGCACGGCTATCGGGCCGGCCTCGCGCCCGCCGGGCTGGACCTGCCGGACGGCGACATGGTCGTCGGGCCGGCCAGCATGGAGGGCGGCATCGACGCCTTCCGGCGGGCCTGGGCCGCGGGCGCCCGACCGACCGCGGTCCTCGCCATGAGCGACGCCATGGCCATCGGGGCCATGCGCGCCGCCGGTGACCTGGGACTCCGCGTTCCGGAGGATGTCTCGATCGTCGGCTACGACGACGTCGACGTCGCCCAGTTCACCAATCCACCGCTCACCACCGTCCACCAGCCGATCCGCCGGAAGGGCGAGGAGGCCGTCCGCCTCCTGCTCGCCGGTGGGCGCCGTCGTGACGAGGGCCCGCTCGAGCAGCAGCTGCTCGAGACCCGGCTCGTCGTCCGAGGCACGACCGCTCGCGCGCCGCGCGGGCGGGAGGGGGTGGTCGACGACGGCAGGTGAGAGGCGCGGGTCCCGCTCTTGGGCCCCTCCCACAGGCATCGCAGCCGGTCGCTCCGGCGGTGACACCCGAGCCGGGGAGACCCCGGCCGGCAGCATGCAACGTCAATCGGCATCAGGAGGAGACAACCAGACAATGAACAGGAACAAGAGACTGCTCGGCATGCTTGCCGGGCTCTCGATCGTGATCGCGGCCTGTGGCGGCGGCGCAACGTCGTCACCAACGCCAACCGGCACGGCCGTCGCGCCGACTGAGGCCCCCGAGATGACCGAGGCGCCGGGCCTGAGCGGTGAGATCACCCTCTGGCACTCGTACGGCTCCGGCGGCGGCGAGATCGGCGGCTTCAACATGATCCTGGACGCGGTTCGCACCGCGAACCCGGACCTGACGATCACCGTCGTCGAGCAGCCGTTCGACCAGCTCTTCAACAAGTGGCGGACAGAAGTCGCGGCCGGCGGCGGCCCCGACATGTTCATCGCCCCGAACGACAGCCTCGGCCAGGATGCGCGCGAAGGCTCGCTCCTGAACCTCGACGAGTGGCTCACCGACAATCCGGCGCTCGCCGACTTCCTGCCCGTCTCGATCGACGGCTCGAAGGTCGACGTCGACGAAGACGGCACCGGCGAGTTCTACATGGTCCCCGAGTCCCTCAAGGCCGTGGCCCTCTGGTACAACGCCAGCGAGCTCGCGACGCCGCCGACCACGTCCGACGAGCTCCTCGCGGGCGTCACCGATGGCTCGATCACGCTCGGCATCAACCAGGGCCCGTACCACCAGTTCGGCTGGACCGGCGCCTTCGGTGGCACGCTCCTCAACGAGGACGGCTCCTGCGCGGCGGCCGACGGCGGCTTTGCCGAGGCCTACGCCTACCTCAAGGACCTCAAGGACGCCGGCGCGACGTTCAACACCGATGGCGCGGCCATCGACAACGGCTTCAAGACCGGCGACCTCAACGCGATCATCGACGGACCCTGGACGACGGCCGACTTCCGGACCGCGTTCGAGACCCTCGGCGACGAGCTCGGCGTCGTGCCGATCCCGAGCGGGCCCGGCGGCGACGCCAACCCGTTCACCGGCACTGACGGCTGGTACATCAACCCGAACATCTCCGGCGATCAGGCGGAGCTCGCGGTCAACCTCGCGCTCGCGCTGGTCTCGCCCGAGTCCCAGCAGGTCATGACCGACGAGGCCGGCCACATCCCGGCCAACTCGACCGTGACGATCAGCGACCCGATCACCCAGGGCTTCGCCGACGCCGGCGCGGCCGGCCTGCCCCGGCCCCAGGGCCCGACCTTCAACAACTGGTGGGGCCCGTTCGGCAACGCGCTGAACGAGATCATCGACACCGGCGCTGACGCGACCACGTCGATCGGCAGCGCCTGCACCCTGATGGACGAGGCGAGCGGCCTCTAGGCGCTCAGCTCGACAACGGACGAGGGCGCCCCGCCGGGGCGCCCTCGCCGCATCCCGGGATTCGCCCCGGGAGCCGCGCCGGCCCTTGCTCCGACGCCGCTCCCAGGCCGATACTCGTCATCGCACCGCCACGAACCGCAGAGGATCCGGGAGGAGGGGAGTCCGATGGCTGCCGGCGCCGCAGCTCTGCCGCAACGGACTCGCGGCGCCCAGTTCCGTCGCGATGTTCAGCCGTACCTCTACCTGGTTCCGGCGTTCGCCGTCATGGCGGTCATCACCTTCTACCCGCTCATCTTCCAGGTGTGGATGTCGTTCCACGACTTCGGCCTGATCAACTTCCGGGTCAACAACCCCGTCCCTCCCGACTTCATCGGGTTCGAGAACTACGTCCGGATCGCCCAATCGAAGCTCGCGATCCCGAACTTCGAGTTCGTCCGGCTCGTCCTCTTCAACCTGTGGTGGGCCTTCAGCAACGTCGTCGTCCACGTGGTCATCGGGGTCCTCGTGGCCGTCGTCCTGAACACGAAGGGCGTGCGCTTCCGGGGCATCTACCGGGCGCTGTTCATCCTGCCGGTGGTCATCCCCCAGATCATCGTGGCGACGGTCTGGCGGAACATGTTCGACCCGGACGCAGGGGCCATCAACTACGGCCTCCAGGCCGTCGGCGGGCTGTTCGGGTTCGCGGCCGACAACCCGGCCTTCCACCTGAACTGGCTGCGCCAGCCAAACGATCCGATCTCGTGGCTGCCACTGCCGCTGGCCTACTTCGCCATGATCACCGCGAACACCTGGCTGGGCTGGCCGCTGAACTCGGTCGTGGCGACCGGCGCCCTGCAGTCGATCCCCGGCGAGCTGTACGAGGCCGCGGAGATGGACGGGGCGAGCCCCTGGCAGAAGTTCAAGAACGTCACGATCCCGTTCCTCCGACCGGCGATGCTGCCGTACGCGATCTACGGCTTCGTCATCACCTTCAACCTGTTCTTCCTGCCGTTCTTCATGACCCAGGGCGAGCCCTTCGGCCGCACGGAGATCCTGGTGACCCAGGCCTACCGGCTCGCCTATGAACGGCGGCTCTTCGGGGTCGCTGCGGCGTTTGCCGTCTACCTGTTCTTCCTGCTCCTGGTCGTGACCCTCATCACGAACCGGATGGCGAAAGCGACGAAGAGCTATGCCGACTGACCGCCCGCGCCTGACGGAGGCCGACCGATGACCACGGACACGACGACCGCGACGACGCGCCGGCTCCTGACCAGGGGCACGCGCCCGAAGGCGAGCGGCTCGGAACGCCCGCTGCCGCTCGGCCGGCAGATCATCATCCAGCTCGTCCTGTTGTTCATCACGGCGAGCGTGCTCTTCCCGATCATCTGGATCCTGAGCATGTCGCTGGACCCCCGGAATCTGTCGCGGCCGGACGGGCTCAACCTCATCCCGCCGGGGGCGTCCCTCGATGCGTTCCAGAAGGTGATCGCCCAGCCGACGACGAACCCGATCAGCTTCCTCGAGCTGGCCTTCAACAGCCTCAAGATCGCGGTCGGGAGCTCCGTCGTGGCGGTTGGCATCGGGATCACCGCGGCTTACGCCTTTTCGCGGCTCAAGTTCCGCGGTCGGGAAGCCCTGATGATCGCCGTCCTCGGCGTGCTGATGCTGCCGTCGGTCGCGACGATCATCCCGCTCTTCATCTTCCTGAACCAGTTCCAGATCGAGTTCGGCGACCTCTCGTTCAACCTCCGGGCGTCGCTCCTCGGCGTGACCCTCGCGGTCATCTCGGCCCAGCTGCCGTTCGCGATCTGGAACCTGAAGGGCTACCTCGACACGATCCCGAAGGACCTCGAGGAAGCGGCCGCGGTCGACGGCGCCACCCAGAACCAGATCTTCCGGAAGGTCGTCCTGCCACTCGCGATTCCCGCCATCGCGGTGACCGGGTTCCTCGGCTTCCTCGGTGGCTGGACCGAGTACCTGACCGTGGCGATGTTCGTGAGCGACGTCCCGGACTGGACCCTGTCGCTGGCCCTGAACAGCATGGTGGGGCAGTTCGCCCGAACCACGAACTGGTCGCAGTTCGCGGCCTTCTCGATCCTCTTCGCCCTACCCGTCTCGGTCGTGTTCTTCGTCTTCCAGCGCTACCTCGTCGGCGGCCTCGCGGTCGGCGGCGTGAAGGGCTGAGCCGGCTCCGGGCTCAGCTGCCGGCGGGCCGAGCGTCCCGGCCACCCCGGGGGGCCGCCCGCGCTCGTCGAACCACGGCTTGTGCCGGATGAGGATGATGACGACGAGGATCTCGGCCAGCCCGAGCATCAGTGCGGCCGCGTTCACGCTGGCCCCGAGCAGGTCGAGGAACGCCAGGATCGCGGCGTAGTTGACCGTGACGAGCCAGAGGCGGCCGAACCGGGTCGCCAGGCCGAGGCCGACCGACGCCACGTTGACGAGGACCGTCAGCCACAGGAACGGGTCGGCCGGGCCCGACGACGAGGCCGTGGCCAGGACGGCCCCGATCAGGTTCACCGCCCCGCCGACGATCAGGATCGCGGCAGCAAGCTCGACGGCCGGCGGCCGCCCGGGGACCTTCGGGCTGCGGGGCGGGGGTGGCGGCGGCTCCCCGACGACGTCGACCGCGCGGGTCATGGGCGGCTCGAGGGGCGTCGGCGCCGAGCTGTCACCGGCGCAGCTCCACGACGATCGCCTCGTGCGGAGCGAGCTCGGGGATCGGGATGTAGCCCTCGAAGCCACCGTCCGGCGTGACCTCGGGGGCCGCGAGCGCCTCGGGCCCGAGGAGGGCGACAGCCTCGAGGGTGCCGCACAGCGGGCCGGCGTCGAGGTCGAGCTTGGGCGCCGCCACGGCCTCGATGCCGACGTTGGCGACGACGAGGACCGTCTCGTCGGGGCCCGAGCGGAGGAACGCGACGACGTGGCGGTCGGCCGCCGTCACCGGCACGAGCGCCCCGGTGAGGAGGGCCGGGTGCTCGCTCCGGAGGCGGGCGAGCGCGCGGTACGTGGAGAGCAGCGACGCCGCGTCGGCGGACTGGGCGGCGACGTCCGTCCCGTCCGGGTCCTGGCTCAGGGCCTGCCACGGGGCAGCGGTCGAGAAGCCGGCCGCGAGCTCCGTCGCATCCCAGCGCATCGGCGTCCGGATCCGCTCGTCGGGCTTCGTGCCGCTCATCCCGATCTCCTCGCCGTAGTAGACGAACGGGACGCCCGGGCCGGTCATGAGGAGCGTCGCAGCGAGCCGGATGGCCTCCGGGTCGCCGCCCAGCTGGCTCGCGACCCGGTTCTGGTCGTGGTTCGTCAGGAACGTCGCGAGGGTGTCGGCCGGATACCGCTCGGCGGCCTCGTCGAGGGCCGCGACGAGCGAGCCGCCGTCCCGCGAGTTGAGCGAGGTGATCGCGGCCGACGCGAGGCCGAAGTCGAAGGTGAGGTCGAGGGCGCCCTCCTGGACGTAGCGGGCCGACATGATGCTGGCGTCGTAGACCTCGCCGAGGATGAGGGCCTCGGGATGGTCGGCGTGGAGGCGATCGCGGAAGGCTTCCAGCCAGGCGAACGTGGCCTCGGTGTTCTCGAGCGTCCTGCCGTCCTCGATGAGGTGGCGGGCGGCGTCGAGCCGGAAGCCGTCGACGCCCATGTCGTCGAGCCAGAAGCGGGCGACGTCGTCAATCTCGGCGGCGACCTCGGGGTTCGCCACGTTCAGGTCCGGCATGCCGTCCCAGAAGTAGCCGTAGTAGAACCGGCCGGCGACCTCGTGCCAGACCCGGCTGCCGTCGGAGCGGGCGATCGGCGGCCGGGTCTCGGACCAGACGTACCAGTCGTCGTGGGCCGAGCCCGCCGTGAGCGCGTCCTGGAACCAGGGATGATCGCGGGAGGTGTGGTTCAGGACGAGGTCGACGATGACCGAGATGCCCCGCTCGTGGGCCGCGGCCATGAGGGCGATGAAGTCCTCGTTCGTGCCGTAGTCGGCCTCGACCGTCCGGTAGTCGGTGACGTCGTAGCCGTGGTAGCTCGGCGATTCGGCGACCGGCATGAGCCACAGGGCGGTGACCCCCAGGTCGTCGGTCGTGGCAGGATCGCCGTCATTGAGGTCGTCGAGGCGGCTCGTCAGACCGGCGAGGTCGCCGATCCCGTCGCCGTCGGAATCCTGGAAGCTGCGGACGAAGACCTCGTAGAAAATCTCGTCCGACCACCACGGCCGCTCCCTGGTCCCGGTCGCCGGCGGCGGGCACGGCCGGGCGATCGGCAGGGCCGCGGACGGACTGCCGGTGGGGCCGCCCTGCGAGGCATCCGGCGAGACCGCAGACTGTTGGCAGGCCCCGAGCAGCGCCGCCGCGACGAGCGCCGCGGCGAGGCCCCGCGGCCCATGAGGGAGACCGACGTGACCAGACATGACCCCGAGTATGGCAGCGCGCGCGTGGACGGCCCGGCGTCGTCGCGGCCGGAGGCCCGATGAGCGCCGGCGCCCCGGCCTGGGTCCGCGACGCGGTCTTCTACCAGGTCTTCCCGGACCGCTTCGCGGCCAGCCTCCGCGTCCCCAAGCCGGGTCCGCTGGAACCGTGGGACGCCGCGCCGACGATCCACGGCTTCAAGGGCGGCGACCTCCTGGGCCTGGTGGAGCGGCTCGACGAGCTCGTCGACCTGGGGGTCAACGCGATCTACCTGAACCCGATCTTCACGGCGGCCTCGAACCACCGCTACAACGCCTACGACTACTTCGCGGTCGATCCGCTCCTGGGCGGCGACGCCGCCCTCGCGGAGCTCCTCGAGGCCGCCCACGCCCGCGGGGTCCGGATCGTCCTCGACGGCGTCTTCAACCACGTCGGCCGGGGCTGGTGGCCGTTCCACCACGTTCTCGAGTCGGGCGGCGCCTCGCCGTACCGCGACTGGTTCTACCTCGACGACGACGTCCTCCACGGCACCGGTCGGGTCCGCGCCTATGACGACGACGCGCCCCGCGGCTACCGCGCGTGGTGGGGCTCGCCGGGCCTGCCGAAGCTCCGCGTGGAGAACCCTGAGGTACGGTCCCACCTGATGGCCGTCGCCGAGCATTGGATCCGCCTCGGCATCGACGGCTGGCGCCTCGACGTGCCCCAGGACATCGAGGATCCGACGTTCTGGCCGGAGTTCCGCCGTCGCGTCCGGGCGATCAACCCCGACGCGTACATCCTCGGCGAGATCTGGGAGCCGGCGCCCGACTGGGTCGCCGGCGACCGCTTCGACGCGGTCATGAACTACCCGCTCGGGATCGCGATCCTGGGCTTCGCGGGGGCTGGCGCCATCGACAGCGCGGTCATCGAGCGCCAGTCCAACTACCGGCGCGAGCTCCGGCCGCTCGACGGGCACGGATTCGCCGCAGCTCTCGAGGGACTCGGAAGCGTCTATCCGCCGGAGGTGGCGGCCGTCCAGTTCAACCTCATCGGCAGCCACGACACGCCGCGGGCGGTAACCGTCATGGGCGGGGACGCGACCCGCCTGCGCCTGGCGAGCGTCCTCCAGCTGGCCCTGCCCGGCGCGCCGTCGATCTACTACGGCGACGAGCTGGCGATGCCGGGCACGGCCGACCCCGGCTGCCGCGGGGCGTACCCGCCGGTCGGAGCCGAGCTCGGCGAGGCGGCAGCGGCAACGCGATCGTGCGTCAGGGCGATGATCCGGGCCCGCCATCGCCATCCGGCCCTCCGCCTCGGCGAGGTCGGGGTCGTCGCGACGGGCGACCGCTGGGTCGTCCTGTCGCGGCAGGCCGGAACGGCCCGGGCGATCGTCGCCGTCAACGCCGGCGAGGCGCCGGTCGAGGTCGCGCTGCCCGCGGACCTCGCCCCGGAACTGGGACCGGTCGACATCCCCGGGGTCGCCGGCGGGCGGGTCTCGCCCGAAGGCGGGACGCTCCACCTGGATCCGTGGGGAGCCATCGCGCTGGTCGGCGACTGACGGGTCTTCTCGGCGGCGACGGGCCGATCGGCCATTGACGACCGGCGGCCCGAGGGTGAGGCTGGTGGCGACGGACGGTCGGCGAGGAGGTTTCGGCATGCGGCTGTCGCGACGAGCGGCACCAGGTCGCCACGCGGTCGACCCGAACCGGGCCCACCAATTCGTGGACACGAACGACGCGGGCCTGGCCGCCTTCGCCATCGGCGGCTCGGAATTCGAGGGGAGCCAGATCCCCATGCTCGCCGTCACGACCGGGTACCTGCGGTCCACGCGTTGCGCGGTGCCGGGATGCGGGAAGCCCCGCCAGGACGTCATCCACGGCACCCCCGAGGACTGACGGCAGAACCTCGCCGGGGTTCGCGGGCAGAGCTCGATCCATCGTGACTCCCGGACACCATTCGAGGGCCGAGGGACTCCAGACGCCCGCCGCCCCGTCTGGACCGCGCCCAGACGTGACCCAGGATCACGAAGCCTGTCCGGTCCCCCGGGCTCGGCCGCTGGCCGCCGGGCTTGGGGTCGGATTTGGTGACCTGGGGTCAACGAGCCCGCGGGCGACGCCCGGCGAGCTGATGCCGCGAGCCCGGCCTGGACGGGCCGAAGTCGGGTGCGGCCGTCAGCGGCGCGTCGCCGGCCGCGACTCAGCGACGAGCGGCGACCGCCGGGACGCCGGCCACCGGGAGGTACATCTGCTCCGCGTACTCGTGGAGCATCCGGGTCGTCGAGAAGCGCCAGATCGCGGCCGCGATCGAGTGGCGCATCCAGCCGATCCAGGCGGACGGCATCCCGTCCCTGTCGCGGTCGTAGTAGGCGGGCACGATCTCCGACTCCAGGAGGCGGTACAGGTCCTGGGCATCGGCCCAGTCCTGGGCGGCCTCGTCCGGGTTCGTCTCGCGGCCGCCGATCGCCCAGCCGTTGTCGCCGACGTAGCCCTCGTCCCACCAGCCGTCGAGGACCGAGACGTTGACGATGCCGTTCGCCGCCGCCTTCATGCCCGACGTGCCCGACGCCTCGAGCGGTCGCCGGGGGTTGTTGAGCCAGACGTCGACGCCCTGGACGAGGAAGCGGGCGATCCGCATGTCATAGTCCTCGAGGATGTAGACCCGGCCACGAAGGGCCGAGCTCCGCGTCCGGGTGAAGATCTCCTGGATCACCTGCTGTCCGGGCCGGTCCGCCGGATGGGCCTTGCCGGCGAAGACCAGCTGGACCGGCCGGTCGGCGTCGTGGACGAGCCGGGTCAGGCGGTCCATGTCGGTGAAGATCATCGCCGCCCGCTTGTACGTCGCGAAGCGGCGGGCGAAGCCGATGGTCAGGGCGGTCGGGTCGAGGACGACGGAGAGCTTGTCGAGGACCGACGGCGGCTCGCCGTGCCGGGCGAGCTGCGCCCGCAGGCGGCCCCGGGCAAAGTGGGCGAGCTCGCCCTTCTGGCGGAGGTGCGCCTCCCACAGCTCGGCGGCCGGGATCTTCTCGATCCGCTCCCACCAGCGGCTCGCCTTCGTCGCCGGATCGAGGTGATCGAGGTCCGCGTCGAGGTAGTGGGCGAGGAGCTCCCGGAGCGGCGTCCCGACCCAGCTCGGGGTGTGGATCCCGTTCGTGACGCCGAGGATCTCGTGGCCCACGACCTCCCGCCAGGTCGCGTTGGCGGTTGCCGCATGGAGCTGGCTGACGGCGTTGGCCCGGGTCGTGAGGCGAAGGCTGAAGGCGGTCATGTCGAACTGCGAGGCGTCGCCGTCCGTCCCGAGGCCCAGGTCGAGGACGCGGTCGACGGGGACCCCGCCCGTGTTCGGCCGCCCGTCGCCATCGAGCAGGGCGCCGGCGACGTCGCGGACGAGCCCGGCATCGAAGCGCTCGTTGCCGGCCGAGACCGGGGTGTGGATCGTGAACACGCTGTTCCGGCGAATCCGATCCAGCGCGTCGTCGAGGCGGACCCCGGTCGCGACGAGCTCGCGGGCGCGCTCGGCGAGGAGGAACGCCGAGTGCCCTTCGTTGAGATGCCAGACCGCCGGCTCAAGCCCGATGGCCCGGATGGCCCGGACGCCGCCGACGCCCAGGATGAGCTCCTGGTGGAGCCGCATCTCCCGGCCCCGGACGTACAGCTGGTGGGTGATCGGCCGGTCGCCCTCGTCGTTCTCGGGCGTGTCCGTGTCGAGCAGGATCACCGGGACCCGGCCGACCTGGGCCGTCCAGACGTCGACCCGGACGTCGCGCCCGGGCAGCTCGACGGTCACCGTGAGGCGCTCACCCTCGCGATCGAGGGCTCGCAGGATCGGCAGCCTCGAGAGGTCGTAGTTCGGGTAGGCGTGCTCCTGGTGGCCGTCGGCATCGATCGTCTGGCGGAAGTAGCCGCGCCGGTAGAGGAGTCCCACGCCGACGAGCGGGAGGGCCATGTCGCTGGCCGTCTTGAGGTGATCCCCGGCGAGCACGCCGAGACCGCCCGAGTAGATGCCCAGCGTCTCGTGGATGCCGTATTCGGCGCAGAAGTAGGCGATCGGGCCGGGCAGCTCGCTCGCGTGCTGCCGGTGGAACCAGTGGTCGCGACCGTTGGCCAGGTAGCGATCGAAGTCGCCGACGACCTCGGCGTACTCGGCCATGTAGTCCGAGCTGTCGAGGAACTCGGTCCAGCGGATGGCGCTCGTCAGGACCGGGATCGGGCTGTGGGTGCGACCCCAGGTGAAGGGATCGAGGCGGGCGAAGAGCGCCCGGGCTTCGGGGTGCCACGACCACCACAGGTTGTAGGCGAGGCGCTGGAGCCCCTCCAGGCTCGGCGGTACGCGGATGGCAGTCGGCAGCGCCGACGGGATGCGGACGAGGGGATCCATGCGCGCCGGATTGTACCGGTTTAGAGGCCCTGCCGAGACGCGACTCGCTTACCATGCCCCCGTGTCGATGCGCGTCGCGTTCCTCGCCGCCGAGTGTGAGCCGTGGGCGAAGACGGGCGGCCTGGCCGACGTGGTCGATGCCCTGGCCCGGGCCCTGGGCGAGGTGGCCACGGCGGACCTGGAGCTCCCGATCGACGTCTTCCTGCCCCGCTACAGGACCGTCCGGGTGCCGCCGGAGCGGGTGACGGGGGAGCGGTCCATCGAGGTCGCCGATCCCGCGTCCGGCCCCTTGACCGCACGGGCCGCCGGCCGTCGCGCGACGACGACGGTCCGGGTCGTCGACGTGGCGGCGGACGGCTATCGCCTGCGGCTCGTCGATCACCCGGCGTCGTTCGACCGCGCCGGGGGCTATTACGGCGATGCGGCCGGCCTCGACCATCCGGACAACGCCGGCCGGTTCGGGCTCTTCTGCCGGGCGGCGCTCGGGGCCCTCGAGTCTGAGGGGCGGCCGCCCGATGTCCTCCACATCCACGACTGGCACGCCGCGCCCGCCGTCCGCTACGCCGCCGCCGGTCCAGCGGGGCCGGCAGTCCTGCTCACCGTCCACAACCTCGCCTACCACGGCTGGACCCCCCGGACGCGGGTCGCCGAGCTCGGGCCGGAGTGGACCTCCGTCCTCGCCCCGGACGCAGTGGGCATCGATCTCCTGGGCGAGGCGATCGAGCGGGCGGATCTCGTCAACACCGTCAGCCCGGGCTTCGCCGCCGAGGCCCTGACGCCCGAGTTCGGGATGGGCCTCGACCCGGCGCTCCGATCGCGGGGCGACCGCTTCTTCGGCATCCTCAACGGCCTCGACACCGAGCTCTGGGACCCGGCGACGGACGGCGCGCTCGCCGCCCCGTACTCGCGCGAGGACCGGTCCGGCAAGGCCGCCTGCCGTGCGGACCTGCTCACTCGCCTGGGCATGGACCCGGCCGACGACGGGCCGGTCCTCGGGATGATCGGGCGGCTCGATCCCCAGAAGGGCTTCGACCTCGTGGCCGGTGCGGCGCCGGACCTCCTCTCCGACGGCTTCCGGCTCGTCGTCCAGGGCTCGGGGCCGGCCGAGCTCGTGAGCGGGCTGCGGGTGCTCGCCACGGCCCGGCCGGGGTCCGTCGCGCTCATCGAACGCTTCGACCGGGAGATGGCCCGCCGGATCTACGCCGGCGTGGACGGCTTCCTCATGCCGTCGCGGTTCGAGCCGTGCGGCACCGGCCAGATGATCTCCCTCCGCTACGGGACGCCGCCGATCGTCCACGCCACCGGCGGCCTCCGCGACACGGTCCGCGACGAGCACGACCACCCGGGCGCGGGCACGGGCTTCGTCTTCCGGCCCGCGACGGCCGACGGCCTGCTGACGGCATGCCGCGAGTTCGCCCGGCGGTTCCGGACCGGCGGCGGGACCTGGCACTCGCTCGTCGAGCGCGGCATGGCGGTGGACTTCGACTGGCGGACTGCCTCCGCGCCGGCCTACGTCGAGGCCTACCGCCGGGCGATCTCGCTCCGCCGCGCGATGCCGGCGCCGCGCGGCGCGGCCGCTCGCAGGTAACGGCGCTTCGCCGCGTCGAGCGACCACGCTCGACCATGTCCCGTCGCGAGGCGGATCCGGAAGCAGCGCTTGACGAGACGTGGGACGTGACCGACAAGTTCGCCGGCTGATCGATGTGGTTCATCGAATCGGGCTTGGCCACGCTCCGCCGAGGGCCGGAATCGACGGGAATCGCGTCCGGCCACGCTCAGATACGGCGACTCTGATGAGCCAGCCCGATCTCGGCGGTAATGGAGGGCCCGCGGTAACCGGTCGTCGCCGGTCGGGCGTCGGTCGGGCGTGGGCGATCAGCCGACGGGCTGGCGGACGATCGTCCTGAGGCGGTCAGGCCAGCGCCCGGAGGATCGCCAGGATCGTCGCCTCGGGATGGGTCCGCTGGGGAGAGTGCGGGCCGTCGGCGATCGTGATGACGTGATCGCGACCGATCCGGTCCTCGAACGCCGGCAGGGCGGCATCCGGCACGTACGATCCGGCCGCCGGCTCGCCCCGGATCAGCCACGTAGCGATGCCGGCCGCGGCAGGATCGGCGAGCGATGCCAGGCCGCCGTCCCAGTCGCCGTTCGTGAGGAGGACCGCGAGGACCGCCTCGGGATCGAACTGGGCCAGCCCGAGCGCCTTGGCCCGGACGTCGCCGTCCGACCAGCCGGGATTGGCCGCTGCCACCGCGGCGACGGCGGCGTCGAGCGACGGGTAGGGAAGCTCGAGCGGGTCACGGGTCATGTCCTCGAGTCCCGCGAGTCGGAGGACGGGCGGGTCCAGCAGGATGACGCGGTCGGGACGGAGGCCGGCCGCCGGCATCGCGGCCACCACCATGCCGCCCCAGGAGTGGCCGAGGAGGGCGAGCCCGGGCCGGTCGATTACGGCGGCCCGCGCGAACGCCGCGACGTCGGCCGCGGTCTCCGCGAAGCGGTGCCGACCCCGCCAGCCGCCGGTCCGGCCGTGGCCGGGCAGGTCAACCGCGAGCACATTCCGTCCGGCCGCGGCCACTGCAGGAGCCGCGCGCCAGAACGTCTCCGCGTTCGAGGTCACGCCGTGGACGAGGATGAGCGGCGGATCGGCGGCCTCGCCCCACTCGAGCGCGCGCCAGGCGTAGCCGGCGGAATCGACGATCCGCTCACGACCCGGCACAGGCTGGGCGAGGGCGGCCGCAACCGTGGCGGGCAGGTCCGCGGCAGTGGCGGCGGAGGCGGCGCGGCGGGTGCCGGTCATTCGCCCGGATCGTAGCGAGGTGGACGCGGGGCCGTGGCGCGGCGGTAGGATGGGCCACGGCGACCGACGAGCGGCGCCGCTCGTGGAGGATCCCGATGGCCAACCAGTTCGTCGTCCAGCTGAAGAACCAGCCGGGAGCGATGGCCGTCCTTGCCGAAGCGCTGGCGAGCCGCGGCGTTGACCTCCGGGCGATCGGTGGCGGGGGCATCGGCGATGCCGGCCACGTGATCATGACGACGGCGGACGACGACACGACCCGGAAGGTCCTCGACGACGGCGGCTACGTCTACGTCGAGGGCGAATCCATCCTCGCCGAGGTCGACGACCGGCCAGGCGGCATGGCTCGGATCGCGCGCGCCCTGGCCGATGCCGGGGTGAACATCTACGGCCACCTCTTCCTCGGCCGCTGGGGTGACCGGGCGATGTTCGCGTTCGTCGTCGACAAGCCGGACGTGGCCCGGCCGATCCTGGAGCGGAAGGGCTAGCCACACCCGCTCGCGCGCGACATCGTCGACGGACGCCCGCCGATGTCGACGGGTCGGCCTGGCACCCTCCGCCCGAGACGCGCGACGCTGGTCGCCGCCGTGCTCGTGGCTGTCGCCGCGGTGACGTTCCTGGCCGGACCCGTCGGGTGGGCCGCCGGGAACATCCGTGAAGGCTTCCCCGGCTACTACACGGCGGCCCGCCTCGTCCTCGAGGGGCGCTGGAACCCGCGCGTCTACGACGACACCTGGTTCGCCCGGGAGACGCTGGCCGCCACGGGCGGCCGGATCGGCGAGATCTATCGCCCGAACCCGCCGGTCGCATCGCTCATCGTCCTGCCGTTCGCCGGGTTCGACGTCACGACGGCACGGCGGGCCTGGCTCGCCATCGAAGTCGCCCTGGTGATCGCCGCCTGGCTCCTCCTCGTCGCGGCAATCCCGTCCCTGCGGGCCCCGCCGCTGGCGCTCGGGTTCCTCGCCCTCGCCCTCGCCTGGGCGCCGCTCGGGACGGACGTGCTCATGGGCCAGGTCTACCTGCCGCTCCTCGCCCTCCACGCCGCGGCCCTGGTCGGCTTGCGGGCGCGACGGGGCCGCGGCGGCGTCCGTGCCGGCATCGCCCTCGGGGCAGCCGTCGCGACGAAGCTGGCGGCGATCCCGTGGCTCCTCGCGCTCCTCGTCCGGGGCGAGCGGCGCGCGGTCGTCGTCGCCATCGGCACGGCCGCGGCGCTGGCCGCGCTCACGATCGGGTTTGCTGGGTCGGATGGGTGGAGCACGTTCGCGACCACGGCCTGGCACGACCTGACAGCCGATCGTCCGAGCCTCGCCGTGACCGCCTACCAGTCGACCGCCGGGCTCCTGCGCCACCTCTTGGCCCCCGACGCGACGTGGAATCCAGGGGCCGTCGCGAACCTGCCCCTCGTCGCGCGCGGCCTCGGCCTGGCCGTGAGCGCCTGGGTGGTCCTCGTGACGGTCCTCGTCGCCCGGCGCGGGCGCCCCGACCTCGTCGCCGGCCTCGCGGTCAGCGGCGGCCTGCTCGCCCTCAACGTCGCCCAGGAGTACGCCTACACCCTGCTCCTGCTGCCGGTCGCGGTGGCCTTGGGTCGCTGCGCCGAGATGACGGGCGGCGGCCGGTGGCGGACGGCCTGGCTCGCCATCGCCATCGCGCTGCTCGCGGCCCCGCTGCCGTACCGGGACGCTGCGTTCGAGAACGGCTGGCTGGCGCTGCTCGCCTACCCGCGGGTGTACGGCGCCTGGCTCCTGTGGGCGTGGCTCGCCCGGGAGATCGGCCGTGACGCTGTCGTCGCGGGATCTGGGGCTCAGCGGGCGGCGGCGGTGACCCGGTAGAGCTGTCCACCCAGGGCGACGGCGTAGAGCTCGCCGGCCTCGTCCTCGCCGTAGCCGGCGATCCCACCGCCGACGTCGGCCACCTGCACGAGCGGCTGCGGCCCCGAGCCGGCAGCGTTGACGGCCCAGACGAACCCGGTGCATTCGTCACTGAAGACGTAGCCGCCCCGCAGGACCGGGTACGCCGACCCGCGGTAGACGTTGCCCCCGATGACGGCGCAGCCGCCGGGGTTGTGCGGGTACTCCACGACCGGCAGGGTCAGGCCCGCCGTCGGGCAGCCCGAGCTCGGGCTGTAGCAGTGGTTGCCCTCCATGATCCGCCAGCCGAAGTTCAGGCCGCCGACCCCGGCCCGGGCAACGTCGACCTCCTCCCAGGCGTTCTGGCCGACGTCGCCGATCCAGAGGTCGCCGGTCGCGCGGTCGAACGAGAACCGGAACGGGTTGCGCAGGCCGTAGTGCCAGATCGCGCTGCCGAACGGGTTCGAGCCCGGGATCGCGTAGCCGGCCGCCGCGCTCACGTCGAGGCGGAGGATCTTGCCGAGCAGGCTGCCCAGGTCCTGGGCTCGGTTCCCCGGGTCGCCGCCGGAGCCGCCGTCGCCGAGGGCGATGTAGAGGTAGCCGTCCGGCCCGAACTGGATCGCCCCGCCGTTGTGGTTTGCGTAGGGCTGGTCGATCGCGATGACGACCGCCTCACGGCCCGTGACGACGGTGGACGCCCCGGGATCGACGCGGAAGGAGCTGACGATCGTGTCGCCGGCCCCGTCCGTGTAGTCGACGAAGACCCGGTTGTCGGTCGGGAAGTCGGGGTGGAAGGCGAGCCCGAGGAGTCCCTGCTCGCCGCCTCCACTGACCTGGCCGGCAATGTTGAGGAACGGCGTCGGGTTCACGGTGCCGCCGGCGACGATGTAGACGGCGCCGGCCTGCTCGGCGACGAAGAGCCGGCCGGTCCCGTCGTCTGCGTTGGTGACGGCGAGGGGGCTGCCGGGCACGGTCGTGACGAGGCTGAACCCGACCGCGACGCGATTGGGGTCCCAGCCGGCCGGGGCCGGCGTCGGCGGGACCGGCGTGACGACCACGGTCGGCGTGGGCGTTGGCGCGGGCGTCGGAGCGGGTGTCGGAGCCGGCGTCGGTGGGAGCGTGGGTCGCGGTGTGGGCCGGCGAGTCGGGGTCGCGGTGGCGGGTGGCCCGCTCGTCGGCGTGCCGGACGGACTCGCGCTGGCCCCGGGTGACTCGTTCGGCGAGGTCGGCGGGGAATGGGACGGCGCTCGCGTCGCCGTCGGGCGAGGGGATGGCGAGCCCGAGGCGAGGGCCGCCCGGGACGGCGATGCCGTGCTGGCCGGGGCGCCGGTGCCGGGAGCCGGCGTCGTGCCGCACGCCGCGACGGCGACCGACACGACTGCGGCAAGCAGGCGGAGACGCACCGATGCCCCGAGCATCACCCGCCGAATCTAGCCCGAATCGAGGATCAGCAGACCGGTACCTTCAGGCGCCGCCGGACGAGCCGACCGGCCCGGTCGGCGCGCGGTCAGCGTCAACCCATGTACGCTTGCGAACACACGCGTCCGGGGGGTCAGGTGATGCGACGCAGGGTTGCCCAGTTCAGCCTGGTGCTGCTCTTGGCGGTTGTCGTTCTGGGCGCAGCCGTCCTGGCGGACCGGGCGTTCGGACATGGCTGGCCGCGCGAGTGTCTGCCGGCCTGGTCGGGCGGCACCAGCTCGGACGGCGAGCCGCCCCGCAGTCCACCGAAGCCGTTCATCGACTGGTGGGGCACGTGCGAACCGGCCGATCAGTAGCGGTACACCGTTCGCCGCGACGACCAATCACGCAATTCGCCCGTCTGGTGCATCTGGAGTCGTGAAGCGGGCAGGTCGCCCGCCGATGGGTGATCGATGACGGTCGACGCGCTGCGCCGCGGCCGCGGACATCGTGGTGGACACCCTTGTCACCGCGCTGGAGCGAGGCGCGTCGTTGCGCGATGCTGGGGGCTGGAGCGGGAGACGAGGTTCGAACTCGCGACATTCAGCTTGGAAGGCTGACGCTCTGCCAACTGAGCTACTCCCGCTCGATTCGTGCTCAACCAGAGCGGATAACTGTCGACCAGGCCTCCGCCGGTTGACCGTGCCACTCCCCGAGTGGCACGGTCGTCTCGCACGGCCCGTATCGTATTCGAAGATCGGCCGCCGCGACGGGCCTGACGATCGACGCCGCGATCAGCTCGCATCACCTGAGGCTGCGGGCGATCCGCCGCGAGCACGTCGAGACGTTCATCGTCTCGCTCCACGATGCCGGCCAGCTGCCGGCCACCGTGTCGTCGCCTGGCAGATCAAGTCGGACGAATTGAATGGCCTCCCGACGCGCGCACGACCAGGTTCGTGGGCAGCACGCGCTCATAGCCTTGGCGTACGCTGCGGCCGGATTCGAACGAGGCGAAGACCAGCTCGCCGGCGACAAGCCCTTTCTCGGTCAGTGGCTGGTGGATCGTCGTCAAGGACGGCTCGGATGTGGCCGCCGCCGGGATGTCGTCGAACCCGACGATGCCCAGTTCGCCAGGGGCATTGATGCCCAGACGGCCGGCGGCCTCGAGCACGCCCAGAGCGAGCAGATCACTCATCGCGATGATCGCAGTCGGACGTGGTTCGTCGCCGAGAATCGCTAGCCCGGCGGCAAGACCTTCGGCCTGCTGGGACGAGGTGCACTCCTCGACGCGCACCCCTTGCCACGCCATGCCCCTGGCCTCGATGGCTTCACGGTAGCCAGCCAGCCGCTCGCGGGTCACGAAGCGATGGGCCGAATCCTGGCGCTCCTGGCCTGCCCGGCCGCGGAACCCGTCGGACTTCAGGGCGAAGCTGACGATCGCGACTCGGCGATGTCCGAGCGCCAGCAGATGATCGGCCACTTGTCGCGAAGCCGTCCGGTCATCGACACCGACGAAGTTCATTCCCATGACCCGAGGTGAATCGACGAACACGGTCGGAAGGCGGCGCGCGATGATCGCCTCAACGTCCGGATGGTTGTCGGGCATCGAGTACACGATGAATCCATCGACGATCGCATCGCGCACAGCCGCCGAGTCTCCTCGGGGCGATGCCGGCATCAGGAGGAGCGACATCCCGACGGCCTCCGTGGCCATGGACAGGCCGCGCAGAAAGTGGATCGCGGCCGAGTCGGAGAAGGCGTAGGAGAGCTTCTCGGTCAGGACGACGCCGATCGAGGCGGCGACACCGCGGCGCAGGCTGCGTGCTGCCGGGTGGGGACCCGAGTAATCAAGCTCACGCGCCGTCTGAAGAATGCGCTCGCGCAGCGCGGATGAGAGTTGATCGGGTCGGTTGTACGCATTGGACACCGTTGCTGGCGAGACGTTCACAAGGCGCGCGATGTCGGTCAGCGTGACGCCTCGGCGTCCCGGCGGGCTGGCTTTCTCGTCAGTCATCGGTCTCCCAGGTTTGGCGGCCGAGCGCCTCACTTCAGAGCCCCGGCACTGATGCCCTTGATGAAGTGACGCTGCAAGGCCAGGTACACAAGGACCACCGGCAGGAACGTGATCGTGGCGCCCGCCATGAGCAGCGGCAGGTCGGTGCCATAGCGGCCCTTGAACAGGTTCAGTCCCAACGGCAGCGTCCGCGAGCCCTCGCTCTGTGTGAGAACCACCGGGAGCAGGAACTGGTTCCACGTCCACATGAAGCTCAGCACCATCAGCGAGAGGAGCGCCGGCCGAACAAGCGGCACCACCACCAAGCGAAGCAGCTGCACGCTGGTGCAGCCATCGATCCGCGCCGCATCGAAGATCTCGGATGCCAGATCCTGGATAAACGCCCGCATCATCAGCGTTCCGAACGGTAGCAGGATCGATACCTGCGGCAGGATCAGCGCCCACAGTGAGTCCAGCAGGCCGAGTGCCTTCATCTGATAGAACAACGGGATGACGAGGACGCCGAGGGGCAAGGTCAGGCCGAGCAGAAACAGTCCGAACAGAAGTCGCTTGCCCGGGAATGACCAGAGCGCGAACGCGAAGCCGGAGAGCAGGGATAGCCCGAGGACTCCGGTTACAGATGGGACGACCACCAACAGGCTGTTCATGAAATACCGGTCGAAGTGACCGGCGTGCCACGCGCGCTCATAGTTGGCGACCACGAGATTCGTGGGCAGGCCGAGCGGATCAGCGGCGATGCCGGTCGCGTCCTTGAGCGATGTCACGATGACCCAGAAGATCGGGGCAGCCAGCAGGACCGAGATTGCCACGCCGAGCAGCGTGACGCCGGTGCGGCCGAAGGCACGAAGCGCGGTGCGCCGCCGGCGTCCGGTTCGTTCGACGGTCGTCGTCATCGTTCAGCCCGGAAGGTGCCGCGAGCTCGAAGGTACAGAATCGAGAAGAACCAGACCATCGCGCTGAGCGCAACCGCTATGGCGGCGCCGTACCCAACTCGGCTGTACCTGATGGCATTCTCGAGCATGTAGATGTCGAGGACCTGTGTCGACGTTCCTGGACCGCCTCGAGTCATGACGAACACGAGGTCGAACAGCTGAAATGCGCCGATCGCCGTGACGAGGACGACGGTCGCGAGCGGTCCCGAAAGGAACGGGATCGTGATATGTCGAAACTGGTGCCACCTGCCCGCTCCGTCCACCTTCGCGGCGTCGTAGAAGACCTCGTCGATCGCGTTCATCCCTGCGAGCAGGACCACCATCGAGAACCCATATTGGACCCATGTCCAGGTGATGAAGAGGGCAGGGAGAGCCGTGGTCTGATCGCCCAGCCATGGCATGGCAAGGCCACGCAGCCCCACCATAGTCAGCATGGTATTGACGGCGCCGAAGGTCGGGTCGTAGATCCACCCCCAGATCACCGCCACCGCCACCGTGGCCAGGACCTGCGGAAGGAAGTAGACCGTCCGCAGGGCCGTTCTGCCGAACGTAGCGGAGCGGGCGAGCAACGAAGCGAGCAGAAGCCCAATGCCGACGGGGAACAGCGCCGCACCGACCATCCAGAGCAGGTTGTGCGTCAGGGCCTCCCAGAACACGTCATCGCCGAGGAGCTCGACGAAGTTCTGGATGCCGATGAACCGTTGAGGTCCCAGCCCATCCCAATCATTGAGCGAGAGGAGCAGGAGCTGGAGGGTCGGCCACAGCGAGAACGTGCCATAGACGAGGACCGGCAGCGCAAGATAGAGATACGGAGCGATGGGGACCCGCTTCGAGCGGCCGGAGGAGCTCCCCCGCGGGCGGCCTGTCCGCAGGGGATCCTCATCAACAGATCTGAGTCCCGCCATCTACTCGGCGGGCGATTGCTGCAAATAGACGGCCTGGACCTTGTCCATGGCCTCCTGCGCCGAGATCTTGCCGGAGACCAGATCCTGGAGCGACGAGTAGATCGTGTCGCCCACCTTGGGGTTATACGGATCCATGAAATAGCCGGGCAGCGTTCTCTGCATCGCGGCGTAGAAGTCACCCTGGAGCAGGGTTGGAGCGGCGGGTGGCGTCGCGAACCTGTAGGGCACGATCTCGCCGTCGTTCCAGAACTCGATCATGTTCTCTTCGCTGAGCAGGTAATCCATGAAGTCCACCGCTGCCGCCTCGTTCGGGCCGAGCGGGATGATCAGGTCGTCGAACGGTGCCTGCCCGCCAACGTGCCAAGGAAGACTCGGGTCCACCTGAGGCATCGGGAAGAAGCGGGCCTCGAACTCGGGGGCCGTACTGAAATCGTTCAACTGCCAGGCGCCCGTAACGGTCATGGCGGCCCGTCCTGCAACAAATGCCGCAGAAGCGTCCTGGAAGTTCGTGGTCAGCATGTTCCTGTCGAGGTAGCCGGCCTCGTACCAGTCCGCCACGATCTGCGCAGCCTGAACGAGGGACGCGTCATTGTAGCTGGCATCATGGTCGATCTCGGTGAGCTTGGTGAGGTAGTCGTACGGGGTGCTGGTGTGGATCAGCTGGTACCAGAGATGGGCCAGCGGCCAACCATCGCGGCCGCCGACGGAGACCGGAATCACGTCATTCGCCTGCAGGGCAGCCGCCACATCGACGAACTCCTGCATCGTCGTCGGGACCGTCAAGTTCAGGGAGTCGAATAGGGTCTTGTTATAGAAGATGCCGACTGTCGACATCGCCCACGGGACCCCGAAGATCCTGGGAGTCACCGTCGGGTTGTTGAAGGCAATGATCTCCGGGTCGATATTCGTGGTCCAGCCACGGGCTTCGGCGATCTCCGTGAGATCAAGGAGCTTGCCGGCCTTCACGTACCGATCCTGAGCATGGGCGAGCGTCGGGCTCGAGGCGATGTCAGGCGCCGTCCCGGCATCGAGCGCGAGCGGCATGTTCCGAAGAAAGTCCTCGAAGAGCAGCGGGGTGAGCTCGACCGTCACATTCGGGTACTTTGCCTGATAGCGTGCCACCGCCGCGGTCCAGATGGCCGGATCATCTGGGGTGCTCGTGTTGACCCAGAACTTGAGCGTGACGGGGGCGGCCGGCGAGTCAGTTGGAGCCGACGCGGACGTCGCCGGGCCGGTCGCCGGCGGCGGGCTCACGGCTGGTGACGTGCAGGCCGCGAACAGCACGACCATGAAGATCGGCGACGCACGCCCTATGAAGCCTTTCACTAGATCCTCCTCTGCGAGCGGTCTGCCCCGGATATGCCGCTGCGAGCAAGCCGGGTTGACCTCCCTGCCCGACCGACGCCCGGCTCTCTAAATGCATCTAGACTAAATGCATTCAGATGCTACTATACGAAGTCAAGCCACCGCCCCTGTCGACCGGCATGGGCGCCGCGTCCGGCCATCGTCGAGGAGGTGGGCATGTCAGGGCTTCGATCGCGGGAAGCACGACCGCCCGCCCCCTGGCAATGCCCAAGGTCGGCCGACCTGTCGAGGCCGACGGCGTGAGCTCTGGTCCCTGGTGGCGCGGTGCCGTCATCTACCAGATCTACCCGCGGAGCTTCGTCGACTCGAACGGGGACGGCATCGGAGACCTGCCCGGCATCAGCGCTCACCTCGACTACCTGGTGGACCTCGGGGTGGATGCGCTCTGGCTATCGCCGTTCTACCGCTCCCCGATGGCCGACTTCGGCTACGACGTCTCCGACTACACCGATGTCGACCCCATCTTCGGGACGCTGGAGGATTTCGACCGCCTGGTGGAGTCCGCACATGCGCGCGGCCTGCGCGTCATCGTTGACTGGGTTCCGAACCACACTTCGGAGCACCATGCCTGGTTTGTCAACTCGCGGTCTTCGAGGATCAGCGCCCAGCGGAATTGGTACATCTGGCGTGATCCGGCTCCCGACGGTGGGCCTCCAAACAACTGGCAATCGCAGTTCCCTCGCGTCGGCAGCGGATGGAGCTTCGACGAGCCCACCGGGCAGTGGTATCTCCACTCCTACCTCCCGGCGCAACCTGACTTGAACTGGGACAACCCCGCGGTCGTCGAGGCGATGTCCGACGTCCTCCGTTTTTGGTTACGCCGCGGCGTCGATGGTTTTCGAGTCGACGTTCCGCAGCGGCTCGGCAAGGACCGCGCCTTCCGAGATAATCCAGGCTTGGCGAATGAGCCGCTGGCCGGATTCGTCGGCCGTCGCTACGACGAAGACCAACCGGCAACCCACGAGCACCTGCGCGGAATAAGGCGCGTCGTCGATGAGTTCGGGGACCGGCTCATCGTTGGCGAGGTCTATATCCTCGATCAGCGTCGCATGACGACCTACGTTAACCCGGGGGACGAGCTCCATCTGGCTCACAACTTCACGTTCCTCCGCCTAGATTGGGACGCCAGCGCGTTTCGCCGGACGCTGATCGAACTTGAGCAAAGCCTTGACCCGGCCGCCTGGCCCGCATGGTGCCTGGGAAACCACGACCACTCGCGGATCGCCAGCCGGTTCGGCGCCGACGGTCGAGGGCAGGAGCGCGCTCGGCTGATCGGGCTGCTGCTGCTCACGCTGCGTGGCACACCGTTCATCTACTACGGGGATGAACTGGGCCTGCCCGACTCGGCAGTTCCACCTGACCTGGCCTTGGATATCCACGATCGCGACCGCGCCCGAGGCCCGATCCCGTGGTTGCCGACGTCGCGCGTCGGTTTGGGTGCCGGGTTCAGTCGTGTGGTTCCATGGTTGCCGGTCGCCTCGAACGCCGAAATTCTGAATGTCGATGCCCAGGCTGCTGATCCTACGTCGACGCTATCCATGTACCGTGCGATCCTCCGCCTGCGTCGGTCATCCACGGCGCTGAACGCGGGGCCCGTCGAGTACCTCGACGGCGCCCGCGAGATGCTCGCCTATCGGCGGCGGTCGGACTTCGAGTCGTGGCTGATCGCCTTCAACTTCGCGGTGGAACCGCGGCTCCTCGAAGGGGTCCAGGGGGACGTCTCCGACAATGATGTGGCGTTCACGACCATCCCGGATCGCCCTCGGCTCCGGATGTACCGGCGACGGATCATGCTTGAACCGCTCGAGGGGATCGTCCTTCGCCAACACCAAGGCGGCGGGGCATGACGATCCTTGACGTCGGCGCGCTGGTCGCTGCGACTCCGTGGATCGACACGCACGAGCATCTGATCGAGGAGTCGACACGCCTGGAGCCGCCCCGGGCGGGCTCGCGTGTCCACCCATGCGACGACTGGGCGTACCTGGTGTGGCATTACGCGCTGGATGATCTGCAGAGCGCCGGGTTGCCGGGCGAGGCGAGCACACTGTTCATTCGCCCGGATGTCGATCCGGCCGACAAATGGACGCTGCTGGCCCCGTTTTACGAGCGCACCCGGAACACGGCCTACCTGCGGGCGGCGCGGATGAGCATCGAGCGGCTCTTCGGACTGCCGCTCGGGTCGGAGACGGTCGTGGAGATCACGCGACGGATGGGGGAGCTGCGCCGCCCCGGGTTCTACGCCGACGTTCTTCAGCTTGCAGGGGTCGCAAGGTGCCAGGTGAATTCCCTCGAACACACCTACTGCGAGACGGCACAGCCGGACCTCCTGGAGCAGGACCTTGGTCTGACAGACCTCGTGCTGCCTACTCCCGAGCGTGTCCGCGAGTGGGAGACCGTGACGGGGCGCGGGGTCAGCAGCCTGGATGATCTCCTGGCGGTGGTTGACGACTACTTCACGAGATTCGCGCCCAGGGCTGTTGCCGCCAAGCTGGGCATCGCCTACATGAGGCCGCTCGCGATCGGCGAACGGCCCGCGCAGGTGCCGCGCCAGGCCTTCGACGACTGGCTCCACGGCCGGGCGTTGGAGGCTGGCCTCTCACGCACGATCGAGGATGCCGTTATCGACCGTGGCCTGTCCCGAGCGGCAGATCATCACCTTCCGCTCAAGATCCACACCGGCCACCATGTCGGGAATGACCGCATGAACCTCCAGGATGTGAGGACCAACGTCGCCGACGTCTGTGAGCTCGCCAAGCGGTATTCCACGACCTTCGTCCTCATGCACATGGGCTATCCCTATGAGCACGAGGTGCTCTCGGCGACGAAACACTACACGAACGTCGTGGCCGACCTGTGTTGGGCGTGGATCATCGACCCGCTTGCAACGAGGACCTTCGTCAAGCGATTCCTCGTCACGGCACCGGCGGCGAAATTGCTCTGCTTCGGAGGTGACTACATCCCCGTGGAGAACGTTGTGGGACACGCCCAACTGGCGCGGGATGGGTTGGCCCGCGCGCTCGAAGAGCTACGCGACGATGGATTCCTCGAAGACCGGGAGATCATGGAGCTGGTCCCAAACTTGATGCACGGCAACGCCGAGCGCGTCCTTGGCATGCACGATCGATCCACTACCTGACCCTCTCGGAGTCCCGTCCGAGGGTCGATGCGCATCCTCACCGGCGCGAGCCGTCGCGGCCGCGAGGCACTTCCGCGCGAATCCGGCGCCGGCCGCGACCGGCCTGACGATCGACGCCGCGATCAGCTCGTATCACCCGAGGCTGCGGGGCGGCAACATGAGCCCGGCCACGATCAAGAGCTGCCTGGCGGCGTTGGCGCAGGCGCGATCACCACGTCGTCCCTGGGTTTGACATCCACTTGGTCGTACGAGAAGTCGGGCCGGACCGCTCAGGCCCCCTGCCCAGGGCGGGCCCAGCGGCGAGCTCAGTCCTCAGCTCGCCGCTCTCTTCACGAGCGCGCCGATCCTTGCCTCGTCGTCGGCGGTCAAGCCCGTGAGCGCCCAGGAAGTTGGCCACATGGTGCCTTCGTCGAGGCTCGTCCTGGTTCCGCTCCTTCATCGCGGCTCGCTCGTCGTCCGTTCATCCCTCGGACGACTCATCGACCGCGGTGCTGGTCTTCGCGGACTTCTGGGCGTCCTTCATGGCAGGCTTCCTCTCTGTGCGATCTCCTGGCGACCACCCTCATGCCAGGGAGCCGCCGCCGCGACTTCTTCGAAACTGCTCGGTCGCAGCGCCACCACCGCCGCCACCCGTGGCAGACCTTTGCCGCTGAGCCTCGCCGGGCTCGGCATCAGGCCATGACCGGCAGCGCCCGGGGGATGAGCTCGGGGATCCGCTCGAGGAGATCCCAGAGCGTGGCAAGAAACGGCGACGGGTCCCGGACCCCCCGCCGCTCGACGGCCACGATCTGCCGCCGGATCGTGGCTGCGCCGCCGAGCCCGACCTCGCGAACTGAGCCGCCCGCCAGGGCGTCCGCGACCGCCGTCCCGGGGAGCAGCGCCACGCCGAGCCCCCGCTCGACCATGCGCTTCGCGCCCTCGATGTTGTCGACCTCCGTGACGCCCCGAGGGACGACACCGGCAGCCCGGAACAGGGCGTTCGTGAGGTCGTAGTAGCTCGACGTTCGGTCGAAGAGGATGAGCTGGGCGTGCTTGATCTCCGACACGTCGACCCTGCCCGCCACGGCGAAGGGATGGTCCGGCCGGGCGACGAGGACGAGCTCGTCCTCGTACAGCGGGCGGCTGCTGAAGCGCGGGTCGTGGAGCTGTCGGACGATGCCGAGCTCGACCTCGCCGCGATCCACGAGGTCGAGGATCGCCTCCGAGTGCCCGGTTCGGACACGGAGGCGAACGTCCGGGTGTCGCTCCGTGAACCGGACCAGGATCTCCGGCAGGACGTAGGCGCTGACCGCGGGGGCAACTGCGAGCGCGAGCTCACCGACGACGCCGTGCTCGAGCTCGCGGACGAGGGAACCGCCGCTCCTGATCGCCTCCAACGCACGCTCGGCATGCGGCAGGAAGGCGCGACCGGCCGGTGTCAGGACCATCCCCGTATGGGTCCGATGGAACAGCGGGGCCGTGAGCTCCTCCTCGAGCGCCTGGATCCGGGCGGTGAGGGCTGGTTGGCTGAGCGAGAGCGTCCTGGCGGCCCGTCGCATGTTCCCGAGCCGGGCGATCTCGATGAAGGC